>JACCDR011576241.1_pt1 | contig 13803 bp, 21 predicted proteins | sample 7446431 | NCBI WGS metagenome assembly JACCDR01 (sample SAMN15323443, study PRJNA562643) | freshwater metagenome | isolation source: river surface water | place: USA:Blue River Watershed | collected 2017-08-17 | reverse complement strand
GGGCAGCGCGGTAGCCGGCGTGATGGTGTAGCTGGATGCCAGTGCCGCCGGGGCGGCGATCTCGATGTGCTGAGTCTCGGTTGTGCCGAGCTCGGAGATGCGCACCGGGCCGCTCTGCAGCCGAGCCCAGTTGCCCGCCGCTGTCTGCCGGAAGGTGTACGTGTCGCTCGCGTCGACGTACGCCACCTCAGCCGGGATGGACGCGTAGTCCCCGCCGATGCCGCCGCTCGTGGTCGTGTCGAGCGTTGCGCCGTTCGTGATGCGGACGTTCGAGCCCGCCTGCGTGCGGAAGTACAGGTTGTTCGAGTCGCTGCTGTTCGTGACGAGGCAGCCCGCGTAGGCCGTCATCGCCGAGGCGGCGTGCGGCTGGAAGTCGACGGCCTTGACGTTCGTGATGGCCGAGTACTCGCCGCCGCTCGCGAAGGTCAGGTCCTCGTCTATGTCCAGGCCGGCCGTCGGGACTCGAACGCCGCGACCAGTGGTGTGGTTGTGGCTGTCGATCAGGTCGGCGGCGTCATTGATCGAGGTGTCCCACGTGCCCGCATCGCTGCCCTCGGTGGGCATGACGAGCGCCATGTTTGGAGTCGGCGGATTAGGCATCTCACACCACCTTGTCGACGACGAGCGACATCGCGTGGATGCGGTCGCTCACGTTGGGGCAGGTCACACTGAGGAAGTAGAGAACGTCCTGCGACGTCGTCACCGGCGACGCGAGGGTCACGGCGATCGTCTGCAGTCCGCTCGTGGTGGACGTTCCGCTTGTGCCGGTAGCGGTCAGCGCACCGCCGTCGGTCGACGTGTGGAACTGCACCGTCATCGTGCCGGTGGAGTTCTTGTTCGTGCGGATGCGGAACGCCTTGAGTCGCTCGCCGACGCGCAGGGGCAACGGACCGAACACGAACTGCGTGTTGATCGACCCGGCCTCGATGATCGAGTAGCCGTTGTGCGATCCGGCGGTGGAGCCCGACACGGTCGAGAAGTCCTTCAGCGAGATGAAGCGCTGCTGATCGCCGTACAGGTCGACCGTGCCGCTCACGTTGAGCGCGCCGCCGCTGGTGATCTGGATCTCGTTGCCGTTGCCGTCGGAGACGTACCACTCGTCGCCGATCATGTAGATGCGAGACGGGACGCCCGGCGAGCTGCCGAGGTTGGTCATCTCCATCGTGTGGACGTCGAGCGCCGAGAAGTCGCTGAACGACAGGTCCGCGCTGATGGTCAGCCCGCTCGTCGACGTCGCGACCTGTCGGCGCAGGCGGTCAACCTGCTCGCGCACCTCGCCGATCACGCGGTCGGTCGTCGGGTCGGGCACCGACGCCCCGCCGATCGCGTTGACCGGGATGCGACGCGTGGGTGGTGCGGCCGGCATCAGAACGACCACTCCTCGTCGTCCATGTGCGACATGTCCCGATTGCGCGGGATCAGCTCTGGCTCGGCGGCGCGGCGCTGGGACGTGCTCTTGATGATCCGCGCGGTGATGCGGGCGAGCTCCTGCTGCGTCTCACCGAGCGGCCGCTCCTCGCGCTGGTAGAGGCGAAGCAGCGTGCCGTGAACCACGTAGTCGTCGTAGCCCTGGTAGAACTCGAAGGTGCCGGCGTCCGACGCAAACACGGGACACGTCGGCGTGTAGACGATGCGCAGCGTGTAGACCGAACTCGGCGTCGGGTAGAGCTGCAGTCGACCGCGCGTGCCGCCTGCGATCGTGCGGTATCCGCGCGGCTGCCCGGTCTGCTGGTAGCGGTTGCGATCGGTGATGCCGACCTGTCGCATCTCTCGGTACCGCCCGCCGTGCAGGATGTCGACGCCGCGCAGGCGCCAGAAGTCGGCAGGTAGGTCGACGTACGCCTGGTTGGCGACCGTGGCAGCCGTGGTGTCGACGTCGAAGTGGCCTTCGTTCGCGTCGGCCATGACCTCATACAGCTCGCCTAGCGACGCCTGGATCTCGTCGTTGACCAGCGCGTCGGTGAACTTGACACTGTTCTCGAATGTCCCAAGGAAGCGGACCCTGTCGCGGATCTCCGCTCGCGTCTTGGTCGCCATTAGCCGGCCCTCATCAGCGCTCGCGCGTGCTCAGGCTCCATGACTACGCACAGCGACCGCTCGAGCGTCGCCGGCGTGAGTTCGATCGGCAGCCCGTCGCGCAGCCCCCGGTCGTAGGCGTAGGTGCCCGCCGCCGTCTCCGTGTGCGGACACAGCGGACGATCCAGCGTGCCCCCGACCGTGACGAGCTCGAGCGCTTCGTGCTGGATGTACCCTGCCCACGCCGACGCCAGCCACTTCCTCGCCAGGTCGATGCCCGGGAAGTAGGTGAGCTTGACGTTCGAGATGACAAACCGACCCATGCGCACGCTCCAGTCTCGGCTGTCGCGCGTCTCGCGCAGGTAGATGCACAGCGTCGGCGCCGGCCCGTCCACGAGGTTCATGACCGGGATGGCATCCGGCGCCGGATGACGGAGAACGATGTCCTGGAGCGCGCTGGCCCATTGCTGAGTCAGCGCGCTCCACGGAGCGCAGCCAGTCACTTCGAGCTGGCTCACGTGGCGATCAGGCGACCGTGATGCCCGAGTTCGCCACGACCAGCCACGCGGTGCCGGTCCAGGTCAGCGTCACGGTGTCGGTCGTGGCGCCGATGGCCTGCAGGTCGGTGGCGGATGCATTCGCGAGGGTGAGCCCGGTGAAGTTCAGGTTGCCGACCGGGATCGACGCGGCGGTCGAGCACGCCACGATGCAGTAGTCGCCCGGGAACGTCCCGTTCGGCAGCGCGCGAGTGCCGGTCGACGACACGGTGCCGGTGACCGAGCACGAGTAGGTGTGCGCGAGGTGGAACCCCGTGAGCACCGTGGTGCCGATGGTCACGACCTTCACGCCGGCGCGGAAGGTGCGCACAACGCGCCACTTCGTGCCGGACCACTCGAGGTCGACGCCCTGCCCGACCGACTCGAACACGAAGGTGGACGGGCAGACGAGGCCCGCCGTGTCCTCCGGGGTCGCGATGGTCAGGGTGCCGGCCGGGATGGATGCCGCGACGGTGCAGCGGATCAGCTTGCGCTGACCCGGCACGGTGCCATCGGCGATGGTGTACGCCTGCGTACCCGTGACGCTGAGGTCGGTCCGCAGCGTGTTGGTGGAGACGGCGCCCGAGGTGACGACCTCGTGGCTGTTGGTCGCGGACAGCAGGGCGTCGCGCGACGTCGAATCGAAGCCGGCGATCTTGCCGGCGATGGCCGTAGTAAGGGGCATGGTGCTGTTCCTTTTGTTCTCGTGTGATTTCAGGTGCTTAATTGCGACCTGAATTCCTCACGACAAGCCGGACGTAGATGGTGTCGGTGGTGGCCGCGTTGGTCGCCACGGCGCCAACCTCGGTCTGGATGGACATGGTCCCGGCCGCGACGTCGATCGCAGTGACGCGCGCCTGGAGTCCCGCAGTAGCGCCGACGATGTAAGCGTCGACGCTGAGGAGCTGGGGGTACTTCTTACGGAACACGCACGCGTACTGCCCCGTTGCGGACCACGTGACGGCGGACAGCTCGCCGCCGCCGTACTGCGTGGCCTCGGGGAGCGTCGGCTGACCGGCCGCGCCGCCCACGAACTTCATCGTGAGCAGCTGGACATCGGAGCGGGGCGTGCGGATGAAGTCGGTATCGCGATTCGCCATGGTGTCTCCTTGTGGAGAAGGACCGGGGCCTGTCGCTAGACAGGCCCCGTTCCGACTCAGGCGGTCGGCACCGACGCGACCGCGTTCTTGCCGGGCGCCGAGCAGCCGAGCTGGCAGTACGCGCCGACGCGCGCCTCCATCGAGTCCTCGAGCTCGGCCAGCTTGAGGATCTTCCCCGTGAATTTCTCGCCGAGGAAGTTGGGCAGTTCGCCGGTGTGCCACAGCTTCCAGGTGTTCATCTGGAGCGAGTAGATCCGGCTCGACGGGCAGCTGATGTCGCCGTACAGGCGCACCATGAAGCCGCCGATATTCACCTTCATGCCCGGGAAGCCGAGAATCACGTCCCCGCCCTCGCCCTTTATCACCGTCTCGATGTTCTGGAAGACGAAGTGCTTCGAGTTCCAGAGCAGCTGCAGATCGGAGAAAGTCTCCGGGTTCAGGAAGATGTGCGACGGGCGGCCGCCGTGCTTGGCCTGCTTCGCGACGAGCTTGATGAGGATCTCGTCGATGCCGCCGAGCGTGGTGCCGTCGAGGTAGATGCCGCCGAGGCGGTCCGGGCGAGCCGAGCGGGTCACGCCGAAGAACGACGCGGCGAGCTTGGTCGAGCGGTCGGTGACGGGGAGCCAGTCCTCGAGGCCGGCCAGCGCCAGGTTGCGGTCGCCGGCTTGGGACACGAAGTCGTTCGTGCCGATGCCGGTGATCTTGGTCTGGAGGTTGTCGGCGACCGTGACGGTGCCGGCCTCGGGGTCAACGGCCGTGACGGTCGTGGTGTCGCCCGAGTCGAGCAGCGCACCGCCGTCGGTGTCGCTGAACTGGATGACCTGATCGACCTCGAAGTTGAACGCCGAGGCGGCGTCCGCGAGGGTGATGGTCGTGGTGTTGACGGTCGAGTTCGCCATCTGACCGATCGAGCCGGTGCTCGTGCGGTACAGGCGACGCGCCATCTTCTCGCCGAGGCCGCGGAAGCCCTTGTCGAACTCGTCGAAGGCGGGCTGGAACGCCTCATCGGCGTTCTCGGTCGAGAGGAGCAGCTCGTGGTCGACGAGGATCTTCTGGTACTGCTTGACGCGAGTCAGCAGGAAGTCGTCGTACTTCGAGTTGGTCGCGTTGGTCATCGCGGTCCCGAAGTCGGAACTCGCGTTGCCCGGGCGGCCGTACTCGACCGGCTGCGGGTAGCGTCGTCCACCGGCCCGCTTCTTCGGCACCATGGCGAAGAACGGGTTGTCGTAGAACGACTGCTCCTGGATCTTGTCCTTGGTGTAGTAGTCCTTGAGTACCGCGTCGTACGCGGTCGAATCGAGAGTCATTGTCGGTCTCCATTTCTGGAGCCCGCCGGACCCTCACTCGGTCAGTCGCTACCTCCGCTGGCGCAGGTGACGGAGCGCATACTTGCGTCTCGCTTCGTCGTCGCTGATCGGAGGTGGCTTCTTCGGAGTGCTGGGCTTCGGTGCTGGCGGCGTCGCTGGTGCAACGCTCGCGTCCGCATTCGTGACTCGCGCCCCTGTGCTCTGGCGCGTACTCGACTTGTCGCTGGCGGCCACGGCCGGTTTCCCGGCGCTTGCTGTGGCGGTGCTCGTGGGGTTGATGCTGGCCCGTACGCGCTCGGCGATGGGCTTGAAGTGGTTCTCTGCCAGGGTGGCTGCGGCGTCGAGCAGCTTGTCGTCCGACCAGTTCGGGTCGAAGTCGCCGGCCTTGAGCCCCTTCTCGAGCAGCTCGTACACCAGCTTCTCGGGCGCTTGCCCGAGTGCCGATGCGAGCTGGAGGGAGGGGAACTTCTGCGCCTGCGGCTTCAGTCCTTCGCGGATCAGGGAGGTCGCGTACTCGACTTGCTGGGTGCGCTGTGCGCGCGCCTGCTCGTCGGTTTGCTTCTTCTCACCTGCCTCGCGCCGCTTCTTTTCGCGGGCCCACTCTAGGCGGGTCCTGGCGCTCTCTCTCGTGGCTCGGTGTACGGGGTCGAGCGTTACACCCGCCACCGCAGAAGTCAAGTCAACATGGAAATCCCCAAGTTCACGATCCACCTCTGGGGAGTCCGGCTCGACCTGCAGGGCGTTCGCGATGAACAGGCGGATCGCCTTCACCGGGTCGGCGATGTAGCTCTCCTCGGCCTCCTCGAGCCGCTTGGCCCGGGCCGCGAGCGACTCGTCCGCTCCCTTGCGGGCCGCTTCGAGGTCGGCGAGCAGCTTCTCGTTGGCCTTGCGCTGGCGCTCGATGATGGCGTCGCGCTCGTCCGCCTCTACCGCTGCGGCCTTCGCTGCCTTGGCGGGTGCGGCCGCTGGCTTCTCGACCGCCTCGGGATCGTCCGGGTCGTCGGCGTCGGGCTCCTCGGCCGCTACGGCGCCGTCGGCAATGCTCTCCGTGGCGACCGCCTCGGGCTCATCGGGGTCATCCGGGTCGTCACCGCGGAGCTCGGCCCGGTGCGCGGCGACGATGGCCTGCATCTTCTCGCGAACCGACTCGGAGAACTGGCGACCGCCCGATCCCTCCACTGGCATGGCGTCGGCGGTCGAGCTGAACGGCCCGCCCGATGCCTTCTCGCTGGTCCGTGACCCGCCGCGCGCCCGAGCCACCGAGCCGTCTGGCTTGGCGACCTCGACGATCGGCGCGCTGCCGCTGCCATCACGGACCGGGGCGGAGTTGCCACCGCCTTCGACTACGACCTCAGTGAAATCACCCATTGTTCCTCATGCCGCGACTACGCGGCGACTGGCATCGGTAGGCCACCCATGTCGGGCGGCAGTGGTGCGCCACCACCGGGCGGCATCGGGGGCATCGGTCCGCCCGGAGGCATCCCGCCCATCGCCGGGTCCATGCCGGCCATGGCGGGGTCCATCGGGGGAGCGGCGGTGGGGTCGGGAATGCCCGGCCTCAGTTCGCGCACAAGGTCGACGTACATGCGGTACCTCGTGCAGACCTCCTCCGGTGCACCCTCCGCCTCGGCGTAGTTGTAGAACGCAACGCCCATCTTCTCGGCGAGCGGCAGGTCGTGCATCGGGTCGGGCACGATCATGGGCTTCGTCTCGTCGCCGAGCTGCTCCATGATGCGCTCCTGATTGAAGAACGCCGCGCAGTTGATCATCTGCGCGCGCTGCAGGTCCGGCTCGTCGTAGAGCGCGGCGGCCAGCCACTGCGGGATGACGCCGGCCGCGGTCAGCTCCTGGATCGTCGCGAACTTGCCGGCCCTGGTGTCCGGGATGAAGTTGATCGGCTCCAGTTCGAGCCGGTAGTGCTCGGCGTCGATCGCAACGTCCTTGTACTCGAGCTTCTCGATCGAGTCGCCGCGACGCCAGTTCGAAACGTACGCCTTGGACTTCTTCGCGCCCTTGCCCTCCTCGCGCCGCTTGGCAACTCGCTTGGCCGCGTCGAGGAACAGCTGGCCCGCGTCGAGCCGGAACTTGCCGTACTGGCGCTCCTGCATGGCGAAGCGCTCGGACTCGATGTCGTACTGCGTGTCGAGCGCGACGCCCGAGGCGCCGAGGCCGAGCGCAGACTTTGAGCTCGCGGCGGCCTGTGACACGCCGGGCAGTTCGAACGCCTGGCGGATGAAGAACTCGAGCAGCTGGAGCGTCTGGGCGCTCACCGGCGCCGGGGCGTTCCAGGTCGGCTCCTTCGGCCCGCGGTAGGGGAACTTGAATGGCTCACGGCCAGACATCATCTCGACGGGGATGTCGAACGCCTCGTTGACGAGGTAGCTGCCCTTGCCGACCGCTTCGATGTTCAGCTGGACGTCACGCACGATGCAGTTGATGCGGTGCTGGATGTCGGCGACCTGCTCGATGAGGCCGCGCCCCCAGTAGCCGCGCATCGGGTGGTCGTAGCGGAAGATGGCGAACGGGAAGCGCTCGCACTCCCACGGCTCGTACAGCAGCGTTGCGCCATCGATGACACAGGCGTACCGGCCGTCCTCGGCGTCATCACCGGAGGGGCGGCGCCACGCCTTCCACACGTCGATATAGCCGTTCAGGTCGCCGATCTGCGCGAACTCGGGGTCATCGAGCGACTCGTGTGGCTGTCGCGTCGAGGCCGGGGCGTCGCGGATCGCACCGAGCTTGCTCTTGTCGTCGCGGAACTTCTCGAGCAGCACGTCGCGGCTCACCCGCATGACGCGCATCAGCTGCCACGGCTTGGCGTACTTCGTTTCGCGTGGGTCGATGAGCAGCTCGTCGCGGTAGACGCGCTCGGCCGAGACGTCGTCTCCGTTCTCGTCGTTGATCTCCGCGATGCCGCTGCCCACTACGCAGCCGTCCCGCACGGTCAGCGGCGACAGCTCCTCGAAGTCCGAGTCCATCATCTTGCCGGCGATGAACTGGCGGTACTTCTTCGCGCGGCGCTTGAGCGACCAGTCCGCATTGTCCACCTTGAACGCCGGCATCGCTCGGCGCTTGGACAGGCGGGCCGTGACGGTGTCGACGACAGCCTTCGCGACGTTCAGCCGGGCCAGTGCGTCGCTGCCGATGCGGCTGCTGATGGCGGCCAGCGCGGCACCGTGGCGGCGCATGGCGGTCGCCTGGTAGATGCGCTCGTGCAGGCGGTCATACTGGTGCGACGTGCGGTACATCGCGAGGAGCGACTTGCCGTACGTCACCAGATCATCGTGCACTGCCTCGCCAGGCTTCTTTCGAAACCAGGCGGTCATCGGATCGGCGGCGTTGTAGTAGGTCGACATGGCGCTCCAGAGACGGCGCCATGCTCATGCCGTACGAACTGAGATTACTGGGGAAGGTGCGGGATGTCTACGTAGCGTTCACGCCGCTCGGGCCCTCGGGCGCTGGTTGGCCGCTTGCTCCTTGCGCGTGGCCCACTTGCAGTTTTCCGGCGAGTACGGGCCGTCGTTGTCGATGCGTTCCAAGGTCATGTCATCCGACGGGCGACGTCCCATGTCGGACAGAAACGCCGCGAAGTCCGACCACCGATCGCAGACCTTGATGCCTCGACCGCCGTAGTTCTTGTAGTGGCGGAAACGCTCGCTGGTGCAGCGCTGCCACATAGCGTTCCACACGTTGTATTCGGCAGATCGGCTCAGCCCACCGGCTCGGCGCTTCACGCACCCGCAGGCCCTCTGTCCCTTGCGAAGGGCCGACGCGCGAATCGGTTTGCTTGACCCGCAGTCGCACTCGCATAGCCACATAACATCGTGACCAACGCGACCGGGGATGCGGCCGATCACTACGAGCTGGCCGAGTCGCATTCCGGTCAGGTCGCTAGCCCTACTCGTCATTCAGTATGCCTCCGTGGTCGTCGTACACGGACCCGGGCTGCCTCGCCTCGACCCCACCCTCTCTCCGATGCTGGCGCAGGTCGGCGACCTTGATGTGCACCGTGCCGATGTGGATCTCGGGGAGGCGGAACCCCTTGTCGCGGGCCCACAGGAGCAGCTCGATGGCGTCGGCCACGTCCTGGGACACCTTAGGGCGCTCGGCCTCGGCCGCGTCGTCGATGTCGGGGAGGATGCTCATTCCCAGTCCTGCACTTCCCAGCCGTCCGTTTCCTCGACACGGCGGCGCGACTCGTGCTGGTCGACCTGCCGCTCGAGCTTGTCCTCGATGGCCTGCATGCGTTCCTCCTCGGTGCGGGGCCCGACGTCCGGGCGAGAGAGCCAGTTCGATGCGTGACGCCACGCGTACAGGTTGCCGTCCGAGCAGTGGTCGCCCGGGATGCGCCCGTCGAGTAGCTTGCGGTGCTTGTGCACGACGCGCTTACCGTTCTTGATGGGCAGCCAGACGAGGTGCTTGTGCTCGTCGAGCAGCTGCGAGTCCTTGCGGTACACGAACAGGTTGCGGCGGATGTCGGCGCCGAGCAGGTCGATCCACGTGTCCTTGTCGACCTTCTCGGCCTCCTCGATCGGGATCATCGCGCGCTCGCGCCATCCCTTGAGCAGGCTGCGCGTTCCGGCCGGGTCACCGACGATGCTGGCGAGTGCGTCACCCTCCTCGTCGAGCTGGTCGATGACGTGCTTGAGCCGGTCCTTCTGCTCGTAGGTGTCCGTCTTCGTTTTCTTCCAGCTGTACATCTCGAAGCACTTCTCATGCTTCAGCGAGAAGGCGACCACGACGACCGAGAATCCGTCGGGGTCGTATCCGAAGTCGAGGCCGAGGCTGTACAGCCACTGGAGCGGACGGTTCCGCTTGTCGCGCGGCAGGTCCTCGCGGGCGCGCCTGTGGTCGTAGAGGTCGCGTACGGGCTTCCCGTCGCTGAGCGCGCCGTCCTTGAACCGGACCGGGGCGAACGTGAGCTTGCGCGGGTCGACCGCATGGACCGGGTAGACGAAGTTCGCATCGCTCGTGACCCACACGCCGAGCCACTCGCGGCGGAAGTCCGGCTCCTCTTCGGTCCAGCCGTTCTCCTTGAGTGCAGCTCCCGCGGTACGCTCCCAGCGCTCCTCGGTCGTGGCGCCAAAGAACGGGTTGTCGATGACGGACCAGCGGTGCACCGCCCAGCCTGGAGCGGATGGCTGCCCGTCGTCGCGGGTCACCTCGAAGAAGTAGCCGGCGGTGTCGAGGCTTGGCGTGCCGGTGATCCAGATCTGGCCTTCGAAGTCGGCCATCGACGCGCCGAGCACCTGCTGGATGCCCTGCTGGAGGTGGCGCGCTTTCTGCGCCTCGTCCCAGAGTACGCGGTCCCACTTTCGGCCACGCAGCTTGTGGATCTGCCGCTCATCGTCCGCACCGAACAGCTTGATGATGGCGCCGTTGCGGAAGCGAACGATGAGCTCGGTCTCATTCGCCCAGTAGTCGCCATCGTCGCCGCGCTTCTCGCCGCGCTGCAGACCGAACGCTGCCAGCACAGCAAGGATACCGTCGTCCGGTTCGTCCCAGGCCAGCGCCTTGGCCTCGTCGCGCGTCTCGTTGATGTACAGCTGCCGGCTCTTGGCCTTACCCAAAGCGAACGCAACCATCTCTCGGATGCCGCCGTACGTCTTGCCGGCACGGCGGGTGCACAGCATGGCGACGCGGCGCGCTGCTTCCTCAACGAAGGCCGCGCGCTGCTTGTCGTAGAGCGTGGCTCGGATGGACGAGGCGACCGTGCCCCACCGCTCGGCCAGTTCGGCCTGCGCTCGCTCCTCCGCCGCCTCCTCGGCGAGTCGTTCCGCCTCGGCCCGAGCCGCCTCCTCCGCACGCACCCGTTCCCTGCGCGCCTTCTCGGCGACCAGGGCAGCGAGCGATGCGGCGGCGGTGCTCATGGTGCGAGCAGGTCAGACATCCCGAAGTGGAGGCCGCGCCGCCAGTCCGGACCGATGCGGACGTACGCACCGATTCGCGCCTCGAGGTCAAGCTCGCGCACCAGCTGCAGTTCCTTGCTCTCGGTGGGCGGGTAGAGCATGCGGATGACCGCGTCCCACCTGCGTGCCACCTCGGCGATCCGCTCGCGCTCGATCGCATCCTCGGCATCGACGAACAGCTCGCGGTACGGGCCCATCAGTCTTCGTCCTTGAGATCGTAGTGACAGGCGCCCTTGGCCTCCGCGACCAGTTCGGGAGGTAGCGGGACTAGCTTCACGTACTGGCCGACCGCATACGTCGTTCCGCAGTTTCCGCACGTGAAGAAGTAGAAGAACTCGTGGTCAGCGTGGAGAAGTGCGCCGCACGTGCAGCGGATGTCCATGCAGACGTTCGTTCCCTTCCACTGAATCCAGCCGTGCGGCTCGTCCAGCTTCGTGCGCTCATCGACGTAGCGGAAGATGCTTGTGTCCATCAGTCCGTCTCCGGCTGCTCGGACAGGTCGCGGTCCATGCCGCGCTGGCGATCGTCCTCTTCGGTCCTCTCCGCCCTCGCCAGCCGCTCCACGATGACGAATACCGGGCCTCCGATCATGGAACCGAGCCCCATGATGCAAGTCGCGACGCGCCCCGGTTCGGCGGTCGCGGCCACCTCGCGCGCCGTGACACGGCTGATGGCGCCGCACCACACGAGCGCGTCGATGAGGTCCAGGTCGTCGCGGGGCAGGCTCACGGCCTTCTCCAGTAAAAGAGCAGGGCGAGGGCCACCGCAACCGCGGCGGCGCCGGGGGCGGCATCGACCAAACTCCCCTTCGTGAGCGCGACGGTAGCGACGACGAAGAAGCCGCCGACGACGAGCACGGCCACTAGGAGCGCCTTGAGCAGCTCCGTCACTTCCCCTTCCCCCGCTTCACCGTGTCCACCGGCACGTCGTCGTCGATGTCGTCCTCGTCACCGGGCCGAGCGGTCGGCTGCGTGACGGGCGTCTGGCGCTGGGTCGGCATGCTGCTCGACCACTTCCCGGTCTGCGACAGGTCGTCGTCCGAGTCGAACTTCCACCCAAGGATGTACTTCGACGCGGCCTCCTCGTAGGCGAGTCGTTTCCCGTCGACCGGCGGCGCCTCGAACAGCAACTTCGGTCCGCGCACGTGGACCCGCCAGCCCTTCTCGAGCAGCTTGGCCACGTCGTAGGTCGTGGAGTTGGTGCGCAGGCCGGGCAGTGCGATGGCGCCTTCGCGGCAGCCGATCGTGACGAGCTGGGGAGGCATCAGGCTGGCTCCATGGCGTTGAGAAGGTCGTCGACAGGCAGGACGTCATCGGCGGCGATCTGCTGCCGGAAGTACAGCTCCCTGATGACCGCGATGGCGTCAAGGGCCACCCGAACGCTTCTGAGCTCCTCGCCATACAGCTGCACCTGACGCTCGGTGTGGCCATCGCGATTCTCGATGCGGCGACGCAGGTAGCGCTCGCGTCTGTGCAGGGTCTCGACTGCGTGGCCAAGAAAGTGCCGATGCGCCAGCGCCTTCTCGACCAGTAGATCGAGGCTGGCCATCACGCCACCGCCGTGATGATGCTCGACGGCTCCTGGTAGTCCCGAACGACCGCGAGGACGTGCATCTCGCTGATCATCAGGAACGAGCCGTCCGCCAGCGTCATGGGCAGGCCGGCCTTCTTCTCGACCAGCACGACGTCGCCGACCTTCACCCGCAGCGGGACCACCGTGTTGTTCTCGGTGACGCGGCCGTGGCCCGCCGAGATGACCTTGGCCGGGAAGTACGCGGCGTTCTCCTTGGCCTTCTCGGGCACAATGACCGAGCCGACCTTCGCGGCGATGATGGGCTTCACGAGGAGCCTGTCGTAGGCGCACTCGACCTGTTCGGAGCGGACGTTCACGGCTTCTCCTTGCGAATAGGCGTCCAGTCAACGCCGAGGATGGACATCACGCGCCGGGCCTCCTCGAAGCTCTCGGGGTAGAGGTGCCATTGCGTCGCCGGGCTGAGCGCGATGGTAATGTCGGCGACGACGTGCGGATACCCCGGCTGCCCCAGGAGCGACGACTCGTTCTCGGCGATGTACTGGTCGATGTGCACGCCGCAGACGGAGTCGAGGTTGACCCATGCCTTGCGGTCGATTCGGACTAGCTTCATGGCTTAACCTCCCGGGGCCCCGGGTCGGGCTTGCCCATGCTGACCTCAAGGAGGCGGTGCATGGTGTGCCGGCGGTCGCGCTCGTTGTTATGGACGGACTCCCAAAGGAGGTCGGCACGATGGCAGATCTCCGCGCGCGCCTCGTCCATGCGGTCAGCATTCAGCTGCAGGTCGGCCCCGACGCGGCACTGTTCATCGAGCAGTTTCAGCAGTTCTTCTCTGGTCACGCGTTCTCCTTCATAGCGATCGGCGCGAAATACATGCAGAGCCGAGCCTCAGCGTGCAGGCCCTCGACGGTCGCGACCAGGCGAATGCCCGGTGCGCCGAACCGCTCGCCGAGCAGTCCGATGGGCGCCGGACCGACGTAGGCGAACGCCGCGACTTCGGGGTTCTCGCGCCGCACGTCATGGGCGAGGATCTCACCAATGCGAGCGGCCTCGTCGTCGCTGGGCAGCTTCATCGCATCGACCGGGCCGAGCCCGATGAGCGCGAAGAGCTTCTGCCGATCGCGCTCGACGCCGCCTCGGCCGACGACCTTGCGGCAGTTGTCGCCCGAGCTGAATTCGGCGCGGACGGCGACGGCAAACGACTCGTTGACCAGCCGAACGAAGCGACGCAGGTCGGCGCCGATTCGCTCGCTGGCCTCCTTGCGGCTCTGCTCTCGACGGTCGAGTTCTGCCCTGTCCTACTCGGTCGGAGAGCTGTCGCTTACGTTGAAGCGGTTCCAGAAGACGTCGGGGTCGCGCTCCGGAGTGTTCCCGAGCTCGTACGTGGAGATGACGCGTTCTACTT
>JACCDR011562448.1_pt1 | contig 13803 bp, 35 predicted proteins | sample 7446431 | NCBI WGS metagenome assembly JACCDR01 (sample SAMN15323443, study PRJNA562643) | freshwater metagenome | isolation source: river surface water | place: USA:Blue River Watershed | collected 2017-08-17 | reverse complement strand
GATAGTTCCCCACTAGAAATCTCCTCAGCGACTACAGTTGTTAGCATTTCAACAGCAAATGATGCAGCCTGTCGTTGTTCAGGCTTCAGTGATTCATCCGACGCCATTGCGATCAGTTGTTCCATGTCTTCGTTCATATCAGACCTCTAATCCGTAGGACTTAGCCCACTGCTTTGCGGTGTAGTCAATGAAAGGAACTTCCTCTTTCCTCGGGCGAACGAAAGGCTTACTGACGACTCTCAGAGCCAACCTGTGTCTCTTGTCACTACCTTCAGGAACAATAACAGTGTGTCTCTTTTCGGTGCTGTTGACAATGATTACAGGAACCCTGCCGTTTACTGTCCTGCATCCGATGGAACTATCAGATCTCCACCATCCTAGTTTCATGAGTTCACCTTGAAGTTTGTTAGATACTTGACAGCTTTCGCGTCGGTATTGAACTTGATTGTTCTTTCGATGTCCCCATAGACTTCGTAGTTCGGGAAGCAAAACAAGGAAGCCTCTTTCCATCGAAGTTCAACACAAAGCAGATGACACTGCCTTGAAATGAGAGCGACATCAGGTTCTGGAAGATCGGTCGTAGCCACTACGGATGTCAGCATTTTAGTAGCTGTCTCGTACAGGCTCTCGAATGTTCCATCTACCTCAGCAAGTTTAGCCAAATTCATCTGGGCGTTCTTGAGCCAACGCATACATCACCAATCTTTAGAAGTAAGTTAAAATGTGCCGAGCGTAAAACTCGGCACATCCGCAGGACCGACTCACCAAACTAGCAGCCCTTACCGGGCTTGCCCTTCATTGGCTTAGCGCCAACAGCAGACTTCTTCGAAGCCTTGCCAGGCTTCATATCAGACTTTGCAGGTTCTTTCTTAGCCATTCTAATCACCTCCTTTCATTTTTGGCATTCCGCCTCTCTCCATTATCCTGAGCTTAACTTCCTCAATTCCTACCCGAGTGATATCCTCAAGCAATACCTCGATTAGAGGCATGCCAGAAATAGACTTCAGGTAGTTCTCGTCTGTATTAGAAGCAGCACTCAGGATAGTACAGCAGACAGATTGCATTGACTCATCTTTGGATGATTCGTCGATGTATAGATCAGCGATCTCATCCCACTTGTAGTCAATGACTTGCCTTCTCGTCTCTTCATCCCAAAGATCCACGTTAGGCTCGATTTTTCTTGAGTTCCTTCAGGACAAACTCCATCGCCTCAAGCTCTCCGTATAGACTAAGTTCTTCAAAGAACTTAGCGATGACACGGCTAGTCTCAGCAGCGTTGATCTTGGTTCCAAGAGTGTCTACGCTCCCAGCGACTTCTGCGTACAGCTCACTCTTCTTGATTGACCCAGACTTTCTCAGCATTGGTGCGTTCCTTGTGTTGTGAAGTAGTAACTTGTTCGATGTGGGTATCTTATTCCACTACCCTATTGCTTGTCAACTGAGTCGAGAACCATTTTAAGGCTTCAGTGAACATATAGAACTGGCGAGTGTAGACACGGAAGTTTGGCGGATCGTTTCCTTCCCAAAGAGGAGAACTTATCTCGTAAGCCTTATCCTCGCTTAGATCACAGTCGTCAGCTTCTGCAAGGCAATCGTCCAGAGTTTCAGTCAGTGACTCAGGTGTTTCGTCATCCTCTAATCCGTCACAGCTCTGGTCGTAAAGATTCTGGCAAACCTCCTTGAACTTTCCTGGACTGAACTCAGTGATGAGTTGGCTTTTATCATACTTGCTAGCAAAGTAGTCGTACGATTGGCAATAATGCATTGCCCAAAATAGAACGTCTTGACCTCTCGATACACTCAAAGTCCCAAGGTCTCCGTAGAAAGTAAGGCATCCAGGACAGCTTGACAGGTAGAATCGATAGAAGCAACTTCCTTTATTACTACATTCCCATACCCCATAGATATTTCCGTCACTAAACCCATCGTCTCCGTATAGCCTTACGACCGAGTGGTTTTTGAAGTGAGACTCAGCAGCTTTCCGAACGCTCTCTTCGATTTCCTTGTCAATCTTGTAACTCATCTTTCACCTTTATCGTGTGTGTATAGCTGTCTTCGCTGTAGGAGAATCCCATTTTAACAAGACATGGAGAGTAGAGTCTTCTCGATCCATTGTCACCCTCCAGTATCTGAATGAATGCGCGATCATTACTCACCCAAAACACAACACGACGCATTATCGCTAGGGAGTGAACCAAAGAGAGGATCTGGCTAATCGGAAGACTTTTGGGTGACTTCTTTTGCATGCTTGATTACCTCCTCTCTTTCTGGCGTACTGTTTCCGTCCTTATCTATGCAGCATCTGATATTCAATTTGACTGCTGGACTAGCACTGAAAACATGGAAGTTCTCGGTTCCTAGCTCACGAACAGCACCAAGAAGCTTAACTGACTGCATGCACCCAACCGACATCGCAATCAACAAAGAGTCGTTGATAATGGCTTTCTCGAAAGCATCGCAATGCGATGTACCTTCTACTTCACACTTGCTTGGTGTTCTGTAGTATTCAGTACCGAGAATGGAAATAATGTCGTCCGGAGAATGCCTAATAAGGGAAACTTCAGAATCAAACAAAACAACTTCGTAGATCATTTCTAACTACCTCTCTTCTATAGCTCGCGCGGTTCTGTCGAGGCCGATCTTCTCAAGGACTTCCACAATCAAGGGCTTCAGTTTGCCTTTTTCGTTTTGGACAGCAAGTGCGTAATGTAGGTCAAGAGACTCAAGAGTTCGCCTTTGCTTGCTTGTTAATTCAAGATCATCCATGGCTTGACTTCCTATCTAATCCAGAGACATTTACATCGGTCACAAATTCTTCAAACGTCGCGAAGTAGTTTGGAGTGAGCTTGTACATATCAAGCCCTTCGATATCGATCGCGTACCAACTCCCCTTGGACTGACGGTAAGCGCCAACGGTGGGTAGGTAGCCTTCTTGGATTAGGAGAAGTGGAGTGCCATCCATAGGAGCTTCACTGATCATCATGAACTTCACTTACCCGTCCTCCATTCAATACGCTTCGAACTTGATCTTCAGTTAGAGAGAACTCCTTGGCTGTCATTTCCACTGCTGTATCTTCAGCGAATGGTCTGATAGCCATGGAGAGAAACTCAAGGATTCCAGCTCGTTCTTCATAGAACTCTACGATAGACTGCTCGATTGACTCCATTGAAGACTTAGCCTCCACTTCAATTTCGCGACATCCATGTCGCAGTTTTCAGATTGCAACCGGAGCAGGGATCTTGCCGAGGTGTCGATACGGAGTCTCGAAGACGACATCCTTCCATTCAAACGAAAGGAGCGTTTTGAGAGGACTCTTACCTACAACCTTGTTCAGCGAAACAAATGGCAACGGAAGTTCTTTCCTTTCAAGCTGAGTCAATGCTTGTTGCTTGTGGTTTCGGTACAGGTGAAGATCACCAAAAGTAATGATCAGGTCGCGAGCAGTGAGATTGAAAACGCTAGCTAGCATCTCAAGCAGGAACCCGTAGCTAGCGATGTTGAACGGAAGACCTAGAAAGATGTCGATCGATCTGGCATAGAGCTGAAGGCTAAGTTCGTTCTGATTCCTGTACACCTGCCACAACGTATGGCAAGGAGGAAGTGATACTTGCTTTGCTTTTCGTGGGTGCCATCCAGAGACGATCATCCTTCGAGAGTCTGGTGTGTGCTCAATCGCATGAAGCAAGTCTGCGATTTGATCTACACCTGGAGATAGCCATTGATCAAATCCATAATTCCCATCGAAGTTTCGCCACAGGTGTCCGTAGACTGGACCTAGATCGCCAGCCTTGCGACCGAACTTAGCGCAAGTCTCAGCGTCAGCCCACTCATCCCAGATGTCTACCCCAGCTTCCTTCAGGACGTTTGCGTCAGTGCTTCCACTAAGGAACCATCGAAGCTCCTCGAATACCCACCGAGGCGGTACGTGTTTCGTAGTGATAAGCGGAAACCCTTCTCGCATGTCGTGGCGAATCTGCCGACCGAATACGCTGAAAGTGCCAGTGCCAGTTCTGTCTTCTTTTTCGATTCCGTTATCGATGACATCTTTAAGTAGGTCGTGGTAGATTTGCATCTTTCATCCTTTTCAGTTCTTCGTTCAGTTCTTCCATTCGATCTGCTGCTTCGTAGAGAGCCAGATTGGCAACTCCATCACCAGAGATCACATCGCGAGCCAAGATCCTCAGGGCTTCAATGATCGTTTCTGTGGACGATGATCTTATCTTCATGGCTCTTCTTGTAAGAAAGGCAAGGTCGCTCATGGCTTTGCACCACGATCACTCTTTCCAGCAGCAGGGGTAAGGAGGGGGCTGCTTTTTACTGGCGAGTACTTCCTATGCCTTGGTTGTTTCGCTTGTAATCTTACTCAGGTCGACTGTATCTGGCAACACTACCTGGAAAATTTTAACTCAGTGTCGCGAGAGTACCTAGCAGACTCAAGCCACGACTCCCAGGCAAGCTGAACTGCGCAGTGCCGATACTCGCTTTCGCATCCTTCAATCATTGCGTGTCTCGATACTGAAAGACCTTTCAGCTTCATCATAGATTCAAACTTATTCCGCTCGTTCGATTGCATTACCTCTGGCAACGATCCATAGTTTTGGATGGCTTTATGTAGCATCTGGTCTATCGACATGTCAGAGTGGACGTAAACCTTAAAAGTTTGCTTCTCTCCTCTTATTCGCTCAAGCCTGTACAGTTCGTTTTTTATTGAGCCTTCCGCAATCGGATCTTCTAGCGAAAACATTGCAGAAATCTCTCGCCTGTCTGTTGACGGAATAAAGATATTGCGAGGGCTTCCAGGGATCGATAACTCAGCACCATCACTATCGCCACCAAAAAATCTTGCCATACGTCACCTTTCAGTTTTCTAATCTATCCAGTTGCGGCAGCGCTGTAATCCAAGAAACATCACTACGGCGCTGTTAGCTTTCGTAATTCATCCAAAGACACTCAGTCTTCTTTTCTTTCACCGCACTACCGCTGGCCTTGTTGTCGATATCAAGACTCACCTTTACCCACCCGAATTCCTCAGCTAGTTCGGAGTACAACTTGCTTTCGTATCCACTTAGCAGAAACCGACCTTCGATCATTGAAAGCGTTTTCAGGAGTTTGAGGTGGTCGTCATATTCCATCTCGTAGTCGTAAACATCCTTCGCTGATCTTGTGCTCTTCATGTAAGGAGGATCAAGATAGAACAAAGCGTACTTATGATCGTACCTCACTATAAAGTCTGTGGCTTCCATACAGCACACTTCAACGCGACGAAGCCTCTCACACGCTTCCCTCAGTCCATCAACCGCAGACAACCAGGCAGACACGTTCTCGTTCATTCCTCTCCGAACTCTCTTGGTCGGAGTGCAATAGTCCTTACCGATACCCTGTCTTGACTGCCTGTACCTAACAAAGAAAGACAAAGCTCGATCTATGCGCGATCTCTCGCCACATTTAAGGAATGAGTTCTCCCAGATCTTCTGAGATAGAGGAATCAGTGACGCAGCGCGAATGAACTCATCGCCATCGGTAATCAGAACACTCCAGAAGTTTGCAAGCTCTTCATGGATGTCGTTGACTGCCTCTGAGATTCCTTCTCCGTCTGAATCAAGAAGAACAGCCAATCCTCCAGCGTACGGCTCGCAGTAGTGTGTGTAAGAACCTTCAGGAGGGAAGTGCGATCGAATCCAGCTAGAGAGGTATGACTTGCCTCCATGCCACTTAAGCGGGTTGCTTTTCTTTGCTATGGCAGTTCCCATACGCTATCCCCTATATGCACTTCAGTTACCGTCTTTACTTTATTCACGTACTGCAGGATTCCGTACTGGCGAAGCATGTAACCTGCAGCAGCAGAAACTATCACTGAAACCAAGAAAAGAGCCATCAGCTTTGAGACTTCTACAAACCACTGCTTGCAAGTTGGCTTGAGTGGCTCAAAGCCAGTTCCTTTGCAGTGACTACACACCTTGGCTAAGTGCGAGTCTGATGGAGAGTATGGATTACTCACTACCGAATCCTTTCTGTGATGCAAACTACGACTTGCTCTTGATCCTGCTAAACTCTTCATCTACGTAGTAGCGAAAATGACTTAGCGCTCGGTTGAACGCTTTCTCAAAAGCAATCTGCTCTTCGTCAGTTAGGTTCCTTGGAGACTCAACCTCTACTCTGAGTGACATCATGTCGCCCATATCACGAAACGGATCGTAGTGATGATTGTATTGGTTTCTATACTCTTCAGCTTCTCTTTCGCGATCGAGCCTACGGAGGCGAACTGGGTCAAGTATTAACGTAGCTCCAAACGTGTACCGCATTTGCAATCCCCTTGCTTCTACTTCCAAGAGTCTGGATCTAGTGGAATCCAGCCCTTACCTTTGGTTATCTTACCAAAAGGAATTAGCCGGAAGTTCTTATCTGTCGAATCCGTTCTCAGTTCATACCATGCAGCTCCACCTAAGCGAGTCTTGCAGTACACGCCGAGAATCCATGAAGACCCGACACTGACAAGGACTGGCTTGTTTGATGGCGTCGTCGTCATTGGCTGTAGATTAACCACGACCTTCCTCCATCGCATCGCAGATTTGCGCAGTGATCTGGATACACTTAACCTCAGACTCTTCTGATTCAGTTAGATTCCCTTGAAGCTCTTGCCAGTAGTGAATCACTTCATGGACAGCAGTGATCTTTAGCTCCTCTAGCCAGTTCTCTCGACTTCCATCGAAAGGCTCAAGATTCTCAATGGCTCCACAGATCGCAATATGCTGGATGGAACTGTGGTAGATACCAAGTGCTTTATCTTCTGGGTTGTCACTCATTCGGAAGGCTTCAGTTCCTACGACCGTAACGAACAAGTGACCATCGATACCTAGGTGGTTTAGGGCGAAGTCGATAGAATCGCGTATTGCCTCCAAAGCATCCTTCTCGACCTTGAGTCCTTCTTTTTCAACGATTCGAATTGTGAACTTACTGCCGCAGTACGAAAGAACTGACATATTACTTTCCTTCCATTTTCTGCCATACTTCTGACGGCGTTAGTTGTTGTTCAATGAACACAGATTGCGAACTGCTATTCACATGGCTCGGATAGTGAGCTTGATTGCTTTTAGGTACATGGAAGATCACTGGATGCGTTCCGCGTGCCAAGTGCCAAATGATAGATGCCATTGCAGCAACAGTGATTACGATACAAACTGCGTCTCCAAACTGATTCTTCCTACTCATTGCCCGAATCCTCAACGAACTCAGTTCCGTACTCGCTTCCGAATTCTGCTTGTGACCAATCATCACACTTAACCCAATACCCTTCACGGTTGTTATATCCAGTAACAACTCCATCTTCACCAGCCTCTGCGTAAGTGCGAGCTGGACTTTCACCGTCTGCGTCTGCATAAAGCCATTTCAAGAACTTAATTCGTGTTCCGATTGGTAGCTGCTTCTCAGAACTCATCACCAATATCCTTTCCTGTAAAGACACGCCACCAAAACCTAGGCCACAGCAACGCCCAATAACATGCTGCCCATATTTCCTTAGTACCTCCACCAAGTAAAGCACCGAGAGCAACAAACGCCCAGGTTCCTAGGGTAGCGACCACCCAGAGAGTTGCTACGATCGTAACGAAAATGACAGTAAGCATTTTTGATTTCCCTTAGTCTCGACTTGAATAGATTATTTTTTAATCTTCCTGTATCTGACAGAATCGATGTAGTTACAAATCCAAATGATCGAGTTAAGAAACAAGAAAACACACCACCAGCCAATAAAGCCGATAGCGAACAATAGAGCAATGAAAGCGACTGGACCCCAGAAAGGAAGAAGAACCAACCACCAAGACCAGTTAATGACACCGCATAGCTTGAGTGTAATGAACACTATACCGAGGATCGATAGAGTGCTCGGGAATACAAGCTTCACTTGATTCGAATCGCTCATTGGCTAACTCGCACTTTCTTTGATTGATGATTCGGGAGTGGCTTCTTCTACAAGATCCAGATCAAAGGGAACGTGCTTATGCCACTTAAGCGAGACTCTAGTTCTCTTTCCTTCTGGAATAACGACAGGAGTGAGTCGAGCGTAGAGCATTCCATCGATCTCTTCGACACTAGAGACCTCTACGACGATGCCTTTCTTTTTCTCGCACCTCCATGCCCACCTCTGACCTACTTTGACTTCTGAGTTTTCCATGACTTGATCCTGCTGTGTCTATTTCCACTACCTTGCGACATTGAGAATCGTACGTGAACGGATATCGCAAGTCAAGTTAGTAATCACGCCGCATCAGAAAGGAATCTCCTCTTCGTCAGGATATCTCAAGGCCATCTTCTCGCTGTTCTCTACTCTAAGTTTTTCTAACGCCTCTACGGACGGAAGGTCTACCTCGAAATCTTTGGCGCAGTCAGAGAGTGCGATGTCGTACGATTCTCTAGCTAGTGCCAAGAGTACAGTTTCTAGCCAAGATTGCATATTGGAAAAGTACGCCTCATCGCTCTGCTGGTTCTGCGCGTACTGCAATGACTCAGCACGTTTCTCTTCGAAATTGCTAACGATTTCCAAAAATACATCTTCAATTAAGTAGCCAAAAGTAGGATCACTCATTATCAGTAACTCCTAGATTGTGGATGACGCATTGATTTCACAGTGAGTCCACGTATCGCAGACTCTTTTTAGCTTGCAAGGAACGCCAAGCTTGTAGCACATAAGACGAACTCTTGATTCGTTCTCAGTGTGAATGCATTGACACCAGTCATCCTTCTTGAGGATGACGCTGTAGATCTTCTCAAACTCAGAGCCGCACACGAACATGAGGCGATCTCTGTCGGAGTAGCCATCAGTGTCAATCCAGTACGACATGTCAAGGCTGTAGTCTGCGCTGCTCATTTCTTAGGCTCCGTAGTCTCTGGCTCCACCACCTCTTCTACGCCGATCGGCTTGCCGTCGAGGGTTTCATAGTTGCGATGATACCAATAAAATGTTAGGTGTGGCGTTATCGCGTCCACTTTCGTCTGTGAGTTGTAATCATCTTTTCGCCTAACCGTCGTCCCCCAGAACGGCTCAAACTCGCTGAGCGTCTTACATGCTCGCCATCGCATTGGCTTCTTGCGGATGACGGTGGCTTGTGATTTGCCTAATGTACCAAATCGCCGTGGAGTGCTGCCGATCGATGACGTGCACGCATACCAATCTTGTTCGTATATCGAATGCTTATCTCCCTCCGCAATCACCTCGTCCGGTCCAATCGCGTACCAGCCCTCGGGAATCGGCGGGTGCGGGCTTGGATTGTATTCGGGAGGTGATTCTGGCTGCGGCTGACTAGCGACTTGCTGATCTGAGGTTAGTTCTTTTACAGTCACTAACTCACCAGCCTTGACAGATTCAGTAGCCTTTCCGATAGCAACTCCTGGCGATTTATCTTCCTCGGTCTTTGGGTGCCATCTATAGTAGTTCACATCGCCAACCTTCCAGACATACTCGCCTTCACCAGTAAAGCACCAAGAAGAGACTCGACATGCTCCGAGATTGAGGTTGTTTGGAGTGACTGATCTTTGGCATCTGATGTCGCCATGCTTCGTAATCGCTCCATGAGGAAGCTCTTCCCAAACGCCAGAAGACATGTGCTCATCATTCATTGGATCGTTCCCGGCAGTCGCTCTCCACCTGTAAAACTTATCACGACAGTTCGGATGGATCGTATACCCAACTGGAGCTATCTGAAGAAGAGCATTAGAATTTGGGTCGTTTGGGTCTCTATTACTATGGATAAGATTCATTTTAACGTCGCCTCCTTGAGTCGTCTCGCCGACGCCAAGTTGATCCCATCTATAGCTAGGAGCTTCTTGCCCTTTCTCGATAGAGATCTTCTGGATAAAGTATCGAAGCTTTTCGATCTCTTCCGCTGCATCGTCAATGAGCCTTGCGTGAAGGTCGCCATCTTCACTTCTCTCAAGCATTGCCTTAGAGTATCTACGAAGAACAGATGATAGAGACTCTTTATTGTAGTAGGGCGGTGTAGATGCGTACTGCTTTGCGTCTTTCAGGCTCTTGATTAAGCTGCAAATGCCGTCTGCTAGTCCAGCTAGAAAAGCAGATGTCTCACGAAATCCGCTAGTTCTTAGTAGTTCGTTGGCTTCTTGTCGCAATCGACGGATACTGTTTTCGGTTACTGGAATCATGTGAACAAATCCTCTGATTATTGGTGTGAATCGAAACCTACATTCCACGACGAGAGCGAACCGAGACATCGAAGATTTCTTCTACGTCAACAATCTCTCCCATTGATCTGACATGAGCAGGAAGAAACTGATGGAGATCCTTCCTACTCTGCTCTTCTTCCAGATACCTGAGCGTTTCTTGATGCAAGAGAGTTTTGTCTACCGAGATAGCAACCTTCACGATAGACTTGTCGTGAAGGATCGACAGCAAGAGACATGCGTGATTGTCCATTTGACGCAAGTGCTTTCAATTGAACGGTTTAAGTAGAGAGCAGATTGGCTATTCCGTAAGGAATAATGGGTAATTTTCCTTAGGAATTGTACCCAATGCCACTACCTCGGGCTAGTGCTAGATCTCGATTTTCATTGATTCGCTAACGAAATTCTGGACTCCTCTTAGGAGATCTCTGACATTGATATCGGTCGCCCTACCTTCCAGCTCATCCAGCATCGTTTGAGCGACAGCACCACGCTCTCGATTCTCCCTGAGCTTGGAATTAAGTGATAGGATCTTGCAGGCAGCTTCGATTAGTCTGTCCTGCATACTTCTTAGCTTCTCCGAGGATTCAAGAGCAATCCTCCTTACTGTCGGATCTGCAGCGGATGACATCTCCCCGATCAGCTTCAGGCTGGAGATTAGTTCGTGTGAGCTACTCATTGATAGGATCTTTCTTGGTTTGTGTGTTGGAAGGTGGTGATTCACTGAATAGTAGATCTAGTCAAGCTTTTGACCTGTAGCCTTCTCGTAGAGCTTCTTACCGAACGCCAATCGCTGTCGATGCTCTGGTGTTCCTGGGATATTTCCAGGACCAAGCCATTCTGCTGGTGTCTTTTTCTGCGCGGCAAACATCCGCTCTACCGTTCCCCATGCGAACTCTGCCTTCATTTTAAGAAGAACCTCAGGTTTGCCTTCACGAATCACCCCAATCAGGTCAATCAATGCCGTCCTGTAGAAATGCTCAATGGAGCTAAGCGACTCAACGCACAGCCGCAGTTCCTCATCAGAGATGTTTTCTTCTGCTTCTTTAACTGCAATCTGAATTTCCAAGATCGAACGCATAACTGCTCCTCAGTTCAACTCATGAATAGTAATGGATATGTACTTTCAGGCCAGCCTTTCTCGCCTCTTCAATCATGTTCTTAGTTCCACGACTTTTACTGTCCCAAATCGCAATCAAGGCGTCAGCCATGCCAGCCATCTTGCGGTTTCGGATCGGCCCTGCCGCCTTGCCATGCGTCTTCCAGTCTGCTGGCACTGGAGTTACTGGCCAAACACCTTCGCAAACTCGGTGAGCTGCTGAGTCGATCCCAGATGCTGCGCCATGAATGATCTCTGATATCTCAGAGGCCCATTCACCTTGCGAGATTGCTTCTCTCACTAACTCGTCTGCCCTGTCGCCAGTTACCTCGCGACCTCCTGCAATGATCACTCGCATAGAAAATCCAGTATGGCTTGAGTTATGGTGAGTCGATCACAATTCTTCGATTGATCACGGTTGCCTACGGAGGCCAACATCGTCCCACCACTTCGCTCCGCACTTCAGCTCTTTCACGCAATCCGGACAGCATGTCTTGCCTACCCTAGTCCTCCACCCTCGATTGAGCATTAGCTTGATGAATGTACTCTTTTTAAGCCCAGACTCCTTAGCCCACAAGCTACATCGCTCACACCAGATAGTGTACTCTGTCGTGATCCGCACTGAAACTACTCCTTCTTCGTGAACACATTAACGATTCTTGGCTTTGGGTTTTTATCGAAGATCGGACAAACGTCAGGCATTTCAAGCTCGCTAAGCTTGTATTCAATATCAGAAAGCCCGCACTCACAGACTCTATTTGGCCCAAAAACATGACCATAGTTAATGGATCGCAAGAGATCTCGCTTGCGGACTTCGGTTGCGAATCGGTCAAGAATCTCGCAAATCTGAATCCCCTGATCGATGCTATCTGTTTGAATGACTCGACTACCGCATCCAAAGGAATTCATCGCAACTAGCTCCTTTCAATCTTAGATACTGCAGTCAGGGAAATGACTGCAAAGCACAGCAAAATGAACGAGAATACCGCAGAAAATGCAGGAGCAATCCAGGCGAATGGGCGAGTGAAGTGCAATACATCTAATGCCCAAAGTGTAGGCGTTATAGCGAAAACCAAGGACTGCAAGAAGTAGGTGATAGATCGCATTCGCATACTGAAGACGATCTTGCTATTCGTTCTAGTCCACATTCGAATCTCCTTCTACTTCTCAGAATACCCAACCATGTCAGCTATCGCTTTCAGTGTGTCGTAGTCAGTGCATCTCTCAACTGCATTTGCAATCGCCCATCTTTTCTCGACAAAGTACATCCTGTCGATGTCTTCTTGAGAGAAGGCGTAACAACGGCCACCAGCTTTGGGTACTTTCTTGCCGCAGCTAGTAACCCAACTACGCGAAGTCTCGCCAACGATCTCAACTTTAGTCCAGTGCTCGCGCCAGATAGGTCCACCAGCATACTTACCATCAATGTACTTGTAGACTCTTTTATTTTCATCGAAGAACCAGCACTCAGGGTATTGTTTGCTGTCAGTCTTTTGCTTGGACATGTAACCTCCTTTCATTAGCCGTACAGAGGATCGTGATCGTTATCTTCGTTCGATCGCTTAACAGCTTCTTTGTACTGCTCAGCGACTGACTTCAGCTTATTCAGCAGAACGATATCATACCCAGTCAAAGGCTTGTATGCATCTGGATTGATATCCTCTGCTGCTAGAATTGCCACGTGAATTAGGTTGATCTTTGCTTGTGCAAGGTCGGTCATCTTTAGTCCTTTCGTTTGCTACTTTTGCCAAGATTCCATAGAAGCCTTGAAGTTCGCTTCCGCATCAGGAGTCTCTTTCTCACCATTAAGAACCATACTACGATACTGTCTAAGGACGTAAGCCATTGAGTCAAGGCGAGTGTTTAGCTTTTCGATCCTATCCGCTGCCTCCGTACAGGCATGGCCTATATTCACTAGAGTACCGCTCGGCGCTGCCACGGAAGCTATCTTTAACGCTGTAATAACATCAACCATCACACCTTCAACAATTTGCACTTTCACTGAAAGCTCCTTTTCTTTGTTACTTTCGCCACATATTCATCGCCAGTTTGAATGCCGCATTTGACACTGGAGTCGAACTCTCGCCACTGAGAACCAAGCTGTGATGCAGCACTAGAGCTTGGGCTAGTAAGTCAGCCTGAAGCCTGACAGACTTAATCTCCTCTATCGCCCTGAGGCAGATAAGGCTTGACTTTGGATTGTCTGTTTCAGACAGAACTGCTTCGAGTGTTCCTAGGTCATTTAGGATGTTTGCCGAGTCGTTTTCGACTGCTCTACTGTATCCATCGTCACTACTCGCAGGCAGTTTTATTGCGCTTTCAGTCTGACTTTTTTGCGACATTTTGATGTCAGCTTTCAGTTGGAAGCTTACGTTTGGTTTAGTCACACAGAGACCCCTTCTATCAGATCTCTCACTTCAGAAATCCACTTTCTTCTGTAGAAACCATAGTTCGAATACTCAGCTTGGAAGTGAATGTTCAGCAACAATTCGACTGCCTTGATGAGCACTTCCATTTGGTCATGGCCTAT
>JACCDR011512511.1_pt1 | contig 13803 bp, 9 predicted proteins | sample 7446431 | NCBI WGS metagenome assembly JACCDR01 (sample SAMN15323443, study PRJNA562643) | freshwater metagenome | isolation source: river surface water | place: USA:Blue River Watershed | collected 2017-08-17 | reverse complement strand
GGGATCGGTGATGATCTCCTGATAGCCGGTCATCGAGGTGTTGAAGACGCATTCGCCGGCGATGGTGGCATCGGCTCCGAACGCGAGACCGCGGAAAATGGAACCGTCTTCGAGGGCGAGAACTCCTTGCTTGGGCGTGGACATTAAAGTCGAACGAAAAGGGGTCGGGTGGCACCTGCCAAGCGGTTTTCTGAGTTTGTTGGGATGATTCCGCTGATGCTTTTACAGACGGCGACAAAGCGAACGAAGACGCGGCCAAACGCGATGAGGGCTTGGGTAATCGGAGAGGGGCTTCGCACGAGCGTTTGGTCTGGTCGGCCGGAGCCTCTGTGGATGTGTGCTTGCGCAAGGGCGGCTGTGATAGGCGAATCAGCGCGAGCGGCGGCGAGTTTTTGGTGTCTTTGCCGACTTGCTGGTGCGGGACGTGGATTTGGTTTCGCCGGCGACCGGCAGGAATGACTCTCCTCCGCTCGTTGCGAAGATCCGCGAGGAGGTTTATGCGTGGCGCGGCCAGTGCTCCCGCGATGTGCTCACGAAGAAATGGACCGATTGGGTCGACTACTGGGCCGTCGATTTCGACTACGAGAGCCGGAAGGAAATCATCAAGGTGCCGCGCCGCATGGGCGTGGAAGGCGAGTTGCCTGGCGTGCTGAAGGACGAAGCGAGTTTCTCGATTTCGAGGAACGCTGGAGGGGATCTTACACCTTCGAAAACGAGTGGCAGAGTTTCCGCACGCGGCAGGATCGGGAGCTCGAACTCACGACCGCGACTCACGTTTACCCGCAGCCCGGTTGCCGCACCATCGCCGTGAAGGTCATCGATATCTTCGGTAACGACACGATGACGCTGGTGGCTGTCACCGTCGGATAAAGTCCGTGCGCTTCCACTCGTATCTGGGCTCAGTTCAGGCGGGTGTGCCAGTAGCCTGGTGCTTGTTTGAAGTGCATCACCGCGACCACCCAGATCGAATCGGGTCGCTCAATATATACGATGCAGTAGGGGAAGATTGGTCCGGAGTGACGACGGGCCGGAGGATCGAACATGCGTCGCAGGGCTGGTCGTGCGCGGATTTCCGAGAGGAGATCGTCAATCTCTGTGTAGAAGCGGTGGGCCACCGTCGGACTGCGCTCTGCGTAGTGGCGACCCGCAGCGATCAGCTCCTGCCGCGCTTCCGGGTGAAACAGAATAGGCTTCACGGACCGACGATATGACGCAATTCGGCCATGACCTGCTCGCCCGGGATGCCTTTCACTTGTCCTGTCTCAATTTCCGCGATGCGTCTGCGAGTCTCCTGCCTCCACGCGGCATCAGTCTCGGGGTCGGGCTGTGCAAATGTTTCCACAAGCAAGAGGTCGAACAGCTCGGCTTTTTTTTCCCAAGGTAACTGTCGGGCCTCGGCGACTATCTGTGCAACGGTCATGCTCATGGTGGCGAAGGTATGGAATTCGATAATCTCGGCAAGTCTGTCGACCCGCGCTGGTAAGTCAGGAACGCAGGGCGAGCCAGGTGTAGGCGGTCGTGTAAAGCGTGCACTGGGTGAGAAGGAGGGCGTAGCCGAGGCGGAGGAGCGGGGTCGTCAGGGTGGGGCGGACGCGCAGCCAGGGCAGGATCACGAGGCGGCCGGCCCAGAAGAGAGCCGTCAGACCGCAGAGGACGCGGGCCAGCGGGTGGCCGGTGATGAGCTCGGGCGCGAAGAGCAGGCTGATCAGGCCGAGGGCCGCGATGGTGGCACCGATGGAGACATTTTGCGCGAGGGCGAAGCGGCGGTGGATCGGGGGGAGCGCGGCAAGGTTTTTATCCCAGTCGGGCGGGATCGGCGTGAAGCACGCGAGGGTGAGCGTGATGAAATGGAAAATGCCGGCGAGGCGGAGGCCGAGAATCCAGAGGTCGTCGGAAATCACGGGGTAGAGTGGCCCACGAAATACACGAAAGGCACGAAAAAGAATGGCGGAGGGCGACGGGAGAGCGGGACGAAGGGACGGCGATGGCGACTGGCGATGGAGAATGACCAATGAGCAATGACCATGGCGGATGGCCAGTGACCAACGGCCAATGATTTCTGCCAGAGGTGGCGGCGGATGCGGCGGCGCGAGCTCGGGCGTGGGCGTCTGCGGTGGTGGGCTTCTGGCATGTCCGCAGGCGATGCGGGTGAGGTGTTTTGTCGGTCGATGTTCGTCGCGATGATTTTTATGGAGGCGAAGGGGGCTGGGTGAGCATCGTGGCCATGCGGTCGATGAGGCTGGCGAGGTCGAAGGGCTTGGGCATGAAAGCCACCGGGTGCAGGCCGGCGAGGTCGTCGTCACTCACGAAACGCGCGTTGCCGGAGAGGATGATGATGGGCGTGCGGTTTTGGTTTTCGCGGAGGCGTCGGATCATGTCCAAGCCGGTCATGCCGGGCATGGTGTGGTCGGTGATGATGAGGTCGAAGGTGGCGTCGGGATTCGCGGCAAGGTGGTCGAGCAGGCCTTGCGCGCGGTTGAAGGTGACCGGCGTGTATCCGTAGCGGGGCAGCCCGCGTTCGGCGAGGAGGGTGATGGCCGTCTCGTCATCGACAAAGGCGACGCGCTGGCCGGTGCCGCGGGCTTTGAAGGGTTCGTCGGCGGGTTTTTCCTCGGTCGGAGGACTGGCGGCGGGGAGGAAGACGTTGAAGGTGGTGCCGCGGCCCATCTCGGTGGTGACTTCGATGGCGCCGCCGTGGGCGAGCACGATGCCGAGGATGATGGAGAGTCCGAGGCCGGTGCCTTCGCCGGTGGGCTTGGTGGTGAAGAAGGGCTCGAACATGCGCGCGAGGACCGGAGCGGGGATGCCGGTGCCGGTGTCGCTCACGCGCAGGCAGAGATACCGGCCCACGCCGAGGGTGCCGACGGTGGCTTTGCGCGGTCGGGAGAGGTTTACCGGCTCGACGGCGATCTGGAGGGAGCCGCCGCGTTCGCGCATGGCGTGGGCGGCGTTGCCGCTGAGGTTGAGCACGACCTGCTGGAGGTCGGTGGCGTTGGCCTGCACGGTGAGTTCGCTGTGGGCGATGGAGACGTCGACTTTGATGGTCGAGGGGATGCTGGCGCGGAGCAGGGGGATGACTTCGGCGACGAGTTCGCCGAGGTCGAGGTTGGCGCGTTGTTTGGGGCCGCGGCGGCTGAAGGAGAGGATGCGCTGGACGAGGTCCGTGGCGCGGCGGCAGGACTGCTGGATCTGCTGCAGGTTTTCGGTGGCGGGGTGCTCCTGCGGGGTGATCTCGGCGGCGAGCGTGGCGTGGCCGACGATGGCGGTGAGGATGTTGTTGAAATCGTGGGCGATGCCGCTGGCGAGGGCGCCGAGTGTCTCCATTTTTTGGATCTGCGAGAGCTGCTCCTCCATGTGGTGCTGCTCCTGATCGGCGGTGGCGGAAGGGGTGACCTCCTCGGTGAGGGAAATGAAATGGGTGATGCGGCCGTTGGCCTCCTTGAGCGGGCCCATGGTGGCGCGCTGGAGGAAGTGCGTGCCGTTTTTGCGGCGGTTGATGAGTTCGCCCTGCCAGGTTTCGCCGCGTTGCAGGGTGCTCCAGAGGTCGGCGTAGACGGACTCTGGCTGGCTCTCTGATTTCAGGAGGCGGGGGGTCTGGCCGATGACCTCGGGGGCGGTGTAGCCGGTGACGGTGCAGAAGTGCTGGTTGACGTACTCGATGCGGCCCTCGGTGTCGGTGATCATCACCATCACGGGGCTGCGTTCGAGGGCGAGGTTGAGTTTTTTGATCTCCTGTTCGGCGAGGCAGCGTTCATGGACGTCCTGGGTGGTGCCGAGCATGCGCGTGGGGCGGCCGGAGGGGTCGCGGGCGGCGACTTTGCCCTTGTTGACGACCCAGCGCCACTGGCCGTCGCGGGTGAGGAAGCGGTGCTGGCATTCCCAGCGGACGAGGTCGCCGCGCAGGCAGTTGTCGAGGCTGGTCTTCACGCGCTCCACGTCGTCGTTGTGGATGAGGTGGTACCACTCGTCGGAGGAGGTGGTGACGACGGAGCCGGCGTAGCCGAGGATGGATTGGCCGCCAGTGTGGGTGTTGAGGATCTGTTCGTCGAGGTCCCACTCCCACCAGACCATGTGGGAGAACTCCATCGCGAGATTGAGTTTGTCCTGCATGGACTTGATGGCGCCGATGTCGGTGAACGTGAGCACGATGCCGTCGACGATGTCCTCGGTGGTGCGGAAGGGGAGGACGCGCTGGAAGAGCCAGTTGCCGTCGCGGGTGCGGATCTCGCGCTCGACGGTGGTGCCGCTGGCGAGGGCGTGGCGGAGGTGGTGGAGGAGGTCGGGCTCGCCCTCGATCTGGTAGGCGAGGTGGTCGATGGGGCGGCCGATGTCCTGCGGGAGCAGGTGGAAGATGCGGGCGATGGCGGGAGTGAAACGGCGGATACGGAGGTGGCGGTCGAGGAAGAGGGTGCCGATGTCGGTGCTCGAGAGGAGATTGTTGAGGTCCTCGCCGATGGTTTTGAGCTCGTGGTTTTTGCGCTCGAACTCGGCGTTGACGGTGTAGAGCTCCTCGTTGACGGAGTGGAGTTCCTCGTTGGTGCTCTGAAGCTCTTCGTTGGAGGCGAGCAGCTCCTCGTTGGTGGCCTGGAGCTCCTCGTTGCTGGTCTGGAGTTCCTCGACGGTGGACTGGAGGTTTTCCTTGGTGACGTGCAGTTCCTGTTCGAGGTCGCGGACGCGGTTGGCCAGGGCGTCGTGGGGTTGAAATGGATCCGTGGTGGCGGCGACGGCTGGCGGATTCACGGGGGCGGCATCGCGCGGTTGTGCCAGGATGACGTGGACGAGGCTGGTGAGGTTGCGTTCGTCGGGGATCGGTTTCACCTGCACATCGAGCCATTGTACGGAATCGCCGGTCTCGTGGCGAACGGCGTGGGCGAAGGCGGGCTCCCCGGTCTTGATCACCTTGGGTATGAGGGTGGAGAGAGCGAGGCGCAGCTCTCCCGCGGTGCGATTGAAGATGTTGTCGTGCGAGCGTCCCTCGGGAGGTTGCAGGAAGCGGCTGGACTGATCGAAGTATTGGACGATTTCCCCGCGTTCGGTGACGATGAAACTGGGGGGCATGGCTTCGCGCAGCAGGTGGTCGTAGGCCTGCAGGAGGGAGCGGCTCACGGTGATGGTGCTCGGCAGAGTGCCCGGAACGATGGGGGCGCGAAGATTGCGGGCGGAGGGCACGCTGCGGATCTCGGGCGGGGCGATGAGCAGGTCGGTTGATTTTCGGTAGATTTTATAGCGAGGAGCCACCGTCGTGAATCCTCCTTCGACGCCGCCGAGGCCTTCGCTGGAACCGAGAAAAAGACAGCCGCCGCGACGGAGCGCGTAGTGGAAAAGCGCGAGCACGCGCTCCTGCACGGAAGGCTGGAAATAGATCAGCATGTTCCGACAGGTGAGGAGATCGATTTTCGTGAACGGCGGATCGCTGACGACATTGTGGGCGGAAAAAATGATGCGCTGGCGCAGCTCGGGACGCGCCCGCAGGCCTCCGCCGACTTCCTCCTTGAAATAGCGCGTGATGCGCTCAGCCCCCAGATTCTCAAGACGCGCGCGTTCGTACACGCCGGCTGACGCATGTGCGAGGGAGTCGCGGTGCATGTCGGTCGCGAAGATCGAGACTTTGCCCGTGTAGCCGCAGGCGCGGACCTGTTCGTCGACGAGGATGCCGAGCGAGTAGGCCTCCTCGCCGGTGGCGCAGCCGGCGACCCAGACGCGCAGCTCCTCGCGGCCGGGCTCGGCGAGCAGCGCGGGAAGCACATCGCGGCCGATGGTCTCGAAGGCTTCGGGGTCGCGGAAAAACTCGGTGACGCCGATCAGCAGGTCCTTGTAGAGCTCGTCGAGTTCGCCGGGCTGGTCCGCGAGCAGCTGCGCGTAGCCGGGGATGTCGGCGAGCTGGAGGAAGCTCATGCGCCGGTGGATGCGGCGCTGCACGGTGGGAAATTTGTACTCGCTGAAGTCGATGCCGTAGGCCTGCCGCAGTTGTTCGAGCACGGGGCCGAAGCTGCTGGCCGCCTCGTGCGCGGAGAGAGGGCGGGCGTTTTTCGCCATGCGCAGATGCGGGTAGCGGGCATAGGTGTTGACGGCCTCGGGCATGCGCTCGGGCGGGAGTATGTAGTCGGCGAGCTCGCTGTTGATGACGCTGCGCGGCATGCCGTTGAAGTCGGCCGAATCGAGTGACTGCGCGATGACCAGGCCGCCGGCTTCGTGGATGGCGCGGACGCCCTGCGTGCCATCGGTGCCGGTGCCGGAGAGGACGATGGCCACGGCCTGCGGGCCGTACTCGGCGGCGAGGGAGTCGAAGAAAACATTGATGGGAAACTCGAGCTGCCGCGCGGCCTCGCGCTCGGTGAGCATGAGCCGGCCTTCTTTGACGGTCATGAGTTTCCTCGGAGGGATGAGGTAGACGCTGTCGCGCTCGAGCGGCATGCCCTCTTCGACGCGATAGATGCGCATCCGCGTGTGGCGGGCGAGCAGGTCGTCCATGAGGCTTTTGAAATCGGGCGAGAGATGCTGGACGACGACGAGGGCGCAGCCGCTGTCGCAGGGCATGGCCTGGAAAAATGCCTCCAGCGCGCGCAGGCCGCCGGCGGAGGCGCCTAGCCCCACGACAAGCTCGGGAGGCAGTTTAGGAGAAGTGCTCATGAAGGACAGACCGTCGGTGATGGAAGCGGGAGAGGGGCGATTCAGCAGCGGTGTCCGGCATGCCGTAGCAGCGTCACGAAGCCGGCCGTGGCGGCCGGTGCGTGTGCGAAACGGGGAGCGCGAACATAACGAAGCGAATCATCGATGGCGGGAACGCTGGGAGCGGCAGTTTGAGTGAGATGAGGACCGTACCTCCTGAGCCGGATGGATGCGGGATGACGTTAGCCTTTCCCGCCGCCTCCAGCTGCGCGTTTGTTGGCGTAAGCCAGCCATTCCCTGCAATCTGCGCGGAGCCATCACTCCTTTTCATAAGTGCCCGAAAAACCAATACAGCCATCACCGTGCGGACGGCGAGGTCTGGCGTGACGAGCCGGGCTGAAAAAGATCAAGGCGTGCGCGGTGTAGAGGCCGGCACGCCCTGGTTGCGATCACCTGATCGCGATAGGCCTGGGAAGAACGGCCTGTGGTTGAAGGTACCTATCAGATTTTCCGGGCGGCCTGTTACGGGGAAGTTTTCGGACCGTTCAGCCGCATTGTCGGGCATGGGCCTGCGATAGGAATCTGGACGGTCGTTTGACAGGGGTAGTTAGGAACCTAACCTTCGAGCACAACATCATGGCATACACCGAAGATCGCGCGGTCTGGTTCGAAGGGCAGGGGCTTTGGCAGCATGTACCCGAGTCGGATTGGAAAGACTGGACCTGGCAGCTCAAGAACCGGATCACGACGCTTGAGCAGCTCGAAAAGTACATGGTGCTGACGACTGAAGAGCGGCGCGGGATCGCGTTTGCGGGGCACAAGCTGGCGCTGGCGATCACGCCTTATTTTTTCAACCTGATCGACCGCGATGACCCGAACTGCCCGATCCGCCTGCAGTTGATCCCACGTGAGGGCGAGTCGGTCACGAGCGCGGAGGAGATGCTGGATTCGCTGGGCGAGGACGAGCATTCGCCGGTGAAGGGGCTGGTGCATCGTTATCCGGACCGCGTGCTGTTTTTGGTCACAGATCGTTGCGCGTCCTACTGCCGCTACTGCACGCGGAGCCGGCTCGTGAGCAATGCGCAGGACTATAATTTCCATCCCGAGTACGAGCAGGGTCTGCGCTACATCGAGGCGCATCCGGAAATCCGTGACGTGCTCTTGTCGGGCGGCGATCCGCTGCTGCTGTCGGATAAAAAACTGGAGCACCTGATCAGCCGGCTGCGCGCGATCAAGCACGTGGAGTTCATCCGCATCGGGTCGCGCATACCGGTTTTCCTGCCGCAGCGGATCACGCCGGCGCTGTGCGAGATTTTCAAAAAATACGGGCCGATCTGGATGAGCATCCACGTGAATCATCCGAAGGAGGCCACGCAGGAGCTGCGCGAGGCCTGCGAGCGGCTGTCGTTTGCCGGTGTGCCGCTGGGCAACCAGTCGGTGCTGCTGCGCGGCGTGAATGACGATGCCGAGGTGATGAAGGCGCTCGTGCATCGCCTGCTGCGCATGCGGGTGCGGCCGTATTATCTTTATCAGATGGATCTGATCACGGGCGGCGCGCACTTCAAAGTGGATGTGCGCAAGGGCCTCGAAATCATCCAGGCGCTGCGCGGGCACACGACGGGCTATGCGGTGCCGCAGTACGTGATCGATGCGCCGGGCGGCGGCGGCAAGGTGCCGATCAATCCGGACTATGTGGAGAAAATCACGGACGACGACGTCGTGTTTCGCAATTACGAGGGCCGCACCTTCCGGTACCCGTTGAAAAACACGCCGGTGGCTGTGGCGGGTGAACCGTTGAAAAAACCGGCCGGGCGTGTGCACGACGATGTCGCTTCCGGCGCCTGTGACATCTGAGGGCGGTTGATGATGGGCTGCGTGGTGCAGCCTGAGTGGCGGGGCTGAGTCTGCGGCGCGTTCTGGCGCCCACTCGACGCCTGTGCCAATCCCTGTGTTTTGTTACAAAACGGTGTCGTGGGATTTAGCGAAAAATTGTTGGGTTTATTTTGAGCGGAACGGCGGCAGCGGCGTCTACCTCTCCGTAGTCGTATCGTTCCTAGGGGGATCGATACTGGTTAGTAGTTCTTACGGTTTGCTTGGTGTTAGGTCATGCAGGCCGCTCCGGTCACCCGGGGCGGCCTTGCTATTTTGGAGGGGCGGAAACCGGGCGCTCCGCTGTGTGTGCGACACGCGGCAATCGGACGCGGCACGAAAGTTTCCCTTGCGTGGAGAGGGCGTGGCCGTTTTTAGCTGCTCCTGCCTGTAGGGGTGTCCTCCGTCGGAGGGCTGAGATGGTCGCACGATCGGCGGCCGGACCCTTCGAACCTGATACGGATCATTCCGGCGAAGGAAAACAGCAGGCGAGGCCTTGGGGCTTCGCGTCTTTTTCCGGAGAACCGTTTCGGGTGGCGATCACGACCATGAAACCAACGAACATCTCCCCACTAATCGCAACCGCCGCTTCACTCGCGGCTTTCACTGTGCTGCGGGCGCAGACTCCCCCGGTGCCGCCTGGCGCGGACACGCCTGCGGCCGCCGGTGAGGAAATCGTGCAGCTCGAGCGCTTCGAGGTGCGGGGCGTGCCGGTCGGCGACTCGGTCAATCCGCTGACGCGTCCGCTCGAAGGCGTGTTTGGCGACGCGCGTTCGATCCTCGAGACGCCGCGCGCGGCCTCGACCATCTCGCAGGCGCTGCTGCGCGAGCGCGGCATCAACGGCGTGACGGAGTTCGTGGCGTATGCGCCCGGCAGTTACGCGTCGGCGAGCTACGGCAAGGCCACGATCCCCAACATCCGGGGCGACCTCGCGGAGACCTTCATCAACGGCCAGCGCGTGAGCTACAATAATTTCGGCTACCTGCCGTCCTTCAACAATGTCGAGGCGGTCGATGTCGTGCGCGGGCCGGGCTCCGCGATCTATGGCTCCGGATTTTTCACGGGCGGCTATGTGAACTACGTGACGAAGCGGCCGAAATTTGTGGAGGAAACCACGGCGACCGTGCGCGTGGGCACCTGGGTGCCGGACGGCGGATCGTGGTTCAACAGCTCCTGGCAGATCGACACCACCGCGCCGCTCGCCGACGGGAAATCCGCGTGGCGTCTCAGCTACGAGGGCAAGGAGGACGACACCTTTTTCCGCGATCATGGCGGCCGCGACGACCGGCAGGATGTATTCGTCGCCTGGTTGCGCCGCGCGAGCGACACCCTCACCCTCGAAGCGAATGCCCAGTACATCTGGCAGGCGTCACCGCAGCTCCTCGGTGTGAACCGCCCCAATCAAGAGCTGATCGACAGCGGACGCTACTACACGGGCGATCTGCCCGACACGGGCTACTCGGCGGCCGGGGCGATCGACGGCGTGATCCCCGGCACGAGCTGGGTGGATTTGCCGCGCGATGCCACGCTGCTCTCCGTGGGCGATTTCTCCAACGCCAACGTCTATCGCGGGCAATTCAGCGCCACCGCCCGCATCGCCCCGGAGCAGACGTGGGTGAACCGCACCCTGGTCGAGCATGTGGACCGCCGGCGTTACCACGCCTTCGAGTACATCGAGTATGCGGAGCAGTGGACTTTTGAAAACCGTTCCGAGTGGCACGCCGCGCTTGAGCTGGGCGGGCTGGCGAATCAGGTGACCGCCGGCGCGACGATCCGCTGGGAGGCACGCGAGAGCTACACCAACTATTTCAACGAGTACTTTTTCCAGTACGACATCACGCGGGCCAATCGCACGTTCAGCCACGAGCGCGACTACCCGAATTCCTACTGGCCCGGCTTCGAGGGACCGGGCGGGCGGCTCTTTTTCCCGGCGGCCTATGGCAGCCCGGAGACCACGAAATCCACGCTGTGGAATCCGGCGGTGTTTTTGCAGGATGAAGTGAAGCTGACGGATAAATTCTCGATTCTCGCCGGCCTGCGCGGCGACGGCTTTCTGGCGCGCGCGCGGGATCCAATCACCGACGGCTCGGGCACACCGGAATGGGCGGACAAAAACGACGATGCCGCGCTCTCGTGGAACGCGAGCGGCATTTTCAAAATCACGCCGAAGGCGACCGTGTATGCGACCTATCAGCGCGCCGTGGCGGTGCATGGCAATGTCACGGGCGGCGGGATCATGTTGAAGGAGGACGACGTCAGCGGCCGCGGCGTCATCGACCGCGAGGATTTCAAAAACCTCAGCCGTCTCGCCGAGGTCGGGGCGAAATTCGCCTTGCTCGACAACAAACTCTACCTCGGAGGCGCGCTCTACGACCAGCGCCGTGAGGAAATCGAACTCGGGGGCGACGTGAAGAATCTGCGCATCCGCGGCGCCGAGCTGGAGCTGGTCTACCAGCCTGACACGAAGCTGAACGCGACCTTCAACGCGGCGTACACCGACGGCCGTTTCGAGGACTCGACCGCGACGCAGGCGGGCGGCCTTTCGCTCTACAATCTCTATGCCGCAGGGCGCGGTCCGGGCGGCCGGGGCAACGGCCAGGGCTTCCAATGGGACAAGCTGCCGCCCGGCGATTATCGCATCCCCGGTCTCTCGCGTCTGGTGCTCAACAGCAGCCTGTCCTACCGGCTGGAAAATGGTTTCGGCGGCGGGCTCGGCGGCAGCTGGCAGGGCGAGCAATCGGGGAATCTCACCGGCGAGTATCACATCCCGGCTCAAATTTTCCTGAACGCCTTCGTCTTCTACCGCCAGCCGCGCTGGGAGGCCAACGTGGACGTGCTCAACGTGCTCGACCGCCGCAACTGGATCCACAACGGCGACAACTTCTCGAACCACGTGCTGGTCTTCCAGGATCTGCCGCTGCGCGTGGAGGCTTATGTGAAGTTCAAGTTCTGAGCCCGGGTGTTTTGCCGAGTGGCCCCGGCCGGAACGAGTTGACGTAATAAGAAATCGACTACATTTTACCGCCGACAACGCCCTGATCACTCCCCAGCATGGCACGCAGAAAATCGTCACGCACAGCCTCCGGCTTCCGGCGCACGCGCACTTTCATCGTCGCCAATCTCGTGCTCTGGGGGGTGATTGGCGGGGGGTATTGGTTTCAGCCGCCTGAGCGCCAGCAGGAGGTTTCCCGGCTGGTGCGCAACTGGGCGGATGGACGGAAAAACGTGACGGCTTTCGAGGTCGCCTGGGATCTCTGGCAGCTCTACGGAGGCCGGGATTTCGTCGCGGCGCAGGTGTCGGAGCGCGACTTTGCCTATGCCGGCCCGCCGCGGACGGCCAAGGCGGTGCGTGTGCTGTCAAACACGGGCTACCTGGTCGGTTATAGCGACGCCCTCGGGAATCCGCTGTGGGCGGCCTATCGTGTCCACGATGTGGAGACGCTCGATGCGCCGGAGCGGCCTGATCAATTCCGGGTCGATCCGCGGACGTCCGCGCGAGTCGAGCCGGGCGATTATACGCGGAGCGGCTATGATCGCGGTCATCTCGCGCCCAACTATGCGATCGCGACGCGTTTCGGTCGGCGGGCCCAGGAGGAGACATTCCTGATGTCCAACATCGCCCCGCAGATGCACGCCCTCAACGCCGGCGCCTGGCGTGAGCTGGAGCATAAAATCGCGACCAGCTATGCGGCCCGGTTTGGCGAGGTGTGGGTGATCGCGGGTCCGGTGTTTGGCGAAAGCCCGGAGTGGCTGCGCGGGCGCGTGGCGGTGCCGGAGGCTTTTTTCATGATCGTGATCGACGAGACTGCGGGGCGGGTGCGCGCGCAGGCGTTTTTGTTTCCGCAGTCAACTATCCCGGAGGCTCGTCTGGAGGAGCATGTCGTCTCCATCGACGCGATCGAGCAGCGCACGGGGCTGGATTTCTTGAGCGCGCTGCCTGACGAGGCGGAGACGGCGCTGGAGAGCATGCGGGCGTCGCGGGTGTGGTGAGGAGAATTGCGGACACAGGGGCAGGGGGGCGGTTGCGAATGATCAATGACCAATGACTAGTGGCGGTCGGGGGGTTTCTGGGGCCTTGGGTTCGTGCGCGGTCTACTTCGTCACACGTGGCTTGCGTGTGGTGGGCGGGCGGGCTTTTTGTGGTGGTCCCGATGATTTCGCTTCTCGAAGGCAAAGGAGCAGGCGCCAAAAAGCCGGCTGAAAAAGTGTTCGCCTTGCGCATGACCGTGGTGGGGTGTTCGCCGCGGATCTGGCGCCGTCTGATCGTGCGCGAGACGATGTGGCTGAGCCGGCTGCACGACGCGATCCAGGTTTCCTTCGAGTGGTTCGACTACCAGACGCATGTCTTCACGCTCGACGACCAGCGCTTCGGCAATCCCTCGCGCAAGGAGGACACGCCGGTGGAGGACGATCGCGACGTGTCGCTGGCCGATCTGGATCTCGGCGCGCGTGATAAGATGATGTACCTCTACCAATTTGGCGAGGGCTGGGAGGTGGAGATCCGCGTGGAGAAAACGCTCAGCGTGGAGAAGGGGATGCATTACCCGTTCTGCGCCGGCGGCGAGCGGGCCGGCCCCCCGGAGGATTGCGGCGGGCTGGACGCGTTTCACGACATGCTGGCCTGTATCAAGGAACCTCACACCGATCTCGGACGCGAGTGGCTGGAGTGGCTTGGCCCCGTCTACGATCCGGAAGTCTGCGACGCGGCCAAGATCAACAAGGCGCTCAAGAAGCTCGGCAAATAAACGAAAGCACCACGCGGCAATGACCTGCGGGGGGCTCAAGACTAGCAGGGACTGCACTGACTCGCTCTGCTATACGTTCTCCCCCCACGGAGACGTGCGGGGAGAACGCGGATGCTGGGAATAACGGGAAAACGCCGGGCCGAGATGGCTCAGGCTTTCGCAGCGGGCGCGGGAGCCGGGGCGGGAGCGGGCGAAGCCTCAGGCGTGGTGGCGGCGGCGGGTTTGGCCCACGGCCAGAGGCGGTTTTCGAGTTGGTAGTGAGGGGCGGCCCAGAGGTTGTAGCCGAGCCAGATGCCCACGAGAAGGACGAGCGTGAAGATCGTGAGGCGCTTGCGGCGGGCGGCGTCTTTGTCCTCGAAGGGGTCGTTGAGCAGGCGGGTCGAACCAGCGGGAATGATGGCGCGGTCGGTGAGCGAGGTGCCGAGTGGGATGTTGACCTTGACGCGGCCGTTCACGGCCCAGCCGTTGGCGTCGAGAATGGGGCCGAGGGTGCGCTGGCGGAGCTTGAGCCAGGCGATGATCATTGAGGGGCCGGAGATCACGAGCAGCAGGCCCACGAGGACGAGCGGGTATTGCCAG
>JACCDR012080974.1_pt1 | contig 13804 bp, 15 predicted proteins | sample 7446431 | NCBI WGS metagenome assembly JACCDR01 (sample SAMN15323443, study PRJNA562643) | freshwater metagenome | isolation source: river surface water | place: USA:Blue River Watershed | collected 2017-08-17 | reverse complement strand
GACGGTCGTGGAGGGGCTGCTGTGGGTAGAGCATCTAATCAAGGGCGAGGACACTGACGGCAGGTATCGAAAACACTTGCACAACGCCATCGCCCTCCTCAAGGCATCGTCCGTGACGAGCGAGCTGCGGAAGGCTGCGGAAGCGGTCGCAATAAATCCCGCTGACCGTGAGAAATACTACTCATTCCGAAAATACATGCACGGCATCGACGGCTGCACTTGTCCCGGAGATCGCTTCTGTCGCTGTGGCCGAAGCTCTGTTGAGATGAACCTAGATGACCTAATTGAAGCCGCCATTGATGTACACGCCGCCCTCCTCGAAGCCGCCGCACAGAGGGGGAAGGGATGAGCTTCCTGCGCCGCTTCCTAGATCGCCTGCGCGGAGTTCTCCCGGCGCCGGATCCGCGCTGCATCGTCCACAACTGGAGCCAAGCCTGGAGGCGTCGATGAGGGGCATATACTCGTTGCATTTTGACGGCACCCAAGTTGCGCGCATTCACGTAAGCGCGGACAACAACGAGGTCTGTGAAGTGTGGACGGCACCGGGTTTTCGCCGCGAAGGCTTGGGCCGCCGCATGATGAAACTCGTGTGCAACGACGCTGATCGCGAGCACTCCACGCTGCGACTCATGGTGGCCGCTGGCCCCGAAGGCATGGACAACGTACAGCTGCGGGCGTGGTATACGCGCTTCGGCTTCGTGTTGCAGTCGGACTGTTGGATGATTCGGGAGCCGCGTAAAGCGAAGTAGTTAGGTTAAGTCCTACGCCGCTTCAGGTGTCGGTCTTACATAACAGCCCCCGAGGGCGTGGCATGATGTCTCCACTGTCCAATACCGGACAGCGAAACCTCGAATCGGAGAACTCTCATGAAACGCGAAATCGTCAACGACATCAGCTACGCCCTCTCGCCGAAAGACGTCACGGCCCTGGCTCACGCCATCATCACCCACACCGACGCTGGCACCGCAGGACGTGCCACGTACCTGCGCAGCCTCCTGGCAGGCGTGCAGGTCGAGCTCATCGGCAAGCCCGTCCTGCGCCACCTCCGTGCGAACCACAAGCCCATCGCCGCAGACGCCGCGCTCGCGGCCTTCGAGAAGGTCAACGCGGTCTACTACGAGGCGGTCCTGGCCGCGCTGCCCGACGGCCTCTCGCCGCTCGAGCGGCAGGCCAAGACGAGCTTCGCCCGCTCCTCGGCCAGTACCTTGCGCCGCGCCTTGAAGCTCGGCTGGGACGTCCTGACACCCGTTGGCGAGGCGTCCAAGGTGACGCTTTCTCGATGGGTGAGCGAACACGCCGCGCCGCGCCCGTTCAGCGTGGGGCGAGCCCAGAAACAGGTAGTCGGCTACACCGAGCGGATCTTGGCCGTGCTCAAGGCGCTGCCGCGGGACGACTCGGCGGCGCTGCGCCAGGTGGTGCTCGATGAGCTCGCTCCCCCGCAGACCCAGCGCCTGCGGGACATCTCGCTCAGGCGGCAGCCACCCGAACGGGTATCGACGCAATAGCTCCCGCGAGAGCTATCGAACTAGGGGCCTCACGGCCCCTTTTTCGTGGGCGTTGAGAAAGTTCTTGACGGGTGTTTGCTAGCCGGTGTAGGTTGCGCACCAAGAGGTCGGATGCGGTTCGAATCCGAGTGGCGCGGGCCTTAGAACCCAAGCCTGATGGGCGACTGGTAAGCCACGACCTCGTTTGATTGAGTTGTGCTTTGCTCTGACTGTAACTCAGTATTCGCGGGGTAAATGCCGCGGGCGTCGTGAGACGGTGCTCAGAGCATGGGGTACGCCCCTAAGTCGCCGGTTAGAGTCCGGTCGGTCAGAGCAAAGCGCAACGCTAACTACCACCCACGGAGATTCCTGATGTCGCTCGAAGATCGTCTGGCCGAACTCACGGCCGCCCTGAACGCCAATACCGCCGCCCTCACCGGCACTGCTCCGGCGGCTGCGAAGCCCGTTGGCCGTCCGCGCAAGGCGGAGACGCCCGTCCCGCCGACCCCCGCCCCGACGATGCCCGCTGCGGCTCCGGCCGCGCAAGCCCCCGCCCCCGTCGCAGCGCCCGCGACCGCCCGTCAGCCGACGGCCGACACGGCCCAGACTGTCACCCCCGCGCAGATCAAGGCGGCCGGCGACGATCTCACGCTCCTCGCCAACGAGCTCGGCCAGCGCGAAATCGCGGTCGGCATCTTGGCCGAGTTCGGCGTGCAGAAGATGACGGCCATGCCGCCGGCGAACATCCCGGAGTTCCACGCCAAGATCAAGGCGGCCATCGCCCGCGTGCAGCCGCCGGCTGCCGCCGCGTCGCCGAGCTTGGTCTGATCGTTCGATGAGCGAGACGCCCCCGAGCACCGAGACGGGAGATTCCTCCCTCTCTCCCGCCAAGGTGCCGGGGGCTCTCTCCGACCGACACCGCAAGTACGCCGAGGACTTCAAGCAGTGGATGCTGGGCCTCAACCGGCACGACTTCGCCCAAGTGCGAGGCGTGCTCGAGAAGATGACACGGGCGTACTTCAAGCACACGGTCAAAGTCCATAGTCCACCCATGCGAGCCGAAAACAATGATGATCCTGGCAAGACGAGTGACGGGGCAGCAGGTACGGTTCTACGAGACCCGGATCCCGCGGCGTAGCCCCGTCGCCTGGGAGTTCGAGCCCGGCGCCTTCTGCTCGCTCGTGCGGCAAGAACTCTCCGGCCCCGGCATGTGCGCCCTCGGGCGCACGCGGCCCGAAGCCCATCAAATCCTCATCGAAGCGGAATTGCTGACGTGAGCGGCGCGCACTCAGTCCTCTCGCCCAGCAAGGGCGCGATGATCCTGCGCTGCCCGGCGGCGCTCGCGGCCGGCAAGCACGTTCCGAACGAGTCGAGCCAGTACGCGGCCGAGGGCACGGCGTACCACGCCGTCGCGTCCACCGCCCTAGAAACAGACGGCGACTGTTTGCGCTGGGTTGGCCGCGCCGTCGCGGTGATGCCCAATGGTCGCTGCGTCGCTGATCCTAGCCACATGGCGGGCGCTGAGTACAAGTTCACGATCGACGAGGAGAACGCTGCTCATGCTCAAACCTACGTCAATGCGATCCGACGCCTCCCTGGTGCACAATACTTCGAGGTTCGCCTCGATACTTCAGATGTCGTCGGGGTGCCCGGGCAGAGCGGCACGGGCGACGCGGTCACCCTCGACTTCGACGCCGCCACCATCCATGTCGACGATCTCAAATTCGGCCGAGGTGAAGTCGTTCACGCGGAAGCGAACGAGCAGCTCCTCCAATACGGAGCCGCCGCGCTCCTGAAGTTCGACATGGTGCATGACTGGAAGTACGTCAAGCTCGGCATCCACCAACCGCGGCTTCACCACTACAGCGAGCACATCTACACCGTCGAGCAGATTCGCGCGTGGGTGGAAGAGAACAAGCCGAAGTTCCGGCTCGCGCACCAGCTCTACCAAGAGCCGACGCAGCTCGAGTTGAAACATTTCGTGCCGGGCGACAAGCAGTGCCGCTGGTGCCCGATCCGCGGTACGTGCAAGGCGCGCGCTGACGGCTTCCTCGCGCAGTTCCCGGTGTCGCCGCCTGCGCAGCCGCAGGCTGCCGCGCCCACCCTCACCGACGAAGCCCTCGCCGCCGCGCGCGACCGCGTCGATGCCATCGAGCAGTGGTGCGCGGATATCAAGGCTGAGGCGCACACGCGAGCGGTCGTGCTCGGGCGTACGCTGCCCGGCTGGAAGGTCGTCAACGGCCGCGCTGGCAACCGCAAATGGGCCGACGAGTCCAAGGTCGAGAGCGTGCTCGTGTCCGGTTTGCAGGACGCAGCGTACAAGCCGCGCACGCTCATCTCACCCGCAGACGCGGAGAAGAAGCTCAAGAAGCACTCCGCGCTGTGGGATACGCTGGTGCCGCACATCACGCAGGCCGAGGGCGCCAAGTCTCTCGTGCGCGACGACTCGCCGAAGCAGGCGGTGCTCGTGCAGCAGGTCGAATTCCCGGTACAGGAGGCGCAATCATGAGCTTGATTTTCTGCGGCGCGATGGGCTGGTGCTTGGGCCGGGGCCAGAACGAGTGGGCCGCCGTCTGGGCACTTTTTGCGTGGGCCGCTTGGTGAACCCAGGCTGCGCCGGCAAACGCCAATTCGAGACCTTCACGCAGGCGAAGGGTGCGGCGCGCAATGCCGCCCGGAACAACCGGAAGCCCATGCGCCCGTACCACTGCCGCGCCTGCCACAAGTTTCACATCGGGAATGCTCGAAAGGACCAACACGTTGCAAGACGCCCAAGGCAAGAGTAATCTCACCCGGCATTTTCCTAACCACTGACTCAACTTGTAGGACTCTATGAACGCTCAAGTCAACTCCACCAGCCGAACCCTCGTCATCCCCGACGTGCTTTTCAGCTACCTCTACTGCGATCGTCCGAAGGAGAACAAGGATCCGAAGACGGGCAAGGTCACGTACTCGTACGAGTGCGATGGCGTCTTCCCGGTTTCGCATCCCGCGTTCAATCTCGTTCGCGAAACGATGCGCGAGCTCGCGAAGAACGCCTGGGGCGAAGCCCCGACGCAGTTCCCGTTCGGCACTCCCGACCCCCAGACCGGCCAGGCGACTCTCGTCACCCTGCCGAACTGGCAGGGCGTGCTGCAGGGGCTGCAACAGGAAGGGCGCATCCCGCTGCGTGACGGCAACCGCCGCAACAAGCAGGAAGAACCCTACACCGGCAACTTCTACGTCAAGACGCGCAGCACCCGCGCCCCGCGAGTCGTCGTGACCCGTGGCGGCGTCAACGTCGAGATCAAGGCCGACGACCCGCAGTATCCGTACTCGGGCGCGCGCGGCAATCTCATCATCGACATGTGGGTGCAGGGCACCAACGGGAAACCGTCGCCGTACGGCCGGCGCATCAACGCGCAGCTGACCGGCGTGCAGTTCCTCGCGCATGGCAAGAAGTTCGGCGGTGGCGGCCGTGTGGCCTCCCTCGACGAGTTCGGCCTGTGCCCGGCTGATGCGGATGCGCCGATGCCCGGCGCAGCGGCCCCGATGCCAAGCTCCGGGCCGTCGTTGATCTAGTCGATAGTCCTCCCCGCGCGGCGCGGCCCACCAGCTAGGCTGAATAATGGGTGACGTGCGGGGAGGGCGCTTTGATGAGGCTCTGGCTGAACGGCGTCACCCAGTTGATCGCGGGTCGGCGACCTAGTACGAGGAGCCTCTTCAAAGCGCGCATGGACTGCCAGAAAGGCTGGGCCTCGGTTCGATTCCGTATTGGCAGCGTGTGCGCCCCTAACTAGTGGAGATGTCGAGGGTGCTTTTGGTTTATCGCCCGAGCCGAGGCGTTCGCTAAGTATCCGGTGCAGTTCGCTCGCCGAGACGCGCCACAAGGCCACGCGATATCGGGAGCAGGTCGCCGTCCCTGTAAAGACGGCGCGCCTATCTACTCGGAGATGTCAAGTGTCGACCGCCAAATTGCTCAACAAGAACGCCAGCGACAAGTCGGCCAAGCGCCGCGCGCAGGCCATCCGCGAGCTGGAGCGCTTCTCGCGCTCGTTCGCCGGAGCCAGCCCCGGGCGCTACCGCGTCGAGTCCTTGGCGGCATCGCTGAAGGAGGTTCACAACGACCCTCGCTTCACCGGCGCGCAGAAGGATGCGAAGTTCAAGTCGTTGCTGAATCGCGCGCGGTGAGCAGTACATGAATGTTCTTCTAGGGTGCGAAGAATCTGGCACCATGCGCGCAGCATTCCATCGGCGCGGTCATACGGCCGTGTCGTGCGATCTGCAACCCTCATCCGAACCGTGGCGAGGTTTCAACCCTTGGCACTATCAGGGTGACGTGTTTGAAGTGCTGGAGCGGCGCTGTCGCGAATTCTACAGCGCACTTAACTGGATGAAGTGGGACCTAATAATCCTGCACCCGGTCTGCACATACTTAGCGAACAGCGGCGTGCGGTGGTTGCATGCTCCTGACGATGCTACGCCCGGCAAGCTAAAAGGGACTCCCAGACGCGTGTGCGTAGATGCTGCGGTCGACTTCTACTTACGCCTTCGACGCGCAGCGCTGGCGTGCGCGCCTAAAGTCGCGATCGAGAATCCCGTGATGCACTGCTACGCGCACGAAGCACTTGGACGACCGGCACGCCATGTGGTCCAACCGTGGTGGTTTGGTGACGAGGCGTTCAAAGCTACCGGCTTTGAGCTCTACAACCTTCCGCCACTAGTCCCCACCAATAAGCTGAAGCCGCCGAAGCCGGGCACTGTGGAACATAAGCGCTGGTCTGCTATCCACCGCTGCCCGCCGGGCGCAGATCGCGCCAGAATACGCAGCAAGACATTTCCGGGGCTGGCAGCAGCCGCTGCCGCACAGTGGGGCTGATATGATGCGCAAACTACTTTGCTGGCTAGGATTTCACGGACGCGCTGTCATGCACCTGAATCGCAAGCCGCTGCGCGTAACGGTGAAGGCGACTGACGGCACCGATGTCGGCTGCTACGTCGATACCCTTCAGTGCGAGCATTGCAACCGCGATGTCGGGATAACAGAGGCGCGGCCGGGTTGATGGAGTGCTTCTACGACATCGAGTCCCGCTCGCGCAATCCCATTCAGCACGGGCAGGATGTTTACTTCCAGGGCGCCGAGTACCTCATCGCGAACTTCGCGCGCGATGACGACAAGCCGCAGCTCTGGGACCGGATCAACGGGCAGCCCATGCCGCGCGATCTCGCCGACGCCATCGCGGATCCGCAATGCACGTTCATTGCACACAATGCGCCCTTCGACCGCGGCGGCTCGCGCCGCCTGGCAGACATCCGCGTGCCCGTCGAACGATGGCGCTGTTCTATGGCTGCCGCGTACGCGCACGGCTACCCCGGCGCCCTCGAAGCGCTCGGCGACGTGCTTGAGCTGCCGGAGCACCTGAAGAAGCTCCACACCGGCAAGAACCTCATCCAACTCTTCTGCGTGCCGCACGGCGAAGAGGGCATCTACTACGACGCCAAGAGCCATCCGAGCGACTGGGCCGACTTCTGCATCTACGGCGATCGTGACACCGTGGCGCTGCGTGAGATATGGCGGCGTCTGCCGAAGCACAACTACCGCGGCGAGAACCTGGAGACGTGGATCATTGACCAGATCGTCAACGAGCGCGGTTTCGGTTTCGACCAGGAGCTCGCGCGCGCCGCCATGATCCTGCTCGCGGATGCCAAAGTCGATCACGAGAAGGCCATGCGCCAGGCCACGGATGATGAAGTGCAGGCGGCGACTCAGCGCGAACGCCTGAAGAAGTACCTCGCTGCGCACGGGCTAGAACTGCCCAACATGCGCGCGTCCACCATATCGGAGTGGTTAGAACATGACGACCTCAGTCCAGAACTCAGATTCCTACTCGAAGCTCGCCTCGAAGCTTCTAAGTCTTCCGGCGCCAAATACCGCCGGGGTCTTGAGATGTGTGGGGAAGGTTCCCGAATTAGGTATGGGATACGGTTCTCCGGCGCTGGCCGAACCGGCCGCTTCTCTGGCCGCGGTTTCCAGCCGCACAACATGCAGCGCCCCACCACGTATCACATCAAGGCCGACGGCGGCCGATCCAAGAAGCCGGTCAAAGCCGACTTCATCCTTGGAACTCTCGTCCCCGGCATCAAAGCCGGAAAGGTGCTGAATAATGAGCTCACTTATGGTGGCCCAAACGAGGCGTGCGCGAACGCGCTCCGCTGCGCGATCGTCGCCGCGCCGGGCAACGAACTTGTCGTCGCTGACTGGTCGAACATTGAGTCGCGAGTCCTTGCGTGGATTGCTGATGAATCCTGGAAGCTGGATGCTTACCGTGCGCTGGATAGGGGGGAAGGCGAGGATCTTTACAAGCTTCTCTTCTCCCAGTTCTTCGGGACGCCTATCGAAGACGTTGACGATCAAGAACGTCAGTCTGGAAAAGTATCGGAGCTTGCGTTCGGCTTTGGTGGCGGCGTTGGCGCGCTCGTTACCATGGCCGCCGTCTACGAAATGGACTTGGACGCCCTCACCGAAGCGGTCCTGGCGAGCGCGACCCCCGAGCGCATCAAGAAAGCCCGCAAAGCGTGGAAGCGCGCCTTCCTCACGGGGGACGACTTCGAGCTCGCGCCGCGCACCTACATGGCGTGTGATGTCCTCAAGCAAGCGTACCGGGCGTCGAACGACGCAATCAACAAACTCCGGCACGCGCTGAACGACGCCACGCTGGGGTCGCTACGCCAGCCCGGTACGTCATACAATGTCGGCAAGTGCGCGATCTGGGCGAACGGCAGCTTTCTCGTCATCCAGCTCCCGTCCGGGCGCCGGCTGCTGTACGCGAAGCCGCGTCTCGAGCAAGAATCGCAGATCGACCCTGAGACGCAGGAGATCAAGAGCTATGAGTACATCACCTATCTCACCGCTCGAGGAAAGGGCTGGACGCGCGAGCGGGCGTGGAGCGGACTCTTCGTCGAGAACATAGTCCAAGCTGTGGCCAACGACATATTGCGCGCCGGCCTTAGAATCGTTCACGCCGATGCACTGTCGGTGCCAGCCATTCGCACTTATCTTGAACTTGTCGAAGGAGCAGAAACAGCGATATCGCTCCACGTTCACGACGAAGTAGTGCTCGATGTTCCCGTCGGGAGCTACCCAGTCAAGCGCCTTGTCGACAAACTAACTACTGACCTGCTGGCTGCTACGCCGTGGGCGAGAGGGCTGCCTCTCGCGGCGAAGGGCTGGGCGGGGCCGGTCTATAAGAAAGACTGATATGCGACGCGTCGGCATAGTAGGTTGTGAAGAGGCGAAGTTCACGCCCGCCACCAAGGATCAAGCGCTTCGCTGGATTCGCGCACTGCTCATGGGCGCCGACGAAGCCGTTAGCGGCGAGTGCCATCTCGGCGGCATCGACATCTGGACGCGCGAGATCGCTCACGAGATGGGTGTTCCGTTCACCCCGTTCGCGCCGAAGACGCAGTGTTGGGAGACCGGCTACAAGCCGCGCAACCTGCTCATTGCGGGCCGCTCTACCGAGTGTCACTGCATTACGGTCGCCAAGTTGCCGCCCACCTACAACAGCCCGTGGCGCTTCGAGCGCTGCTATCATTGCGACGCCGACCACGTGAAGTCCGGCGGTTGCTGGACAGTCAAACAAGCCAAGCGGCTTGGCCGTACCGGGAGTATCATCGTCGTATGAGTGGTCTAACTTCTGGCGTCGGCAACAAGCGCAGCATATGCGAGGTGCATCGCGAGCTGTACGATCTCGCGCACGCGCACTTGCGCGACCCCTACACGCTGCACTTGTTCACGGAGAAGCTGGAGGAAGCGTTCGCCATGGCGAAGAAGATGCAGGCGAAGCTGCGGCAGTACAAAGAGAACTACGATGAGGGCTGGTGGGAGCGACAGAAGGCCGAGATCGTGGAAGGCAAGCAGACCCTGCGGGCCGAACGGGAGCGCAAATGAAAGAGATCACCGTCGAAGAATACCTGGTCGAGCAAGTGGAAGCGCGCGGCGGCTTCTGCCCGAAGACTGTCTGGCTCGGCCGCAAGGGCTGCCCAGATCGCGAGGTAGTGTGGCCGTGGGGCGACATCGACAAGGTCGAGACGAAGCGGCCGAAGGGCGGACGCTACGAGCCGGGGCAGGAGCGCGCGCACAAGGAGTATGCGAAGCGCGGCGTGCCGGTCTATCTGCTCAACACGAAGGAGACGGTGGATCAGTACATCAGTGCTCGCGCCGCCAAGTCGCACCGTCACGACAACCGGCTGTTCTCTGTGCCGCTGCCCGTTATGCTGATGGCGAAATATGAGTGGCGCGAATTGCCAGCGCGATGTGTCTGCGACAGCGCAGACAAGCGAGAGAAACGCTGCAAGGATTGCCCGCTTGCCTGACCCTGTTCCGTACACCCCCCGCGAATACCAGAAGATCGCAACGCGCTTCATCCTGAATACGCCGCGGTGCAATCTCTGGGCGGTGCCCGGAATGGGCAAGACCAGCACTGTCTACTCGGTGCTGGACCTGCTCACCATGTGCGGGTCTAACTTCTTCCCAGCGCTCGTCATCGCGCCGAAGAAAGTCTGCGAGTTGACGTGGCCCGCCGAGCAGAAGAAGTGGCTCGACTTCAAGGGGCTCAAGGTCGTCTCGATTCTGGGCGAGGCCGACGCGCGCGACGACGCGCTCATGTCCAAGGGCGACGTCTTCCTGATCAACTACGACAACATCCAGTGGCTGATGGATCGGCTCAAGCGCAAGAAGTGGCCCTTCCGCATCGTCATCGCCGACGAGTCCACGAAGCTAAAGAGCTTTCGTGGCTCGTGGCGCGTCAACGAACATGGCACGCGCTGGCTGCAAACCTCGGGCCCCGGCGGCGTGCGCGCCAAGGCGCTCGCGGCGATTGCTGAACACGTCGGCCGCTGGATCAACTTGACCGGCACCCCGGCGACGAATGGCCTCAAGGATCTCTGGGGCCAGAACTGGTTCGTGGACTTCGGCGAGCGCCTGGGCGATTCCTACGGCGACTACATGAAGCGGTGGTTCTTCGAGAACCCCTACAGCCGGGTGGTCGAGATTCGCCATCCGGCCTGCGAGCAGGAGATATACGCGAAGCTCGCCGACGTGTCGCTGGCCCTGCGCACCGAGGACTGGTTCGATGTGAAGGAGCCCCTGCTGTTCCGTCGCGAAGTCGAGCTGCCGCCCGAGGCGCGCAAGCTCTACGACATCATGGAGCGCGACTTCTTCATCCAGATCGGCGAGAAGGAGATCAACGCCGTCAACGCCGCGGTGCTCTCGAGCAAGCTCTTGCAAATTGCAAGCGGGGCCGTCTACGGGTCCGAGAAGAGTGTGAGCCACATCCACGACGCCAATATCGAAGCCCTGCGCTCGATCGTGGCCGAGCTCGGCGAACCCCTGCTGGTCGCCTACTGGTTCAAATTCGAGATTCCGATGCTCAAGAAGGCGTTTCCCGAGTTCCGCGTTTTCACGGGCAAGGCCGAGGAAGACTTGTGGAACCGCGGCAAAATAAGCATGATGGGCGTCCACCCGGCTTCTGCGGGTCACGGAACAAACCTCCAGGTAGGCGGGCGCGCGATAGCGCACTTCACACATACCTGGGACCTGGAGTTGAAGCTACAGGTTAACGAGAGAATTGGACCCACTCGCCAGATTCAAGCTGGCTTCGACCGAAACGTGCTGCAGTTTGAAATCTGCGCGCGTGACACGATGGATGACGTAGTGCTCGAACGACAACAGAAGAAGCTCTCGATTCTCGATGCGCTGATGCAGGCGCGGGCACACCGGAGCGCGGCTTGAACCTTCCGAAAACCCGAGCGTTAGCGAAATTGACCGGTGAGTTGCGATACTTCACTGGACTGCCGTGCAAACGCGGTCACACAGCCCCGCGCAGTACGGCGACCGGGAACTGCAAGCGTTGTCATTACCTTCGCACACGCGCGAAGCAGAAGCGCGAACAGGCGGATGGGACTGCGCGCGTAAAACACCGAGAGCGCTTCAGGCACAACGTGGCTGGTTACTTGGTGAATTGGGCTAGAAACCGTGCCAAGCAGCAAGGTATTCCATTCAACCTAACGCCAGCGGACGTCGAAGTTCCGGCTGCATGCCCGGTGTTCGGTACGCCGTTTGTGTTTACGGGTACGCGACACCCTCAGCGGCCGTCTTTGGATAAGCTAGTACCAGAGCTGGGGTACGTGCGCGGAAACGTCGCAGTAATAAGCCTACGAGCTAACCTGCTCAAGAGCGATGCGACGGCAAATGAACTGAAAGACATTCTTGCGTGGATGGAGCGCCGGTGAGTTTCGCAGACTACGTTAGGGCCGGCTGGACGCTGTGCGAAATTCCGTACGGCACAAAAGGGCCGCGAACGCGCGGCTGGCAGACGAAAGAGGGCGGCATTCGCGACGTAGCTCGAGCCGTGGCACTGCCCGGCGCCGGGTTGTGCCACCGCTGGAGCGGGACCTGCGCGATAGATGTCGATTCGTTAGACGAGGCGCGCGACTGGCTAACTACGCAGGGCGTTGACCTGATGGCGCTACTCACGGCCCCTACCGCAGTGCGCATATCCAGCGGACGTTTTGGCCGGGCCAAACTACTGTACGCCATGCCGGATCCTCGCGGGTCCGTTAAACTGGCGCCGTACACGAAAGACGGCAAGAAGGCGCACGCGTTGGAGTTCCGCTGCGCGTCGGCGGACGGACTGTCGCTTCAAGACGTCTTGCCTGGAACACTTCACCCGGAGACTGGCAAACCCTACGTTTGGGAGTACGGCGATGAGCTATGCGGCGACTGGCGGTGCCTACCGGAAATCCCGGCGGAGCTTCTTGCACTTTGGAAAGCCAATCTGGCCGTCGGCGGCGCGCCTCCCGCTGTGGGGCCAGTCGCTTCCTCCGGCGCCGACACCGCCGAGATCGAGAAGTTGCTCGCGCAGCAGGATCCCGATTGTGACTATGACACGTGGATCAAGGTTGGCGCCGCAGTTCATCATGAGACGCGAGGCTCGGCCGATGGCTTTCTCGCGTGGGATAGCTGGTCTGCCAAGGGGTCGAAATACAAAGGGCGAGCAGACCTTCAAACGCACTGGAATTCATTTCGCGCGGACGCGAACAACGCGGTTACTCTCGGAAGTCTACGTCGCGAAGCTGTCGCCGACTTGCAAGCGTTTCCGGTGGCGGAACCTGCTGCGGCTCCAGAGAAGTCACCGGCCGAGGTAGAAGCCGAGGGCTGGGAGAAGGTGCGCGATCTGCTCGAGCCGCGCCTGGTCTTCGTCGCCGGCCAAGATCACTACTTCGACATGGCAAGCCGCGGCGAGCCGTGGCTGTCCGACCGCTCGGTGCGCCATATGTTCTGCCCGCACATGCCCGTCATCACGCAGGAGTCGAAGGACGGCAAGCCCCCGAAGTCCTCGAAACCCGACCCCGTGATGTTTCTGCAGAACAGCCGCTCGAAGAAGGTCGTCGATGCCGTGGGCATACACCCCGGCGCCGCGCGCCTGTACAGCGAAGACGGCAGGCGCTACGTGAATCGCTACTTCCCGCGCAAGATCGAGCCCCTGGTGCCGTTGCCGCACGAGGAGGAAGCATTCCTCTTCCTGTGGTCGCGCATCAAGGATTCGCTGCTCCAGAAGTGGATGATGAAGTTCTTCGCACACGCGCTGCAAAAGCCCGGCGTCAAGATCCAGACCGCGCCGCTCCTCTACAGCGCCGAGACGGGCACCGGCAAGAACACCATCTGCAACGTCATCCCGCAGCTCTTGTTCGGCCAGCAATGGGTCCGCACGATCACGGGCAACGTCCTCGCGGGCCAGTTCAACGACACGGTCGGCGAGACGTGGTGGCTGTACCTGGAAGAACTGCGCTCCGGCAACTCGAAGCCCGAGCGCGTGGCGACGACGAACAAACTGAAGGCGTGGATCACCGACAACGTCATCGAAGTCCACCCGAAGGGGCTCAAGCCCTTCAACATCCGCAACCGCATCCAGGTCACGGCGACCAGCAACTTCGACGATGCCGTGCAGCTCGACAACAACGACCGCCGCTGGGCCGTTGGCGAGATGCACGACGTGATCGCGGAGAAAGACGCCATCGACCTGTATGCTTTCCTCAACAGTGAGCGCGCGCCCGGGGTGCTTCGGCACATCTTCCAAAACGTGAACATCACCGGGTTCAACCCCGCGGCGCGCGCGCCCACGACCGTCGCCAAGGTCGCCATGATCCGGGCCGGTATCGGCTCCTGGGAGTCGCTCCTCATCGAGAAGATGATCCAGGGCGCCTACCCGTTCGATAAGGACCTTTTCCGGCTCCAGGACGCCCACGAGCACCTCTTCGGCAAAGGGCCGGTCACGCAG
>JACCDR012650317.1_pt1 | contig 13805 bp, 25 predicted proteins | sample 7446431 | NCBI WGS metagenome assembly JACCDR01 (sample SAMN15323443, study PRJNA562643) | freshwater metagenome | isolation source: river surface water | place: USA:Blue River Watershed | collected 2017-08-17 | reverse complement strand
GGGCAGCCTCCAGATCCCCTTCTGGGAGTTGAGACCGTCTGTGCCGTCGAGCAGCTCGCTCATGCGCTGCACGTAGCCCTCGGTCTGGGCCTTCTCTCGACGCACAAACAGGACGCGCTGGTGGTCGACCAGGGACAGCCCTACGGCGAGATCGGTCTTCCCGCCCCCCGCCGAACCACCGTACCCGGTGATGTCTGCCACGCACTCGTACGCGGCCTGCTGAGGGCCTGGCAAAGGCCTCCAAGGGTTCTCAGCGATGTCAGCTGCGAGCAGCTCGTCTAGCTCAGCGCGTTCCTCGTCGGTGAGGTAGCGGAGCAGATCGCGCGCCTCGTTGGCGGTGATCATCCGCCGCCGTCATCGCGCGATAGGCGCTCCAGCTCCAACCGCTCACGGGTGACGTACGCCTCGGTCAGCCACGCGCCGGCGGCGTTGTAGCGTGCGAGGGCGACCCAGTACGCTGCGGTGCCCTCTGTCGTGCCTGCAAGGGCCTGTGAGGCCACCTGGACCTGCAGGAGGGCGTCAGAGAGCACGTTCCCGTACCGCCCGGCTTGAGTGGTGGCCCAGCCCATCAGCAGAGGTCCTCGACCGCTTTCCGGGCCGCAGCGATCTGTGCGAGTGCGGCCAGCCGTGCCGCCCGTGAGGTGTCGTCCATCGACTTGACCTGCAGCGGTTCGCCGTTCGGGCCGGACACCTCCGTGTTGCTGGTGCGGTAGGCCGCCCTGCGGGCCGCCAGGACACGCCCCAGCATCGCGTCGGAGTGCTTCCGCACCGTGAGTGGCACCGGCTGCCCGTTCGAGTCAAGGACGGGCCTCCAGGCCTCTTCCGTGGCCTGCGTCATCGTGCCTGGCAGCATCACCGGTTGGCCTTGCGCATCGACCAGTGGGCGCATGTAGCGCTCCTGCCGGTACGCCAGGGCGCCCTGGTGGATCACGGGCTCCTCGAACCCCACGACGCCGCGCCGGATCGCCTCCTGCTCGGCCCGGTCGATCCCGGCCTCCATCGCGCTGTCCCACGCCGCAGCGAACTCGGGGTCGGTCTGCCTCGCGAGGTACGCGGTCGACCGGTCGATCCCGGCCTTCTCCGCCGCCGGTGTGACGACGGGCATCTCGCGGAGGTGTGCGAGGAAGACGCCCTTCCAGCCGGGGGCAGCGCGTTGACGTTCGTCAGAGTTGATCATGGCGCCGACAGCGTACCGCACTTCGCCGACCGTGTTGCGCATTCCGCCGTGTTGGCGAGTTTCGTCGAGCGCCACGACCTTGCAGAATTTTGCAGACTCCACGACCTTGCAGAATTTTGCAGACTCCGCCCAGCGAATCGCCGTGGATTCACCCCCACCTGCCCTGCTGGACCCCAGCTCGGCTGAATCCACTGGGGACCCCTTAAGGGGTGCCCCCAGCGTGGATTCAGCTTGGCCGCCTGCTCAACCACTGAATCCACGTGGATTCGGGGCTGGATTCGTGGATTCGTGTAAGAAATTGCAGACTCGACTCTGCAAAATTTCGCACGTTCAGGTCGAAACGCACGCGTCATCGCCTTCTCCTTCAATGGTGTAGTCCATCCGCTCACAGACCTTCCTGAGCACCTTCCAGAAGTTGCTCCCGGTCATGCCCTCCCACAACGGCGCCACCGACTCCTTGATCGCCTTCACCTCGATCCCCTCGGTCTGGGCCTGTGCCATCTCCTGGATCACCCCATGCACCAGAGCCTGGGTCGGGGTCAGCGGCGCACCCCCAGTGACCACGGCGGTCGGCAGCTCAGCCTCGTTGACCACGCAGCTCGTGATTGGCTCGTCGTCCTCGTCGACCCCGAGCATCACCACGTCGAGAGCGAACCCCCAGCGCTGGCCGTCCTCGCCCTCCTTCTGCTTGGTGTTCCGGAGCATGTGGACCCCGCCGTCCTTCACCACCTCGAACTCCGCATCCACGGCACCCAGCAGGGAGCTATGTCCCCGACTGCCCTTGCTCGCGTCCTTCCCCGAGTGGTGCACCAGGATCACCAGAGCACCGGTCGCATCGGCCAGGCGCTTGCAGTTCGCGATCGCGGTGGTCATGGTCTCTGCGCTGTTCTCGTCACCGCCTGGCAGAGTGCTCGACAGGGTGTCGACCACGATCACGTCGGCCGGGCCGATCGACTCGTGCAGGAGTGACCAGTCCTCGTTCAGGAGTGACGGCGCGGAGGAGATGATCCCCAGCCCCGGCACGTCATCGAGCCCATTGCGGATGCAGTAGGCCTGGGTGCGGTTCCGGAACCCTCTGGCGGCCTCTGCAGCCACGTAGACGACCCTCCCCTGCTTGACCTTCCGCCCTCGCCACTCACCGCCCCTGGCGACCGCCATAGCCATGTCCAGCGCCATGAAGCTCTTGCCAGAGCCTGGTGCGCCGTAGATGACCACCAGCTGCGCCCGTGGCAGCACCCCCTTGATGATCCAGCCCGGGGCGGGGTGCTGGTGGAACTGGGGCAACGGCTCGACAGCGAACCGTGCGAGCCGGTCCGCCTTCTGCTTCTCCTTCTCCGCCACCAGGCTCACGAACTCCTCAGAGTGGATGTCGGGCCAGTCGTCCTGTGCGGGGTCGTCGTAACCGACCATCCGGAGGAACTCCGTGCGGCCGATCGGTCCGTGGGTGGTGTGCCGGCAGCTGTAGTTGCCAGGCTCCTCAGCGGTCGGCAACAGCCACGCACTGCCGCCGAGGGTCGACGGTGTCGTGTGCTGGTCCTCCTTCGGGCAACGGCAGTAGATCATCCCATCGCCGCGACCGAGTGCCCAACCGGTGTTGATCAGGTGCTGGGCGACCGGGTCATCCTTCGGGTCCACCGTCGTGCTGGTGTCGATCTCCCTCACCAGCTTGAGGGGGATGTTCGGCACGATCGGGTCGGGCAGGACCATGCCGTTGTCGAGGAGGTCGAGGCACTCGCCGCTGACGGCGTCGAACTCGTACTCGACCCCCTCGACCCGCCCGCAATAGTATGAGCGGGCCCAGTGCCAGCTCTCAGGGGCCAGGATGCCCCCCAGCACCCCGTTCAGCAGGCTCATGAGGTGGTGGTAGTCCTTCTCCTCAACGCGGCGGCTGAGTGGCACCACGACCCTCCAGCGGGGTCTCTCCGGGTGGTGGCTCGCGCTGGTGTAGACCAGACCCTCGATCCCCCACTCCGCCAGCATCGCGAGGGCTTCCTGTGGGGTGACCTGCTCGGCGTCGTAGTCCCCCATCAGTGCGGTGACGTGGAGGAGCTTCGAGCCTCGCGCTCGGCTGTTGTCGCGGAACGCTCCGACCTTGACCAGTGGGCAGGCGTTCTTGGCCCGGTAGGTCTTCTGCCCACGGAACCACTTGACGAGGTCTGGCCACTCGAAGAACGCGAGCTGGCCCTTCGTCTGCTTGTCGGTGGGGAAGAGGGTGAGCCCGTGCGCGAGGTTGGTGCTGGGCTGGGTAGAATTGTGCTCAGTCATTGGTGTCCAGGGGGTTCACTGGTGATCAGACCGGCCCCGGCGTTATGAGCGCCGCGGGCCGATCGCCTTTCTGGGGTCAGCGATTGTGCTTCAGGGGTGCGCCGCTTCTTTCACAGCGTGCACAAACGCCAGTCGCGCAGAGTCCGCGAAGTTATCCGGCATGTCGCCGTGAATTGCCCGCAGTATCTCCATGAACCTGTCGCCAAGCTCTACGGTAGGGGCCGGCTGCGCTGGTGGCTGCGGGGTGGTGTATAGAAACGTGCCAAGTGGCAGCGTCTTAAACATCACTGCGGTGGGCGCATCCTGCGCGACTCTGGTGTGAGCGTTTTTGCCATCCCACACAGTCCAGTGCGCACCGCCTTTCTGCGTGCCAATGACGCCGACCGGCTCTGCCGGCTGCGCTGGTGGCTGCGCTGCAAGGGCTGCCTCCAACTCCACGATCCGTGCGTGGTCGGCCTCACGCTCACGCTTGACGATCTCGGAGGCCTCCTTGTGGCCCTTCTCCATCGCGGCGAGCTGCTCCCGCAGCCTGGCGATCTCGTCGTCCTTGTCGAACAGGAACCTCATGCGGCCGGCCGCGGCGCGGAGGACCTGCTCGTCGAACGAGAGGCCGCCAGCGGTGGTCGCCCGGACGTGGCACGGTTTGTTCGTGCAGTGGGTCACACCCGGCGTGCCAGGCTCCCCGCACTGGCATGGGAGGCCGCCGAAGGGGCTCACGACCGGCTCCCCACAGGGCCGAACTCGGACGCGATCGCGCGGTCCTTCCCGACCGACTTGATGAAGTGCGGACAGCGGCGGCACACCGCCGACGCGTCGCCGCAGACCAGCTCCGGCAGCGTGGGGTTGGCCTTGTGCATCGCCTGGCTGACCAGCTCCAGCTGCAGAGCCCGGGCGGGCGACGCCGCACGGTAGCCCTGGCTGAGCTGGTAAATCGTCTGGTGGCTGGATCCGAGTGCGGTGACCAGCTCTTCGAGCTCGTTGGCGGTGGCGGTATCGACCCAGGCGTGGATCATGTTTCGGTGGGTGCGCGTGTCTGGCATGGTGGCTCCGGTTAAGATGGGCCGAGTGTAGCCGTGTGCTGCAGGCGGTCTGCGCAGCGGAAAGACCAACCAGTTGACTCGGGTAATAGCAGTGTGCTATAGTTCAGTCATCGATCAACGCAACGGAGAAACGAAATGGACAAGCAGCAAACGCAGAACCAATGCGCAACCCCTATATGCCTTCGCTGCGGCATGGGGCCGTGCCCGCACCGGAGCCCGACAGTTGATGCTGAATACGTCCCCGGGGTAGGGTGGATGGCAGTCACGCGCGCAGGGCGTTATGGCAGCTACGAAACAGAAGCCGCAGCGCTGCGCGCCGCCATCGCTAAAGCCGGTCAATGACCATCATCTTGTTGGGGGGCCGACTGATGGACACCTTCACCGCCACCATGATCGCCGAGGGCGCACAGGAGCCCGAGGACCTGGACCAGTACGTCGAGGCCTGGCAGCACCTGATCGACACCGGGCTCGCCTGGCGTCTGCAGGGCTGGTTCGGCCGGAACGCCGAGTCGATGATCGCGGCAGGACACTGCCACAACTGAAGGAGAACTGAGATGACGCAGCAGTACCGTGTGGGGGTGCAATGGCTCAACGTAGCGCGCGGGCGGTACACCCGGGGCGCCACCGGGATGAAGACCTTCCGCGCTGCCAGTCTCGCGGACGCCTGCGCGAAAGCGCTGACCCCTCACGGCGGCCGCATCAACCCCGCCGTGTACGCGTGCTGGCCGGTGTGGCCCGCCAAGTGAGCTTCGACCCTTGCCCACTGCGGTGGGCTCGGGCCGGCGCTTTGACCGGATTGACTGGAGATTCGAGATGAAGAACGACTTCCGACTGTCTGCGATCGTGGACCAGTGCGCCGCGCTGCGGGCCCAGATCGACCAGCTCACCGAGCAGAAGAGAGCCCTGGAGGCGGAGCTGATCGCCTCCGGCGAGCCGAAGATCGAGGGCACCTTCCACGTCGTCAGCATCTCACGCGACGTGGTCCGTGACGTGGTCGACTGGAAGTCGATCGCGGCGAAGTTTGAACCGAGCCGCCAGCTGGTGACCGCCCACACGTCCCAGTCGGCACCCTGCAACCAGGTGCGCTACAGCGCACGGAAGCTCCCGGAGTGACCATGCCGAAAGACCCCCGCAACGAGCGCGAGGCCCAGCCCCATCTGCAGGCTGCGGCCGACCGCAAGTACCTGAAGTACGAGCGCCACCTCGTCAAGCCCAGCTACCGCGACAGCGATTGGCGAGAGGTCGTCGCCCTGCTGGTCGGTTACGCCGGCGCTGCCGCGTGCCTGCTCGCCATCGGTGTCGGTGTCTGGCTCTGGATCGACGTCGTCATCTACTACCTCACGAAAGGAACACCGTGAAACCCTTCCGCGCCTACTACGAACCCGGCAACGACAAGTCCCCCCTCGCGTCTGCGATGGAGATCGTCGACTGCGCGATGGCCCGGAAGGGCCCCCTCAGCAAGGAGGACGCGACCCGCGTCGCCGAGGCCTTGGTGGCAAGCATGGTCAGCATCTTCACGGCGGTCGAGAACATCGACGAGGTCCCCCGCGACGTGCTCCGCCTCCTGCTGGACAACCTGGCCAGGAACAACATCGGCGCTTTGAAGCACCTCGGCCTCACCCAGGAGGAGGTGCTCCAGGCCGGCGGCCGCATGCTCACGGACGTGGTGTCCGCGGCGCGGAAGGAGGGGCCTTGAAACCCCGCAACTTCCCACTGAGGCGGCTCCGCCGACAGCAGCGGGCCTACCGCCGGCTGTTCAAGCCGTTCGAGGACCGCCAGCGTGTGCTGCTGAAGCAAAGCCACGAGGCCTTCGTGCTGCACGGCATCGTGCCCCGTGGTGGCTTCGTGTTTCCCCCAACCGACATTCGCATCCGCATCGGCGCCGCCGGCCGGAAGGAGATGATGCCGTGAACCTGAAGAAGCTGAACCCGTTCCGGCCAGTGACGGTCGCACACGCCCGAGAGCAGCTGCTGAAGCACGCCCGCGGTCAGACCCGCCACCACCAGCTGGAGGCGCTCCGGAAGAGGTACGAGTCCGCGGTGCTGCTGTCGGAAGCGATGGCCCACGAGGCCCAGGTCGCCAGGCTGTTGGCGCTGCGGGCCGAGATGGTGGAGGACGGCGATGTACCGCAAGAATAGCCCTCCCCCTCCGGTCCAGATCGTCACCGGCTCGGACGGGAAGAAGCGCACGATCGTGGCCCCGCCTGCGCCGACCCCTGAGCAGCTCGCGGAGGCGCACCGCCAGACGATGGACCGGATCTCAGGGAACGAGAGGTTCCACGAGGACCCGTTCGCCACGCCCGCACCGGAGAAGCTCGGCAAGCTGGTGCAGTGCCCCTTCTGCGGCGTTGAGCGGTTCGGGGAGGGTTGGCACTGCGACGAGCCCCCGTCGACCGTGTGCCCGAAGTGGGGCTCGCAGGAGGTCTGACATGCTCGAACGTGACGTCGAAGCCTACCTCGTGAAGAGGGTGAAGGAGCTGGGCGGTGAGGTCCGGAAGGTCCAGTGGGTCGGTCGGAGCAAGGCGCCCGACCGGGTGGTGATGCTGCCTCCGCAGGAGTACATCAGCAAGAACTTCAGGTGGCGGAAGCACCGCACCTACTGGGTCGAGCTGAAGAAGCCCGGCGGCCTCGCCACCTTCCCGAAGAACGCCCACGAGAGAGGGCAGCTCCGGGAGCACGAGCGGATGCGTGCGTGCGGGCAGAGGGTGGTCGTGATCGATTCGATCGAAGGCGTAGAGGAGCTGCTGAATGGGTGAGATCGCCGACTGGCTCGTCGACCAGATGCTCGACCGGGAAGAGTGGTACGGTGGCCCCGGCCTCCCCCCTCCCTCCCGCTGCAAGTTCTGCGGCAGCGCCGACGTGCTGTGGTCTTTCAGGCAAGGCCAGTGGGCCCTGATGAACAACGACCTGACGGCACACAACTGCCGGGCCGCGAAGCCCGACGAGTTCCCCGACCTCAGCTGATCTCGCCCGAGCCTGGCGCTGTCTTGTTGACGTGCTCGCGAAGCCACGTTCTCGCGACCCCGCGCATCCTCCGGGTCGGCGCCCGCCCGTCGCTGTAGGTGTACGCCTCAGGGTCTGGGGCTGGCAGCTGAGGAGGGATGACGATCGCGGGGCTGACCCGGCCCCACGCTGCGCCCCAGAAGAGGCCCCAGGCCTTGCCCCAGGCGCTCACGCGGGGCCCCACGGGTCGGACTCGGTGCCGGTCCCGTCGAGGTTCTGCCCGCGGACCTGGACCACGTTCGCGCTGACCGTGCCCATGCTCGTCAACGTGCGGGTCACGTAGGCCCACACCGCCGCCGCGAGCGCGTCGTTGTCCACGCCGCCGCTGCCGGCGAGGTTCAACTTCTGCCCCATCGTGCCTGCGTCGTTGCTGTCGGCCGCCACCGCCGCCCACACTGCGGCGGCCAGGTTCTCCGGGCTCAGCTCGGTGAAGGGGGTGATGTCCCCGGCCAGGGCCAGGAGCCCCTTCAGGTCGGCGGCCCCTGTCAACGAGAACGACGCAGCGCCGGCCGCAGGCACGATCATCGACAGCCCACCGGTCCCGGTGATGCTGATGTCCCCCGCCGCGGTCAGACCGATGGTGAGGGCCAGCCCGCCGGACTGCGAGATGGTCATCGTCCCGTCGCCGGCCATCGTGACCTGCAGCGCCAGCCCCCCGGACTGGGTCCACGCAACCGCGGCGTCGCCAATGAGTGGCCCGCCGGCCAGCACGTTGCCGGTCTGCGACCAGGACACCTCCGGGGAGGTGTTGGCCGAGGAGATCCCGCCGGCCACCAGCGGGGTCAGCACGCAGGCTGGGCTCTGGAAAGCGCCCTCGGGGATCGAGGAGGTGGAGGCGATGCCGCTGTTGCCGAAGTACGCCACCGTGCGCTGCACCCGCTGCTGCACCTCCTGAAAGGCCAAGTACGCACTGATCCCCACCGGGTTGAACCCGAGGATGTCGGTGCGGTTGTTCGGCCACAGAGCCACGGTCAGCCCCAGACGAACTCGGTGTGGCCGATAAAGGTGGTCGACGCCGCGACAGCACCGCCGGCGATCAGGATCAGGCCGAGGCAGGCGCCGTCCGGGATGATGGGGAGGGACGGGATCTGGCTCAGCATGTCCTTGTTGTGGTAGAGGGACACGATGCCCAGCGGGATTTCCATCAGCGGCTTCGCCAGCACCAGAGCGCCTGTGCCGGTGTTCGCTGCGCTGAACGTCACCGACGCCACGTTGCGCACGCCGTAGTCGCCCGACGCCAGTGGCAGGAAAGGCCCGTAGTTGTTCGCCGCGACGCCGGAGTGGCTGATGTGGCCGACGATGGCGGAGGCGGTCATGGCCACGGTGACAGGCAGCGCGTTGCCGGTGTTGCCGGCCTGGTCGGTGTAGCTCAGGGAGATGTTCTGGGCGGTCGCACCCGCAGCCGCGGTCTGCACCCAGTACAGGCGGAGGCCCTCACCGTTGGTCGCCCGCAGCGACGGGGTGCCGACGAGAGTTTGGGCCGAGATGGTGTTGTTCGAGATGCCCGGCCAGTACCCCTCGATGTCCACCAGCACCAGGGTGGACGGGATGCCGGTGGCCGCCGTCGTGATGGCGCCCATGTTCAGCAGGTGCTTGATGCTCGCCGACACGTTGCCGCCGTGGCGGATGCCGAAGATCTGGGTGCCGTTGCCGGCCGCCTCGTCGCACTCGATGAAGTTCAGCGCGGTACCGTTCCAGGCGTTCGCCACAGGGTGGCCCGCCAGGTTGGTCATGTCGTACGACCGCCCCGCGGTGTACGCGCCGGCGCCGGTGATCTTGTTGAAGTCGGTGCGCCACCGCTGGTTCGCAGCCAGTGCGGTGACGATGCCGTTCAGTGAGGTGAGTGCCATGTCAGTTCCAGACGAAAGAGGCCGCCCCAAACAGCGCGACGGTGCGCGCCGATCCGGTCGGCATGTAGAAGAACCCGAGGTGGGCGCCGTCGTAGACGCGGGGGAGGTTGAAGCTCGACTGGGTGCAGAGGCACTTCTCGGTGTAGACCGTCGCGGTGCCCGCGTTGCCGCCGCGCCAGTTCACACGTTCGATGGGCTTCACGAGGTAGAGCACCCACAGACCGCCCGGGGCGGTGCCGAACGTCACCGCGGTGATGCGCTTCACACCGGGCCCATCGGTCGGCAGGTAGAGGGCCCCTGTCGACGCCCCGGTCGACTGCAGCGAGAACGACGCCTTCCCGAGACCGAAGGTGGAGGTGTAGACGTTGACCACCTGGGCGACGTCGTTCGCGTCCACGTACTCGATCGTGGTCAGGCACCCGGCGGTCAACGCTGGCGCGACGTGGTTGACCAGCACGGCACGCACGCCCACACCGTCGGAGTAACGGGGCAGTGCCTCGGTGTTGTCCATGAGCTGCTGGTCGGTGCTGTCCCCGTCGATCAGGGGGTACACGCCCAGCAGGTCGTACATCTCCAGCTCGACCGAGGTCTGCCCCGCGCCGCCTGAAGCCACGTACGCCCGCAGGCCGACCAGGTGGCGGCTCCTGCCGGCTTCGATCGGGGGGAACCAGATCGCGTCGTTGCGGGATGCCACCTGAGGCGTGAACGTCAGCGCGTCCCCGATGCGTGCGTCGTAGGCTGGCTGCCCGGAGGCGTAGGCCCAGTCCTGCCAGTGGGAGTCCCCAGCAATGCCTGCGTTCTTCAGGAACCGCTGGGTGTGCATGCGGCCGGCCTGAATCGCATCGGACAGGTCCTTGACCGACTGCAGCATTAGTCGACCGTTGCGGTGAGCTGCCCGGCGTTGAACAGCGGGGTGATGCCGGCAGAGATGGCGCGGGAGGCGGTCAGGGCGCCCGACAGGATGATCTGGCCGGTGCTGGTGGACGCCACCCCGATGCTGAAGTGGGTGGCCGTTGCGCTGCCCGCGGTGCACTCGCCGAACTGCACGGTTGCCACGTTGCTGATGGTGGAGACACTGCGGGACCACCCGGCCCCGGAGCGGGCGACAGCCACCCGACCGTAGCCGGTGTAACTCACCTCGTTGGTGGTCTGGTCGCCGGCCTCACCCGGGTCTGCGGTGTGCAGCGCGATGTAGAAGCTGCCGGCGGCAGCCGAGTTCTGCAACCCGCCGGCGTCGCCGACGTTGGCCCAGTCGACGTTCAGGAACAGCAGGTCCAACAGGGCCGCCTCCGCTGCGTTGCTCATGCTCATGACTTGTTCCTCAGAGGGATCACGCGCGATAGTGTACCCGGGCGGAGGGCGAAAGACCCAGCGCTTGACTCGGGTATGTAGCACCGTGCTATGATTCGTCATCGATCAACGCAACTGGAGTACCTGACATGCTGTTCGCCCACACCCTCGTGCCCGCCTACGGTCGGGACTACAAGTCGAAGGCGGAGGTCCAGGCCGACTTCGATGCCGGGAAGGACTTCCTCACCTCCGGCGCCGGCCGGTCGATCCCGGTCGACAAGGCCTCCCTCGCGAAGCTGGGCTACACGTCCTGCTTCATCCGGTATGCCGGCCTCCGCAAGGTCGGTGGTTTTCTGATCAAGGAGTAACCCGTGAACATCACCCTCAACCTCGAAGCCCCCGGCAAGTCGACCTTCGACATCACGACGACGGTGCTGGACCTGATCCCTTCCGACGTCATCAAGTGCCGCGTGCAGGAGACCAAGTACGACGGCCCGGACGGCACGACCGTGACCAAGACCTTCGTGGTCTTCCTCGACGACGTGTGGCCGTCGGGCGGCAGGTCGGTCGTCCTCCGCCTGGCCGACCTGGCTATGAAGTTCGACCAGGACTGCGTCGCCTACAAGATCCGCAGCTACGGCCAGACCGTCCAGGGCCTCTCCGGCCCCCGGGCCGACAAGTGGCTGCCGTTCAGCCCTGAGTTCTTCGTGGAGTACTGAGATGGCGAACATCTTCAACGAGCAGATCCCGGTCGGGGTCGTGGTCGACATGCTGGACAGCGTCAGCCGAGATCGCGCGCAGCACGCGGTGTTGGTGCGCCCGCCGAACCAGGAGGAGGACGACATCGCCGCCGCGGTCGGCCAGTGGGTCATCGACAAGTACCGTGCCGCCGCGAAGGAGCGGGGCTACCAGGCGGTCGCGAAGCAGCTCCGGAAGCAGGGTGTGCCGATCGAGATCGCGAAGCTGATTCTGCTGGAGGTGCAGCCATGAAGCGCGGCCCGAAAGTGCACCGCCACCCGGGGCTGGACCAGATCCCGGCGCTGGTGGAGTCCGATCCGCATCAGACCCAGGAGTACTACCGCCAGAAGTTGGGTGTGCCCTCCCGCCACCAGTTCCGCCACGAGATGTCTAGGCTGTCCAACCTCGGCATCCTCGCGTACGACCGCGATATGAGCGGAAACGTGTGCCTGTGGCGGCTCGCCCACGAGGGCGAGGAGCCCGCGATCGAGGTCCGCCAGTGGGTCCGCCAGAAGTGGCAGCCGCCGGTGGCGCCGCCCGGCCCCCGCAGCGTTTTCGAGCTGGGAGGTGGCCGCCTGAATTTCTTATAGCATCTGCTACAGTCTCAACCCAGTCAGGGAGCAACCCCTGACCAACCCCAACCTCTTGCGAAAGACCCACATGCACGACCTGTCCACGATTCAGAAGCTCAACGTCGAGGCCTTCCTCGAAGGCGCCGAGAAGGCCCGCTCCGAGGGCAAGCACGTCCTCGTCACCTACGACGGCCTCCACGTCACCGGGTTCGAGACCTTCAGCGACGAGGGCGAGGCGATGGCCCAGCTCCAGAACAGCCAGGCGAACGCCGACCCGAGCCAGCGGTTCACGATGCTGCTGCCGGCCGTCGAAGGCCGACCCGCGGTGAACATCGAGTTCGACCGCCCCCAGCTGCTGGACGGTGAGCCGAACGATCCGGCGATCGAACAGCAGGCGGAGCTGACCCCGGAGGAGGAGGGGGAGCTGAGCAACGCTGTCATGCAGCGCGACCGCGCGCTGAACGCCCTCCAGGCCGCCGCCTTCGCCTTCGCCAAGGCGCAGGAGAAGTGCACCCACCTGGGTGAAGACCTCCGAGCCCGGATGGAGGCCCGTGCCCGCGAGCTGCAGCCGCAGCTCTTCCAGTGACCAGTCCATAACCTGAGGACCAGACCATGATCGAGATCAAGCTCACGTTCACCAATATCGCCGAGGCGGTGTCCTTCCTGCAGCTGCGCGAGACCAACCCGCCGATCCAGCGCGACACCCCGTCGGGCACCGTCCGCCCAAAGGCCAGCACCTCAGCCGTCGAGCAAAAGCCAAGCGGAAGCGCGATCGGCGAATCGCAGCCGGCTGGGGGGAAGCCCGTTTCTGAAGCCCCCGCGGAGGCCCCTGCGCAGGCCCAGGCTGCACCGCCGGCGGAGCAGAAGGCCAAGGCCAAGGCACCGGAGCTGTCCTACAAGGACGTCCAGGCCGCCGTGATGGCGCTGACCGCCATTGGCGCCAGCGATGGCGACCAGGGCGCCGGCCGTGTGGCCGCGAAGAAGGTCTGCGCCGGCATGAACATCGGCACCTTCAAGGAGATCCAGAACTCTCCGGCCCTGTGGCAGAAGGCGATCGAGCAGCTGAACGCCGCACGCGTCGCGCTGCAGGGGTAAGCGATGGCCGAGCACTCAGTCCTGTCCGCATCGGCCGCCCACCGGTGGCTCGAATGCGCGGGCAGCGTAGCGATGACGACCGGCCTACCCCGGCGGTCGACCAGCTACGCTGCCGAGGGCACCGCCGCCCACTCGATCCTGGAGCGCCGTCTGCAGGGGTTGCCCCTGCTGGTGGAGGCGGGCGCCACGATGTCGGTCGACGGCTACGACATCGAGGTGACCGACGAGATGCTGGAGCACGTCGAGCACGTCGCCCAGTCCATCGAGGCCAGCTCCGGCGACTCGCTGGTGATGTTGGAGCGGAGGCTCGACTACAGCAGCTACCTCGACGTCGGGCTGACCGCGTTCGGCACCGCCGACGCGTTCGCCGCGGTCGACATCGGCGGCGGTGTCACCGAGCTGCACGTCCACGACCTGAAGTACGGCCGCGGTGAGGAGATCGAGGCGGAGGACAACCCCCAGCTGAAGCTGTACGGGCTCGGCGCCCTGGAGGAGTTCGAGGAGGTGCTCGGCCCGTTCACCCATGTGCGTCTGTTCATCCACCAGCCCCGCGTGAGCAGCACCCCGAAGGAGTGGGTGATCTCGGTCGAGGACCTGAAGACGTGGGCCCACAAGGCCACCTTCCGCGCGGTCAGCGTCCGGAACGCGATAGACACCCGCGAGCACATGGACCAGGACGAGTGGGAGAAGACCTTCCGGAACCCGGGCACCGACCAGTGCCGCTGGTGCGATGCGAAGGCGACCTGCCGGCGGTTGGCCGGCAGCGCCATCGGGGT
>JACCDR011154440.1_pt1 | contig 13806 bp, 19 predicted proteins | sample 7446431 | NCBI WGS metagenome assembly JACCDR01 (sample SAMN15323443, study PRJNA562643) | freshwater metagenome | isolation source: river surface water | place: USA:Blue River Watershed | collected 2017-08-17 | reverse complement strand
TGCGCCTTCAAGACGAAGATGGGCAGGACTACTGGGAACCTAACGCGATCCTGCTGAATCAGGAGCGGGGTCGGTGGTCCTACCCCCAGCTTCGCCGTGAAGCCTTGGAGCAGGCTCGCCGCTACCGGCCGGACAGGGTCATTGTGGAGAATAAGGCTTCCGGGCAATCACTACTTCAAGACCTGAAATTAAATGGTTTGCCAGTCTTGCCATTCCAGCCCGACCGTGATAAAGTAGCGCGGGCCAATGCGGTCACCGGCATCATTGAGCGTGGGCGTGTGTGGCTTCCAATGAAACTCAAGTTTGCTACCGAAGTTTTGCAGGAATGTTTGGAGTTCCCGCGCGGCGCCCATGATGACTCGGTTGATGCCATGGTCATGGCGCTTTTGTATTTCCAACGTCGCTACGAATTGACGCAAGAAGAAGTCACCAAACCAGAACGGTACAGCCGCAAGCCGCGCCGTAGTTATTGGAGGAGTATGGTAGATGTCGGACGAACTTGAAGACGAGGAAGTGTTGGAGTTCGATCCAGACACTCTTGAAGTGACGGCCGAAGAAGTCGTTATCGAGGTGGCTCCGGCCGTCTTCTCCGACAATCTAGCCGAGATTGTGGATGAGCAGATTCTTGAAGAGGTCGGTTCACGTTCGCAGGAAATTCTCACCTCGCTCAAGAACGTCCGTTCCGATTGGGAAGAAGGCATCAAGCGCGGCATCAAGTGGCTGGGCATTACTGGTAACACCGACACCAACCTTCCCACCGAAGACTCCTGTGCGGCCGTCCATCCGCTTCTGATGGAGAATGTGGTGAAGTTCCAGGCCAAGGCCATTCAGGAACTTTGGCCAGCCAAAGGGCCCGTCCGCACTAAGGTCCGCGGCTACGTCAACGCCGAACGTGAAGCGGTAGCCGCCCGCGTCCGTCACTACATGAACCACCAGTTGACGGAGGAAGTCCCCGGCTTCTATTCGTCTCTGGAGCGCAACCTCTTCCGCGTTGGCTTCATGGGCGTCGGGATTCGGAAGGTTGCCTGGAACGACCACGCCGGGGCACCCGACCCCATGACCGTGCCCATCGAGAATTTCTACGTCGATCCAAGCGTCACGCATCTGCGCCACGCCGACGACTACATTGAAGAAATCGAGATCACCGGGCGCCAGATGCGAACCTACGTCCAAGAGACGAAGTTCCGCGATTGTGGCGATAGTGAGGCAGAAGAGCATCTGGAGCCGAACGAAATCGCTGAAGCCTTGACGAAGGCACAGGGTTTCGATTCGTCCGTCGATAGGAAAGGTTTCCTGATTGGTGAGCGCCACTGTTATCTTGACTTGGACGGCCAGGACTCTGAGGTTCCGGGTGGCGGCCTTGCACCCTACATCGTTCACTTCAACGTCAAGAGCGGCAAGGTATATTCCATCCGGCGCAACTGGAAGGAAGGCGATGTCTCCCGCGTAAAGCGTCTGTGGTACACCGTCGACAACTTCATTCCAGCTTTCGGCTTCTATTCTCTAGGCTTCGTTCACCTTATTGGTGATCTTGCCGCGTCTTCGTCTGCTACGCTTCGCGCGCTGGTGGATGCCGGGCAATTCTCCAACTGGCAAGCCGGTTTCAAATCCAAGCGTGCCAAGTTCTCCGATTCTGATACGCCACTGGGCTTTGGCGAATTCCGCGACGTGGACCTCGATCCGGCGGAACTGAAGGATGCTTTCCTTCCCCTCCCTGCCAAAGAACCCTCCCAGGTTCTCTTCCAGTTGCTTCAGTTCATGGTGGCAGCGGGCCAGAAGTTTGCCGATGCGACGGATGAAGTCGTTCAGGGGGCTACGAACTACGGCCCCGTCGCCACGACCCTCGCCCTTCTTGAGGCTTCGCAGCGCTTCTACTCTTCCATCCACAAACGCCTCCACCAGAGCCAGCACGAATTCCTCCAACTGATTCGTGAACTGAATCGCGAGAATCTGCCGGATGAAGTGCGCTTTGTGGTTGGTTCACAAAACGTAGCCGTCCGGCGAATTGATTTTGATCCGGACATTGTGGATGTGCTGCCTGCCTCCGACCCCAATGCCCTTTCTGAATCTCAGCGCGTGGCCCGCGCCCAAATCGAATTGGAGACAGCCCAGCGCTTCCCTCAACATCACGACGTGCGGGAGGCTTTGCGGCGCTTCTATTCCGCTATGGGTACGGATGGCATCGACAAACTCATGCCGGATCAGGCTGCCAGTGCCGTGACCGCCGATCCTATGACGGAACTCCAGGCCGCCATGGCAGGCCGCCCCATCAAGGCACAGTTGGGTCAGAACCATAGCGCCCACATTGCGGTGAAGGAAGCCTTCCTTCAATCCCCACAGATGCAGGGCACCAACGATCCATCCGTTGCTGTCGGCATGCAGATTCTGAAAGCCAACATCGCAGAGCATAAGGTCCTGATCTTCGTGGCGCAGGCCATGCAGATGGCGCAGCAGGCTGGCGTTCCGTTCGAAAACGAGAACGTTCAGGGCGTGTTGGCCCAGCAGATGGTGGCAATGAGCGCAGCCTCTGGCGCAACACCTGAAGCCAACATTGAGCAGCAGATGCTTCAGTTGAATCGTGAGGAACTGGAAGTGGCGCGTGAGCGTCTGCGTTCGCAGGATTCCCGCGAGAACGCCAAGCTTGCCATGAAGCAGCAGGAAATCGAATTGAAGCGGATGGAACTGCTTGGTGAACTTCGTGAGAAAGACGAACGCCGCCGAATGGATAGTGCTGCAAAAGTACTTGATAATGCAGCCAAGATGGCTGATATTGCTAGGCAACCACTAGCAGAGCGAGTTGCCGAAACCGTATGAGACTTGTAAGTGAGTTCCTAGCGGAACTGAAAGTGTCCGTCGAAGATGAACGCGCCGCGATCACGCGTGGCGCCGCAAAGACCTTCGACGAATATCGCTACATGTGTGGTGTTGTGAAGGGCCTCGAATCTGCGGGGCGCCTGTTGGAAGACTTCGTTAAAAGCAAGCCTACAGAGGAAAGGAACTAATGCCTGCGTTGGATTCTGAAAGGCGTAAAGAAACCAACAGACAGTATTACGCGAGACATAAAGAACGTAAACGCGAAGAAAAGCGTAAAGCTTACGCAGCAAACCCAGAAGTGTTCCGCCGACGCTCTAGAAAATTTCGTGCGAATAATAAAGAAATTGTATCCAGGCGGTTACGAGAATGGTATCTCAAAAATAAAGAAGTCTTTTATAGTTTGAATGCACGCCGTCGAGCGGCGGCAAAACAAGCCTTTCCAAAATGGGCGAATGCGGAAGCAATTAAGAATATTTACGCGGCCGCCAGGGATTTGACACAACGCACTGGAATTACACATCACGTGGATCACATAGTTCCGTTACGCGGAAAAACTGTATGCGGTTTACATGTAGAGACTAACTTACAAATTGTAACTGCGACTGAAAACTTACGTAAACACAACAAACTGATGGAGATATAAATGTTGACTACCCGTGAGGCGCTTGATGGTAGCGTCCCGAATGATATGTGGATTTCGTCGGAAGACGTTCCTGATCCTTCTCCTCTGCCGCGCGTTCCAGGGGTTGGTATTTTGATTCGTCCCGTTCCTGTCAGGCAAAAGAGTGCTGGTGGTATTCTTATTCCAGACAGTGTTCGGGCTGAACGAGACTACTTGAATACCGTGGGCCGCGTGTTGGCCCTTGGGGAGTTGGCATTCAAGGACGAGGAAATCTACAAGAATGGGGCCTGGGTCAAGCCCGGCGACCACGTTGTGTACGCCAAGTTCGCTGGACAGAAGTTCTGGTGGAAGGGCGTCAAGTTGATTCTCGTCAAGGCCAGCGCCATCGAGTTGGTGGTGGACCGGCCAGAATACCTCGACTCCAACTTCAAGGATTAAGTGAATGTCTGAAACAGAACGCGGCTACACCGAAATTGATTTGGACGGCGTCGGCAAGCCCGGCGCCCCCTCCGACATCGAAATAGTTCACGAAGAGTTGGAGGTTGTTGAGGAACAGCAGCCCACCCCAACTCCCGCACCCACGCCCGCCCCTGCCGCGCAGGAGCCGGACGACGAAGACGAAGGTGACGAAGCACCGGCCGATTCTGCCCAGCGCAAGAAACTGACTCGCTCCCAGCGCCTCAAGGCCCAGCGGGATTTGTATGCCCAGCGGCTTGCGGAGCAGGAACGGGAACTCGAGGCCCTCCGCGCCAAGACTTCCCGCTACGAATCCGACGCCCAGGAAGGCGCGGGCGTGGCGCTGGACGTCTACATCAAGTCGCTGGATGACAGTATGCGGGCGGCCCGTGCGGACTACGACAAGGCTTTTGACAATGGAGATAGGGAGGCGCTGTTCCAGGCCACGACCCGCATTGCGGATATTGTAGCCGAGAAGAAGGCAGCGGAACGCGAAAAGCGGGCGCTCCCTACCAAGGGGTCGTCTGGTGGGGATGCCCAGCCGCCGACCCGCACGACGACCGACCAACCGGCCCCCTCCCGCCAGACCCAACCAACCGCTGGTAAGCCCAGTCCCCTCGCCTTGGCGTGGTACGAAAACAACAAGGAGTGGTTTGGGAAGGACGGCGTCATGACGATGGGCGCCCGCGTCATCGATCAGGTGATGGTGCAGGAAGGCTATTCGCCCGAAGACCCCGACTACTACGACGAACTGGATAAGCGCCTCCGTTCCGAGTTCCCTCACAAGTTCTCCGCGCCCGCCGCGAAGAAGGCTTCCAACCAGCCGGTGATTCGGCAGTCCTCCACGCCCGCCTCGACTTCCGGCAAGGTGAAGGTCACGATTACGGCGGAGGATCGGCGAATGGCGGAACAGATGGGCATTCCCATCGAGAACTATGCGCGGCAGAAGTTGCGGCGCGAGCAGGCAGCAAATAACCCGAATGGTTATGTGGAGATTATCTGATGGCACCGAAGCATAAGTTCCTGGCAACCGACAATTCTCAGGACGAAGAACTTGAAATTTCACTGGAAGAAGAGTATAATCCCCCGGATGCTATGGCTATTCCTCCCATGCCTGACGGCGACCAGTATGTGTATCGCTGGATTCGCTATCGGGCTGGTAACGAGGATGACTACAGCAATATCAACGCTCGTTTGCGCGAGGGTTGGAGTTTCGTCCAGATGGCAGAAGTGCCGGAAGGCTACGTTTTTCCGACTGTCGGCTCAAAGATTTCTGTCCTCGACGGCTGCGCCCTGAACGGCGACCTCGTCCTAGGTAAGTTGCCCCGCCGGAAAGCGGAAGCCATTCAGCGAAATGCGGAAGATCGCGCAAATCAGGCTGAACAGGCTTACGACATGCGGACAATCAATTACCAAGATGAGTCTGGACGCCCGGTGCGTTTTGCCAGCGAGGGTTCCAAGCGAATCACTCGGGGGAGGAAACCCTCCTTCGGCTAACATTTAGGAGGCCATTATGGCTCTATCGTTTGCCCCCTTTGGGCTTCTGCCTGCGTCCGCGCACGGATCGCATGGCAACGAAGTCCGGGAATATGCCGCGCCGAACGGCGCTGCCTGCCCGGACCTTGCTAAGGGTGATGCTGTCGGTCTGACCGGCGGTGTCGTTGTTTCGGCTGGTGGCGGCACGGGTCCGCTGCTCGGTGTCTTTATTGGCGCCGCGTGGATTGATCCGACTTCCAAGCAGCCTGTCATGGACCAGTACCTTCCGGCCGATACGTCGTCCGCTGGCTTCATCAACGGTGAGAACCGTCCGATGGTGTACATCGCGGACAGCCCCGACAACATCTATGTTGTGCAGGCGGATGCTTCGGTTTCGGCGGGCGACGTTGGTCTTAACTTCAACGTTACGACCCTGGGTGCCGACACCGTCTATGGTGTGTCGCGCATGGCACTTGATGCGTCCACCCGCACGTCGGCCGTCACGGGCGCCGTGAAGTTGCTGGGGCTGGCGAAGGTTCCCGACAATGCTTGGTCGGACCCGTATCCGATGGTCCTCGTGCGCCTGAACAGCGCTGTGGCCCTGGTTTCGGCCACCTAATAGGAGGAATGTGATATGGCTGTTCTTACTCGCGCACAATTTGCGAAGCAGCTTGTACCGGGCCTGAATGAAATCTTCGGGCAGTCGTACAAGGCAGTTGACAACGAGCATCTCCCGCTCTTCGACGTTGAGAAGTCGGACCGCTCCTTCGAGGAGGAAGTCCTACAGACGGGTTTCGGCACCGCGCCGACGAAGTCTGAAGGCGATCAGGTCTTCTTCGACACGGCCTCCGAGGCGTGGACGAGCCGTTGGACGCACGAAACCGTGGCGATGGCGTTTGCCATCACTGAGGAGGCTATCGAAGATAACCTCTACGGCACGACCGGCAAGATGAAGGCCGGTGCCATGGGCCGTGCAATGGCTAACGCGAAGCAGGTGAAGGCGGCTGGCGTCTTCAACAACGGCTTCTCCACCAGCGCTGCGTATGCTGGCGGTGACGGCAAGGCCCTGTTCGCGACCGACCACCCCACGCTGGCGGCTGGCTCCCAGTCGAACCGCGTGTCTGCCGACCTGTCGGAGACGGCTCTCGAAAATGCGCTGATCGCTATCAGCCTTTTCAAGGACGACCGTGGCATTCTCATCGGTGCCCAGGCCGTCAGCCTGCATATTCCGCCCCAGCTGAAGTTTGTGGCTCACCGCATTCTGAAGTCTGAGGGTCGGGTTGCTACCGCCGACAACGACACCAACGCCATGCGGGACATGGGCCTCTTCTCCAAGGGGTACACTGTCAACCACCGCTTCACGGACACCAACGCTTGGTTCATCCGCACGGATGTTCCGAACGGCACCAAGATGTTCGTGCGCGCGCCGCTGGCCACCAAGGACGACGTGGACTTCCTCACCGGCAACATGCGCTACAAGTGCCGTGAGCGTTACTCGTTCGGCTGGTCCGATTGGCGTCAGTGGTACGGCTCGTCTGGCTCCACCTAATAGGTTGTGTGGGGGCTCCGGCCCCCACCCGCCTTCATCCTCAAGGAGATTCAGATGACTACCTTTTCGTATCCTGTTGAAATCAAGTCGCGTGAACTCCCAGCATCGGGTGTCGGCACGACCAAGGCCAAGGTCCCTTCGTACCTTGTGAAGAAGGTCAGCGTCGGCGACACCGGCACGGCCGTTGGTGCCACGACCATTCCCCTGTTCGTGCTGCCCGCTGGTTCCCGCGTCGTGGATTGCTTCATCGACGTGGCCACTGTCTTCAACCCGGCCGCCTCCAACACCAACCTTCGTGTTGGGACGTCCACTTCCACCGGCATCTACTTCGCCGCCACGACTGTCAACACGGCAGGCCGACGCACCCAGACCCCGTCTGGTGCCCAAGTCTCCGCATGGGCCATTGGCGTTTCGGTCGATACGACCATCGACGCGGTGGTGTCCATTGACACGTCTACCGTCTCCGCTGGTGAAGTCATCATCTACGCGGTGATCATCTAATGGCGAAGGCGCCAAAGTTCCCGCCGTTCGGCAAGGCTCCCAAGGCCCCCGCAGCGGCAGCCGGTAAGCGGGGCGCACGCTCCGCTCCCGGCAAGGAACCAATGGCCCCGCCCGCCCTGGCTCCAAAGATGCGAGGTATGAGCAAGATGCCTCGCATGATGCGGAAGGGCGGCAAAGTGGCTTCTTGCAAGTAACTAGGAACGGGGCCGCAAGGCCCCTTCTTCCTTTTCGTAGGTAAGGTTAGCATGGCCACCAGCGGCGTCTCAAATTTCGCACCGACCTTCGACACTCTCCTGCAAGATGCGGCGGCCATGGTTGGTGGCGGCCCCATCCTCGCAGACGAACTGACCGCCGCCCAGCGCGGCCTAGACTACCTGCTCACCAGCATCCAGAACCGGACGGTCCTCCTTCACAAAATCGAGACGACCGCCGTCAGCGTCTCCTCTTCCGTCACATCCTACTCCCTCGACCAAACCGTGCAGGACGTCCTCCACGCCAACATCCGCACGTCCACCACCGAAATCCAACTCATGCGGCATGGCTACGAGCGGTGGGCTGAAATCCCCGTGAAGGGCCAGACCGGCCGCCCCACCGCGTATTGGTTCGACCGCAGGCTTAATGGTGGCACGGTAAACGTCTGGCCCGTGCCCAACGTAGATACCTACACACTGGTCCTCACCGTCCAGAAAACCGCCGAAGAAACCATCCGGGCCTTCCACAATGTGGATGTGCCTCGTCGCTACATTCCCGCCCTCGTATATGGTATTGCATATTGGGTCGGGTTGCGTCGGGGGCCGCGCGTTCCCACCGAGCGCCTGATGCTCCTCAAGGCCCAGTACGAGCAGGAACTTCAGAAAGCCATCGAAGAGGATCGTGAGCGTGGCTCCGTCTTCATCAGGATCGGACGATAATGGCCTATACATACACCACCCTCACCGAAGATGTCATCGGCAACATGGAGGAGGATTCTACGGAATTCGTCTCCGCATTGCCCGCAATCATCTCCCGGGCCCAGGAATACCTTCAGCGTCGTCTGGATGCCGTGGAGATCGTTCGCTTTGCGGATGTCTCAGTCTCTGCCAGCGTCCGCACCCTCTCGCTTCCAAGCGACGTCCTTGTCCTCAAGGCCGTGCAGGTCTGCGTGTCCGGTGGCTGGACCAACCTTCTCCAACAGACCAACGAATATCTGACGGCCTACTGGCCAGCCTATGCGTCCGTTGGTGAGCCGAAGTACTACGCCGCCAAAGATAACAGCACGATCTTCCTGGCGCCAACGCCCGCTTCCAACGCCGCCGCTACGCTGGAGTATGTGGCGAAGGTGACGGTCTTGACGTCCGCTGCACCCAGCAATTGGTTCTCTGAGAATGCGGAGGCGGCCTTCTTCGCGGCGGCCATGATGTACGCGAACCTTTGGACAAAGAATGCGGGCGCCGCCACCGCCTGGAAGGGCGTTACGGATTCTGAGTTGGAAGCATTGAACAATCAGGCTCGCCGTACGAGGCGGTCGGATTCCTCTGACCGCGCCAACGGTGCGCCCGAAAACACCCTGTCCGGAAATGCATAATGGGCTTGATGGATGGCTGGTCAATTTGCGACCGCTGCGGGTGGAAGGCCCGGCGCCGCAACCTTCGTAAGGAGGCGACCGGCTTCGTAGTCTGCAATTCCTGCTATGATGGGGCCTACGATCTTCTCCGTCATCCGCAGAACAAACCTTATCGTCCTCGTCGTGAATTGTTGCCAATTCCTGATGGGCGGCCTATGGATAACCCACCCGTCGCAACCGTTGTGTTGGAGGATTTGGGTGGATTCTTGTTGACGGAATCTGGCGAAATCCTCGAAATCTCTCCGACCGATGAGTGGACGCCGGAATCCAGTGTATATATCCGAGTAGCAAACTAAGCGGGGGCTGAAGTAATTGCTATGGAATCGTCGCTTGCACAAGCGCTGACACAGTTAGTTAGCCTAAATATTCCACAGCCTTTTGGGTTCTTGTTGGTGGCGGTGATTGTGTATCTGTGGCGCGAGAATCAGAAGAAGGACGAGAAGTTGCTTTCCTTCCTCGAAAAGACTCTGACACTTGGGCATGTCATTACTTCCACCAGCGATAAAATTCTGGCTATGGTTTCTGATGCTCTTGAGAAGAAGTGAATTCACCATGCACCCCTGGCTAGAGCGCATCAAGGCGGTCATTACGTCTAACAAACGTTTAACGATAGTTCGTAAGCAGGAAGAACTGGACCGCCTCCTCCTGAAATTGCAAGCCAAGGGCAACCGTCTCAACCGTGAGTTGCAACGTTTAGAAGACCAAGTACGTCCACATAAAGAAGCAAACCACCCATGAACGGCTGGATTTATTCCGCAATCATTATATCCATTCTCGTAGGAATCTTCGGCTTGGGCGTCGGAGCGGCCGTACTCGGCCGTATCTTTCGCATCTCTTACGAACCCCGGCCGGTTCTCATCTGGCTACTCATTGCCATCTCCATAATCAGTGGCGCCCACGCCTTGGAGCAGTGGCGCGTTCTGATGTTCAGGCTTTCTTTCGATGGCTACATCGATCCCAATGTATTCGGCACATTCTACTCCCAGTCTTGGAATGTGATCTCTTCCAAACTGGCCGCTTCCGTTGCTTTGGCTGCCGCTGCTGCCGTGAAGTTGGCTGTCTTCTATGACAAAGAGCACCACAAGGTTATTCAGTGGGGCATCAATGCGGCAATCACAGTAGCCTGCGCTTGGTTTATTGTGGCTATTGTGCTAGAATTTCTTGAATTCTTTCGTGTTTTGATGTGAGGACGACCGATGCCTTCAACGTATGACAGCCTTTTGCGCCTGGAGTTGCAGGCCACTGGCGAAAACCAGAACACCTGGGGCACCAAGACCAACACGAATCTGGAGTTGGTGGCAGCGGCCATTGCCGGTCACGTATCCGTTGATGGCACCGGCTCCGGCGACCTGACACTCACCACGTCCAACGGCGCTGCCGATCAGGCCCGCCGGGCCTTTATTACGATCTCGGGTACCCTGACGGGCGTCCGCAACATCATCATTCCGACCGCCTCCAAGACCTACTACTTCCGCAACAACGCCACCGGCTCCGGCTCCATCGTCGTCAAGACAGCTTCCGGCACGGGCGTCACCCTCCCTACTTCCGGGGTGGCAGCCGTAGTTTGCGATGGCACCGAGACGTATCTGCTCCAAGACGCCAACAAACTTCCGCTGACCGGCGGCACCCTCACCGGCACGCTGGGCATCACGTCCAACGTCTCCATCGGCGGGAACGTCTCCGTATCCGGCACCGGCACCTTTGGTGGTGTAGTGAGTGTCGGTGGGCAGGCAACCTTCGCCGCCGGTATTTCCGTATCTGCTGGCGCGGCTATTGGCGGAAACCTGACAGCCTCCTCCCTCAATGTGAACGGCACGGCCAACATAACCGGCGCCGCAGTGGTCGGCGGCACTTTGGGTTTGGCCAGCACCGTATCCATCACGGGCGCTACGCAATTGCGTGCGGGCTTTACGCACAACGATTCCGGCGCCTATTCTCAGGCTACGGCCTTCGGTGCGGCCGATCCGGCCTCCATCGCTGGCATTGCCTGCTTCAACGCCTTCAACTATGTGTTGGGGGTTGGAGCATACATTCCGCAGTCTTCCAACGTTATTCGTATCCGGTCCCTCAGTGACGGCACCGGCCCCTATTTGGAATACATCGACTCCAGTGCCAACGCATATGGGTGCCGGTCTTTCGTCTCGGACGTGGAACTGAAGACCAACGTGCAGGATGCTAGAGGTCGCAGTCTTGACTACGTGATGTCCATCCGCCTGCGCGAATTCGATTGGGCGCCGGATTCTGGCTTCACAGGCCACGTCAATGTTGGTTTCGTGGCGCAGGAACTTGAGGCTGTCGATTCCCAGTTTGTCTCCAAATTGGGCGACTTTCTGCACCTGAATATCGATGCTTTGCTAGCCCGCGCCATCGGTGCCATCCAGGAACAGCAGGCCGAAATTTCCGAACTCCGCGCCCGTATTGAAGCCTTGGAATGCAAGACCAAGTCCTAACGGAATTTCAGACCGCCGCCGGGCTCATCACGGAACCGATTGGGTCCGCTGACGAAACCTATTGGGCTTCCGCCGACAAGGTCCGCTTCCGCTTCAACAAACCGGAACTCATGGGTGGCTGGGTACGCACGGCACCCCAGGCCCAAACCTCCACACTACTTGGTCAGCCCCGCGTTCTCGAAACGGTTCGCTCCTATATCGGCGTTCGTGCTGCGGTAGTCGGCACAGACATTGGCTTGTTCGCTTCCGACCTTTCGCAATACAAGAACGTCACGCCCGTCGTGACTGCGGTCGCCACGGCAGGCGTGTACAATACGTCCGTCGGTTCCACCAAAGTTGTCATCAGTGTCAGCAACCACGGCTTCACAAACAACAGCATCGTCGGAATCGTATCTGCCACGGCCACCATTGGCGATACCATTATTCTGAATGCCACGGCCACAACCACCGCCCTCTTTCAAGTCAGCGTCATTGATTCCCATTCCTTCGAAATCGACGCGGGCACCACAGCGGCCGCCACCTCCGCCAATACCGGCAACGCTTCCACCATCATCATTCACTACCCGGCTGGGCGCGCCAGCCAGGAAATCTCCGGCGGCTGGGGTGGTGGCGTGTGGGACGGTGCATTCGGTTGGGACGAGCCTACCGGCACCGGCATCATTCTGGGCGCTCGCACTTGGTCCATGGATGCCTGGGGCACCGAACTTATGGCCGTCCCGTCCCAAGGCCCCCTTTATTTGTATTCGCCGCAGAACGGAATCTTCACCAACTTCGCAATCGTGACGGCCGCCCCCAGCGTCAATGAAGTCGTTCGTGTGGCGGTGGAAGCCCGACATGTGATTCTGTATGGCACCCACGACGTGACCGGGCTTTTCGATCCTCTGTACATTCGTTGGTGCAGTCAGGAAGACTACGACGACTGGACGCCCACCGCGCTTAATACGGCCGGTGACTTCCGCCTCAACTCCACCGGCTCCCAGATCGTCGGCGTGGAGAAGATGCGGGACCAGTATCTCATCTTCACAGACTACGAGTTGTTCCTTCAAACTTACATCGGCTCCAACGACGTGTTTGGTTTTGCGCGTGCCGCTGAAAACTGTGGCCTCCTCGCCCGCAACGCTGCAGCGGAGTATGGTGGTGCGGTGTTTTGGATGGGGAACAACGGGCAATTCTACAAATACGACGGTCGCGTCCAGCCCCTGCAATGCACCGTCCTTCGCTATGTCTACGACAACTTGCATCCCGACTATCTTGGCAAAGTGTATGCCGGTACTAATTCCCAATTCGATGAGGTTATCTGGTTATATACGTCCCGCGATTCTGTCGACGGCGAAAATGACCGCTATGTAATCTTCAATCCAGTCGAGAATCACTGGACAATCGGCTCCCTGCGCCGGAACGTTTGGAAAGACCGCTCTGCTTACAACAACATTATTGCCGCAGGCGGCGAAGGCGAAGGGCTCTTCTACCATGAAGTCGGTGAGTCGGCGGGCGAAGAAGTTCTGGAAGCCTTCATCGAATCCAACTACTTCGATTTGCAGGACGGGGATGACATTCTCTTCTGCAACAAGATCGTGCCGGAATTCGAGAATCCCTCCGGCGACGAAGCCCTCGCTACCGTCGACATTTATTTGAAGTCACGCAAGTATCCGGGCGGTCAAATCCAAACTAAAGGTCCCTACTCCGTAACCGGCGCCACCCAACGCATCTCCACGCGCGCGCGTGGTCGCGAAATGGCGATCCGCCTGGAAAGCAACACCCAGACTCAGCCCATTGCCACCGGCTCCGGCAAGTGGCGGATGTCCTCCATGCGACTAGGTCTGCAAAAGGACGGTAAGCGATGAGCCGTCGGATCATGACCCGCACCTTCCCAGACCCACCGGAGGAATGGCCTCCCTCTTCCCGCGACGTTTGGTATCGGCTCGTGCAGATTCTTGAGAATTCTGAACTCTTCGACAAGGGTCGCCGCACCCGCCCGATGTTCGTCGTGACCGGCACAGTCTCCGCGCCCACGACCATCGACGTCAACAATCCGGAAGTAACTGCCCTAACACATCTGGTCGCCAAGTTGTTGGTGGCTTTGCAGGGCTCCAACTTTGTAGATATTCGCCAGTAATTATGCTATAATTGGAGCATTACGATCATGTCAGGCGCACTCTCTGGACTCCCACTCAACGTATCCGCCTACTTCCCCACGCAGCCGGGTGTCCCGACCGCGCCCTCCCCGCTTGCCTCCGGCTTCGGCGGCGCCGCCCTTGACGTCACCTCCCCGCTTGCTCCGGCCGCCGAGTCCCGCGCCCTCGACACCCTTCTCGGCATTGCCCAGAGCGGCGAC
>JACCDR011936593.1_pt1 | contig 13811 bp, 13 predicted proteins | sample 7446431 | NCBI WGS metagenome assembly JACCDR01 (sample SAMN15323443, study PRJNA562643) | freshwater metagenome | isolation source: river surface water | place: USA:Blue River Watershed | collected 2017-08-17 | reverse complement strand
CACCTCGAACGTCTACGGTGGGTTCCGTGTGGAGCCTGTCGGCGGTACGATGCGCACTCTGCGCCTCGGCCCGGGAGAATCGGAGGTGGTCGATGTCACCGGCGGCGCAGGTCGCATGGTGAAGATCACGGAGGTCTCGCCCGGACTCGTCCAGGTGATGGTCAAGAAGGTCGAGTTCGTGAATGGCCAGTTGGTCTACACGACCTTTCCATTCGTGAACGGCACCAGCCTGCTCTCGGGAGCGAACGTTGGCCACTCGGTCGACTTCGTCAACCAGGTGGTGAGCGGCAAGGACGGTCGTGACGGCAAGGACGGCAAGGACGGCGCCCCAGGTCGTGACGGTACTCCCGGAAGGGATGGTCGCGACGGCAAGGACGGCAAGGACGCGTGTGGAACCCGGATCATTCCGGACTTCGACTTCGCGCCCGTCGGCGTGAGCATTCCGGTGAGCGCAACGGCGAACTGGAACTGCACTCCGTTCGTGCTGTTCTATCTGCCTTCGGTCATCTTGCCGGACGAATATCGTTCCGACGGCAAGAAGGGTGATGGCAAGGCGCACACCGCAGCCGTGCTGATCGATCCCACGACGGGACTGGGCCAGATCGACTACCCATTCCATCCGCACGCCGACATGATGCCGGAGATGCCGTTCGACAAGGTCGAGTGGCTCCCCGGTACCACCAGCTTCAACTGGTGGGCTCATGGGCAGGGATGGGGTGTGAAGTGGAACACCTCGCTGAAGCCTCGCCAGATTCCCGGGTTCGTCGTCTTTCCGCAGTAGTTCGGCATCGCGCCGAGCAATGAGTTCCAGGTTTTCCCGCTACCGCACCGTATGTGTGCGCTAGCGGGGGGACCTGGACTCTTTTTTTATGTTCGAAAAGTTAGTACAATGTTTAAATGAATATTGAAACATATCACGTTCTTCTTTTTATACATTTAGTTTCTATTGTTATTGGCTTCGGTGCAGTAATGGTGATTGATACTTTTGGTCTCTTGTGGATTTTTAAAAAAGTAAAACTTTCTTTTGTAAATAAAGTTGCAAATGTAACACAGCCGCTTATTTGGATTGGTTGGACGACCTTGGTGCTCACTGGAATTCCACTTATCTTTTTAAAGGAAAGTATAAGCGGTTTGTCTATAGTAAAAATATTTTTCGTTCTTATGCTTGGTTTAAATGGAATTTTCCTTCATACAATTAAAAAAAGCATGGATAGTATTGCTGATGATATGCCATTACCAAGCCTTATCAAGTTCCGTATGGCTTTGGCTAGTTTTATTTCACAAGTAGGTTGGTGGTCAGCTCTAGTTATTGGATTTTTAAATAACAAATTTAAAACAAACGCACCATTTGTAGAGAACCCTTACCTGATAATTATACCTTTCCTTGCTATTGTGGTTACTGTATATATTGCAGGAGAATTGATTTTTAAGAAGAAATAAGTCATATTTATTAAGTATGAAACTATCTATAGGTATAGTTGGACTTCCAAATGTTGGAAAGTCTACACTTTTTAATGCGTTAACAAAAAAGGGAGTTCCAGCAGAGAACTATCCTTTTTGTACTATTGACCCGTCTGTGGGAATTGTGCCTGTCCCTGATGAAAGACTTTATAAACTTTCAGAACTTTCAAAATCAGCAAAAACTATTCCAGCAGTTATTGAATTTGTAGATATTGCAGGACTTGTAAAAGGTGCGGCATCAGGAGAAGGATTGGGAAATAAATTTCTTTCAAATATACGAGAAGTAGATGCGATACTCGAGATGGTGCGTGTTTTCAAAGATGATGATGTTATCCATGTGCACGGTAAAGTAGATCCTCTTTCTGATATAGATGTTATCAACTATGAATTAGTTTTGGCAGATGAAGAAACTGTTTCAAAAAGAATCGGAAATCTAGCTAGAGATGTTAAAGCAAATAAAAAAGAAGCAGTTTTTGAAAGTGAAGTTTTAAATAAAATCTTAGATGTTTTAAAACAAGGTAAACTTGCGAACACCTTAGAACTTTCTCCTGAAGAGTTAATTGTGGTAAAAAGCGTCCATTTGCTTACGATGAAACCGATTTTATATGCATTAAATGTTTCTGAGGCAAGTTCTGAAAATGTTTTAGATGTAAAAGATAGAATTCCTGGAAATTTTGTAGAGATTGACCCTGTTTTTGAAAAAGGATTTGACGATCTAATTAAAAAAGCATACGAAACTCTTGGACTTATTACTTACTTCACAACGGGGGAGGATGAGAGTAGGGCTTGGACTATAGAAAAAGGTTGGAGTGCTCCAATGGCAGGAACAGCGATACATACAGATTTTAAAGATAAGTTTATTCGTGCCGAGGTTGTACATTGTGATGATTTGTTGGCTTCCGGTTCTTACGCGGTAGCAAGAGAAAGTGGAAAAGTAAGAACAGAAGGGAAGGAGTATGTAGTAAAAGACGGTGACGTGATTGAGTTCCGAATTTAAGGCATAATGAATTCTACTTTATGTGGTATAATTAAACACATGAAAAAAGGATATAAGGACAATATTGAAAAATTAACAAAGGAAAATTCTAGTTTTAGAAAGGTGCTATATACTGGAGAGCAAAGTCAGCTAGTACTTATGTCTTTGTTGCCAGGAGAAGATATTGGTAGTGAAGTTCATCCAGATAACGATCAGTTTTTTAGGTTTGAGTCTGGAACGGGCAAAGTTGTGATCAACGACACAGAATACGAAGTGGCAGACGGCGATGCCGTTGTTATTCCAAAAGGTGCCGAGCATAATGTAATAAATACAGGTCAGAATAGTTTAAAGATGTATACTATATATATGCCTCCTCATCACCAAGACAAAATAGAAAGAGCTACAAAGGAAGAAGCCATGGCGAGAGAAGCTGAATTCGATGGTAAAACAACGGAATAATTATCATTAATTTATAAATAAATGAGTGAATTTATTAAAAAAAATCTAACAGTAATAATTGCTTTTGCATTACCAATTTTACTTATAGCTGGAGTTACAGTTTTCTTATATTTACCAACTTTGTTTGTAAAAACTGAGTATAACTTTGTTTATGCTACTTGCTCAAATGGTGATTATTACTATGGAGCTGACTGTAATTCTCTTTTGAGACAAAGATATTCTGTCGTAAATAACAGAATAGTTTATCGTGAAGTAAATTTGGATGTAGATGCATACGGAAACAAGCGTCCAGTGCCCCTAAATCTTGAAACTAGGGTTTTTGTGCATAATACAAAGACAAATACAAGTACAGAAGTAGGTGTGAATGATATGTTGTACTTACAACTTGCAAGTAATTTACTTACATCTCCTGATGGTGTTTCTGTGTCTAGAAGTACTACAGGCGGAGATTACTTCTTCCCATTTGGAGGAAGCTCTTATTCTTCAGGTTGGTATTTAATAAAGGGCAATAGTAAAAAGAAAATGAATTTAATAAATTCAAATGACAGATATTATTATGCTGATAACATTATGGTATTAGGTTGGACTAAATAAAAAAATATGAATAAAGAACAACTTTTAAATGAACTAAGTCTAAAAATTAGCACGGGAGAACTTACTAGAGAAGAAGTACAAAGTAAATTAAATATTCCGGTTCCATCATATAAAGTCGTTGAAGCACCACAGTCAGAAAGTAGGCATATGTCTGTAAATAAGATTTTGTATCTTATAGGGGCCGCTATTGTTGTTATTGGCATTGTAATATTTGTCGGGCAAATTTGGGAAGAAATAGGTTTAGTTGGAAGAATACTTGTTACTTTAGGATTAGGTTTTGTGTTCGCAGTTATGGGTTCAATCATGCTTAGTTCAAAGCCTGATGATAAAATCGGACAGGTCTTTCATGCCATCGGTGGACTACTAATACCAGGAGGCTCAATGGTGCTTTTGTATGAATTACAAATTGATGGTGCGTGGCCTATGGCAATAGCTTTTGGTAGTGTTGCTATATTTTACTTTTTGCTAAATCTTGTGCAGAAGAATGTGGTGCTTACACTATTTACCATTGCAAACGGTACAACTTTTATCTACTTAATGTTCAATGCAATCTTAGACGATGCATTCTATAAACACGATGATCTATATGCTTACTTAACAATGGTACTAGGAGTTAGTTATTTAATATTAGGGTACTCATTTAGGGATACTTGGAATTCAAGACTAAAAGAGTCTTTGTATTCTATAGGGTCACTTGGCATACTTGTAAGTGCATATACTAGAGTTTTTGATTCAGTTGGATGGCAGTTTTTCTTTTTCATTCTTGTTCTGGGAGGAATATATCTTTCAGTATTTCTAAAAAATAGGAGTATTCTGATTTTAAGTACTATATTTCTTGTTGCGCACGTGTCATACATTACAAGTGAGTACTTTGCGAACTCTCTAGGATGGCCTTTGTCACTTATATTACTAGGTATGGTATTTATTGGTCTAGGTTATATGTCAATAAATATAAATAAAAAATATATTTCTGGGTAAAATCTATTTTGCAAGTCAGAAGTATTTTAGGTAGTATAGTTAAGTATGAAGAAAGACTATAACCACTTATCTGTGGAGAAAAAATGGCAGAAAGAATGGGCTAAAAAGAAGGCTTTTAAGACACAAGATAACTCTAAAAAGAAAAAATATTATGTTTTGGATATGTTTCCATACCCAAGCGGGGATGGACTTCATGTCGGTCATCCAAAGGGTTACATTGCAACTGACATCATATCAAGAATGAAAAGAATGCAAGGGATGAATGTCTTGCACCCTATGGGTTTTGATGCTTTTGGTTTGCCTGCTGAAAACTATGCTATAAAAAACAAAACTAATCCTGAAATTGCAGTAAAAAAGAATGTTGCCAGATTTAAAAAACAACTTGAAATTATTGGTTTAGACTATGATTGGTCTCGAGAAATAAACACTACAGATCCAAATTTTTACAAATGGACACAGTGGATTTTTCTAAAGCTATTGGAAAAAGGTTTGGCTTATGAGTCTAACGAGCCGGTGAACTGGTGTCCAGTTGATAAGACAGTTTTGTCTAATGAAGATGTGGAAAATGGTAAGTGTGAAAGATGTGGTAGTGTAGTTGAGAAAAAAGCTATCCGACAGTGGGTTTTAAGGATTACAGACTATGCTGAAAGGCTTTTATCAGATCTTGAGACTCTTGATTGGCCCGAATCAATAAAAGAAAGTCAGAGAAACTGGATAGGAAAGTCCGTAGGGGCAGAGATAGATTTTGAAGTATGGCGTTCTGGAGAAAAAGTAAAAATATTTACAACAAGAGCGGATACAATTTTTGGGGCCTCGTATTTGGTTTTGTCACCTGAACATGAGGTGATAGAAAGACTTTGGCCACAAATAGAAAACAAAGATGAGGTTGTAAAGTATTTTAATCAGGTTAAGAATAAAACTGAAATAGATAGAACAAAAGATGAAAAGGAAAAGACAGGCATAGAGCTCAAGGGTATCCATGCTGTGAATCCAGCAAATAATCAAAAAATACCTATCTGGACGGCAGACTACGTACTTTCTTCATACGGGACTGGTGCAGTTATGGGTGTACCAGCTCACGACGAACGAGATGGGGCTTTTGCAAAAAAATTTAGTCTTCCACTAATTAAAGTTTTGGAAGAGCGTGATGATGAAGAATTTTTGATAAATTCAGGAGACTTTACTGGAATGTCATCTCAGAAAGCAAAAATCGAAATAGTTCGTTTTGTTCGTGGAAGGATAGTTACAAAATATAAGCTTAGGGACTGGGTTTTTAGCAGACAAAGGTACTGGGGTGAGCCAATACCTGTTTTGCGTGATGGCTCAACAATAATTCCAGTAAGAGAAAAAGATTTACCTGTAAAATTACCTAAAGTAAAGTCTTATGAACCAACTGGAGAGGCAGAATCACCACTAGCTGCAGTCTCTAAATGGATCAACGTTAAAAATAATGGTAAAAACATAAAAAGAGAAAGTAATACTATGCCTCAGTGGGCAGGCTCATCTTGGTATTATCTTAGATATATGGATCCTAACAATAAGAGAGCTCTTGTTGATAAGAAAAAAGATAAATATTGGAATATGGTAGATCTGTATGTTGGTGGGGCAGAGCACGCTACAAGACATCTTATATATGCAAGATTTTGGCACAAGTTTTTGTATGATATCGGAGTTGTTAGTACAAAAGAACCATTTAAAAAGCTACAAAGCGTGGGATTAATTATTGCTTCTGATGGTAGGAAAATGTCTAAAAGGTTTGGAAATGTTATTAATCCAGATGAAATAATTAAAAACTACGGTGCAGATACACTTCGTATGTATGAAATGTTTATGGGGCCTTTTGACCAAACAGCAATTTGGAATGAAGATAATATTTTTGGAGTTAGACGTTTCTTGGAAAGATTTTGGAGGCTCAGTGAGAAAGTAACAAATGTAAAAGTTCCTGAAAAATTTGAGATTTTGCTCAATAAAACAATTAAAAAAGTTACAGACGATATTGAAGCTATGAGTTTCAACACAGCAGTTTCGAGTATGATGATTTTGTTGAATGAAATGGAGCGTTTAGAATCAGTTCCTAAAAAAAGTTTCGAGGCATTTTTAAAGATTCTTTCTCCATTTGCTCCCCATATCACTGAGGAGATATGGCATAATTTTGGAAACAAAAAACTATTAGTTCTAGAGAGTTGGCCTAAAGCAGATCCAAAGAAGCTACAAGAGGTAGAGGTTAAAATTGCGATACAAATCAACGGTAAAGTACGAGGTCTCTGTGAAATAAACTATGAAATGACAGAGCAGAACATAATAGATCTAGCTAAACAGACCCCAGGTGTGGATAAGTGGCTCATAGGTAAAACAGTAGTAAAAGTAATCTACGTTAAAAATAGACTAGTAAACTTTGTCACAAACTAAGGCGTTTTTGTCTAAATTTACTATGCCTATTCCTCATTTTTCGCCTTACAGGTCAAGGCTTGACTTAAATTCAGTATAATGATACAAATAGACCACATAAGTCTGGGGTACACATTAAAAACATAGGCTTTTATCAAAATATGAGTGAAAAAACACCAATTAAATTTAAACCAAAGCAAGTAGTCAAAAGGCTACTTAGTGTAGTCGGGGATAGATCTAGAGACGTTTTGGTCTCACGTTTTGGACTAGGTGATGATACAAAAAGAATGACCCTAGAAGCTATAGGTAAGAAATACAAAATCACAAGAGAAAGAGTTAGACAAATTGAAAATTATTCAATAATTAATATTAGAAAGTCTAAAGAATACGCAAAGGAAAAGGAAGCTTTCGATGAGTTACTAAAATTAATTGCAGAATTAGGAGCTACTATTTCAGAGGAAACTCTTTTAAAACATATTTCAAAAGACAAGGCTACGCAGAACCAGGTTCATTTCCTTTTGGTAATTGGAGAGGACTTTACAAAGGAAAAAGAAGATAATGAGTTCAAACACCGATGGTCTGTAGATAAAGAGTTATCAAAGAAGATACATGCTTCTCTTAGAGAACTTTACTCAACACTTTCAGATGATGAAATTCTTTTAGAGTCAGATATGATCGAAAAGTTTCTAGAAAATATTAAAGATGTTTCAGAAAAATATAAGAATGCAGAAATAGCTAAAAGATGGCTAGCACTTTCAAAACTAATTGATAAGAATCCTTTGGGTGAATGGGGTAAGGCTGACTCGCAAAATATCAATGCAAAAGGAATGCGAGACTATGCATATCTTGTGATTCGCAGACATGGTTCGCCAATTCACTTTAGAGAAGTAGCAAAACTTATTACTGAACTTTTCAATAAGAAGGCACATGTTGCTACTACACACAACGAACTAATAAAAGATCCTAGATTTGTATTGGTTGGAAGAGGATTGTACGCCCTGTCTGAGTGGGGTTATATGTCAGGAGTTGTAAGAGATGTGATAAAAGGAATTCTAGATAAAAATGGACCGCTTACAAAAGATGAAATAATTAGTAAAGTTTTGAAAGAGAGATACGTGAAAGAAAACACAATTATGGTAAATCTTCAAAACCCAAAATTCTTTAAAAAATCTAAAGACGGAAAATATACAGCGATATAACAAAAAAACCGCCGAAAGGTGGTTTTTTTGTTATGAGTTGATATAATTATCTTATGTTTGAACTCTATAAAGATTTTTTTACTGGGCCGATTGGATCCACAACTCTTGAGTTTTTACTTTACTCCGCATTTTTTTGGATTCCAGCAATAATTCTTTATATTGCATGGCAACTATGGGTTTTGTATGTGCGGGCTCATTTTCAAGCTAAACAAACCCACCTATTGTTGGAAGTAAAACTTCCAAGGGAGGTTTATAAATCTCCAAAGGCCGCAGAATTTTTTATTGCTTCTTTGTTTCAAACTTCAGGAGAAAAAAACTGGTATGAAAAATATTGGGAAGGTAAGGTGAGACCACATTTTTCTCTAGAAATTGCTTCAATAAATGGTGAAGTTAGATTTTTTGTTTGGACCAGAAAAGGTTTTAAGGCAAATATTGAAGCAAATCTATACTCACAGTATCCTGGTATCGAAATACACGTCGTAGATGATTACACCTTACCAGTAAGTTATGACCCAGAAGTAAATACACTTTGGGCTACAGAGTTTGATCTTGCGAAAGATGATGTTTTTCCTATTAAAACCTATGTGGACTATGGAATGGATAAAGATCCAAAGGAGGAGTACAAAATAGACCCAATGACTCCACTTATTGAGTTTTTAGGCAATCTTGATCCAAGACATCAGGTCTGGATTCAAATTATAGTTCGTTCACATAAAGCAGAAGAAAAAGATCCAAATAAAACTTGGGGTAATGCAAAAATTTGGGAGACTTTAAGACCTAAAGATATTTGGGATAGATGGGAGAAGAAAGATTTGCGATGGAAAGAAGCAGCAAAAGAGCAAATAGAGAAAATAATAGCCGGAACAAAAGGTGAAAAAGATAAGGAAGGTAAACTTATTCCAGGGACTGGAAGACAACTAACAGATGTTGAAAAAGAAACTATCAATGCTTTAAGTAGGAGTATTTCAAAAAATGGTTTTGATGTGGGAATACGTGCTATCTACTTAGCTCCAAAAGATATTTTCGATCCAACTAATCAAGGTGGAGTAATTGGAGGTATTACACATTTTAACTCCTCATTAAATGGTTTCAAACCTGCTAGAGGCTCTGATGAAAGATATAGTAATGTATTTCTTGCTTGGAAAAAAAGAAGCGTAAAAAAAAGAAATGAGGAAAAACAAGATATGTTGGATGCTTATAAGAGAAGAGCTTACTTCTACACACCATTTATTAGCCCACATTTTATTTTAAATACAGAAGAACTGGCAACTCTTTTTCATTTTCCAGGAGTCGTTTCGACTACTCCAACAGTTAATAGAATCGAATCTAAAAAAGCAGAAGCTCCATCGAATCTTCCTATATAAAATAATATGCTGGAAGAACTGTATAAAAATTTTAAAGAGCTGCCAAAAAGAACTCAATATGGGTACATTATAGGACTAGTCGTCCTAATCGTTTTAAGTTTTTGTATATATTTACAAAGACCACCTTCGAATTTTCCATTCAATGAAGTCGTAACTATAAGCCAAGGAGAGTCTCTGCAAGATATAACAAAAAACTTGCATCAATTAGGTGTTATAAAGCATGAGTTTATATTTAGAAGTGCTGTAATTATATTAGGTGGAGAAAGGAAAGTTATTGCAGGGGACTATTTGTTAGACGAAAAAGCTGGGCCAATAAATATTGCATATAGGCTTATAAAAGGCCAATTCCATATGGAGACTAGAAAAATAACTATCTTTGAAGGCTGGAATATTTTTGATATTGCAGATAGTCTAGATAAACAACTTGTGGATTTTAACAAAGAAGAATTTTTAAGACTAGCAAAAGATAAAGAAGGTTATCTTTTTCCTGATACGTATTTTATAAATAGTACCGCACGACCAAAAACTATTATAAATTTGATGTATCAAAATTTTGAGTCAAAAATAAATGCCATACCAGGCATAGCCACTTCCACAAAGTCCCTAAAAGAAATAATAACCATGGCCTCAATTGTAGAGACAGAAACAAATAATCTTAAAGATAAAAAAATAGTCTCTGGAATTTTATGGAAAAGAGTAGAAATCGGTATGCCGCTTCAGGTTGATGTAACTTTTAAGTATATAAATGGTAAGGGCACTTTTGACTTAACATTGGATGATTTAAAAATTGATTCACCATATAACACATACGTGTATAAGGGTTTACCGCCTGGACCGATTGCTAACCCAGGGATGGATTCAATTTTGGCTACACTTTATCCAACAAAAACCAAATATTTATATTTTTTGACTAGTAAAACTGACGGTAAAATGTATTATGGCAAAACCTTTGAGGAACACAAACTAAACAAGGTAAATCATCTATAAATATTACGCTAAATTGATATTTTGTGTTATAAACTTACCTTATGCCAGCAAAAAAGAAAGTCTTTGTAGGGGTTTCTGGAGGAGTAGACAGCTCTGTTTCTTTGGCATTACTACAAAAAGCTGGTTACGATGTAACTGGTGTATTTTTGAAGGTTTGGTATCCAGACTTTATGCCTTGTGACTGGAAAGAAGAAAGGCTTTCAGCAATGCGAGTTTGTGCAACACTTAATGTGCCATTTCTAACACTTGATTGTGAGAAAGAATACAAACAAGAAGTTGTAGACTATATGATACGTGAATACAAGCAAGGTAGAGTGCCGAACCCGGATGTGTTTTGTAATAAATATGTAAAATTCGGAGTTTTTTTAAACAAGGCCAAAGAGATGGGGGCTGATTATGTTGCCACTGGACATTATGCAATAAAATACGAATATAAAACCACGGAGGATAAGATTGTATACGAATTAAAAGAGTCTAATGATAAAGAAAAAGACCAGAGTTATTTTTTGTATACACTCAATCAAGAGCAACTAAAACATACATTATTTCCAATTGGACATCTAACAAAACCAGAAGTTAGAAAACTTGCACATGAGTTTGAGCTACCCACAGCAACAAAAAAAGATAGTCAAGGACTCTGCTTTATGGGAAATATTGATATTAAGGAGTTTTTGTCACATTTCATTGAAACAAAACGAGGAGATGTCTTGAATACTGAAGGAGAGGTGATTGGTTTTCATGATGGCAGTCAGTTTCTGACAATTGGCCAAAGACATGGATTTACAATTACAAAAAAAACACCAGAAGATCCAAGGTATTTTATAGTCAGCAAAGACTTGGAGAAGAATACGATTACTGTTGCAAGTAAAGAGTTAGAAACTAATGCATTAAACAACATTAGGTCAATTCATATAAATAATTTTAACTTTATATCTGGCACAGAACCTGTATTTCCGCACAGAACTTCTGTTCGAATAAGATATAGACAAGAAAAAATTACCTGTACTGTTGTCAAACAAGAAAACAAATACATTGTAACTTTTGAGTTGCCCCAAAATGCTATCGCTGTGGGCCAGTCAGCAGTTTTTTATGATGGAGATGCTTGCCTCGGTGGTGGAATCATAGAAAAAACAGAATAAAATAAATTCAACTGCGTTGCTATTGTTCAATTTAACTATATTTTATAAGGATATTTTGTTTGTACTTTGTTATGTGTAATAATATGAGCATGGAACCTATCTATGTATTAAAGGCTGATGGAACAAAAGAAAAGTTTGATGTTGAGAAGCTGGAACGATCACTAAAAAAAGCTGGTGCAAGTAGTCGAGCAGTTTCGGAAATAATTGACCACACTAAAACTCATCTTACTAAGGAAATAAGCACTCACGATTTATATAAACATGCCTTTGACTTGCTACACAAAGAAGAGAAACCAATAGCGCTCAAATACTCACTAAAAAGGGCAATCATGGAACTGGGTCCATCAGGATTTCCTTTTGAAGACTTTGTTGCTGAAATATTTAGACATAAGGGTTACACTGCTGAAACCGGTAAAATTGTAAGAGGTTTTTGCGTGGAGCACGAAGTCGATGTTGTAGCTTGGAATGAGGAAAAACTAATAATGGTAGAAGCAAAATTTCACAATGAGCTCGGAGTTAAATCTGATTTAAAAATTGCTCTTTATGTAAAAGCACGTTTTGACGATCTACGTAAGATGACTTATAGATACGGAAAAGACAGACAACTAGATGAGGGTTGGCTAGTAACAAACACAAAATTTACATCAACTGCTATAGAGTATGGCTCATGTCAGGGTGGTTTACGTATGATTGGTTGGAATTATCCACCAGTCGGAAACCTACATGATATGATACTTGAATCTAAGCTACACCCCTTAACTTGCCTTTTATCATTAAATGGTAGAGAGAAAAAGTACCTACTAGAAAAAGGTGTAGTTTTATGTAAAACTCTCTTGGAGAACCAAAGTTTGTTTGAAGAATTGGGTTTTAATGCTCCTAAAACACAGAAAGTTTTAGATGAAATAGAGTCACTATAGTAAAGTAAGTATGAAAAAGAAAGTAGAAACCAAAACCACAAAAGAATATAAAAACATTGCAAATTTTTTATATGAAGTCGGTATGCTTGCCAGAACTCCCAGAAGTGGATTCCATTTTTTGGGGACGGGAAAACAATCTGTTGCTGAGCACATAAGTAGAACAGTATTTATTGCTTATACTCTTTCACAAATTGATGGCACAGTGGATACTTTGAAAGTTTTGAAAATGGCACTACTTCACGACATTTCAGAAACTCGTATTTCAGACTTGAATCATATTCATCAAAAATATGTTGAAAGAAAGGAACATAGTGCGGTACAAGATATCTCTAATTCTGTTCCTTTCGGAGTAGATATTTTAAACACACTAGGTGAGTATGAAAAAAGGGAGTCAAAAGAATCAATTTTAGTAAAAGACTCTGATATTCTTGAGTGGATAATCTCATTAAAGGAGGAGATAGACATAGGCAACACTAGGGCTTTTGATAGAATAGACTACGCAATAAGTTTATTAAAAACTCCAATTGCGCGGAAAATTGCAGGTACTATAATGACCACTGAATCTAGTGATTGGTGGTCACCTGAGGATTCAGTTATTAGAAAGAAAAAATATCTTTAATTGTATGAATTTAACACTAGAAGAAAAATTTGTGAAAATGCAGGAAGTTAGAGATGACATTCTGCAATTAAAGGAGTCTCCTCTGTACGAATATAGAGTTTCTAATAAATATTTTCCGGTAGTAGGAGAGGGTAGTCATACTGCGCATATATTGTTTATCGGTGAAGCTCCTGGAAAAAATGAAGCAGAAACAGGCAGGCCATTTTGTGGTAAATCCGGAAAAGTTTTAGACAATATGCTCGAGTCTATTCACCTAAACAGAAGTGACGTCTACATAACAAACATTGTTAAAGACAGGCCACAAGAAAACAGAGACCCGACCGCTGAAGAAATTAAAATATACGCACCATTTTTGGATAAACAGATCCAAATCATACAACCTCAAGTTATTGCAACGCTTGGGAGGTTTTCAATGGATTATATAATGAATAAGTTCGGCCTTGTAGACCAAATAGGTACTATAGGTGAGCTACACGGCAAGGAATTTATAGCAAAAACAGACTATGGCCCTGTGGTTATTATACCCCTTTACCACCCGGCTGTAGCCCTGTATGATGGCTCAAATAAGGAAACTATCCTTAAAGACTTCCAGGTATTAACTAAATACATTAAATAAATATGGCTAAAAATACTGCAAAAGGAATTAAAACAGAATGGAATCTGGGTTTGCTATACAAGTCACCAAATGACCCTCAAATAGACAAGGACATTGATAGTGCAGAAAAAACAT
>JACCDR012235742.1_pt1 | contig 13814 bp, 13 predicted proteins | sample 7446431 | NCBI WGS metagenome assembly JACCDR01 (sample SAMN15323443, study PRJNA562643) | freshwater metagenome | isolation source: river surface water | place: USA:Blue River Watershed | collected 2017-08-17 | reverse complement strand
GCCTGCTCAACAACGGCACCGTCGAGCACTCCGGCGCAGGCGATGACATCTTCGGTGTGGTGGTCGGCATTCTTCCGTACTGGAACGGCTCGGAGATGCGGCCTTCCGACTACCTTCCTGGCGGCACTGCCTGGGGTACGGTCGAGGAGCGCCGCAGCGCCGTGCTGGTGCTGCCGGCTGCCAACATCGTTTTCGAGGCCGATTGCGATGACGCGGTCACGGCCACCACGCTGGCAGCCTACCGCGCCTTCGTCGGCGAAAACCTGGACCACGTCTTCAACGGTGCAACCAGCGGCTACCCGCGCCTCGACATCGCCACCCACGTCGCAACCACGGCCCAGTGGCGCATCATCGGCATCAGCAAGACGCTCAACAACCAGGACTTCTCTGGCAACTACGTGAAGCTCTTGGTGGTCGTCAACGAAACCCAGCAAGCGCCGTACGTCACGGCGGGGATCTGAGGAGGAACCGTGGCCCAGGTATTCACCAGCACCATCCCCCACGCGCTCAAGGAGACGCTCGACGAGATCATCGACGACAACTCCGATGGGTACGAGAGCAAGGCCGTCTTCACGCAATGGTGTGATGTCCGCGGCATGAGCGACCACTACGAGGACGACCTCGAGATGGGCGGCCCCGGACTGGCCACGGAGAAGTCCGAGGGTCAGGAGATCTCCACCGGCACCATCAAGGAGGGCGTGCTGACGCGCTACATCGCGCGCACGTTCGGCCTCAAGCTCATCGTCTCCGAAGAGGCGATGGAGGACAACAAGTACGACAAGGTCATTCGTGCGGCGCGGCGCCTCAAGCGCTCCATGTGGAAGACGGCGGACATCGACGCCACCAACATGCTCTCGCGCATGGCCAACACATCCTACCTGGGCGGTGACCTGCAGCCGCTGTCGAGCGCGAGCCACACGCTGCCCCACGGCGGCACCTTCAGCAACAAGATGACCGTGCCCATGTCGCCGAGCCACCAGGCCCTGGTGCAGGCGTACACGGCCGTGATGCTCTACCCCGGCCACGACGGCATCGTGGAGGGCAACGAGATCACCGACATCCTGTTCCCGGTCGCGCAGTGGGCGGTCTGGGAGGGGTTGGTGGGCTCGAAGCTCCGGCCCGACGATGGCAACTTCGCGGAGATCAACGTCTTCGAGAAGCGCAAGCCGAACCTGGTGCCGATCAAGTATTGGCTCAACACCACGACCAACTGGGTTTGCAAGACCGACGCCGACAACGGCTTGCAGTTCCGCTGGCGTCGTCGTCCGCGCAGCAACAGCTGGATGGACAACGACCACACCATGATGAAGTACGGCATCACCGCGCGATGGGCGCGTGGCTGGTCCGACCCCCGCGGCGTCTTCTGCGTGGAGGCCTGAGCCATGTTCTTCAACGCCAACGGCTACCCGTCGGTGCCCCGCTACAGCCTGTCGGCGGGGCTTCAGACCGAGTTCGGCATGCTGACCCCTCCGGGGGGTCGCGTGGCGGCCTACGTGCGCTCTGGCGGTCCTGTGGACGGCGACGACCCGCAGGTCGCCAAGCGCATCCTCACCACCCTCAACGCGGGCCTCGCGCAGTGCAAGAGCGGACACGGGGACACCGTGTTCATGCTGCCTGGCCACGTGGAGAACATCTCGTCCGCGGACCAGATGAGCAACCTCGTGGCCGGAACGCGCATCGTGGGGCTCGGGTCGGGCACCTTGCGTCCCAAGCTCACGTGGAGCGCCGCGGCTGCGACGTTCCTGCTGGACGTGGCCAACGTGGTGCTGATGAACTGCATCCTGAACATGAGCCCGGACTCCGGGACCGTGACGGTGGCGGCCCCCATCACCATCTCCGCGGCGGGCTGCGCCATCCTTGGGTGCCAGATCCGCACTTCGGTGGACGCCAACAGCCTGAGCACCATCCCGCTCACCACCACGGCCGCGGCCGATGACTTCCTGTTCCAGGGGAACGAGGTCTATGGCGCGACCGCGGGTGAGTGCACGACGGCGCTTCAGCTCGTCGGCGCGGATCGGGCCAAGATCCTGGACAACACCTTCTCCCTGGCGACATCGGCCGCCGCGGTGGGGTGCATCCGGTTCCTGACCACGGCCAGCCTCGACGTGAAGATGTTCCGCAACGTCGTGCGCAACAACAAGGCCTCGAGCTCCCAGGCCATTACCGGCTTGGCGGGCTGCTCGGGCGAGGTGGACGACCTGCTTATGGTGGTCCTTTCCGACGCCACAGCGGCCCTCACCGGCGCATTCAGCACCCCGGCAAGCTTCGTGTTCGGCATGAACTGCGGAGTGGCCAACACCATCGCCGAGCGCGCCGCTGCGTTCGGCACCGTCTCGGCGTAACAGCTTTTCGCCTGTCGAGGGGAGTCAGGTTCCTGCTTCCCCGGCGAACCTCGGCAGGCGGATTTTCTTGGGGAGCAGGACCATGGGCAACGGCTGGGACGTGAACATCGGCGACGCGCAGGACTTCCGGACCTACCCCCAGGTGGAGATCGGCGACGCGCAAATCACCGGCTACGGCGACCAGGGCGACGACGAGCTCGACCCCGGTCTGTGGGACCTGATCATGCAGTTGTTCGGTGGCGAGCAGTCTCAGGAGCCAGACGTGTTCGTCAACGGTCGGCCGCTCGGCATGGATGAGACGGTCGACATCGGCAATGGGCAGTCGGCCAGCCGCTACAGAGAAGGGGACATGCCGACCACGAGGCTGAGGCGGTGACCACCATCGGGCGCCATTGGCCCAAGAGCGCGCCTCGCGGCGACTATGCGGCCACTTGCGATCTGTGCGGCTTCCGCTACCGGCGCAGCCAGCTGGTCGACATGCCGGGCGGCACGCTTCGCTGCATGACCGACTGCGCCAAGGAGCGCGACGCCTACACGCTCGACCAGGCCAACGCGGCCCAGAACGTCACCATCCGCACGGTGCCGATCGGAGGGGATGGGGCGCACGGAAGCTTCGACGTCGACGAAATCTGAGGAGCCATGACCACCAGCGCGCAAAGCACGTTCGAGTTCGACATCGCGAAGGTGGTCCGCATGGCCTACCAGGTCGCCGGCCTGATGAACGAGAGTCAGCCGATGTCGGGCGACGCCTGGACCGCCAAGCTGGCCATGGCCATGGATTTTCTGGAGAGCGACCTGAAGGCACTGCAGGCCTCGAACCTGTTCGTGCGGCCGATGGACTTCTACGACCTGACGGTCGAGGCGGGCACGGCCCAGTACACCATGCCGGCCGAGACGCTGGACCTGATCGGCGATGCCATGTGGCTCGGGGACGGCTCGGACTACGAGCTTCCGGTCAAGCCCATCCAGCGCGACCAGTGGATGCGCTACGCCAACAAGGACGCTGAGGGCCAGCCGACCAGCTACTACTCGGACCGCCAGAGCACGCTGAGCGTTTACCTGTACCCGACGCCAGCGGATGCGGGTCGCCTGCGATTTCAGCGCCATCGCCTGCTGGCGAACGTGCGCAACGGCGCCAACACGCTGGACGTCGAGCGGCACTGGACCGAATACCTGTTCTGCAAGCTCGGCAAGTGGCTGGCCTTCAACGCCTCGCTCGACCAAAAGGCGGGGCTGCTCGACAAGCAGGCTGACAAAGCCTACCTGGCGGCCTCGCAGTACAGCAAGCAACGCGGCTCGCAGCAGCTCTACGTGGGCCATCGAACGGGGTGGAACCGATGACCTTTCCGAATGTGTACCCAGGCGGCCTCGGCTACGCGCTGGGCGATGAAGTGATGACCCAGGACGTGCTCTACCTGCCGGGCACGGTCTACTACGGCGACAACTCCAACCCCAATGCCTCCGACAGCAACGCCGGCACCAAGGAGACGCTCCCGTGGGCGACCCTGGACAAGGCGCTGACCACGGTGGCCGCGGGGTCGGTGGTCGTGCTGGGTGCCGAGCACGACGAGACCGTCGCCGCGGATCGCACGGTATCCACGGCGCGCCTGAGCATCATCGGGGCCGGAAGCTCGGGGGGTGACCCAACGGCCACCCTGCGCTTTGAGACCCACTACCTGACCTTTTCGGGCGCCGACTTTCAGCTGCGCAACGTGGCCATCGTCACGCACGCCACGGAGATCCTGCCCGACAGCGCCATCAAGGTGTCAGGGGACCGCCCATTGCTGTCGCGGGTGTACGTGGAGGCTGACGCGGGCGCGGTCAGCGCCTACCCACTGGCCTTCACTTCGGCAGTGAGCACTGCTCGAGTGCGCAGCCTAAAAGGCGTTTCTGTGGCCGCCGCTACCAGCGCTGTTCCGATTGGCATTTTGAAGGACCAGGCTTCTGTGCGAACAGTAGTCGAAGGCTGCGAGCTCGATGCCGGAGAGTCCGGCTTCGGAGACTATGCCGTCAACTTCGACGGGTCGGCCGGGAAGCAACTGTATGTGGAAAACCTTACGCAGCTACACGGCGCGGATGTTCGCATTGACCCTGATTGCGTGGGTTGGGTGGGGGTCGGCAGCGTGTCTGGACAGTCTGGAAGCATCTTCACCTGAGGCACCTATGCATCTGATCGGTACACTGGCAGCGGGCGTGAGGGGCGGCGAAAGCGGCACGGCCCAGCTACGTCGTCGCGGCACCTCGAGCCCCGCCACCTACTACGACAGCGCGGAGGCCGAGACGCAGTTTGCCACCGGCACGGTCTCGCTGGACCAATACGGCGGCGCTGCGGTCTACGTGAACGAACCGGTCGACGTGACGGTGTTCGACGAACAGGGCGCCACAGTGCGCACGTTCACGGAGATGGGCCAGGCGACGGCCGTAGAGGTGATCTCCCCGAGCTTCACCGGGCGTGACTACGAGGACGCCAGCACCGGTTCCAGCAAGCCCGTGAAGCTGTCCAGCGTGCTCGACCTGTGGTTCGATTCGGCCGGCGCCACCGACTGGAAGGTCCGCATGGGCAGCGAGACCCTCGAGCTCGAAAACGCCCTGGGGCGTGGAGCTGGGGTGTTCTTCAACGTTCGCGCGCCCGAGTACGGGGCCGCTGGCGACTCGGTCATCGACGATACCGCCGCCATCAACGCGGCGGCCACGGCGGCCGGCGCGAACGGAACGCTGTTCTTCCCGGCAGGCACCTACCGTGTGACCAGCACGCTCAACGTGACGGGCGGCCAGACTTGGCTCCTGGCCCCGGGCGCGTCCATCTCGAGTTCGGGCTTTGCGACCGCCATGATTGCCGTCTCTGGCGGCTCAGCAACATCGAAGTTCTACCTGCGCGGCGGAAACCTCACCTCGTCCGCATCGCACGCCGGCAGCCTGCTGACCTCCACGCGGGCCGTGGTGCTCGAGGATGTGGTGCAGAACGGCACCTTTACCGCCAACGGTATCGTCACCGACGCTGGCATCGCGGTCTACCTGCGCCGGGTCAGCATGTCGCTGGCCGGCACCACGTCCAAAGCGGTTAGCTCGTCGTCCGGTCAGTACACGAGCGGCCTGATCGACGACTGCTCGTTCACGATGACCGCCGTTGGGTACTCGTCACGCATGGTCGACATCAGCGCTGGACGCGTCGCCAATAACACGTTCACCTCGACCGACGGGACCGTGTCCCATTCGGCAGTGCGGATGGGCGCCACAGGCGGCGGAAGTGCGGAGGTCATCGGCAACACCTTCAACCTCGCAGGCGGCGCCGGTACAACCGTCGCTGTCGACGGCAGTGAGCTCACCGGGTCCAACGTCACGACCGTGTTCATGGCAGGCAACACCTACGGTGTCGCGGTCAACCGGCGCGTGGTCGCAGGGGCCGGCTACACCGGCATGCGCCATCAGGCCGACCTGCTTTCCGCGAGCCTCACCAGCGGCACCACGACCACCATCGACTCGACCGTGTACGGGGACGTTTACTACAACTACGCCTCGGCCAGCGGCAACGTCGACTTCTCTATGACAGGCACGGACGTGCCGGACGGCGCGTCGCTCAACTTCGTGCTGCTCAACTCCAGCGGCGGCCCGGTCAACTTGGCCTTCATCGGCGGCGGGGTCATGTCGCTGTACCCGACCGGTGCGCGGCTTGTCGTGGCGGACGGTCTGACCGCGACGCTGCGCTTCGTGAAGATCGACGGCAAGTTCTACCAGATCGGCGCCGCGGCCGTCGGGACGTTCGGCTGATGGCTACCGGGGCGCTCAACTTCGGCCCGAACCAGGAGAGCGGTCACGAAGCGCTCGCGGGCGCTTCGCCGTACGCGTTCAACGTGATCGTCGACGCTAAGGGGGCCACGCGGCGCAGGCCCGGCATCGAGCCGTTCGGCCAGCACCAGTTTAGCGGTCCAGTGCAGGGGCTGTACGTGAACCTACGGGGGGAAATCTTCGCCTACGTGGCCGCTTCGGCGAGCCAGCGCCGGGTGTACCGGGTGGCGAGCGACGGTTCGGCCGTGGTGGACGTGAGTGGGGCGCTGGGCCTGACGAGCACGCGCCGCCCGACCTGGGCCGAGACCGAGGCGATGATGGTGATCGCCGACGGCACCAACTTCCTGACCTGGAAGTACGCCACCTCGCAGCTCGAGCGCATGCCGAACGACCCGCCGCTGGCGAGTCATGTGATCGCCAACAGCCTGCGCCTGGCCGGCAATAACCTCGACGAGTTCACCAATTACGTCACCTACTCGGCGCTGGCCTCCGGCTCGAGCACCGCCGGAAACGAGGTCTGGCTGGGCGACTCCCCGGGCGGCAGCCGCGCCGGCAGCTTCTCGGCAGAATCGCGCCCCGACCCGTTGGTGGCCCTGCACGAGAACACCAACGAGCTCTTCCTGTTCGGCAAAACCAGCCTGCAGGTGTTCGCGCCGGACGCGAGCTTTGTCTACGCCCCTGTGACCACCCGGGAGGTGGGCTGCTCGGCGCCCTACTCGGTCATCAAAACTGGTCAGCTGTTCGCATGGCTGGACCACGAGCGCAGGTTCGTGCTCAGCGACGGGCGCAGCCAGAAGGTGCTCAGCGACCCGATCCAGCAGACCCTCGACAGCATCGAGACCATTGACGATTGCGTTGGCCACAGGATTTCCACGGGGCCTGTGGATTGCTTGGTGTGGAGGTTTCCATCGGATGGTCGCACCTTCTGCTACCAGCTCAACGGCGGATGGGCCCAGTGGTCGGGGTGGGACGCTGTCACAGGCGAGCGGAAGAGTTTCGTCGTCGAGAGCAGCTGCATCGACCCGGCTGGCGGCCGGGTGCTGGTGGGGACGCGTGACGGTCGGCTCGGGGTCATGCAGGTGGGTGCGAACGCCGACCTTGGGGAGCCCGTGGCGGTCGAGGTGGCCACGGGATTCGAGGATCGGAAGTCGACCCGTCGAAAGCTCTGCAAGGCCGTCAGGCTGACCCTGCGCCGCGGCGGCGCGTCCTCGGCGAGCGATCGGGCGCTCTTGTCATACCGCGATGACACCGGGCCCTGGAGTCACCCACAGGTGCTCGAGCTCGGCCCCGACACGGGGACGCCCCTGGTGTTGAGGGCGCTGGGGGTGTACCGTAGCCGGCAATGGCGGTTGCAGTTCTACGGGACGGGTGAGTACGTCCTGGCGTCGGCTGAAGAGGACTTCGACATCCTGGAGCAGTGACCATGAGCTTCATGAGCAAACTCGGCAGGGTCAACGACAAGATCACCGACTTCTGGGGCGACGCCTTCAGCGGTGGGTCGGGAAACAAGGACCAGCAGGAGCAGGATCTCGTCGATGCGATGGAGCAGGCCAAGCAGATGTATGCGGCCTATCGCCAACAGGTCGGATCGGCCCGCCAGAGAGCCCTCCAAAACCGACTGAGCATGTTCGACGCCCCTAACCAGCAGCTGGCCGATATGTACGGCCGCTCGCTGAACTTCGACATGCAGAACCCGCTGCAGGGCATCTTCGACTCGCTGAACCAGCAGCAGAGCCAGCCGAGCGGCTCTCGCCAGGTGTACGGCCAAACCATGCCGCTCAACCGCAGGGGATGATCCATGGCAACCAAGGAACGCGGCTACAAGGTCAAAGACCCTTGGGGTCGGCAGCTCGAGAGTCAGGACTTGGCTGGCAAGAGCGACCTGACCAATCCTGGCTGGGCCGAGAGCTTCTGGCAGCAAAACGGCGATGACTTCGCCGGCCAAGACTGGGGCGCCGACGCTATGGGCCAGTACGGCAGCATGTTCTCCGAGCCCACGGCCATCGAACAGTATTGGGGCCAGGTGTCGGGCCAGCCGGCCCGCAACCGCTCCGCCGAGCAGTACGACAACGGACCGCAGTTCGGCGCCTACTACGACCAGGCCTACACCCGCGGTGCCAACAAGATCAACGACCAGTTGGCGGCGCGCGGCATGTACGGCTCGAGCCAGGGCGGGCAGATGCTGAGCGACTTTGGATCGTCGCTGGAGGCACAGCGCGCCAACCGTGAGAGCGACTTCATGGCCGGGTTGGCCCAGCAGGCCGATCAGACCGACCTGGCCCAGCAGATGGGCCGTGGCTCGTTGGCCAGCCAGGCCTCCGGAGCCGGTCTCAACCGCGCCGCGGGCGGCATTCAAGCCGGACTCGGATTGGACAACAACGAGCGCTCCGACTTCAGCACCGGCATGGCCGGCGCTACCAACGCGCAAACCATGCGCGAGGGCCGCATCCGCGGCAGCTACGAGGATCTGCTCAAGGAATCCGCGATGACGTCCGGCATCACAGGCCAGGCGTACGGCGATATGTTCAGCAGCGACTCGCAACAGTTCGAGAACTTCCTGTCGATGGCGCTCGGCATTCCGCGCGAACAGCTCAATCAGACGTTGGCCGACGAGCAGGCACGGCGTGAGATGGTGGCCATGCTGATTCAGGGCTTCGGCGGCGCGGCCAGTATGGCGAAGGGCTTCTGATGCCGAGCCCTATCCCATTCATGACCCCGTACACGCGGGTCGATTTCGGTCCGATCCGTGACGCGTTCGCGCAGATTGCGCAGATGCGCATGGCCCGCGAGCGCATGACCCAGCAACAGGCGCAGTTCGAGGAGGAACAGCGACGGCTTGCTGCGCAGGCCGCCCACTCTGGAGCGCTAGGCCAGCAGCGCCTGGCGCAGCAAGCGGCCATCGCTCAACAGGCCGACGCGCGCGCTCAGCAGCGCTTCGACTTCGACCGCGAAAAATGGAACACGGAGCGCGCGGAGTCGGCCATCAAGGACTACGGCGCGGCGGCCCAGGAGGGCAACCTGCCCGCGCTCGAGTCCATGGGCCCCCGGCTCAAGAGCACGGGCGTGGGCATGGAGCTCGAGACGGCGCCCGACGAGCCGCCGCCCCCGGTGTTGCCACCGCTGCCCGGGATGACCCTGCAGATGCCGCGCGGCCTGGCGCAGCGGTCCGCCGCCCCGGCCCAGCCGATGGCGCTGCCCGGCATGCCATTGCCGGCGCTGCGCGACCCGTCCCAGCGCTTCGGGGCGCCGCGCACCAGCCAGGCCCCCGGCGTCGGCACGGCAGGCCTCGAGGCGGCTCCTCCTCCACCGCAGGCCCCCGAGCCGCTGCGGCCGGCCCCGGTGCAAATCCCGACCGGTCGGGTGCGCCTGAGCCGTGGCGGGATGGACCTCGGCACGGTGGACCTCGGGCAGATCATGAACCAGACCGGCGAAGCTGCTGCGGAGAGCGCGCGCGCCTGGGCCGAGGGGCCCCGCGGCGACATGGCGGTGCGCGACTCGCAGGAGCGGGTGGTGCGCGCGCTGATGTCGGGCGGCATGCCGCGGGACAAGGCCATCGCGTTCGCGGAACAGCAGGCCACCGGCATGCTCAACCGCGAAGCCGCCGCCGCGCGCGCGGAGACCATGGCACACACGCGGGAGGCCGCGGTAGAGCGCCAGCAGGCCAACGCCGACCGCAACCTGCAGAAGGACGCCTTCAACGTCTACAAGGAGGAAGTGGGCAAGCTTGAGGCTTCCAACAGCGTGAAGGCCATGAACGAGGGCATGACGCTGGCGGACCAAATCCTGTCGGCGGCGACCAGCTCGAACCCCGTGGAGCAGATGATCGCCAAGACGGCGTTTTTCAAGAGCGCCATCAAGGGTCCGCTGTCCGACCGAGACACCGCCATGCTGCAGACCGCGCAGGGTTCGGTGGGCGCGTTCATGGAGCGGCTCAACCACTGGCTCGACAACCCGCAGCTCGACCCAGAGTTCCTGCGCAACCTGGCCGACAACGCACAAAGCATGAAGAGCGCGCTGGAGGACCGGCGCCTGCAGCTGGCCGACGTGGCCGCGCAGAACATCCTTGAGCACCCCGGCATCCAGTCGGAGGAACTGCGCCGCCGCTACGCCGAACAGGCCGCGCTGCGCATCCTTGGCACGGGCGCTGCGCCGCGCGGCAAGTCGCCCGCGCCGGACCCGTCGAGCGGCGGCACGCCACCTGGCGCCTACTCGATGCCGGACGGCTCCGCACCCCCGAACCTCGGGGTCACCACGGGCAAGGTGCCCAAGGTGAACGACCCCAACGCCGCGGCCCTCGAGCTGCTGAGGTAAGCCATGCCGGGACCGTGGAGCGAGGAGCAGTACCAACAGGCCAAGGGCCTTCTTGCTGACCCCGGGCTGAGCCCGGAGAACAAGAGCGCGCTCGAGGCCAAGGTGCGCGAGCACGAAACGCTGAAAAAACAGGTCCGGAGCGAGATTGTACCCGGGCAAAATCAAAATGCGGCCGCACCTCGCTACGCCTCCCCTGCGGTGCAGGCGGCGGCCGAGTTGCGTGCCCGCAACCGGCCCATGCTCCAGAAGCCTGCCGACCCCAACAAGCGTCCCGGAGCCTCGCGCCCGCTCGAAGGAGGCGATCTAGAGCCCGTGGTCTACATCGAAGATGGGCCGGCCGGCGAGGCGGAGAACAACCGTCGTTATGCCGAGATGTTCGACGAGGCCCAGAAGAATGGCCAGACGGTCTACCGGGCGCGCGACATGGGCGACGACTGGACGTCCATGATGATGCGCGGGGCGGCCCAGCTGCGCGGTTCGCTGGCCAGCGGAGGCATCAGCGCCGCGCGCGCGGGCTCGGGCGGCATCGTCGACCTGGAGGCGGAGGATCCCCGGGCGCGTGAGATCACCTCCCAGCATCCGCTGTCCAGCCTACTCGGCGGCCTAGGTGGCGCGGTGTTCGGGCTGCCTGGGCGCATTGTGCGCACCCTGGGAGCCGCTACGCCCGCCGCGAGCGTGGCGGGGCGAATCGTCCAGGGGGCGAGCTCGGGCGCCAAGGCGGCTGCTCTGGAGGGCGGCATCGAGGGCGGCGCGCGCCTTGGTCGAGGGGAGGATCCCGAGGCGGTGGCGCGGCGAATCGCGCTCACGCTCGGTCTGGGCGCGGGAGCGGGCGGCCTGGTGAGCGGACTGCGCGAGGGCGGCCGTGCCGTGCGCGAGGGTGTGGAGCAGAGCAAGCGCGGGGTGGACATCAAGCGCCTGGCGGATGCCACCGGTGGCAAGCCGACCACGGTGTTCGGCGGCGTCAACAAGCCGCCATCGGTGGCCCGAGACCTGGCCGAGCAGTCGCGCACCGGGGAGCGAGCCAGCACGGCATCGGCTCTTCGGGCGACGGGCCTCGCCATGGATCAGGTCGCCGACGTGAGGGCGTCGGCGCGCGAAGCGCTCAGCGAACGCGCCGACGTCATGCGCGACCTGTACGAGGAGCTGGACGCGCTGGGACTTGGCGGGGTCGAGAAGATTGACCCTGGCAACGCCAAGCAGCTGAACACCGTGCTGAGCGTGGTGTCGAAGTACGGCGAGCCGGGTAGCGAGGTGACCGACCAGGTGCTCGGAGGCATTGCCGCGCGCAATCCGAATCTGGCCAACCGGCTCCAGGGTATCCTGCAGTCGCGCTTCGCGTCGCAGCGCGCTGTCCCCGAGGCCCAGCGCACCATGGGCGAGCGCATGGGCAAGGCGTACCAGCGCATCGGAGCCGAGGCGGATGCCTACCGTGCGTCGCCAGAGGGTCTGGATCCGAAGTCAAGCGGACCGATCGTGGACAAGATGCAGCAGATTTTGGCGCGCGACGAGGCAGACGGTGGGCGGATCCCGTTCGAGAGCTCGAGCCGGCTTCGCGCGGAGCTGCAGAAGCTCCTGCGCGGGGCGGACGACGGCGAAAGCGCCATGGTGGACCCAGAAGGCCATGTGACCATGGGCAGGCCAGCGAATCTCAACGCCGAGCAACTGGACCGTCTGATCCACAACCTGGACGAGGTGGCCAAGGCCGGAAGCCACGTGAAGGCGCAGGGAACTGGGGAGCTCGGCGAGCTCGGCGCCACTGCGCGTTCGGTGCGCGACCAGTTCACCAAGGACGGCGTGCAAGGCGGTTACTCGGCCATGCGCAGCGAGCACGCCAAGGCCCTGAGCGAGATCGAGAGCCAACTGTCTGCGCTTGGACTGCCCGAGAAGCTCAAGAAGGTCGACCCGAGCGACCTGAAGCAGACCGAGGCGGTCTACCAGGCGCTTCAGCGCTACGGCGAGCCGGGCAGCGAGATGCGTAGCGGTCTCATCGACCAACTGTCCAAGGACAACCCCAAGCTCGCCGCCGCGCTGCGCAGCAAGCTGTCCGGACGCCGCTCGGCGCAGGAAGCGGCGAGCGAGACGCTGCGCTCCTTGTCGGAGCTGTCGGATGCTGCCACGAAGGGAGCCGCAAAGTCCGATGCGACCTACGGCAAGGCCAGGGACCTGTTCGGCGGGCTGGGCATCCCCGAGGGCAGCATCACGAAACCGTACGAGTCGAACGAGCAAGAGATCTACCGAGCCATCCTCAAGTACGGCACCAAGGGCAACGAGGTGGCCGACCGAACGCTCAACGAGCTCGCCGCCAACGACCCTGACCTACTGCGTGAGCTCCGTGAAAAACTGGTCATGGACGCCTACCTGGCTACTGGCGTGGAGGGCGGGGTGGGCGCCACTGCCGGCCAGAGCGGCCTGCGCGCCTTTCTGACGGGCGGCCAGCGTCGTGCGCAAAACGCTGGCCATGCCATTGGACGCAACCTAGAACGGTCCAACCCCACGCGGGCTGCCGCCACCATCAACCCGATTCTCGGCCCGCTCGAGGGCCTGTTCCAACGCAAGCCCGAGGAGAAGCGCCCATGAGCGTCCGAGTCGCGATGAAGATCCCCAGGTCGGATGGCACCCTGGGCCCGTTCTCCGGGGCGGCCAGCTTCACCACCTACCCGGTGATGGTGGCCTACGACCGCAGCCTTTCGCTGACCATCCTGTGGACCAGCACGCTCAGCGGCACCTTCGTGCTGCAGTGCTGCGACACGGTGGATGGCACCTATGTGGACGTGCCGGGGGCGAGCGCGGAGTTCGCCTCCAAGCAGCCCAACGGCGCCAACGCTGGCACCCAGGAGTACAACTGGAGCCAAATGCCCGGCAAGTTCTGGCGCCTGAGCTACACGGCCGCCAGCGGCTCGGGGGACTTCACCATCGCGGGCACGCAGGGCGACATCATTCAATGCTGAGGGGGAGTACGTGACAGCTCAGCTTCCAGCGCACTACACGCAGTCGGTGGTCGACATCTCCGAGCTGTCGCTACGCCGTGGTACGGCTGATGGCACAGAGGTGCTCGTTGGCGGCATTCCGGAGGGCGTTGGTGGCGAGGCCGTGAGGACGTTCAAATGGGACGCGTCGAGCACGGCGACTCCTGTGGACTACGAGGTGGTCCAGGTCATCGGTCTGTCCGTTGGCCGATGGATTGGCGTGTCGAGCGGGGAGGATGTGGGGGCGTCGGACGAGACCAATGGGTCTATCACCAGCGCCATGACGTCAATCAGCACGCGCGACCGCGGCGGTTACTCGGAGGGGTTGGGCGGAAACGCCGTTCGGCAGACGCTCCTGAACACGACATACGACATCACGCACCCGAGGTTCGGGGCTGTCGGGGACGGC
>JACCDR011123998.1_pt1 | contig 13814 bp, 15 predicted proteins | sample 7446431 | NCBI WGS metagenome assembly JACCDR01 (sample SAMN15323443, study PRJNA562643) | freshwater metagenome | isolation source: river surface water | place: USA:Blue River Watershed | collected 2017-08-17 | reverse complement strand
GGATTTGACAGCGAAAAGCCCAACTGTGAGGGCCAGGTCAGCAAAGATTCCTACGCCCTCTTCTTGTATAAAAATAAACTTGTTCTTCGAGTTCGATTAGATGCAAAGACAATCAACATGGGAGCCTCAGAACTACCAACTCGAATTCCTCGTCAGAAGGCAAAATTCAAATTCACCTCAAAACGTGACTTCTCAATGATAGAATTGGTCGAGGCCACCGACGAAAACCCGATAAGTAAAGAATAGAGTGTGGTATCAGTCCAACGACCATTTCAATTTTGGAAACATCTTGAGGGCATTGGTGCGTGTCTGTTGACAAAGCTCTTCAAGGTTCACACCTTTGAGTTTTGCGACAAACTCTGCTGTATGCAGAACATAGGCGGGAGTGTTCTTTTTTCCTCGCATTGGAATGGGTGCCAAAAATGGAGCATCTGTCTCAACATGAATGCGATCCATGGGAAGGCGACGAACGGTTTCGCGCAAGCTTTCGGCATTTTTGAAGGTGACTACACCGCTGATGGAAATATTGTAGCCCAAGTCTAAAGCTTGTTCCGCCAACCATGTTGTGCCAGTAAAGCAGTGAACAACACCAGTGACCTGACCTTTATATTCTTGCAAAATTTCGATGGTGTCAGCTTCTGCATCGCGCGTGTGAATTTCGATAGGCATTCTTAAATCACGAGCAATATCTAGCTGTGCGCGAAAGGCTGCTTTTTGTTGGTCCCGTGGAGATTGATCATAATAATAATCCAGGCCAATCTCGCCAATAGCAACAACAACTGGATCCATCGCATGGTCTCGAATAAACTGCCCCACCTCGGCGGTGTAAACTTTGCCATCGTGAGGATGAACACCTAATGTACAGTAGACATCGGGATAGTATTTTTTCGCAATTTGTAAAACAATGGGATGATCGGCCGGATCCGTTCCAATCGTGATGATTTTTTTAACACCGACACTTTGGGCCTGATGAATAGCAGCCTCAACCCCTTCTTCCAACATGTTCAAATGTGCGTGAATATCAATCCATTCCATTATTTTCAAGTGTATCTCAAAACGACGACAATAACCAGTGGGGGAAACCTAAATAATCGGGTCTCGGCTGGTGATAAAAAATTCCTCCATGACCAACTGAGCATCACGATTGGCATTGAGGGCCAGCTCTGCTTGAATAGCCTTTTCAATCCAGTTCAAAAGTTTTTGCCGAGGCAGCTCGGCCAAGCTCTTTACCAAAGGACCCTGATCTAAGCTTACAATCTGGGACTTGACCCCCTCTTGCAAATACACGGCATCTTTTAAATAACCTAGCCAATAAGACAAAATTCGTTGCCCCTGCTGTCGATCTTTGAATTCTGGGCGCCATATTTCACTTAACAAAAAATCAGTGTCTTTTATGAATAAAGCTAGAATTTCTGCAGCCTTTCGCCGCAGATCTTGCTCAGGCCCTTCTTGAAGTTGGGCTAACTTTTCAAAACTGCCCCCTGCTGAGCGCAAAGCCCATTCTGGAGCCTTGACTCTTTTTGCCAAATCCAGCTCTGACAGAGGTTTAAATTGAACTGTTCGAGACCGCGAGCGAATTGTTGGCATCAAGCCCGCCACACTTGGGGCTATCAAAAAGAAAAAAGTTCCTTCTGGTGGTTCCTCCAAAGTTTTAAGCAAGGCATTGGCCGTCTGAGGATTCAAAAGCTGTGCTTGATCAATGATAATAACACGATTCCCCGAGAGACTTTTTAAACTCAAAAAATCTAAAATCTCTTTAGCCTGCTCCATCTTAATTGCAGGGCCCTGTGGTTGAATCTGCAAAACACCCTCATGACGACCAGAACCTACCCTTAAACAGCTAGGACAAAGACCGCAGCCTCGAGGATTCTGAGGACACAGCAGCGCTTGAGCTAACCCCCATGACGTTTTTCTTTTACCTACTCCTGAGGGGCCAACAAAAAGATAAGTCTGCCCAGGGCGACCTCGCACAAAAGAATCCACCAATTTTTCGATGGTTTCATGATGCCCTAGAACTTGATCTAACAATCTTATCATCTCGAATGCCGCCCTACTTTAAAAGCTTACGAGCTTTCAGATCAAAAATTAAGTGCGCTGCCAACTCCTGCGGCGACAATCGTGCATCCAGCACCACCCAATTGGCAGCGTCACAGCTTGCTTGACGTAAAAAAGACTGTCTTACTTTTTCATGAAAAGCGTCAGCTTCGGATTCAATACGATCTTCACTTTCATCTTTTGCAACTCCCCTACCCTGACGTCGCCTACGCGACTCCTCGACCGAAAGATCCAATAGCACAGTCAAATGCGCCTTCAATCCATCTGTAGCAAAATTATTGAGCGTCATAACATCGGCCTCTAAAATTTCACGTCCTCCGCCTTGAAATGCCACGGAGCTCGCCGAAAAGCGATCACACAAAACCCATTTTTTTTGTTCAAGTGCAGGACGAATCACTTGATCGACATGCTGTGCTCGACTGGCTTCATACAACAGCAACTCCGTTCGCGAAGTCGGGGCCGGGCCATGTTTACGCAAAATCATCTCACGAATTTCATCGCCAAGAGGTGTTCCGCCTGGCTCACGAGTACAAATATACGAAAGCCCCTCGGCAGAAAGAACCTGCTCCAATGCTTTCATTAAGGAACTCTTACCAGAACCATCCAGACCTTCAAAAACAATAAAACTCATGACTCACCCTGCACACTTTGTCAGATAAAGTCCTCACTAGGTCAACCATTGCTCTTGCAACAAGCTGCACCGAGACGCCAAGGTGAAATATATGAATCCTGAGATTAGATTTTTACAATCAAAGCGTCCTGAGAACGTCTCTAAATGACCTATTTTTTCGCTCTGCTAAAGTCTTCGCTTTCGAAATGCGCCCTCTTATTGGCAAAGCGAGACGTCATATTGGAGAATAGGTAAAAAAACGCAAGACAGTCCTTGTCAGAACGGTTTGACATCAGTTGTTTCTGAGTCGACAATCTGAGACTTGGAAACCGAAGGGAGAACATCATGAAGAAACAACTTGTAGGCGGTGGATTTTTACTTGTGTTGATCTGGGCATCGGCAGGATGCGTATCGTCAACAAAACACAGGGCAGAGGTTGGCTCTTTAAACTCGCAAATCAGCAAGGAAAAAAGCCAATCCGAGATTTTACGTAAAGAAAACCGTGACCTTCAAGACAAGCTCTTAGTCACGGCCAAAGACCGAGGTGCCTTGAAGACGTCTTTGGATGAGATGAAAAAAGCCATGGATGAAATGCGCCAACGCCAGGCAGAGCAAAAAGCTCGGCTGCAGGAGTTCGAAGACCTCACCAAGCGTTTCAAAAAGTTGACCGATGCTGGGGCTTTGTCTGTTCAGATTGTCGATGGAAAAATGGTTGTGAGCCTTGGCTCTGACGTCCTTTTCCCTTCAGGATCGGCCCGCTTGTCACAAGCTGGAGAAGCTGCCATCAAAGAAGTGACTGCGCAACTCACTGCGATCCCAACCAAGATTTATCAAGTTGAAGGTCACACAGATAATGTGCCTATTTCGACGGCTATCTTTCCATCCAACTGGGAGTTGGCTTCCGCTCGAGCTTTGAATGTGACTCGCACTATGATTGCTCAGGGGATGCCCTCCAATCGTGTGAGCGCCGCAAGCTTTGGTGATACCCAGCCCGTGAAAAGCAACGACACTCCAGAGGGAAAAGCAGCCAATCGTCGTATTGCAATTGTCGTCGTTCCAGACTTGTCGACAATGCCTGGTTACGAGGAGTTGAATAAGCTAGGCACCAACTAGTTCTGTGGTGTCCACCCTCCTGGGCCTTTCTGAAAGCTCACTCTTTCAAGAGGGCCCCAGGACTTAAACTCTTTGATTCCCATTTGCTGCTGAACCATCGCAGCGCCATCCGAAAAATTAAATCGCCGAGCCCCTTCGGGTGGCACCTTACCGGCAACGCCTAAAAGATTCGATCTTAAATCTCCATTTATTTTTTCAATCTGTACTCTTACAAGTGCAGAGCCGGAGCCAGAAAATTCAACATCTAAAATCTGCACCTCTGTGTGCCTCACGATATAGTCTTGATAGGCTTGGCGCATCCAAGCAGAACTTAGGACTTTCGCATCTTCTTGGGCAGCAGCGATGATCTTCTGCTCCGCCCACTCTTGGGTCCTGTCTTTAATTTTGGACTCATCCGAGCAGGAGGTCAGAAGAGGGAACCCCATCAACACGGCAAACAAAACAAGTCGGATTGAATTTTTCATGCAGCCTCCTGCTTGAGAGTACCACAGCTTAGAAACAATCCTAAATGCGGCGCATTAATGGTCTTTCTTTAATACTTTGGGATAGACGATTCACCCCCTTTATCTCTATATTTGGGGGTCTTTGGGAGATATTTTTGAATGACTACTTTTATTGGCATTATTCACATTATTGTTGCCTTGATTCTGATTATTCTTGTTCTTATCCAAGACTCTAAAAGTGATGGAGCTTTGGGAATAGGCGGGTCTAGTGGTTCCAATTCTTTATTGGGCGCGACGGGCGCACAAACCTTGGCCGGCAAAATGACGGTTTGGATGGCGATTGCATTTGCCATTTCATGTCTGACTCTCTCTATACTAACGGCATCTAAAACAAAATCTGTGGTTGATAGCATGCCTTTGCCTGTGGCACCCGTTTCAGCACCGCTCCAAACGGCTCCTTCTGAAGCGTCTGCTCCGACGGCTCCGACCGCTGAGCCTGCAACAAAATAAGTTTTTGTACATCTTCTTGGAGTTCTTCGTTATAGTTTTCCCATGCTGAAGAATTCCTGGATTATACCGAGTATGATTGTCGGGGGCCTCTTTTTTGTGGCCCTTTCTCTTTTAATTGCGTCGCAGTCAGAGAGCTCAAAAACTGTTCGGCAGCCAATTGCTAGGCTGGATCTCAATCTCGGGCAAGTTTCTGTATTACGTCAGAATTTAACTCAAAAAGAAATCGTCACTCGCAAGGCTCCCATCTATTCCATGGACTCTATCGAAACCGGACCTGATGGTGATGCGACACTGGAGTTTGACTCAGCCTATCGCATCCGCATTCTCGAAAACTCCATTGTCACTGTAGACCAAGAAGGCGACCGTCGTGTGATCATCATAAAACGAGGTGATTTAGTTGTGGAAAATCACGGTCGTGAGGGAAGCGTTTTTATTTCTCGTGATGGAACTCGATGGACCGCGACTGACTACGAACTCGAACACAAAAAAGAAGGACCGGAGCAAAGTCTTCCTGACCTTCCTGCCACCGCTGATTTACTTCCGACCGAAAGAACGTCGAGTGATAATTTAACAGCCACTCAAATTCAAGACACCCTGAATGGCCAACGCAGTTCTTTCTTTAAATGCTACACTCAATTGTTACAAAAAACACCTGGGACTGTGGGGCAAATCTCCATTCACTTTACAATCCTCAATAGTGGTAAAGTGAGCCAGTCAGAAATTTCATCGACGACTATATCCGATGAGGACTTTAAAAAATGTCTACTGGAAGCGATGAAGCGGGTTGAGTTTAAATCCTTTGCTGGCGAGCCTATATCTGGTGTCTTCCCGCTTCGTTTTGAATAGTTTTTTTAGCGATAGTCATGCAGGTAATCAATACGATCTGGAATCCAGGCTTCGTGTAAACCTTCAAGTTCAAACACACGCCCTTCTTGAACTGTTTTTTCTTTCAGTGGAGCCACCGAGGCCTCAAAGGAAAAGTGTAAAAGGCCCTTGTCGATAAAAAACTGTCGCGCCTCAAGATAAGCTCTTTCGCCGATCACACCTCGTCGGATAACTTCATCAAAGCTCTTCATCAACTCTTCTGGAGTAAATGAGTAATTGTAAATCATATCTTGCAAAACGCTATAAATCCCATCTAGGTTCAGGCGATGATCTTGAAAAAGATCCAAGGCCACTTGAAAGGTATTATAAGTTGCCAAGGTGCGACGGCCAAATTTTAAATAATAATCTGGGTCTGTATCTGTCGCTAGATTGATATAAATTTTTTCGACTGGATCTCGCTCTGGGATCTTGGATTGAATCTCCAATATAGTATTGACTTGATCACCACTCACATAAAATTTTTCTAGAATTGTGCGAATCTCTGACGGACCTATGCGCCGAGCGCAAATATCAGAATAGAGATTATAGATAATGGCATCTGTTTCGCTATCGTCACCCCAAAAAATTTGCCGTACGTTTTCACTCAACCGAAGTCGCAACTGCATCAAGGCCTGAAGTTTGTAGCCCACTTGCTTTGTCAATCGTGACAAGCGTCCCGGACGCAAATTTGCCAGATTGTCTTTGTAGAAACATCCAAAAGGACGGATGTTATCCAAAGAAAACTTTTCGGAGATGCGTTCTTCCATTTGTGGCGGAGAGGCCGTGATAAAATAAATTGGAAAATACATCGAGCCCTTTGTGGACTTGCGATAGCTCGAGAGGCCTTGCAGTAACACGTTTGTTCCTGGCACATTTTTTTTACTGAGGGCTCGCTCTAGGATTGTTGTGAGTAGGCCCGAAAGAGAATCAATTGTTGTGTCGAGATAAGTCTTATCTAGGTCCCAAATAAAGACCTCTTCATGAGATTGCTCCATCCCAGCCGAGACATAACCAAAAAAGACTACGTCCCCATTCATTTCGCTTCGTTCGCGCCAGTCAGCCATAGAAGAATACTGACACAGAAACTAGAGTTGAGTCAAAAGAGCAGTTTACTGAAATGAGCATCCAGTCGTGACTTCAGGGGAAGCCATTTGCCAACATTTGGGGTTGTTAGCGGAACAACGCAAACGGAGGTGAAAATGATTGACGTGCGCGTTTTCGACAACAAGTCGCCTCAGAGTCTCAAAGGCCAGTCCTGATTTTGTACCTTTGGTCACCTCGCCCTTCTTAATCGCTACCTGGCAAAGTGCTCTTTTAATGCTGCCACCGACAAAGATCCGATCAACGTGTTCTGTAGCAACCATCTCCTTGAAAAGAGCCCATTGCTTCTCTTTCATCCAGTGCTTATTTAAAACTCCAGACTTATAGATATTCGTCATTGATGTTTGTTTGGTGAGATTATCAATAAAATATGCAATGTCGGCATCCATTCCATTTCGATGTGAAGAGTGTGGATCCAAAGGTCCGCCTTGCTTTGCAGAAATCGCATTGACGGCAAGCACGTGAGGAATTTTATTCTTCTTAACAAACTTTCCGATGCGCAAAAGCATATAGGCCATTTCATTGGTTCCGTAATATGTCTTCTTACTCGGATAAACTATATAGAACCCCGCTGGATCAAACTCCTTCTGAACCTCCAAAATGTTAGTGGGACGAATTAACTTACCCGTTGGTACATTTTTCCATCTCGTTGGGGAACCTGATGCTTGCTCGCCACGGGGAAACAAATGTGGATGTGTGTCAGGCCCAATGTTTAAAATACTATCAGAGGCATCACCTTCTGGAGCTGGAATCGGTCCTGGCGATGGACTAGGTGTCGGAGATGGAGTCGGCGTCGGTCGTGGACGCGGGCGAATTTTAGGTACAGGCGCCCGGGGCGCAGGCTCAACCTTATCGGGTGCATCATCATTGCGAGGCGCTGGCTCTGGCAATTGAGGTGGTTTTGGAGCTGTGTTTTTATCTCCAGATTTGTCCTCTGGCAAAATTCCTAGCAATATCTGAATATCTTCAGCTCGTGTTCCGACGAACTCACCACCAACATTGAGCTCGTCATGAGTCTCAATCTCGGGTTCTTCCCCCTCATGGTCATGATTGTGGTCTTCTTCTTCTTCTTCCTCGGAAGAAGAAGTCGTTGTAGGTGGGGGATCCGACTTCTTTTTGAAGCCTGGAATTTTTTGGTGTGGGCCACTGTCATATTGGCGTTTGGGTTCAGAATTTTGCCCTGGCAGTGAGTGGCTGCCTTTGGGCGCCGAAGGATTGGAGGAAGAATCCTTTTCTGGAGCTGGAGCTGGCGCAGGCGCCGCCGGCGTCGTCTGAATCGAATCTGGCTTTGGTAATGCAGGGCCTAAACTAGTTTCTGGAGACTTTGCGGGAGGAGCTTTTTCTTTTTTCGGCTCTGACGTCTGAGGCAACTCTTCCTTTTGTAAGGTCAACTGATGATGGTATATCAAATCGTCTTCGGCCAGGTATAAATCAACAAATGAAGATTCACAGTTGGGTCCATCATCTAAACAAGTTAACTTAGCGCCTATCTTAAGACCCGGTGGAGTGTTGCGATTGTTGTTCATATGAACATAGCCATCAATGTTCATATAGCCCGACATATCCAAATCAATGACCTTAACTCCATCACCTTTGGCTGACAGGTACTTTAACTTTCCCTTTAGAGTCATTTCAGCTTTTTTGGGATCAAAATTAACAGAGATGTCCTGAACCTCTGTGGCTCCTCGAGCCATCTTATAGCCATACTCTTTGCTAATGACAGGACGAGGACTCTTCCGATTGTTATCGGTAACAACTTTGTGTTTTTGAGCTTGGTCAGAAACACTGGTAGAACAGGATAACTGCCCAAGAACAACGAAAGCTAAAATAAGAGAAAAAAGCAACTTCTTCATCCGTATCAATATGATGCAGGAAGTGTGCGTCTGTCCAACTCGGCCTAAATGCCTTTTCACTCAGATGGGCTGTCAATATATTTAGCAGCAGTGACAATTCAGGCTTTTCTCTGAAGAAAAGTTCAACTATGCTGGCGCAGATGAAGAGATTTGAACACAACTGGCCAGAATTAAAATGGGTCGATCTTGAAGCAGCAAACTCGGAGGACCTTGCAGCCCTTGGGCAAGAATTTCCAATTCTGCCTCCAGACAACTTGATGGGATGCCTTGATCCAGAACATCTTCCCACTGCTGAGTTTTGTGACTCCTGCCTTTTTGTGGTTCTACGTCACCATGATGTCAACGCCAAAAGTGATGCCTCTACGATGCAAGAACTAACAACCAAATTGGTTCTTTTTGTTACCAAGAATCTAGTTGTAACTCTTCATCGCACGTCACTTCCTTGCATCGAGGAAAACAAAAAATGGGCGACAACGGCTAATCAAAGCGCAGCATCTCTAGTCCGCAAACTTGCAAAACAATGTATTAAAAGCTTTGAAGCCCCACTGGATAGTCTTGATGCCACTACCTCGGTTATCGAACAGCGTGTTTTTGCTTTGAAGAGAAAGAATATTCTCCGAGAAGGTCATATCATCAAGCGAAAAGCCTCTTCTTACAAAAAGATCTTTAAGTTCACATCAGATGTCTTTCAGAAAGTTCCCCAGGAAATTGCACTTGATCATCGTGATTTGGCGTCCATCCGTGATCCTTTGGCAAAACTGGTTTTTTATGCGGAGGAACTCTACGAAGATATCACCGGACTTTTAAGTCTACATCTTTCGTTAATGGCGCAAAAGACAAACGATGCCTCTTATCGTACCAACGAGGTGATGCGAGTTCTCACGGTGTTCTCAATCTTTTTCCTACCCTTAAATTTTATCACGGGGATTTATGGAATGAACTTCGAAAACATGCCAGAACTGCAGCATGAACACGGCTATTACCTCACCTTGACGTTTATGCTTGTTATGGTCATTGGAATTACCTTTTGGATATATAAAAAGGGCTGGCTAAAAAAAGAGCTCTAAGTTCGAGCTCTTCCTTGCACAAACGAATAATAAAAAACAGCATCTGGATCATTACTCACTTTGTCCATCTCATGCTGAACTCCCTCGACAATCTCTTCAGAAACAAGGCCTGCCGAAATAAGCTGTTCGCTTGCACTGAGCAATAATTCCTTCCAGTAATCAATGCAATCCTTACGTGCTTGAGGATAACGATTGTCCAAAAACCAAGTCTTCACTTCCGTGTGAATATCTTTGTAGCCCAACTTCATCAAAAAATTACCAAGCTTAGCACCAACAAATGGATCTCCTTTTTGCTCAAGCTGATACTCATTAAAGGCCATCCAGTATTTCCAAACGTTTGGCGAATACGGATCTAAAAAAAACGAGGCGTTCATCACTTCGGTAATATAAATTGGAGATCCAGGTCTTAAAACTCGACGAACCTCTGACAGGACACGCACCGGCTCGGGTACATGCTCCAATATCCAACACAAAAATGCGCCATCAAATGAATTGGCATCAAACTTCATCGCTGTTGCATCCATCTCCATTAGATTGAAACGACTCTGCGCGATTGCCGACTGAGAAAGAAATGCATTTGCTGAAGCTAGCTGTTTTGTACTGCGATCAATTCCGGTCAAATGGAGATCTGGAAAACGACGCAAAATAATTTCACTTTGAGCACCAGCTCCACACCCCACCTCGAGAAGATTCTTAACTCCAGATAGATTAATTTCTTGATAAACTGTGTACTCGCCAAATCGCGCTTGCTTGCGCAGTCGCTCTTGTTCAGTCTGTGAAAAACCGTGTAGATAGGGAAACTCAGATGGCTTAGACATAATTCATTCCTTTTGTTTGTGCCTGTTAAAAAGACTCCCATTTAATCTGTGTACAAGGAAACTCAATCCAGTCTTCTTTAGCTGGAAATCCAGAAGGTCGATCTTGGTTTTGCCCCTTCATCTTTAAAAATCCTGTAAGAGCACAGATAAAGGCCTCGAAAGCATGGTTGTTTTCAATCATCAGCTTGACGTCTTGATCATAGACAAAAACAACATTATGCGTGCTTAAGGCCTTAATGATTTCGCGCCGGCTTTCATGGCCTCCGATGGAGTGCTTATGAAAGCGCAAATGACTTTTCATGACATTCAACGCGCGCCCAACCCTCCACACCGATAGCTTTGGAAAAACTTCGATACAAGCAATATTGCATTTAGCTTGTAAGCTTCGCTGTAAATACATGGCTCGTGCCAAGAGCGGGGCCACATTAGCCCCCATAGCATGTTGAATCTGAAAAGGTTCTTCTAATTCTGTTGAGATGTACATTTCTACGCAGCGCTGAGTGTAAGGCGTAAAAAGCTTCCGTGGCTTTTTACTTCTATTTTGTCTGTTCGTATAATCCCACATCCACATCACATGGGGTTCAGAACAAGACTCAATACCTGGGCAAGGTGGGTTACTGACAAGACACTGTGGAAATCTGAAGGGAACATCAAAAGCGATATTTGCAATGCAGTCATACTGACGAATAATTTCATGAATCTTATAATCAGCCGAGTGCACTTCGTCGCTTTTTATCTTTTCGACAAGTCGAGAGAGAAAGACTTTTTTATGCTTCGGAAAATACTCCAAAACTGCCATGCAAGCTTTATCTGCTTTACCGCCACTTAAAGAAATTCCCACAAAACGATGCACTTCTCCAGTATGAGAATCCTTCTCCGCAGAAGGGGCCGTTCTTTTCTTTACCGCTTTTTTATTTAGAGTGGATCGACGGGTTTCGCGTCCATCACTTGAAAGCCTGCTTTTTGGCATGCACTACGAACCCTTTCCCGATTTTCTGGGGGGCACCACACAAGAACACAACCGCCACCCCCGGCTCCACAAATCTTAACAGCCTCGGCTCCATTCTGCAAAGAGACTTCGGCAAGCTTCTCAATCTCCGGACTGGAAAACTCGGGAGCTAATCGCACCCTGGCCTCAAACTCCTCTTTAAAGAGGCCGCCTAAATCGGTCCATCGCTGCTCGCGTACAGTCCTCTCCGTTCGAATTGCAATATCCTTTAAATCTCGCAGGGCTTGCATCGTTCTTTTGTCTCTGGCGACGGCATCTTTTACGACCTCAAAGTTATTCAGCCCCGAGTGATGAGCTTTTCCGGTATAAACCAACATAAAATGCTCAGCAAAAATAGAACTTTCAATTTTTATGACTGACTGATCGATTCCACGATGGCCATATCTTAGAATATTAAGACCGCCGTTGACTGCTGGATAATAATCCTGTGTCCCCGTTGGAGTATTCAAAATTTCTGCCTCAATATTGTGAGCGATGTGAACCATTTCGTGAGTGTTCTGAAAGGGTTGCTGGCAGAATTGAGAAAAGGCCTTCATTAAACTAATTGTCAGACTGGAGCTTCCACCCAAACCACCACCGACAGGACTCTGAGAGGCTGTCTTGAGATGAAATCCTTTTTCGGGCCGCCAGTATCGCAGCTGAGTCTGCAATAAAATCATTTGTGGATCAGGGTCTGCTAATGCTTCCGACAAATTTGCATATTCTTTTTTAATATTTAGATCCACCGATTCTAAAATGATTGCTTGATCCAGCAGAGGTGTTACTTCAACACTAGTGAAAATACTAATAGCGACATTCACAGTTGGCGCACCTTGAAGAAACAAATAGAGGGGCCACAAATCTAAGGTCCCTCCTGCTAAATCAACACGAGTTGGGGATTTAACCACGATTGGGGTCATTTATTTCCTTCCTTTTCGTTCTCGACCTCTAGGGACTTCAGCTCTTTTTTGACGAGTTCGTCCAGTGCCCCTGCCTCAAGACGCAACAAAAAAGAAGGCTCGGTAATAGCGGCATATATTTTTCTATCTACTTGAGACTGAGAGACCTGAGCAGACCACTTATGACCTGCTAATTTAAGATCCAGCCGCATTAGGGGTTTTAATCCCGCTGGTATCTTTTGATTCTCAAATATCTGATCAGCCTTTGCATCTGCTAACTCACTCAAAAACTTGCGGACCTTGTTTTGATCCAACCCTACGGTGGCGGTCGGTGTTTGCCACTTCCCGTCTACACGACGAAGAATAAAACTTCCTTTATCATTCTTGATAGCAAGCTCATCAACTGAGGCAATATTTTTTCGTAAGACCCTTCGATCGCGAAAATCGAGGACCGTCTTATTGCTTCGATGTTCCCATGCTGGAGTTAAAACCAAAACCCTATTTTCGCTGTCTTTGCGCGCAAATATATTCTCTTCAAAATTCTTTTTACTCGAAATATGAAAAACATTCTGCACACCTGCTGCGTCTGTCAAAGTGATCGTAGCTGCCGGCGGATTCAAACCGTATTCTGTCCAGTTAATTGAGTCCCCTTCTTTTGCCACCTCTAAAATACGCTCAGGATAAATCTCGCTTAAAAAACTATCTGCCACTTGCGCATCTGCCCAGTCCCGAATTGGGGACTCTAGTTTCCATCCGTCAACTCCCCTTGTTAAGACAATGGCAGGCTCCGGAGCCTTTGTGATCTCAACTTTATGGACCTGCTCAAGAGACAAAGTCATCACTCGAGATTCTTGGATCTTCTTGTCGGCCTCTTTTTGCATAGAGTAATAGTCATAAAGCGCTCCGCCTCCAAACAAAATAAGGCAAACAACTAAAATACCACGACCCTTTATCTTCATTAGGCATTTCTCCTTCTCACATAAAGACCAATGCTAGCTCCAAGCAATAGAAGGGGTAATGGAATAACAAAGCCAAATAAGAATAAAGAGAATTTTGTCTCGGTAAGCATCAAGCTGGTCGCCTGAGCTTCTTTAGGAGTAATGCTGATCAGGTCTTCTTCTTTTGCCAAAGATGCGATGGAGTTTAAAACTAAATCTCGATTTAAGTTTTGATACAACATTTGATTTGAAAGAAAATCCACATCGCCTGCAATGATGCTATTAAACTCTTTAGCACCCTGCTCGGCTCCAGGCCATTTCCCTTTGACCTGTGTAACTAAAACAAAGGACCCAATGGGACCATCGGCTTGGATTTTTAAACTTGGAAAAGCCATCGCTTCTGAAGTTGTTTTAACTAATTCTTCGATCACAACGCCTGGGGGAACAGCTCCCCGTAACAATCCCTGCGGGTTTCGAAATAAAGTCATTTCACCCCGACCAAAACTTTTGGTGATTTGATTGTCTGAGGAAAAAACAACCCCCATCGTGGGTCCT
>JACCDR011315483.1_pt1 | contig 13816 bp, 9 predicted proteins | sample 7446431 | NCBI WGS metagenome assembly JACCDR01 (sample SAMN15323443, study PRJNA562643) | freshwater metagenome | isolation source: river surface water | place: USA:Blue River Watershed | collected 2017-08-17 | reverse complement strand
TTGAAGCGGATTTCTTCAATGAACTTGCGCAGGTTCAACACTGCCGGGTCCAGTTCAGGGCCGGGGGTGAATTCCTCGTCGTCGATGCTGAGGATGAACGCGCTGGCCCGGCTTTGCTGCTGCGCAAACTGGCTCAGGTCGCCGTAGCTGGTGGCACCCAGCACCTCGAAGCCTTCTTTCTCGATGGCCTGGGCCAGGGCGCGTATGCCCAGGCCCGAGGTGTTTTCTGAACGAAAGTCTTCGTCGATGATGACGATGGGGAAACGAAAGCGCAGCATTGCAGGGCCTTGGGGTTGGAAAACAGGGCAAAACCAAAAAGACCGCGCAGTGTAGGGGCGCCGGGGCTGCCGTGGTGCCGGTTGGCGTGCGCCGCCCGGTCCGCGCCGGGTGTGAGCGTGCCACCGCAGTGGGCAACGGCGGCTGGCTACACTGCGGCGGTTGAACCTGGGCCTGGAGGCAAAAATGGACTGGAGCACTTCCACCCTGTGGTGGCTGGCCGCCGGGGTGCTGGTGGCGGCCGAACTGGCCACCGGCACCTTCTACCTGCTGATGCTGGCCGTGGGCACGGCCGCAGGCGCGCTGGCCGCGCACGCTGGCTTGTCGGGCACGGCGCAGGTGGTGCTGGCGGCGGTGCTGGGCATTGGCGCCACCCTGGCTTGGCACCTGCTGCGCGCGCGCTCGCCCAAGACCGCGCCGGCTGAAGCCAACCCCGACGTCAACATCGACATCGGCCAGACCGTGCACGTGCCCGGCTGGCAACCCGACAGCACGGCCCGGGTGGCCTACCGCGGCGCCCAGTGGCAGGTGCGTCTGGCCCCCGGCGCGACGGCCGGCAGTGGCGCGCACACCATCGTGGCCGTGCGCGGCACCGAACTGCTGCTGTCGCCCGTGGCCACCAGCACAGCCGCAGCCACAGCCCCAGCCGCCCAGCCAGACCCCGCAGTCCCCCTTTGAACGAACAAGGCCCGCCATGGAAATCGCCATCATCCTGCTCGTCGTCGCCGTCATCTTCATCGTGCGCACCTTCAAAATCGTGCCGCAGCAGCACGCCTGGGTGGTGGAAAGGCTGGGCAAGTACGACCGCACGCTGACACCGGGGCTGAAGCTGGTCATTCCCTTCGTTGACCGCGTGGCCTACAAACATTCGCTCAAGGAAGTGCCTCTGGACGTGCCCAGCCAGGTCTGCATCACCAAGGACAACACGCAGTTGCAGGTGGACGGCATCCTGTACTTTCAAGTCACCGACCCCATGCGCGCCAGCTACGGCAGCAGCGACTACATCGTGGCCATCACGCAGCTGGCACAAACCACGCTGCGCAGCGTGGTGGGCAAGATGGAGCTGGACAAGACCTTTGAAGAACGCGAGATGATCAACGCGGGCGTCGTGGCGGCGCTGGACGAAGCGGCGCCCAACTGGGGCGTGAAGGTGCTGCGTTATGAAATCAAGGACCTGACACCGCCGGCCGCCATCTTGCACGCGATGCAAGCGCAGATCACGGCTGAACGTGAGAAACGCGCGCTGATTGCGGCCTCAGAAGGCCGCCGGCAAGAGCAGATCAACATCGCCACTGGCGAGCGCGAAGCCTCGATTGCACGTTCTGAGGGCGAAAAGCAGGCCGAGATCAACAAGGCGCAGGGCGACGCCGCCGCCATCACCGCCGTGGCCGACGCCACCGCCGACGCCATCCGCAAGATTGCTGCGGCCATCCAGCAGCCCGGCGGCGAACAGGCGGTGCAGTTGAAGGTGGCCGAAAAAGCCGTAGAGGCCTACGGCCAACTGGCCCGCACCAACAACACCATGATCGTGCCCGGCCACATGGGCGAGGTGGCCGGCTTGATGGGCACCGCCATGGCCCTGTACAAGGGTGCCGTGGCCAGCCCCGCGCCGGCTTCGGGCAAGGTGGCTTGAACGCGGTCCGCAGGGCACAGAAGACTGCAAAAGGCTGCAAAAGCATGGACCGCAAAAAAGCACTGAACGTACTGGGCACGGCGCTGATGCCCTGTTCCTACGACCCGCTGACCGGCTGGTACCGCGATGGCTGCTGCCACACCGACCAGCATGACACTGGCAGCCACGTCATCTGCGCCAAGATGTCGGTGGAGTTTCTGAACTTCCAGTTCGAGCGCGGCAACGACCTCATCACGCCCCGACCCGAGCACCGCTTCAAGGGCCTGAAGCCCGGCGACCGCTGGTGCGTGTGCGCGCTGCGCTGGCGCGAGGCCTATGAGTACGGTTGTGCACCTGCGGTGGTGATGGAATGCACGCACCAGCGGGCGCTGGACTATGTGCTGGTGGACTGGCTGCGCAAGCACAGCCTGAGCCCCGCCACCCCGGGCTAGAATCTTGGGCTGAACACGGAAGGATGGATGAGCGGTTTAAGTCGCACGCCTGGAAAGCGTGTGGGGGTTAACAGCCCCCCGCGGGTTCGAATCCCGCTCCTTCCGCCAGATCGCCAGGAAACACGGGCCTTTGGGCCCGTTTTCGTTTCCAACCTGCATCTGTACCTACATGGACGCGGTGCTTCGGCGTAGCGATTTGTGGTGTTGCAGCAGCGATACAGTGCCAGCGCTGAAGCCCTTCGCCGATGGCCTACGTCCACCAGCTTCCAAGTCGATCTCCAAAGCCTCCAAGGAATGGATTGGGCAGGCACAACTGGCGACCGTAGGTTTTGCGTCAAAAGCCGTCGCGATCGACCTGTCAGATCGGGCCTGGTTTTTTGGTTTCATAAGTCTGCGTCAGCGCCGAGATTGGTCTGGCGCCCCGCGCGCAAGGCGCAAACCACAGCAATGCCCAATGGCATCGCGAGGATTTGCAACGCAGCGCCCGGTGATGCCAGACCGATCGAATGCAGCAAGACTTTTGAACCCAGAGACGGCAGTTGACCGCTGTGCTCCGCAGGATAAGCTGCATGAATACTGGCAAAAGTAGCCACGACCTGCTTCACCTGTTCGGTCAGAGCGCTACGCACCCGATTGAGCCGCGCTACGGCGCGCTGGCGGCGTTGTTTCTCCTGGCGGCCAGGAGGCCGCAGCGTCGTCGCGCCAGGGCCAGGAGGCCCTGGCCTTCGCCAGGCACAAACAGTCCTCAGGATTGTTGGTGTCCGGGCTCAGCCTTGCCACCACACCGTATCGCAGCCCACTCGGGCGCGTCCAACGGCTGTTTGTAGGTTTAATCCGTCCGCTCGCAGATTGACATCACGCCCCACAAGCCCTGCAGCAAGTACCCCGGGTTGCCACGCCGTCGCAAGGTGCGGCTCGGAAGATGGGTTCAAAGAACCTTCCGGCCAAGACACCACAAAGCCGACGTTTGCTGCGCTTGCTGTGGTTCAAGTTCGGGCTGCCGTCGCCGAAACACAGTGACGATGAGACGCTGCACGGTGCCATGAAGAACAGCCGCGACAGCCGGCACCGCACTCGCCTGGAAACCTGCCAGCCAGCGAGCGCCAGTGCCCAAGGTGTTCGCCTGGCGTGCGAGATACGCAACTATTGCCGCGTAGGCCTTTACCTGCGCTTTACCGATTCACCGGAAACGCACCGGCTTGCCGCAGCCTGGCATTCTCATACGTTGGTCGAGGTGGTGTTCACGGCCATCGTTCAAGGCCAAGCTCAGCTGTTCCGCATCCTGGGCGCGGCGGCACATGTGTCAGAAGTCGGCGCGGGTTTGGCCGTACCTTCGATGCCCGAAGAGGCTATTTTGGCGTTGCAAGCAGCCGCGCCGCCGGCCCAGCTGCCTGCGGCGGAACAACCGGCTTCGGCAGTGGCAACCCAGGCGCCTGCGGCGCAGCACCGTGCAAATGACACGTCCGCGCAGGCAGACGATGCCCCCTTGGCTGCGATGCCTGAGCCCCGTGATGAGCTACAAGCCCAGTGCGCCACGCTGTTCGAGCGTGCAATGCAAGGCGTGTTCCAAGACCTTTTCGGCAGCCTGGATGCCAGCTTTGAGATCGCGCATAACAAGAGCCCCGACGTGCTGGAGCGCAGGCGCCTCTTCGAGGCGCCGGGCACTGTGCGCATGGCACGCAGGCAGTTGGAAAAAGGCTTCTTCGACAGCGCGCTTGAGCATCGGCAGCAGCTGCTGCTGCAGGCAGCGGTCCCTGCGCTGGCAGAGCAATCATCCGATGAGCTGAGCCTGCTGGGAGAGGCCGAGTTTGAAGATTGGCTGAACATGACGGCTGTGGTCAATCGGCTGGAGTACGACGGCCTTTACGGTCCGGCGCTGGTGTTGGTTGAACGGCACTACGGCCAACTCACAGGCCAGCCGCTTGATCGTCAGCGAAATCCTTTTGGCCCCGCCGTGATCTGCAAGTGCTTTCACCTGGCTGTTCAAGCGATAGCACTGTGCAACGGTAGTCGTGCTGTTTTGTACCAAGCTTTTGGTCATGCGCTGCAGCGGCGCCTTCCCGGGTTGGTCGAGCAACTGGCAGACCCATTGACGGTTTGGGCCGAGGCGATGGCAGAGCAAGCCAAGAATGAACCGGCCGCATTGCTGGCGACTTTCCGACAGGAACAAGAGCCCGCGATTTCGGCTGCTGCCCAACAAACGGCGGCGCTGCCCGCCCTGCAAGCGACCGGCTCACAGGCGCTGATAACTTCGAAGGATAGGCCCGCCGCCAACGCGCCGTTTGACGATGGCGGCTATGCTGATCCCCCAGCGATGCCCCCGCGGCGCAGCCTGCTGGCCGTTGCCCATGGGTTGCTTCACCCCACTGATCAGGCCTGGGTTGCGGGGGGAATGCCAACGCCAAGTGCTGACGCGCTCCCTGCCGCCCCAGGTTCAGCAGCTGGGCTGGATGAATTGGTTAGCGTCATCGATGCCATGGCTCGGGCGGGATGGATGGGCCTGCGCGGTGCTGTCCAGACGCCCTTGAGCGTGCAGCTGTCAAACGCCGCTGGCGGCTTGCACATCCCCGCCCAAGCACAAACTGCTATTGACCATGCGGCCAGTTTGCTGGGGAAGACCCAGTTGGTCAGTGGTGGTGGCGCAGCGATCGATGACTTGATCAAGCGGCTTGAGCAGCCACTGCTGAAGATGGCGCTTCGAGAGGGCGGCTTTCCAGACCACACCGGTCACCCGGCTCGGCAGGTTCTTGATCTCTTGGAGCAGTTTGCAATTGCGGTCGACGATGGGGGGCGTTTTTTTGAGACATCGCTGCAACGCTACCTGCACAGGGCGGTAGACCGCATCTGCAGCCAATCCGATCTCGATCCTTCCGTTTACACCCGCATCCGGGACAGTCTGACGCGCCTGCTCAAGCCACTGAAAACGGCCCGGCAACTGCGCGTGTCACGTTTGCAGGAAATCTGCGAAAGCCGTCACCGTTTGCACCTGGCCCGGTGTCGTGTGGATGAGGCATTGCAAGCCCGCCTTGCCGACCGCGACGTGCCCCAGATCGTGTTGGCGCTGCTGGACGCGGGCTGGCGGCAGGCGCTGGTTCTGCTCGAGTGCCGGGTTGGCCAGCAAGACGAACGGTGGACTTGCGAACTGGGCGCCGTGGATGAACTGCTGGCGCTGCTGACGCAGGAACCTGGCGAATCGAGCGTCGAGCGGCGTCGCTCCGTATGGGCCCTTTCGGGCCGCATCGAGACACTGTTGGGCAACGTCAACCCAGAACTGGAGGACCGCGATACGCTGATCTCAGAACTGCAGTCCACGCTGGACGCTGTGGTTCGCGGGCCGGTGTTTCTCAAGACTGGACGCTACGTGGCACCGGCCGCTGCGCCGTTGGATGCGGCACAAACGCCCGAAACAGGTCATCCGCAGATGCGAGCGCCGCTGCAGCTGCGTGTGGGCAACTGGTGGCAAGTGCAGAGCGCCAGCGCGTGGCTGCCGATGCAATTGATCTGGTGCAGCACCACCGCGCAGGACTTGGCTTTCACCAACCGCTCGGCCACCCGCCTCGTTGAGTTGACATTGCAGGACTTCCAGCAACGCCTGCGCCAAGGCACGATCAAAGAAGGTGCTGACCAAACCCAGCCGCTGGTGGAGCGTTCTGTCCAGGCCCTGCTGGATGAAGGCCGCGCGCAGGTGCTGCAGCGCGGCTTGCGCGATCCGGTGACAGGGCTTTTGAGCCGCAAGGGCTTGTTGCAACGCCTGTCCAAGGCCACGGGCTGCAGCAGCGACAAACACACGCACCTGGTGGCGATCATCGAATTCGATCAATTCCGTGTGGTCTCGCAGGCCTGCGGTGTGGTCCACGCGGATGCGCTGGCGCGCGCCCTGGCCGGCGAGGTGAGCGCCGGCCTGGGGCAGGAAGGTCTGGTAGCCAGCTTCCGCGACGACACACTGGCGGTGTTCATCGAAGACGGCCTGCGTGCTCAGGGTCTTCAGCGCCTTAACGCGTTGCTGAGCAAGCTCAGTGACTACCGTTTCAACGCTGAGGGACAGAGCTTCAGCATCGGCGTGAACATCGGTGTTGCCGAATTCACTTACGGGCTGCACAACCCGGATGCTGCGGTGCAGCAGGCCGACATGGCCTGCGTTGCGGCCAAGACCCAAGGCCGCAACCGCGTGCAGTTTTTTGAGTCTGACAGCCGCCAATTGCGCACCCAACAAGACTTGGTGGATTGGGCCGGCCGGATTGACAGCCTGCTGAGCGGCACCGGCCTGCACGTGCGCGCCCAAATGGTGATGCCGATTGCTGCTGACAGCCCGCTTGAGCCCTACTACGAAGTTTTGCTGGGCATCGAGCTGACGCCGGGTCGAACGCTGAGCCCCTTGCCCTTTGTGATGGCGATGGAAGGACTGCGCCGCGCGCATGAGCTCGATCTGTGGGTGCTGCACAGGGTCTTCGAATGGATTCGCCACAACCGGGCGGTTTTTGCCACGCTGGGTGGGCTTTCTATCAACCTGTCCGCTATGTCGCTGGCCCATAACGAAGTCATAGACACGCTTCGTGACTACCTGCTGGCCGGCGATATCCCGGCAGAGCGCATCAGTTTTGAGATCACTGAAACGGCCGCCATCCAAAGCTACGGCGCTGCTGCCGACTTCATCCGCCAAATGCGGCGCTTTGGATGCCGCTTTGCGCTGGATGACTTTGGCAGCGGCCACACGTCGTATTCACACCTGAAGAACCTGAGTGCTGATGTGATGAAGATCGACGGCAGTTTCGTCAAGGACATCGTAGAAAGCCCAGCCGATTTCGCCATTGTGAAGTCGATGAACGACATCGCCCACTCGCTGGGCATGCACACAGTGGCCGAATACGTGGAGTCGCCCGCGATCCTGGCCAAGTTGAGGGAAATTGGCGTGGACTATGCGCAGGGTTACGCCATCCACAAGCCCTGTCGCCTCGACCAGTTTCTGGTGCGGGCTGCGGCCTGATGCGTATTTCAGCCCATCGTGGACGGCGAGCCCTCAAGTTGATTTCGCGGGCGTGGTGGTGCTCTCGCGCACCATCAGCCTGAGTTGCTCTGGCGGCCGAGCAACATCAACCTGCACGCCCAGGGCCCCCAGAACTGCACGCGCGGCAGCGCGGCCCAGCTCGTGCATGGGCTGGCGCACGGTGGTCACCGGTGGTGTCATGAAGGTGGACTGCGGCATGTCATCAAAGCCCACCAAAGACACCTGCTCTGGCACCTTCAGCCCATGGCGGAACAGCGCCAGCCGCGCGCCCCACAGGGTCTGGTCGTTGGCGCAAAACACCGCCGTGAAACGCCGCCCTTCGGCCAGCAGCCGCTGCAGGGCCGCTTCACCGCCGGCCTCCAGGAAGTTGCTCTGAACGATGAGCCGCGGGTCAACCGACAGGCCCGCGGTCCGGTGCGCAGCCAGAAAACCTTCGCGCCGATCGACGGCATCGCGGTGGCTGGCGGGCCCGGCGATGTGGGCGATGTGCCGATGTCCCAGATCGATCAGGTGCTGGGTGGCCAGCATGCCACCGGCAACCTGGTCAAAGTGAAAGCTGTGCACGTTGGGGGCTTGCAACTGCCGGCCCGTCACCGCCACCGGTTGGCGTTGTGCAATCTCGGCAATCTGGTCGTCGCGCAGGGTGCCGCCCAGGATGATCAGCGCGTCAACCTTGCGGGACATCAGCAGGTGCACACGGTCCAGCTCTTCCTCAGGGTTCCAGTGCCCGGGCACCACGAGCGGCGCAAACCCACTGCCCAGCAGGCCTTCTTCGACCCCGTGTGAGCCGCCTGTGAAATAAGGGCTCTCCAGGTCTTGAACCAAGATGCCGATGGTGCGCGTGGAGCCGCTGCGCAGGCCACGCGCCGACAGGTTGGGCCTGAAGCCCAGGCGCTCGATGGCCAGCTCCACCGCCTGGCGCTTGTCCGCCGACACCCGCACCTGCCCATTGAGGATGCGCGAAACGGTGCTTGGCGACACGCCAGCCAGGCGCGCCACGTCGTGCAAGGTGGGCGGTGAGTGGGACGCACGGTCCTTGTTGACGACAGGGTTCATCAGGCTCTCAGGGGCACGTCTGAAAAAACAGCCAGGCACCGCAACGATACAGCGTCCTGCGCCGTTGCTGAAATCGTCACCGCAGCACACACGCAGTCGGTGCAGCCGTCACCGGGTTGACGCCGCCTGGCAGGGCCCAGTAGGGATTAGCACTGAGTCGGCTGGAACGGCATTGACAGGGCCACGATGCGCGGACACACTTGTGAAATCGTTATCAGACACAGAACGACAGGCCATTGGGCGCAGCACCAGGGCCTGTTTTTGGCAGACCTCAACAGCAGCACCACCAAACGTGATGAATCGCAGGACCTGGCTCTGGACATGGGGATGCAGCCCACTGCTGGCGGGCTGCAGTGCCGCCACGGCCGGGCGCCAGACCCTGTCGGTCGCCAGCTTTCCTGACCTGGACCGCGGGGCACGCATTGCTGCGCCCCGGTTTGAGGCCACGCACCCGGGTGTGCGGGTCAAGGTCACGGCGCTGGCCCATGGTGACTACCCCACCGCGATGACCACCAGTCTGGCCGCCGGCGCCAACCTGCCCGATGTCATGGCGATGGATGCCGAAATCATCGGCCCGCTGGCCGAGTCGGCAGGCCTGGAGGACTTGTCTAAGCCGCCTTTTGCCAGCACAGAAGACCTGGCCCGCTTGCCGGCCTTCGCCTTGACGGCCGCGCGCAGCCACAGTGGCGCCATGGCAGCGCTGCCGGTGGACGTGGGCCCGGGTGCGCTGTTCTACCGCAGCGACCTGCTGCAGCAGGCCGGTTTGACCGAAGCCGCGCTCACCGACAGCTGGGAAGGTTTCATCGAAACCGGTCGCCAGTTGCGCGCACGCACCGGCGCCTATCTGTTGGCTGACGCTGGTGACATCAAAGACATCGTGATGCGTGTTGGTTTGCAGGCAGGGCAAGGGGTTTATTTCGATGCGGCGGGCAAGGCCCAGGTCAACAACCCGCGGTTTCAGCGCGCCTTTGAGCTGGCGCGTGCAGCCCGGCAGGCCGGCATCGACGCCCGTGTGGCCGCTTGGTCCAATGAATGGGTCGAAGGTTTTCGGCGCGGCCGCCTGGCCAGCCAAATGATGGGAGCCTGGCTGGGCGGCCACTTGAAAAACTGGATCGTGCCGCAACAAGTCGGGCGGTGGCGCAGCGCACCACTGCCCGGGCGCGCCTTTGCCTCGTGGGGCGGCTCTTTTTATGCCATCCCGCGCCAGGCACCCCACAAGGCCTGGGCCTGGGACTTCATTCGGCTGCTGGCGCTCGACCGCGCCCAACAACTGGCCGCCTTCAAGGCCATGGACGCCTTCCCAGCACTGGTGGAGGCGCAGCGCGACGCGTTCCTGGACGAGCCGATCGACTTTCTGGGCGGGCAAGCCGCACGGCGCCAATGGCGCGATGCGGTGCAGCGCATGCCCGCACTTGAAGTTGACCGTTTTGACGCCACGGCGCGGCTGGTGGTCAATGGCCAACTCGAGGCCGTGTTGGTGCACAACAAGCCCATACCGCAGGCCCTGGCCGATGCCCAGGCCGGCATAGAACGGCGTGTGCGCCGCTACTGACCCGCCCCACGCCGCCATGGACACCATTCCCCACCGCGCCCCCCACCGCCCCAAACCGCGCCACCTGTTCATGCAGCGCTGGGCGCCCTACCTCTTCATCAGCCCCTTTTTCATCATCTTCGGCGTCTTTGGTCTGTTCCCGATGCTGTTTTCCATCGTGCTGTCGCTCCACAGCTGGGACCCCGCTGCGGGGCTGCAAGCGATGCGCTGGGTGGGACTGGAGAACTACGTTTTTGCGCTCACGCGTGATGACTGGTTTGGGCTGTCGATCTACAACACGGTGTGGATCGCCATCGTGGCCGGCGTGCCGCAGCACCTGATCGCCTTGCCGCTGGCGTACTTTCTGCACCGCAGCCTGGGGCGCTGGCGCAACGCGGTGTTGGCGCTGTACTTCCTGCCTTTCATCACCTCCACGGTGGCCATCTCGCTGGTGTTCACGTCCTTGTTCTCGAAAGACTTCGGCATCATCAATGCGGGGCTGCAAGCCCTGCACGCGCTGCCGCTGCTGGGCCCGCTGTTTCCTGCTGAGCCCATCGACTGGAGCCAGCCCGAATACACGAAGTGGATGATCTCGCTGGTGGTCATCTGGCGCTACGTGGGCTGGAACACGGTGCTGTACCTGTCGGCATTGCAAACCATTCCGCGCGACCTGCTCGAGGCCGCCGAGATGGACGGGGCCGGGCCCTGGCGGCGCTTTTTTCACATCGTTGTGCCGATGCTCAAGCCCATGGTGTTTTTCGCGGTCACGCTCACGCTCATCGGTAATCTGCAGCTGTTCGAAGAGCCCTTCATCTTGACCGGTGGCACCGGCGGCATCGACCAGGGCGGCCGCACTGCGGCCATGCACATGTACCGGGTGGCCTTTACCGAGGGGGACTTCGGCACCGCGTCGGCCATTGCCTGGCTGTTGTTCTTGGTCATCGCTGGCGCCACCTGGCTCAATCACCGTTTGTTGGGCGAAAGGAAGGCGCCATGAATGCCGCCACGTTGCAGCCCCCGGTGGCCCTGTCGACGCGTGTAGGGCAAGGCTTGCTCTGGGCGCTGGTGCTGGCCGGTGCACTGGTGGCGATGGCGCCCTTTTGGTTCATGTTCGTGTTTGCCACGCACAGCAATGCCGACATCTTGTCGGTGCCGCCGCCGCTGTGGTTTGGCGACGCCTTGCTCGACAACCTGCGCACGCTGTTCCAGCGCCTGCCCGACTTCTGGGCCAACCTGGGCTGGAGCCTGTACGTGGCGGCGGCGATCACGGGGCTCAACCTGTTTTTCTGCGCCCTGGCGGGTTATGCCTTTGCGCTGCTCGATTTTCGAGGCCGTGAACCGCTGTTCGCCGCCGTCATGGCCACCATGCTGGTGCCGGCCTTTTTGGGCATGGTGCCCACCATGCTGACCATGGGCTGGCTGGGTTGGATGAACGAGCACCGCGCGCTCATCATTCCAGCGGCCTGCGGTGCCTTGGGTGTGTTTTTGATGCGCCAGTACATCGGCAGTGCCATCCCGCGCGAGCTGATCGACGCCGCCCGGCTGGACGGCTGCGGCGAGTTCACCATCTTCTGGCGCATCGTGTTGCCGCTGGTCGGCCCGGCACTGGGCACGCTGGCCCTGATCACGTTCATCGGCGCCTGGAACAACTTTGTCGGCCCGCTGGTGGTGTTGCGCGACATGGACCGTTACACCCTGCCGCTGGCGCTGCGTGCGCTGCAGGGAACGGGACAAACACCCTATGGCGCTTTGTGCGCCGGTGCCGCCATCGCCGTGTTGCCCTTGTTGGCGATGTTTGCCGTGTCGTCGCGCCGCTTGATCGAAGGCCTGACGGCCGGGGCAGTCAAGCAGTGACGGGGCACCGACCAGCCTTTCCGAACCACCACATGCTTTTTTTCGGGTCAATGTGAAAACGATTTCAACAATGTCAAAAACAGAACCAGCCTTGTCGCATGAGACCGCCCGTGCCTTGAGCACGCAATTCCAATGGGGCGTGGCCACGGCGGCCTATCAGATTGAGGGTGCAGCCGCTGAAGCGGGCCGTGGCCCGTCGATCTGGGACACGTTTTCACATACCTTGGGCAAAACACAGAACGGCGATACCGGCGACGTGGCCTGCGACCACTACCACCGCTGGCAAGAAGACGTGGACCACATCGCCAGCCTGGAAGTTGATGCCTACCGTTTTTCGATAGCCTGGCCGCGCGTGCAGCCGCTGGGCTCAGGCGCCTGGAATCCTGCGGGCCTAGACTTTTATGACCGCCTGGTTGACGGCTTGTTGGCCAAGGGCATACAGCCGCATGTCACGCTGTACCACTGGGACCTGCCGCAAGCCCTGCAGGACCGGGGCGGCTGGGCTGCGCGCGACACCGCACAGCGCTTTGCCGAATACGCCGCTGTCATGGGCCGCCGCCTGGGCGACCGCCTGGCCACCTTGGCCACACACAACGAACCCTGGTGCACCGCCGTGCTGGGCCACGGCACGGGCAAGTTTGCGCCGGGTTATGCCGACATGGCGTTGGCGGCCCAGGTGTCGCACCACCTGCTGGTGTCGCACGGCCTGGCGATGGCCGCCCTGCGCGCCGAAAGCGTGCGCTGCCCCTTGGGCATTGTGCTGAACCACTCGTCGGTCACGCCGGCCACCGACAGCCCGGCTGACCAGGCCCTTGCACGCACCGAGTACGCACAGTTTGTGCGTTGGTTCATGGACCCCATCTTCCGGGGTCGTTACCCGGTCGATCCAGGCATCCAGCACTACCCCAAGATGGCTGAAGGCGATATGGCCCTCATCCAGGCACCGCTGGACTTTCTGGGCGTGAATTTCTACGCGCGCATCTGGGCCAGCACCGCAGTGCCCCCGGTGCCCGCACCGCGGGTTTTGGGTGTCACCGACATGGGCTGGGAGATTTACCCCCAAGGCCTGTATGACCTGCTGACCGGGCTGCACGCTCAATACAAACTGCCGCCGGTCTACATCACCGAAAACGGCATGGCGCATGCCGACGTGCTGACCGACGGCCAGGTGGACGACGAACCGCGCATCGACTACGTGCGTCGCCACCTGGACGTGCTGGCCGCAGCGCGCGAGCAGGGTGTGGACCTGCGCGGCTACTTCTACTGGAGCCTGATGGACAACTACGAGTGGGACTCGGGTTACGCCAAGCGCTTCGGGCTGCTGCATGTGGACTACAACACGCAAAAACGCACACCCAAGCGCAGCGCGCATTGGTACCGCGAGGTCGTGCGCCAGTGTCGGGCGCTGGCGGCTGCACAGGGTTCGGGCCATGGCTGAACTGGTGTTGCGCCAGGTGCGCAAGTCGTTCGGCAAGGTCGATGTGCTGCAAGGCATCGACCTGACGGTGGCCGACGGCGAGTTCATCGTTTTTGTCGGCCCATCGGGCTGCGGCAAGTCAACCTTGCTGCGCCTGGTGGCCGGGCTGGAGCCGCTCAGCGGTGGCGACATCCTGGTCAACTCGCAGTCCATCGCCGGCCTGCCGGCAGCACACCGTGGCGTGGCCATGGTCTTCCAGAACTACGCGCTCTATCCGCACATGACAGTGGCGCAGAACATGGGCTTTGCGCTGAAGATGGCGGGCGCGCCGCTGCAAGAGATAACCCATAAGGTCGGCGAAGCGGCTGAAGTGCTGCAGATCACGGCCTTGCTGGACCGCAAGCCCAAAGCCCTCTCGGGCGGGCAACGCCAGCGGGTGGCCATAGGGCGTGCCATCGTCAGGCGACCCCAGGTTTTTTTGTTCGACGAACCGCTGTCCAACCTGGACGCCTCGTTGCGGGTGCAGATGCGCGTTGAACTCGCGCGGCTGCACCGTGAGCTGGGTACGACCATGGTCTACGTCACGCACGACCAGGTCGAGGCCATGACGCTG
>JACCDR012022308.1_pt1 | contig 13818 bp, 13 predicted proteins | sample 7446431 | NCBI WGS metagenome assembly JACCDR01 (sample SAMN15323443, study PRJNA562643) | freshwater metagenome | isolation source: river surface water | place: USA:Blue River Watershed | collected 2017-08-17 | reverse complement strand
AGTGAGACAAACAGTCGTGCGCGCGGTTTGGAAGAATTTTTACATCTAGGATTTTATCGTTTCCATGTTCTTCAACTCCTTCTATTTCAAAAGAATGCATAGTCAAAGACTCTACAACAGTTTCGACTACTGGTAGTTTATCTTCGATATATTCTTGTAACCAGTTATATGAAATTTTCATATTAGAATTGATTAACTAAACGTAAATCTCCCTGATACAACAGTCTCACATCATCTACTCCATATTTAAGCATCACTAGTCTGTCTACCCCACAACCAAAGGCGAAACCGGAGTACTTTTTACTATCTATCCCTGCGCTTTCCAAAACTTTTGGATGCACCAGCCCCGCACCCATGATTTCAATATATCCTGTGCCCTTGCACACGTTACAAGAAGAGTTTTGTCCTCCACATTTGAAACATGTCATATCTATCTCAACTCCAGGCTCAACGAATGGAAAATAACTGGGTCTTAACCTAATACCCGTTTTCTTTCCAAATAATTTTTCGAAAAATTCTTCCAAAGTCCACTTGAGATTTGCAAGAGATACATTCTCGCCCACAACCAAACCTTCCAACTGATAAAACTGTGCTTCATGAGTTGCGTCTGTTGCTTCGTGCCTAAAAACTTTTCCTGGTGCAATGATTTTTATAGGAGGTTTGTTTGCTTCCATAAAACGAACTTGTACTGGCGAAGTGTGAGTTCGAAGAAGTTTTCGAGCGTTTAGTGGTTTAAGCCAAAATGTATCCCACATATCCCTTGCTGGGTGATGTTCAGGTATGTTTAGAGTGTCAAAGTTATAGAACTCCGTCTCAACCTCAGGACCACCAGCTACAGTAAAGCCCATTTCAGTGAAAATCCTGTTTACATCTTGTAAAATAAGAGTAAGGGGGTGTGTATGAATATCTTTTTTTACCTCACTTTCCATATCGCTTCATTGTAGCCCAAAGGTTGAAAAACATCCAGAAAAAGGCTAATATGTAACAATAAATGACTAAATCAGTCTAGGTTTTATTATGAGTGATATAAACAATTACGTAACATACTTTTTTCTCTTCATCTCACTTAACTTTGAGATCTTTTTACTCATAACTTACTTTGAAAACCGCAAAGAAATTCGAAAAGAATCAAAAGCTCAAGCAAATGTAAAGTTAAAGAAATACCCTTCTGTTACTATTATTGTGCCTTGCTGGAATGAAGAGAAAACAGTTTCAAAAACTATTCACTCTCTACTAAACCTAGACTACCCTAAAGACAAACTAAAAATCATGGTGGTAGATGATGGTAGTACAGACAACACTTGGAGTGTGGTACAGAAGTTTGCGAATCATCCACAAATAGAACTTCACACAAAAGAAAATGGCGGCAAGTACACTGCTCTTAATTACGGCATCTCAAAACTTTCTACTGATTTGGTGGGATGTTTAGATGCAGACTCATACGTACATAAAGACAGCATGAAAAAAATCGCTCTATATTTTGAAAACAGAGAAACAATGGCTGTGGCACCTTCTATCAAACTATGGCAACCACGAAACATACTTCAACTATTACAGAAAGTAGAATATGGTTTTGGTATTTTCACCAGAAAAATGTATCACTATATGAACGCTATTTACATTACACCTGGACCATTTTCTATTTTCCGAAGAGAAGTTTTCGAAAAGCTTGGTGGCTACGAACACGCCCACAACACAGAAGACATCCAGATAGCACTACGCATGCAAAAAAATGGTTTCAAAATCGCTCACGCTCACGAAGCGATCGTTTACACAGTTCCACCAGAAACTATTAAAAAACTTTTGAAACAAAGGGTTCGATGGTCATATGGTTTTATTAAAAACGCATACGATTTTCGAGATATGATTTTTAACAAAAAGTATGGAAATGTAGGAATGCTAATACTGCCTATGGCTTGCATTTCCATAATCTCTGTTCTTTTTGTTTCTAGTGTTTCTATATATTCAATTATAGATGGTCTAGCAAACTGGTTTGTGAGAGTACAAACCGTTGGACTAAACATACACCTCGGTATGCCAAATTTCGACCTATTTTACGTAAATACAGAGATTATTGCCTTAGTTGGAGCGGTAGTAGCTATAGGTTCTTTCCTTATGATTCTAATGTCTAAACGAATGTCAGAGAACAAGCTAGATCTTGGACTAGACTTGATTTATTACCTATCTTTATATATGTTTATTGCGCCACTATGGATTGGTAAAGCTGCTTGGAATGCTATATTCAGCGTTAAAACCACCTGGCGATAAAATATGCAAAATTACCCTATCTGCGTTGTTGGACTTCGGTAAAATATTCCTCACCTTACTATCTGTAAGGCTCATAATATTTTCCTCGTCCGCCTAGCATCTAGGACAATTTAGATAATTTATAAAATAGAATGGATAAAAAAATAGACTACAGAAAATATATATTCTCTTTCGTATTGACCTCGATTATTTTTGCGACGGCAATTTATCTTAGTAACTATTTTGGACAAAAGAAACTAGATGAAATAAGAAATATCCAAGACAAAATCTCCATAGATATTCTATCTTCTGAAACTCAGTTTTCTCTACTAGAACAATCATCTTGCAAAGACATCGATACAGGCGTCCTATCTGATGAGTTAGGAAACCTAGAAGCCAAACTGACTTATACTGAAAACCAAAGAGGTAGCGACGACCCTGAAGTACAAACTCTGAAAAGATATTACTCTCTATTGGAAATTAAAGATTACTTGCTTATGAATAAAATAAGTGAGAAGTGCAAAAAGACTCCCCTGTCTATTATTTACTTCTATGCAAACAATGATAGTTGCAAAGATTGTCAGAAAGAAGGTTTCGTTCTAACAAAACTTAGAGAAACATACCCTGACTTACGTGTTTATTCTTTTGACTACAATATGGATATCTCTGCAGTACAGACTCTAATCTCCATTAACAAAATCAAAAATGAGCTTCCTGCAATAGTGATAAAAGACCAAGTCTACTATGGTTTTCAAAGTATAGAAGATATTGAAAAAGCAGTCCCAGAGTTAAAGAAACTAAAAGCTAAAAACGAGTCTGCGACTTCTACAAAAGCAAACTAGCCTTAAGTGAAAGCATAATCTCCTCTAACTTTTTTTCATCAATTTTAGGCATAACAACACCTATACTTTTTGCCTTCTCCATAGAAAGCACACAACTACTTCTGCCTGTTTTAGTAACACTTTTTTCCAGTTCTCCTGGAGATATAAGTTCATACTTATGATCTGGTTTTATGTATTTTTTGTAAGCTTCCAGTATTTGTCCGTGAGTTAAATACCCATCGTTTGTAAGGTTTAAAATCCCTAAAGTCTTCTGTTGTATTAGATGTTCTATTGCCGGATACATATCCTCAACTAGAGTAACTGAATTTGGAACTGAAATAACTTTAGAGTACGAAATTATTTTATTTATAGTATTTCTAGGGTTAGATTTACTAGATATTGGCATACGAAGTCTAAGATACAACACCGGCAATTCCTTGAGGGAATTTTCTAAAACAATACGCATCCTTGAATAAAAACTACCATAAAAGTTTGGGGTATCCTCTTCAGTAAACGCATAACTTTCATCACCATGATAAACACAACCAGATGAAACTTGTATTGGATGCGCACCTGCCTCAATACTTGCAAGCATAGCATTTATTGCCCCAGAAACATTTACGGCCACAGTTTCTTGTTTATGGTCTTCACACCAGTCTACATTTGGTACCGTTCTAACACCTGCAAAATTTATGACCACATCCGGTCTAGTTTTGTTAAATGCCTCTTTGAGTGCCCCTAGATCAGTAACATCAACCTTATCTGTAAATACTGTGTAACCTTTGTTTACTAAAAATTCAGTCATTCCCGAACCCATAAAACCGCTTGCTCCTAGTATATAAATTTTCATATCTGTACATAATACTATAGTTGAAATTTATTCCCAATAATGCTAAATTTATAGGGTTAAATTTTGCCACCTTAGCTCAGTTGGTAGAGCAGCTGTTTTGTAAACAGCAGGTCGTCAGTTCAAGCCTGACAGGTGGCTCCAATAAAAAATCCCCTAATGGGGATTTTTTATTTAGTATCCTCAGAAAGTCTCTCTAGAAAAGACGATACAGAACCATCGTTTCTAAGTAGTCTTCGTCCCCTAAACTCGTTACCAGCGTTATAGTAGCGCTTTGCAACATAGTCTTTAGACTTCACTAAAACCTCATACAGAAGTGATGGTAAAAAATCAAAAACAAATATTTGTACTACTTTTTTATAATAATTATATCTGAGTATAGAACCATCGATAAACAAATTAATCTTTGTATCAGAAGTTGAATAAACTTTCTCAAGAAAAGCTATCTTACCAACCTTATTTTCAATAGCTCGGAGTAGAACCAAAATACTTAGCCCCACAAAAGAACCTATGAATAATATTGTTTCCATAAATAGAAATTATTGAGTAACTGAGTATCTCACAAAGCGAGATAGCTCGATTTTTTCTCCGAATTTCTGTGTTGCAGACTCCAAAAGGTTTTTTATCGTAACGTCAGGGTTTTTAATAAATGCTTGGTCTAGCAAAACTCTTTCACTCCAGTAAGAAGCGAGTTTTCCTTCAAGGATTTTAGCTTTCATTTCCTCAGGCTTGCCTTCAACCTCCTTTAGGAACATCTCTTTTGCTAAATCATTTGCATGAGCGTCGATGTCCTCCATTTTCAGAAATTGAGGATTTGTAGCTGTTGCATGCATAGCTATATCTCGTGCCAAAGCCTTAAATTCTTCATTTTTAGCAACGAAATCTGTCTCGCAAAGCAACTCTAGCATTACCCCAACATTGCCCGTTGAGTGTACGTATGTAGAAATAAAGCCTGCACCCAAAGTTCTATCACTTTTTTTAGAAGCAACATCTGCACTTTTTTTCAAAAGTAACATTTTTGCCTTTTCCATATCCCCACCTGTTTCCTCTAGAGCTTTCTTGCATTGCATTACAGAAACTCCAGTCATATCTCTAAGTTCCTTAACAAGTTCTGTTGTAATTTGCATATTAAAAAAATATAAAAGAATAAAAACCTAACAACCTATAATTATACAGTAGGAGTAACTTTTTTCAACTGACCCTCCTTGTAACTTTCAGCGATTTTCTTAAGGAAGAACTCGATACTAGTTCTTGAAGAATCATTTCCAGGAATTGGAAAATCAACTTCGTTTAAATTGTTATCTGTTCCACAAAGAGCAATAACTGGGATTCCCATAGTTTTTGCTTCTTTCAAAGCAATATGCTCTTTCTTACTATCTACAATAAACACAGCATCTGGAAGTTTCTTCATAACTGAAAGACCGAAAAAGAAGTTTCGAAGTTTTTCAATCTCTCTATCGATAAGTAATCTTTCTTTTTTAGTATACTTTACTAGTTCACCTTTTTCTTTTTGTGAAACCCATGACTCCAACTTATCAACTCTTTTTTTAATTTCTGGGAAATTACTTAGAGTTCCTCCAATAAATCTTCCAGCAACATATGGCATGTTGATACTTTCTGCAACAGAAGTTATAGCTTGCTTTGCTTCACTTTTACCACTTATAAAAAGAATATTAGCTCCTTTTGAACCAAGTTCAGCAACAAAAGAAAGTGCCTCGTTTAGAGAATCCTTTGTTTTCTCAAGATCAAATATTTCAATATTGTTTTTTACTCCAAAAATAAAAGGTTTTGTACTTGGGTGTCGTCTAGATTTAATGAAACCAAAATGTGCTCCAGCAGAAAATAGGCTCTCAACCAGGCCTTCCGCGTTGTTTGTAGAATTACTTGTTTTTGTCATATGTAGGGGTTAGTCTACCAGAAAGAGCCCTATAGCGCAACCCCATTTCCCTTATTCCTCACTGGCTTCTAGCCCCCCTGAAACACCATCAAAATTAGCCATTGCTTCAACTATAGGTTCTATACCCCCCGCCAAAATTTTCTCAATATTATGCCAATTTTGCCTAATACGGTGATCGGTTATACGGTCCTGTAAAATGTTATAGGTTCTTATCTTTTCAGATCTATCAGCAGTTCCAACTTGAGATTTTCTATCAGCAGAATATTTAGCGGCCTCTTCTTCATCTTTCAACATTTGTAATTTTGCAGTCAAAATAGACATGGCCGCTTCTCTGTTTTTCAACTGACTTCTCTGGGATGTCGATCTAACATCTATTCCTGTCGCTTTGTGTATAATTCTTACAGCAGTTTCAACCTTATTAACATTTTGACCACCAGCACCTCCAGAACGACTTGTTTCTATTTCAATATCACTCGGTTTTATTTCTATAGTAGTCTTTTTTCTCATAGGTAGTACAGCCACCGTCGCCGTAGAAGTGTGCACACGACCTAACTTTTCAGTTGCAGGAACTCTCTGAACACGATGTACACCAGTTTCAAAACGAAGTTTTTTATATACATCTTTTCCTCGTATCTCAAAAGAAGCTTCTTTATAACCCCCCACACTACTCAATGACTCATCTATGGGTGAAACCTGCCAACCATTATTTTCTGCATATCTTGTGTACATGTGTGCTAGTTCCTCTGCAAAAATAGAAGCTTCTTCTCCTCCAGCCCCAGCACGAACTTCAAGAATAATTTCATTTGGGAATTCTTCTTCCTTTTTCTCTTCTTCTAGGATTTCATTCATTTGCTTCATTATCTCTTCTTTTTGAGACACCAAAGACTCCAGCTCTGACGTAGCTAGTTCTGCCAAAGCAGGGTCAGTATCTATCATTTTTCGAGTAGACTCCTCTTCCTTTTCCAATCTCTTATAGCTTTCTGCTAAATATGAAGTTTTCTGGTTGTTTAAGTATTTATCTAAGTCCATAGTATTTAGTATAGCAAAAAAGCGAGTTTGACTCGCCCTTTTGTTAAATAGTTATTTTGCTGACTTCTTTGTCTTAGCAGCAGCCATTTTAGACTTAAATCTCTCTACTCTTCCTGCTGTATCCATAATCTTCTCATTTCCAGTATAAAATGGATGTGAAGCACTTGAGATTTCAAGTCTATAGACAGGATATTCCTTTCCGTCCTTTGCCTTACCCTTTTCAGTAGAATTTACAGTAGACGAAATAACAAACTCTGCTCCGTTAGAGTTGTCTATAAATAGGACTGGTCTATAGTTTTGTGGGTGAATTTCTTTTTTCATTGCCTCACTACCTTACCAAAAACCTCGAGTTTTGGCAAATCTCTATTTTACATTACTCTCTCGGTTATTTCTGCCTTTGCTGTCTCTGTTTTGCTACTTTTTATCATCTTTATAAAGGGATACTCTATGTATCTATAAGTAACTGAGGAAATTACTATAGTCAATAGTCCACCCAGAGTAATGAGCAACCAAAACTCGATTGCGCTCATAGACACTATTGGCTTCCAATAGTCAGCCGTATTTAGCACTCCATACAATACTATGCCGTGGATCAAATAAATACTGTAACTTAGTGTTCCCAGAGACTTTGCAGTATAAGTTTTAAGAAAACCGAAAAGATCTGACCCATAAACAAAACAAAGAAAGACCCCTAACGAAACTGCATACTGAGAAAAAGAGTATGGTTTATAGTTCATAAAATATACAAGTATAATTCCGAAAAGTGGAATGATGGAGGAAATTTGTTTATTAAAAAAATCAAATTTTGGATACTTGCTATATATATGCGCGGCAATTATTCCAAAGAAAAATATTGCCCAGTAACCCCTATCATCCGAAGATAACGCATAGAAAGCTAATGGCAAAGCCATCACTAACATTTTTTTACTTCGCAAAAAAATCGCAAGGATAGGAAGTAGTAAATAAAAAAACCATTCAAAATGCAGTGTCCAATGAATTCCGGCATTTATGGGCAAAACACTAACATTGTTTACTGACTGAGTTGTAATAAGTCCGATAGTAAGCCAAGATAAAATATCTTTTGCAGTTTGTTTAAAATCAATATCAAAACCAGACTGAACAAGTATTGAAAAAACAATTAGAGCGGCGCAGAAAATATACATTGGAGCCAAACGTAGGAAACGACTTCTGTATAAATACCCCTCATCCACCTGTCCTTTTTGAGCTATCATTTTTGACCAATATAGAAAACTAGTCATAATAAGAAAAAGTATCACTGCCTCTCCGCCAAGATGTCTATAAAACCTAATGTTTACTATTTCCCAGACTCCCGATTGAAAATAAAACCAACTTGTGACCGCATGTTGAAAAAAAACATTTATTGCCAATAGACCTCGAAGCCCGTCAAGAGATTCAAATCTTCCTTTTTCCTCTTCTCCAAGAACTTTCTGATAAAAAGGTATTTTTTCTACAAAATACTTGGCAAAAACAACCAAAATAGGCATGACTACAAAGTAGTACCAAATACTCGTATGACTAAAGTCCATAATAGGTAATTATAAGAATATATTTAACAAGATACAACAATTAACTACTTCATAACACAAAGTCCAGTTGTTGTAGATATAGACAACATCTCAGCCAATTTTGCACAAATCGCCTCATTTTGCGAAATACCATTTATTACGTGAGCTTGGTTTTTAACAGCAAAATATTTTACATCCTTTCCGGCCTTCAGAGCTTCTTTATATAGATACTCCGACTGACTAAACGGTACTTGTTTATCTAGATCGCCATGAAAAACATAAAGTGGTTTTTGAAGTTTACTTAGATTTTGAACTATACTTGATTTATCGAATAACTTTTTATTTTTTGGACTATAAACTCCTCCAAAATGAACCTCAAAAGGTGTTGGGGAAACATCATCAATTAACTTTTTCCAGTCAGTCACAGGAGCCACGGCTACAGCTCCGGAAAGCTTTGTACCAATACTAACCAATGACTTGATAGATAGATACCCTCCATAACTGTTTCCAAACAAATATACGTCTTTTATTCCCAAACTTTTCACATAATCCACAGCCAAAGAAACATTTTTTACATCAACATCCCCAACTTTTCCAACTATACTGTTTGTATATAAGGTTCCCTGCCCCATACTTCCAGGATAATCCAATTTCAAAACTGTAACTCCTGAATCCACTAGCTCATTAAGCATCCAATCAAAAGTTGCATAACTTCCATACGAATGCTTGTATGGAGATGTCTGTCTATATGGTCCGCCATGCAACCAAATCACTGCTTTTTTCACTGAAGTTCCCTGTTTAGGATTATACAAAATACCTCTTATATTTTTATTATTGATTATTTTATACGGTAGGTACTCTACGGCTTCTTGATTTATTCCACTTAAATCTTTTGTCACTTTATCAATCAAATTAAATGATTTAATTTTACCCTGTCCCTTAACATTTTCTGTAAAAACTAGATCATTATTTATAAGAGCCAAACCATTTGTATACATAACATCTGAATTGATGGTTTTAAGCTTCCTTGTGCCCAAATCCAACTCATAAAGCCCCCAGTTGTATAAACCTTCTCTATTTGCAATAAAATAAACACTATTTCCACTTACAACAAAATCTAAAACTGTATATTTCTTAAATATAAGAAGTTCCCCTGTTAGATTTTTATTCTTCTCTAAATCAACAAGATAAAGTTTACTACTACCATCCCTGTCATCTGTATAAACTATTTTTTTACTATCAGAGGTGAATCCAAACATTCTGTAAACATCAGTTACAAGCTCCCAAGGCCCGTTTGCGGCAAACTTTTCTAAAGTTCTACCATCATCAAAAACCAAAACAAAACTTTTAAATGTTTTTATCATTGCATTGTCACTTCTAAAATATGCCAATTTTTTACCGTCCGGAGAATATGTTATAAACCTAGCATCAGGTGGTATCACCTTACCTCCAAATACTAAATCATCCTTTTTTTGTGGAACTGACACGGAAACTATAGGCGAAGTTGTTGCTTTACTTTTTTCTTTTTCTTCCAAATATTCTAGTGTTATAAGTTTAAGCGGATCTTCTAGTCTAGTATTAATTTGCTCTTTTGTTTGCACACAGGCATATGTATTCAAGTTACAATCATAAGTTACTCGACTTAAAATAGTATTTACCGCAAAAGAAAAACTATTTGTAGTGGTTGAAGTAGAATTTATTATTGAATAGGAAACATCAGAGGCTTCAATACTAAAAAATGGAATAATGAACAAAAGTAATAATATTTTTATTTTTTTCATTAGTATATATTATCACTTTTTATCTTCTCGAAACACCGTACTGGTTCAAATAATCAATATCAGCCTGTATACTGTCTTTTAACTTCATAACACTTCTACTGTACGAACATGTGGATGCACCACCACCATAGTAACGACAAGCGGCCCTAGATTCTGCACTAAATGTAGCAGTTTTTGCCCCCAGATCAGCCAAGAAAAGTGCTGATGCCATAAAAGCATGTTCTGGATTCCAAGGGTTAGAATCAACTCCAAAAATACCTTTCAACTTTTCGTCAAAGATTTTCCAAGTAGATGGAATAAACTGTGCTGGCCCCATCGCTCCTCCATAACCAGCAACCCCCGCAATAGGACAAGAAACTACAGTTGACTTCCAGCTGAATCCTAGTCTTTCTGTTATTTCTAGAAATGGCACAGTATCCCTTGGAGACTTCATAACATTAGGGAAACTTTTTGTGCCCGCAGTATTCGCGCCGGCTCCTGTAGTTGTATCAGTCAGGTAACACTTTCCAACGTTTGCACCAAGACTACTTTCTTGTGTGAGTATAGCCAAAACAAATGCTGGCGAAACACCAGTTTTAGCTGATGCATTTTGTGCATATGTCAAAGCAGTTCCAAAAGGAATAGCAGCACTACCACCGGCAAGTTTAAAAAGTTTTGCTCTTATCTCTCCTGCCTTTGCTTGTCGCTCAGCAATAACTTGTTCATATGTTTTTTCTTGAGTTTTGTTTACCTTGATCAAATACTGTTTTTCTTTTTCATCTTTTTCAACTTCCTTCTTTTGTGCCTCTACTGCTGCTTTTGTATCCTGCTCTTTGTCCTGAGCTTTATCTAATGCTTCTTTTTCTTTTTCAGTAAGATTCTTCGTCTGCCTTATTTCACTAAAAAGTTCTTTTAAGTCTTTTTTAATAGTTTGAAATGAATCTATGTCAGAAAAAAACTCTGAAATATCCTGGTTACCTAATATAACTTCTGGTAATGAAAAATCATCAATCTCATTTGTTTTTCTTATAAGTTGTGCAAGTGACTCATGCCCTTTTTCTATACGTGCCTCCAAAGTAAGGATTGTTTTTTGTTTGTCTTTTATTTGTTTACCGAGTTGCTCAATATTTATTGTTCTTTGTTTAATAGTAGCTTGTGCTTGTTTTATTTTTGCATTCAAAATAGCCGCTTCATTTTGAAGAGACTTTGTATTAGCCTTTGTTCCATCTAGTATACTCTTCCATTTGGCAATATCAGCCTCTGTTTGGGCAAGTTCAGCACGCCATATAGCTTCTTGTTCTTCTGGAGTAATAGCATAAGTTTTTTCTATCTGCATAGAAAAAACACAAAGAAAAACAAAAAATACACAGAAAAATAACCTTTTTAGCATACTCATTATTATACTATTTTTAGACGGAAAAACCTACATTGAGTTACAAAAAATTTACAGAAGACGCAAAATGACCTCAGATACGAGGCGCTGGAGATTTTATGAGTGAGCCTTACAGATAGTAAGGTGAATGAATAAAATTGAACAGCAACAAAGTAGATGAGGTTAGTTTGCCTCTTCTGCACCCTCCTCTTCTTTCTTACCTTTCTTCTCTACCTCAATACTACTTAGATCAACTGGTGCTGAATCCTCTTCTGACTCTTCTTTTTGTCTTGCGACTGCAGCAACAACTTCATCTGCATTCTCTATAAGAGTAACTCCTGCTGGAAGTTTTAGGTCACTAGCAACAATTTTACTATCAAAATCAACAAGTGATGAGATATCTACTGCAATTTCGTGTGGGATATTTGTTGGGTCAGCTGAAATTTTAATTTCATGAAGGGCTTTAATGAGGTTTCCAGAAAGATCCTTCACAGCTGGAGAAACTCCAACGAATTCTAGAGGAACATCAACTTCAATCTTCTTTCCTTTTTCAAACACATAAAAGTCTACATGTCTAACCATATCTGACACAGGGTCTAGATCGACATCTTTAATAAGAGCATCCACTGTGCCTTTAGATGTTTTAATAGTTACAACACCCGACTCCCCTTCTTTGTGCCAAGCACTAATAAAATCGTTTCTAGAAAGAGTTATAGGAGTAGATTCTGTCTTTTTTCCATAAAAAACAGCAGGAATTTTGCCACTCTCTCTAAGAGCCACACTGTCTGCTGATTTATCTCTGATTTCTGCTTCTAAAATAGTCATTCGGCTAGTATAGACTAACTTCCCTATAAAATCAACCCCTCAAAAATAGAAAACTAATTAAATTGCCCCAGATACTAGGCGCTGGAGATTTTATAAGTGACCCTTACAAATAGTAAGGTGAATGAATAAAGTTGAACATTAACAACGTAGATGAGGTAATTTTATTAGTTTTTAGCTATGTGAGAGATCATATACTCCTTAGTTCCACCTACCTTTTTACCAGGATTGAATATATATTGTGGGTCAAAAATCTCCTTAGTTTTCTTGAAAATCTGAACCATTTCATGGCCAAACATTTGTTCTAAATATGGAGTACGTATAATACCGTCGTTATGTTCTGCAGTTATAGAACCCCTATACTCTTTTACTAAACTATAGATCTTGTCAGAAACTATTGGAATAATCTTTGCATTTTTAGGATCTTTCATATTCATAAGCGGAATAATATGGAAGTTTCCATTTCCAGCATGACCCGCGATAGTGTAAACAAGTTTATGCTCGTCCAAAATCTTTCGCATTTTTGGCAGAAACTCTGGAAGGTACTGCGGCTTTACCACAACGTCATCTATAAACGGTGCAGTTCTAGCCCCTTTTACGTGTTGCCGTAAAAGATTGAAACTTTCTCGGCGAATAGTCCAGTATTTGCTAGATTCTTCTTCTGATTTTGACATCCTAGTTTTCAAACCAAAATGCGCTATCTTTCTCTGGAGTTCATACATCTTTTTATCTATCTCTTTCTCATCATTATCAGAAAATTCAACTAACAAAATAAGTTTTGGTATGCCTCCCGTAAGTATCATTCCTGCTTCTGGTAAAAATCCAAAAATAAGCTTAAAGAAGTTATGAATCTTCATCGACTTCAACATGCCTGGGAAAAACTTAATCGCAAGTTTCATCGTACTATCGTCATAGGACTCAAGTGATTCAGGTTTAGTTGTAAGTATTTCATTTACTAACTCACTTAGATGATCTAGGTTTCGCAAAAAAACTACAAAAAGTTTTGATTTCTTTTTTATTGGTACAAGTCTAAATTTTATCTCAGTTATAATACATAAAGTTCCCTGTGAACCAGTGATGAGTTTGTTTATATCAAAAGTTTGTCCATCCCAGACATCCCACAAATAGTATCCAGCAGAGTTTTTAGAAACATCTGGTTTAGCGTATTTTATAGCGTATTCATTTTCTTGAATTAAATTCCAAAGATTTTTATAAATATTACCTTCGTAGTCACCTTGAGCAATTTTCTTTTCAAGTTCTTCTTTGTTTAACGGTTTTGTCACATATTCATTACCATCAGCAAAAATAACTTTAAGTTCTTTTACATACCTTGTAGTACTTCCATATTCAAGCGTCTTCTCACCTGCTGAGTTATTACCCACCATACCTCCAACAGTGTTTAAGTTTTTTGATGCTGTGTAACTAGGCAATATTGCATCATGTTTTAAAGTCTCCACCTCAAAGTCTCGATAAAATGTTCCAGGTAGCACTGTAGCT
>JACCDR011307422.1_pt1 | contig 13818 bp, 7 predicted proteins | sample 7446431 | NCBI WGS metagenome assembly JACCDR01 (sample SAMN15323443, study PRJNA562643) | freshwater metagenome | isolation source: river surface water | place: USA:Blue River Watershed | collected 2017-08-17 | reverse complement strand
GCGACGGGCCCGACGGCATCATCGGCAACGACGACTGCGGCCAGATGAGTGCCTGGTATGTGCTGTCCACGCTGGGTCTGTATCCTGTGCAACCTGGCAGCGGGCACTACGCGCTGGGTGCGCCGCAGGTGCGTGCGGTCACGCTGCAGGTGGGTGCGCGGCGCAGTCTGAAGCTGCGTGCGCAGGGTTTTGGCCCGCAGCGGCCTTACGCCGCCAGTGCCAGTCTGCACGGCGTTGGCCGCCAGCCGCAACGGCTGGACCCCACCGCCGTGCCGCATGCGGCGCTGGCGGCCGGCGGCACGATGCGCTGGCGTATGCAGCGCCCGCCTTGACGCTACAGCGGCGGCCGGCAGGGCTTCAAGGCTGACCGGTTTTGTGCCCGAAGATTCAACCTGCGGTGGCCATGGCCGGCGACAGCGGCCAGACCTGCACCGACGCAAAGCGGGCCATACCCCCGCGCGCAAAAAGATGCAGGCCGTGGTGCTGCGCCTGGGTGAAGTACACCTCGGTCAGTACCACTTGGCCGTCGTCGACAAACACCTCCACCGACGACCAGTCGAGCAGCACGCGCAGCCGCAGCGGCTGGCCCTGCCGGGGCGGCGCCACGGGCAGCTGCCGGCGCTGCGGGTACAGGGTGTCCCCCGGTGGTTGGTAGCCGGCGCGTGAACGGTCCACAAAAACGCTTTGCTGCTCAGCGTCGTAGCCCACCACCAGGGCTGCGGCTGGGGCCTGCAAGGTGCTGCCCGCCGGGCCCGTCGGGCCCGCTGGGGCGCGCAGCAGCAGCCCACAACTGCCCGCTGTGCAGGCCTGCAGTTCCAGCAGCAGGTCCAGGCAGCGGCCATCGCTGTCCGCCTGCGGCAGCGGGTGCTCGGCATCGGCCAAGTCCATCGCACCCCAGTGCCGGCCTTCGCGCCGCAGCGCCTGCAGCGCCGGCAGCGGTTGCTGCAGCAGTTGCAGCCCGTGCGGGCTGCGGCGTGCGCGCAGTTCACGCGGCAGGGTCATGGCACCGCGCCAGGGGTGTGTGGGCAGGTGCTGGGCGTAGCGATGGCAGCTCATCCAGGCCAGCCACATCTGGCGTTGTGGCGCACCCGGCAGCTCGGCCCACGACAACGCGGCGTAGAAGTCGGCACCGCCGTCGGCCCAGGCCGGGGGGGTGTGCTCGTCGGGTGTGAAGCGTGTGCCGTCAAAGTGCCCGAAGAACAGCCGCGCACCGGTGCCGCCCGAGGGGTGACCGGCCAGCACGTCCACTTTGAACAGCCAGGTGTTTTCGCCTTCGGCCGTTTGCAGCGGTATCAGGTCGGGGCATTCCCAAATGCCTTCGCCTGCAAAAGGGGCGCTGAAGTCACTGAGCGCTTGCCAGTTTTTCAGGTTGCTTGAGCTGTAGAAGCGGGCCAGCCGGTCGTCGGGCAACACCACCACCATCACCCAGCGCGCCGTGGGCGCATGCCAGAACACCTTGGGGTCGCGGAAGTCGCGCAGGCCCAGATCGAGCACCGGGTTGCCGGTGTACTTCGTCCAGCTGCGGCCCCGGTCGTGGCTGTAGGCCAGCTCTTGCGCCTGGCCGCCTTCGGGCCGGCGCAGGCAGCCGGTGTACAGGGCCACCAGGGGTGGCTGGCCGTCGCGACCCAAGCCGCTGCTGTTGTGCCAGTCCACCACCACGCTGCCCGAGTAGATGGACACACGCTCGTCTTCGGCAATGGCCACCGGCAGTTCTTGCCAGTGCAGCAAGTCGGTGCTGACAGCGTGGCCCCAGCTCATGTGGCCCCACTGGCTGCCGAACGGGTTGTATTGGTAAAAAAGGTGGTATTCGCCCTCGAACCAGACCAGACCATTCGGGTCGTTGATCCAGTTGCGCTGTGGCGTGTAGTGGAACTGCGGGCGGTGGGGTTCGGTGCGGGTCATCGGCAGCAGGTGTCAGGCACAGGCACAAGGCTGGGGGCGTACGCTTCAAGAAAAGGCCAGGGCCCAGGCCCAGCCCGGCAGCTCTGCGTGGCTGCCATCGGCAGCTCGGTAAAGCTGCGCTGCGGGCCCCAGGTTCACGGCCACGTGCACGTTTGCCTGGGCGTGCATGCGGCTGTAGGCCAGCACCTGCGCTGGGCCGCTGTCGCGCCACACCAGGGTGCCGCCGTGCTGCCCGTTGGCCAGTGCGCGGTGCTGCTGCTTCAGCGCCAGCAGGCTGGTGTAGAAAGGGCCCAGCGGGTAGCCGCGCCAGGGGATGGGGTCGTGTTCGAAAAACGCCAGCCGCCGGTCGAAATAGGCCTCTTGCCCGCCGTAGACGAGTGGCATGCCCGGCAGCGTGGCGGCCAGCACGGCCATCGCCTTAAAGGCCGCTTCGCTGCCATAGAGTTCCTGGCAGCTGCCATGCCAGCTGTTGCTGTCGTGGTTGGCCGTGAAGTTCATGCGGTAGGCGTCGGCCGGGTACTTCGCCTGGCGCCGCTGCCACCAGGCTTTCAGGGCGCCGGCATCGGCCTTGCCCTGGGCGATGGCCTTGAGCTGGTCAAACAGGTCCCAGTCGTAGGTCATGTCGAAGGCCCGGGCATGCAGGTCGACGGCGTCGCTCTCGGCCAGCATGAACACGGGCTTGATGGCGTCCAGCTGCGTGCGCGCCTGCTCCCAAAAGGGCGTGGGCACCAGGCTGGCCACGTCGCAGCGGAAGCCGTCGATGTCGGCCGTGCGCAGCCACCAGGCCATGGCCTCGGTCATGGCCGGCCACAGGTCTTGCTGCGCACTGGGGGCCTGGTAGTCCAGGCCCACCACGTCGGTCCAGTACTCCACTTCGGGCGTGCCGGGCCTGAAGGTGACGGCGTAAACATCGCCCTGGTCATTCAGCTTGTAGCGGCGCTTGTGGCTGTGCACCCAGGGGTGGTCCCAGGCGGTGTGGTTGGCCACCCAGTCCAGTATCACTTTCATGCCCAGGCCATGGGCTACTTTGACCACGCGCTGAAAGTCGGCCAGGGTGCCGAACTCGGGGTTCACTGCGGTGTAGTCGCTGATGCTGTAGTAACTGCCCCGTCCCCCTTTGCGGTTTTTCACGCCTATGGGCTGGATGGGCATGAACCACAGAATGCCCACGCCCATTTGTGCCAGGCGGGGCAGGTGTGTTTCAAAAGCCGCCAGCGTGCCCTGGGCGGTGAACTGACGCACGTTCACTTCATAGATCGCGGTCTGTTCTGACCAGGGCACGTGCTTAAAGCCGCCGCCGCTGCCGCTGCCGATGTGGGGTGGGGTCATGGTGTTTTTTGGGGTTGAAAACGTGCAGCCGGCAACGGCCAGCGTGCAGGTGGAGGCCAGGCCCAGGCTGGCTTGCCGGCGGTTCATGGCAGCTGGGGCGGCGCCCTGTCAGCCCTTAACGCCACCGGCGGCCAAGCCGGCAACCATCCAGCGCTGCGCCAGCAAAAAAACCAGCGTGATGGGCGCACCGCTGAGCAGCGCCGCCGCAGCAAAGTCGCCCCAGCGGAAGTTGTGTTCCTGCACAAACAGTTTGCTGCCCACGGCCAGCGTCAACTGGTCTTGCTGGCTGAGCAGCACGCTGGCCACCGGGTATTCAATGATGGCGCTGATGAAGGCCAGCATGAACACCACCACCAGCATGGGCAGGGCCATCGGCAGCAGCACACGCCAAAAGGCCTGCCAGGGCTTGGCGCCGTCCACACGCGCGGCTTCTTCTATCTCCACCGGCAGCGTGTCGTAGTAGCCCTTCAGCGTCCACACGTGCATCGCAATGCCGCCGCTGTAGGCCAGCACCAGCGCGCCATGCGTGTTCAGCCCGATGGCCGGGAATGCGCTGCCCAGGCGGTCGAAGATGGCATACAGCGCCACCAGCGCCAACACGGCCGGGAACATCTGCATCAGCATCAGGCCCGTCATCAGGTGGCGCTTGCCCTTGAACGGAATGCGTGCCAGCGCATAAGAAGCGGTGGTGGACAGCAGCAGCGTGACGCAGGCCGACAGCAACGCCACCTTCACGCTGTTGTAAAGCCAGCGCAGCACGGGCAGGTCGGGCAGCAGCATCGTGCCGTCGGGGCCGGGGTAGGGAAAGCCCAGCACGTAACGCCAGTGCTCCAGGCTGATGCTGCTGGGGATGAGCGAGCCGCTGGCAAAGTTGCCCGGCCGCAGCGACACCGACACCACCACCAGAAAAGGAAACAGCACCACTGCGCACAGCAGCAGCAAAAAAGCGTGCGCAGCCAGCAGGCGCAGGCCTTGTGAACGGGGTTGGACGATGGCCATGGTGAAGATGTTTTCAGATGAACGGGCGTGCGGCGCTGTTCAGCGCTTGCTGCTGTCGGCCTGGCGCATGAAGCGCAACTGCAGCAGCGTGATGGCCGCCACGATGAAGAAGATGACGGTGGAAATGGCCGAGGCCAGCCCAAACTGCTGCCCGCTGTCTTGGAACGCGATGCGCCCGGTGTAGCTGACCAGGATGTCGGTGGTGCCGGCGGGCAGCGTGGTGTCCAGCCGGTCGGGGCGGCCGCCGGTGAGCAGGCTGATAAGCACGAAGTTGTTGAAGTTGAAGGCAAAGGCGCTGATGAGCAGCGGCGCAAGCGGCTTCAGGATGAGTGGCCGTGTGATGTGCCAAAAGTTGGCCCAGGGGCCGGCCCCGGCCACGGCCGAGGCCTCATACAGGTCGGCCGGTATCGACTTGATGAGCCCCGAGCACAGCACCATCATGTACGGGAAGCCCAGCCACACGTTCACGAACAACAGCATCAGCTTGGCCAGCAGCGGGTCTGAAAACCAGGCCGGGCGTATGCCGAACAGCCCGTGCAGGATGAAGTTCACCTCGCCCAGGTTTTGGTTGAACAAACCCTTGAAGACCAGGATGCTGATGAAACCCGGCACCGCATAGGGCAGAAACAGCACCAGACGGTAGGCGGCCTTGCCCTGCAGCGGCGCCCAGTTCAGCAGCACCGCCAGCAGCAGGCCCAGGGCGGCGGCGCCGGCCACGCTGAGCGCAGCAAAAGTGACCGTCCAGACAAAAACGCCGACAAAGGGTTCGCGGAACTTGGCTTGGCCAAACAGCGTGGTGTAGTGCTGCAGGCCCACGCCCACGCGGTAGCCGGGCAGCAAGGTGGCGCCGCTGCTGGCGGTGTAGTAGCCCGTGTTGTCGTCGGCGCGGTACAGGGCGCCGGTGCTGCTGTCTTTCAGCGTACCGTCGCCCTGCGCTTCGTACAGCGGCCTGAGCTGCGCAAACTCACGCAGGCTGATCAGCGACAGCACCTCACCACCGGGCAGCGACAGGCGCAGCGCACGCAAGGCCGGCAGCAGCGGCACCAGGTCGCGCAACGGCAACGGCGCGCCCAGGTCCTGCGCAGCGCCGGCTTGCAAGGGCTGCGCCGTGTTGGCGCTCGCCGTTGCCGGCGCGGACGCGGGGTCGCCGGCTGGCAGCACCAGGGGGGGCGTATGCCAGGCCGTGCCGTCGGCATGCAGCAGGCGCAAGCGGTAGCCCGGGCCCGCGCGGTGCACCGTAAAGCCGTGTGCCATGCCGGGCACCGGCACCGCCTGGCCCAGCAAGGCGGCGCGGGCGGCGTCGTGCGACAGCATATTGGTGCTGCTGTAGTTCGTGAAACCGATGCCCACGGTGTAGAGCATCGGAAAGATGACAAAAACAACCGCCGCCGCCACACCCGGGAACAGGTAGCGCAAGGCGTGGCTGCGTGCCGAGGTATAGGCCCACAGCGCCAGCGCCAGCAGCACCAGCAGCGTCAAGGCCAGCAGCGACTGCCCGGCCGCATGCACCTGCAGCACCGCGTACAGACCAGCTGCCGTGGCTGCCGCGCCTGCCGTCCACCCACCCCAACGGCTTGCCATGCCCACCATGCCCCCCTTCAACCCGCCACGATGCGCCGCGCGGCGGCGTCCAGCGCCTGCTGTGGCGTCTGGCGGCCTTCGCTGAGCGTGGTCAACGCGGTTTTCATCGCCGCCCAGAAGCGCCCCATCTCGGGGTTGCTGGGTGTGGGCAGGCCGTCGCGGGCGCTGGCCACGATGCCGGCCACCTTGGGCCCCACCACCGGGTGTGCCATCAACTCTGCGCGGTAGGCCAAGCTGGCCGGCGCGCCGATGGGCTCGGCGCGGTCCAGCGCGCGCAGCCCGGGCAGCGACAGCAGGTGGTGCTCGACAAATTCAGCCGCCAGTTCGGGCTGGCGCGTGCTGCGGTTGACGTAAACACCCTTGACGCCAACAAAGGGCACGGCCGGCTTGCCGGCCACCGTGGGCAGCCGCGCCACGCCGAAGTCCACCCCCGTGCGCTGCAGGTTCACCCAAGACCAGGGGCCGTTGATCATCATCGCCACGTCGCCGCGCGCCATGGCGGCTTCCATCTCCGCATAGCCGCTGCCCACCGGCATGAGGCCGCGGCGCAGCAGGCTGTTCAGCAGCTCGGCACCCTTGACGGCGCCGGCGTTGTTGACGCCGGTGTCACGCCCGTCGTGGCTGCCATCGGGGCGCTGCGCAAAGGCATAAGCGCCGTGCGCGGCCAGCAGCGGCCAGGTGAAGTATGGGTTGGTGTAGTCCCACAACAGGGCACGTTTGCCTTGCTGCTGCAGTTGTGCGTCCAGCGCAAACACGTCTTCAAAGCGTGTTGGCGGTGCCGCCACCAGCGCTTTGTTGTAGAGCAGCGTGATGGCCTCGACGGCAAAAGGGTAGCCCCACAGGCGGCCGCGTGCGGCAAAGCCTTTCCAGGCCAGCGGGTCGATGTCGTTCACCAGGCGCTGGCTGGGCATGACGTTGCGCAGCAAACCGCTGGCCGCCCATTCACCAGCGCGGTCGTGGGCGTAGACATACAGGTCGGGGCCTTTGCCCGCTGCTGCCGCCTGCTGGAATTTGGTGGTGCCGTCCATCGGGTCGGGCGTTTCCACCACCAGGGGCACACCGGTCTGGGCGGTGAAACGCTCGCCCACGCTGCGCGCGGCCTTGGCGCCTTCCACCGTGAACCACAGCACCAGCGGCCGCGCAGCGGCACGCACGGGCAGCGGCACCCCCAGGCTGGCAGCACACCAGGGTGCCGCCCGCCACAGCACCGCGCGCCGCGCCGGGTTCAAGCCCGCGCCCCCGCTGCGGTGGCTGGGCGGGTGCCGTGGCCGGGTGTTGCGGGCGGTGGGCTCATGCGGCGGCCAGCGCAACGGCCCGGCGAAACGTTTGGCAGCGTTGCATGACGACGGGCCTCAGCGTGTGGAAACTTGGGGCGCGGCGCAGTGCTGCCGTATGAAGTCGGCATGGCCGGGCATCACGTCGGCGCAGCGTTTGATGAGGTCGTGGATGCCGGCCAGGTAGGCCTCGATCTCGGGCCCGTCCAGGCTGTCCACCAGCGGGTGGTAACTCTGCGGCTGCAGGTGCTGGCCGTGCATGACCTGCAACCAGGCCACCTCGGAGAACAGCTCGTTGTTCTCGCGCACGATGCGGCCGTGGCTGGCAAACAGTTTCAGCTTGGCCTGCAGCCGGGGCGGCACGGCCATTTCGCGGCAGGCGGTCCAGAACGCTGAATCGGTGCGCTGGTTCAGGTGGTAATGCAGGATGATGAAGTCGCGGATGCTCTCGAATTCGAAGCGGAACTGGCGGTTGTATTCGTCGACGTCCACCGCGCTGAAGCCGGCGCCAGTGCCGGGCAGGCTGGCGGGGAAGAAGTCGATCAGCCGCGCGATGGCCGTTTGTATGAGGTGGATGCTGGTGCTTTCCAGCGGTTCAAGAAAGCCGCTGGAAAGGCCTATGGCCACCACGTTGCGGTTCCAGCCCAGGCGGCGCATGCCGGTGGTGAAACGCAGCGTGCGCGGCTCGGTCAGGGGCTCGCCGTCCAGGTGCTGCAGCAGCGTGGCGGTGGCCTCATCTTCGCTGGTGTGGCGGCTGCAAAACACATGGCCGTTGCCGGTGCGGTGCTGCAGCGGTATGCGCCACTGCCAACCGGCACGGTGTGCGGTGCTGCGTGTGTAGGGTGTCAGCACCGCAGCGGGTGCGCTGGGCACGGCCACGGCACGGTCGCAGGGCAGCCAGTGGGTCCAGTCTTCAAAACCGGTGCCCAGCGTCTGCTCGATCAGCAGGCCGCGAAAGCCGGTGCAGTCGATGAACAGGTCACCTTCAATGCGCTGCCCGCCTTCCAGCACCAGCGCCTGCACGTGGCCGTCCAAGGGGCGCAGCGACACCTCGGCGATCTTGCCCTCCACACGGGTGACGCCGCGGCCTTCGGCATGCCGGCGCAGGTAACGGGCGTACAGGCCGGCGTCGAAGTGAAAGGCGTAGGTGATGTCGTTCAGCGGCGAGTTCTGAATGTCTTGCGGCGGCCGCATGAAGCGGTTGGCATAAGCGGCCACGCGGGTGATGGCGTATTCACCGATGTCGGGCACCCGCCCGGCCTGGTGCATCTTCAGCCAGTACTGGTGGAAGGGCACGGTCCACAGGTCCTGGCCAAAGTGGCCGAAGGCGTGCATGTAACGGCTGCCCAGCCGGCCCCAGTTCACAAATTCAATGCCCAGCTTGAAGCTGCCCTGGGTTTCGCGGATGAACTCGTCTTCGTCCAGTTCCAGCACGCGGTTGTAGAGCTTGATCATCGGGATCGTGGCTTCGCCCACGCCCACGGTGCCGATGTCTTCGCTTTCCACCAGGGTGATGGCCACCTTGCCGCGCAGCACTTTGGACAACGCGGCGGCCGTCATCCAGCCTGCCGTGCCGCCGCCGGCGATGACGATGTTTTGCAGGAGGCGTGCGTCCATGTCGAGCAATTTCAGTCAGCAAAAACCCCTTGCGGTTTGCGCCGGCAAGGGGTCGTGGAAGGGCGGGGGGCGGGCTACAGCTTGTAGTTCAGGCCGAACTGGTAGAACTTGCCATCACGCTTGCGTTCGACCTCGTCGCTGGGCACGGTGCGGTAGCGGACGTACTCTGTGTTGCCCGAATTGCTGACTTCGAAGCGCGCCGCCAGGCCTTTCAGCCAGCCACTCTGGATCTCGTAGCCCACCTGCAGGTCGGTGATGCGCTCGGCCTTGATGAAGGTGTATCGGCGGTCGCCGGTTTCGTTGGTGATCTCGCCCAAGAAGTCGCTGCGCGAGCGCGAAGCCACGCGCGCCGAGAAGCCCCACTTCTCAAAGTAGATGCCGGTGTTGGTGACCCGCTTGGACAGACCTGGCAGCGGCACCGTTGACAAGCCCACGTCCTGCGTTGACAGGCCCACGCTTGCGATGTTGATAGAGCTACTGGTGTTGCTGTGGTTGACGAAGGCGCCGAAGCCGTCGAGCCAGCTGCTCACCATGTTGAGCGGCAGGTCCACCGCAACCTCAATGCCCTTGATGTTGCCGCCATTGCCGTTGACCGGTTTCGTGAAGTAGCCCAGCCGCGGCGCATTGGCCGGAATGCCGCTGCCCGGGCCGACGTACGGCGTGAAGTCGAACGGCTGACCCACATTCAGGATGTAGCTCGACAGGCTTTTGTAGAAACCGGCAACCGAGAAGTAAGCGCGGGTGCCGAAATACTTTTCGTAAGCCACGTCGACGGCGTTGGCGCGGAACGGCTTCAGTTGTGGGTTGCCGCCGCTGCCCGTGATGGTGCCGGTGACCCCACTAGGGCCCACCTGCGCGGCGTCATAGCCGTAGCCGAAGCTGGCGCGCATGTCGTCCACCTTGGGCCGTGCCATCACGCGGCTGAGCGCGAAGCGCACGACGCCGGAATTGCCCAGGTCGGCCAACAGGTTCAGACTCGGCAGCACATCAGTGTATTTGTCGCTGCCGCGGATGTCGTTGGCGGGGCAGTTGGTGTCCGACACGCACACAGCAGGTGTGCGGTCGACGTTGAAGCCGCGCGAGCTTTGGTCGGCCATGGCCACCTGCAGACCCGCGTTGCCACGCACGGGCAAGCCCATCAGCGTGGTGTCGAGATCGGTCTTGAAAAACGCGCTGGTGACCTTCTCCTCAACCTCCCAGTCTTTGTTGTAGATGTCGGGGTGCAGCTTGCGCACCACGTTGTAGATCGACCCGATCGAGGACGACGAATCGAAGCTGGCCACGTTGATGCTGCCGCCCGGCGTGGGAATGCTTATCGTGCCGCTGCCGGGCATTGCAGCCGACGCCAGCGGGCTGCCGCCCGCAATGACCAGCCGCCCTTCAGTGAACGTGCGCGTCTTGGTACGGTCGGACAAGTGCACGCCGGCCTCGACAGCCGCCACCGGCCCCCAATCCAGATCGCGTTTGCCCGACAGCCGCAGGCCGCTGAGCTCGTCGTTCACGTTGTAGATCTTGCTGTAGCCGGCCTGCGGCGAGTTGATGCCCCCACCCCAGCCCTGCACGTCGGTGAGGCGGACGGTGTTGCGGTCGGTGTAGTTCAGCCCCGGCGTGAAGCTGCCGTTGTTGGTGAACTGCACGCTGTCGAAGGTGGCACCGTCCAGTGCCGCCTGCGTGGTGCCGGCGGTGGTTTCGATGATGCCGCCGGAACGCTTGGCGGTGCTGCGCGCCAGGTCGGCCGTCAGCGTCCACTGCTCGCCCACCTTGAGCTCGTTGTTCCAGCCGAACGACTCGATCTTGTCCTTTTCGGAGATGGAGTCGTTGCGAACCACGGCGCGCACGTTGTTGAAGGTGCCGGCAGTGGCGTTGCCGCCCGACACTGTGGCCTGCGTCAGCTGGCCCGGCCGGTCGTAGGTGAACGGCGGCGAAAGCCAACTGTCGTTCAGCGGCGCCTGGAAGCCGGTTTTGGTCTGCACCTTGTCGAACTTGGTGCTGAAGAAGTCCAGCGTGCTGGTGAAGCGCTTGTTGGGGCGGAACTGCAGGGTCGCGGCGGCGCTGTCGCGCTCGCGGGTTTCCTGGTCGGCCCAGGCGTTGAAGCCGTTGTAAGGCACGTTGACCGTGTTGCCGCTGAATGGGGCCGTGCCGCCGCCCCAGGACTCGAAGCGCGACGTGACGCCGCCCTTTTCGTCCAGGCGGGCAAAGCCGATGGCCAGGCCGATGGTCCGGTCGGCGAACTGGTCGATATAGCTCAGCGCGTAGCGGTCACCGTCGCCTTCGGAGCCTGCGGCATCAACGTTGAGCCTGTTCTTGCGGTATGACAGCGCCACAGCGCGCTTGGGCTGGTCAAGCGGGCGGAAGGTGGTCAGGTTCACGGTGCCCGAGAGGCCGCCGTTGACGCGGTCCGCCTGGGGTGTCTTGTAGACCAGCACGCCGCTGATCAGTTCGCTCGGGTACTGGTCGAACTCGACGCTGCGGCTGTCGCCGGTGCTGGCCTGTTCGCGGTTGTTCAACAGAGACGTCGCCATGTCGGGCTGCATGCCGCGGATGCTGATCTGCTGCGCGCGGCCGGCGCTGCGCTGCGCCGCCACGCCGGTCATGCGCGACATGCTTTCGGCGATGCTGGTGTCGGGCAGCTTGCCCAAGTCTTCGGCCGAGATGGCCTCGACGATGCTGTCGGCGTTCTTCTTGACGCTGATGGCGCTTTCGATGCCACGCCTGATGCCAGTGACCGTGACAGTCTGCACCTCGTTGGCGCCGGCCGACTGCGCCACGGCGGGTGCCGAGTTCAGCAGCGTTACAACAGCCAACGCCACGGGCGTGATGGGCAGAAGCCGCGACCCGCGGCTGGAAGGAATGAAGGTTTTCATGGTTGTCTCCAGAGCAACTTTATGGAACGGAAGCCGGGGCACAACAGCCCGGCCGCAGCGGCCAGGCCCTTCCCCACAGGGCCGACGGGTCAGAACTGTGTACCAAAACTAGATTCTTCAGCTACCTTCGAAAACCCTAGATGACGCCGTTCGCTGCATTCAAGCAACATCCAGCCCGCGCCACTTAGCAGGCGATGGCGTGTTATTCGGGTATTCCCGCATGAGCAATCCCCTGCAACCGGTGTTTTTGGCAAGCCAGTGCTGTAGTGAAACTACATCTCTCACCCACCATTCGTCAGCACCCGTCACCATGTGCAGCATGAACCTGATCACCCAAGTCTGTGCCGGGCTGGCCGCTGCCGTGCCGCTGCTGGTGCAGGCTGCGGGCCTGAAACTGCACGTGCCTTCGCCCGACTGGCGCGACCAGGTCATCTACTTCGTGGTCACCGACCGCTTTGCCGATGGCGACCCGGCCAACAACGACCAGGGCGTCGGTGAATACGCGCCCGGCCAGCGCAACCGCTACCAGGGCGGCGACCTGAAGGGCCTGACGCAGCGGCTGGACTACATCAAGCGCTTGGGCGCCACCACGGTGTGGATCACGCCGCCGGTGGCCCACCAGTGGGTGAACCCGTCAAACGACTACACCGGCTACCACGGCTATTGGGCCGAAAACCTGCTGCAGGTGGACAAACACCAGGGCACGCTGGCCGACTACCAGGCGCTGTCGCACGGCCTGCACAGCCGCGGCATGTACCTGGTGCAGGACATCGTGGTCAACCACATGGGCAACTTTTTCACCTACCGCGACCGCTGGGTGCAAGCTGACCCGGCGCGCGGCTGGGAAGCGCACGACCAGACGCCCCCCGTGCCGCGCCCCAGCCAGCCGCCTTTTGACCAGAACGACCCGCGCAACCCGCAGCAGCGCGCCGCCGGCATCTACCACTGGACGCCCGACATCGTCGACTACAACAACCCGGTGCAGGAACACCACTTCCAGATGGCCGGGCTGGACGACCTGAACACCGAAAACCCGGCCGTGCGGCGCGCGCTGCGCCACAGCTTTGGCCACTGGATCAAGCAGGTGGGGGTGGACGGCTTTCGTGTCGACACCGCCTTTTACGTGCCGCCGGCTTTCTTTGACGACTTTCTGCACGCGCGCGACCCCGCCGCGCCCGGTGTGCTGCGCGTGGCGCGCGCCACCGGGCGCCAGGCCTTCCATGTGTTTGGCGAGGGCTTTGGCATCGACAAACCGGGCCAAGACCAACAGGCCCGCAAGATTGAAGGTTATGTGCGCGCCGGCGCCAGCAGCCCTGGCCTGAAGCCCGGCCAGCCGCTGATGCCGGGCATGCTGAACTTTCCGCTGTACGGCAGCCTGGGTGATGTGTTTGCACGCGGCAAACCGCCGGCCGAGTTGGCCGACCGCATCCAGCGCACGATGGCCGTGCACAGCCGGCCGCACGGGATGGTGAACTTTCTGGACAACCACGACGTGGACCGCTTTCTGGCCGGTGGCAGCACGGCCGGTTTGCAGCAGGCGTTGCTGGCGATGTTCACGCTGCCGGGCATTCCGGCCATCACCTACGGCACCGAACAGGGCTTTACGGAACAGCGCGCGTCGATGTTTGCCGCCGGCTGGGGCAGTGGCGGCCGTGACCGCTTTGACGAGCAGGCGCCGCTGTACCGCACCATTGCCGGCCTGGCGGCGCTGCGCCAGCAGCACCGCGTGCTGTCGCGCGGTGTGCCCACGGTGCTGCGCGCCAGCGAAGGGCAGGCGGGGGTGCTGGCGTGGAAGATGTCGGCCGCTGCCCCGACCGCAGCACGCCAAGGTGGCGGCAGCGCAGCGGCCCGCCAAGGTGCCAAGGCCATGGGCACGCTGCTGGTGCTGATGAACACCGCCAGCCACGACACGCTGCTGGACGCGCTGGACACCGGCCTGCCGCCGGGCACACGGCTGCAGCGCGTGTACAGCTTGGACGGTGCGGCCAGCGCCACCACCCCCACCCCCGCTGCCGACCTGCGGCTGGACGCCCGTGGCCGCTTCACCCTGGCTTTGCCGCCGGCCAGCGGCCAGGTCTGGCGTGTGGTGGGCGCAGGCCCGCAAGCGGCCGTGGCGCGGCAGCCCGCAACACGCGCTGCCGCCACGCCGGTGCGGCTGGAACTGGCCCCGTTGCCCGACGCGCCTGCGGCGGGCGACTTCACCCTGCAAGGCCGCGCCAGCGGCAGCGCGGCGCCACCGCTGCTGGTGGTGG
>JACCDR012427251.1_pt1 | contig 13819 bp, 25 predicted proteins | sample 7446431 | NCBI WGS metagenome assembly JACCDR01 (sample SAMN15323443, study PRJNA562643) | freshwater metagenome | isolation source: river surface water | place: USA:Blue River Watershed | collected 2017-08-17 | reverse complement strand
GTGCTTGATTTATGCAGTGGTAATGGCCTCATAAGCTCTGTGTTGAAATCCTGTGGAGTACAGAACATCGAAGGTGCTGACAAATATATGTATGAACGTTATACAGAAGAAACAGGTTTCATTTGTCACCCGTATTCATTTGAAGATATTTCAGATTTTAAAGTCCAATTCGAGAGTTACTACGATGTTATAGTTTGTAGTTATGCTTTTGATATTGTACCTGATTCATACAGGAACAAACTTCTGTACGCATTGAGTACTTATGCTGATGCTTTAATCCTGATTAGACCGAATTCACATATATTAGAATCTGATATGTGGGAATTGAATTTCCGTACTAAAGTACATAAAAGTACTGCTACGGTGTATAAGAAAAAAAGGCACTCATAAGAGTGCCTTTTGTTTTATGCTTTTCCTGCAATTACAACTTTACCAGCAAAATCATCATTACTGATTAGAGTTATATTGTCAGAATCATCTATTTCAATGGTAATAGCTACAAGTTTAGTTCCATCATATACTGATAAAGAAGGTGTTGGTTTATTGTGTTCGCTGAATGGAATTTCCATTTCAAACGTAGCACCATTTGCAACCCATACTAAAGCAGTACTATATACTGATGTTTGGTCAGTTGGTCCAATAATTATTACGTCTAAGTCTTGTGCAACATCCTGTGTTATAGTCACATTACCACTTGCATCTACTGATACATCTGGATTGTAAATCACACCGTTAGGACTTTGAATCTGTAGTACTAAATCAGTACCGCGATTATGTTCACTTTCATTTAACACATAACTAAATGTTCCATCCCCATTATCAACAAATTGATTTGCTGACACTGGAACATGAGTAGTGAAATCACTATCGGTTCCGCTTGGGAATACTTCAAATGGAACTGTTGCAGTATTATAATGTGGTGATGTTACAGTAATTGTACCCATTCCTGGGTCAACGAACTGAACATTATTAAATGTAAACACACGGTTATGTACTGTTGTAGTATACTCAACTCCTTCTGGAGTAGTCAATGTCACAATCATACCATCTTCATTTAAAGTTCCACTTGCAGCACTTACTGAACCAATAACAGTAGTACTGTCAACAGTTACGGTATTAACTACAATAGAACCTAAGTCTGGAGTTGGAATACTACATTCAGGTGTGTACATATCATATAGATATATACCATTACTCAGAACAACTTTGTTATATAAGAAACGGATTACAAATCCGTACTGAGACATAGAATCATTATAACCACGAACAAAGAATGAATTTACAGGAATAAGATCCAGCAATTCATCATCCGATAAACTATAATCAAGAACTCTATTACTTGTATTATAACCAGTTAATTGTACTTTCTGATACACCACTTCTGATACTGGATCGATCAAATCATATACATTGATAGAACGTTGTTTGTAAATTCTTACATTTTTCAACTTAGTTCCATTTTTCAGCAATGCACCATCAACGATAAATCCACATATACCATATGGGTAATCATTTATACCAGCGATAGGTTTAGCCATATATCACTCCCTAGTTATTATAAAGTATTTATTTTATATGACCTGTTTTTCCTTGACATTTTCACCCCCTTCCTGTACTATAAAAACCAAAGAAAACATGTATTAACGACAGATTTTGCTTGACAAGGCGGCAATTTTTGTTTATAATATATGGACATTAATTGAGGTAACATTTATGAGTACACGTTTAATTATTCGTGAGAACAAAATGAAGATTCGTTTGCACCAGGATGAAGCAGAATCTTTTATGGCAAAGGCATCGGCAAAAGCTGACAAATATAACAAACTTGCACCAGCAGGAAAGTCGCCATACGGCTTCAATCACGCTCATTCTCACTTGGTTGGGATGGCAGCGGAACACGCTTCATGGATTCTGTTTAACGAGATTGAAACGCTCTCAGGCGTGAATCTTAATATCGATCCGGCATTCCAGGATGACCGCCGCGAGGGTGAGTGCGATATTTACGTAGCAGGTAAACGCATTGAAGTAAAGGGTATTAAGTACGGTTCTTGGTTACGTTTCGGACCATGTATCAGTGCACGTCAGTTGCCTAAAATTCAAAAGAAAGCTGACATTGTTCTTTGGGCGTTGTATAATGAACGCTGTCAGGAATTCACGTTCGAGGGTTTCAACTACGTTGATGAAATTACAACCTTAGAAACAATCATGACAGGTGCAGAAGGTCGTCCACTGATAGAAAACTATCCAGTACTACCTATCATTAAACCAATGCAAACGCTTAGTTTAAATTAAGAGGTATTATAATGAAAGTGTTCGGTATTTTGTTTCTCGCGTTCGCAGCTTATCTAGCATTCTTCCGTTTCGCAGATGCAAGTACTTTACCAACAAACAAATATGCTTTTTGTTCAGGTTACGCAGGTAAAATGCACGAAGTATATCGTTTGAAACATTACCAAAAAATGCAAGAATTCTTTGATGCACGTATTGGTAACAACAAAGATGAGTTTACATCAGAGTACTATCAGTCAGGTTCAGAAATTGTTAAGAATGGTGTTGCCATTAAACTGAACGTTAACGATAAGTGCGAGGTGCTTTTCCAGAAAGGTTAATATGGCAACTATTATTATATTTTTCTTAGCATTCCAAGTATTTTTTGGAATAGTCAGCGGCGGGATACCACCACGGATCATGTACGCACTGACAGTAAGTAATGGTTTTTGGAACTTCCTACAGAACTATGCGTTATCGTATCAAGTATCATACGATCAGATTCATAGTACTGAAAAGTTCCTTCCTGAAGTTAATTCTAAGTTAGAGAAACTTTTATCTTTAGCTTTAATTGGTGAGGCAGACGTAGAATTAAGTATTGATTATCGACGCTTAATGGGTAATATACTTCGTATTAGCAAACCTGAATCATTTACCGGTACTTCACGTTATAGCGGTAAAGTTCATTTCTATATGAATTCAGGTATGATTGACGAAGAACCGTATGCTTTATCACCAACTGTTTTTATTCTTGCACAAAAAGTATACAAGCGTGTTCTTGATGCAAAAGAGCAGGAAAAGATTGAAACGAAACGAAGTAAAATTTAATTGACTATTGTTTCTAATTAAGTATAATATTTTAAAATCAAATTGTGCGAGGATTTATTATGTCATCTGTACTAGCAACTAAAATCACCAAATCAATGATCAATCGTGCTGGCTATATTCCGATTGAAACAACTATGGACAACGGTGGTTTTCTCAGCATCATGGATGATGACTTTATGTATTATACTTTCAAAGATTGTTTGAAGGTTGACCGTACTGATTTCCACAAATGGGTATGTTATTGGGATTCTTATCCATTTGCAATTGTCTGTGATGTTAAAGCTGACAAACTCGCAAACGGATATACCAAAGTTGCAATTCTGAATAAAGAAATTGTTCCGGTTTCAGAAGTTGGTGAATTCCCTTCTAAACGTAATATTTGTTTTGGCTCAATGCTTAAAGGTAAGTTTTTAACTAACAAAGCAGTACAGCAATTTGTTACTGATGGTCTAGGTAATGTTGATGTACAGGTTAGTACTCGCACCAATACCAGCACAACTAAAAAAGAAAAAACTGTACTTTCGAACGAACAGATTAAAAATCTAAAAGAAGAAATGCAACGTAATTGGGGTTGTGTTTTAAAATAATAAATTCGGGGATTAACTATCCCCGAAACTTTTAACGGTGAAATATGAAACGTTCAACATTACTAAGTATTACATTATCATTAATGACTGTTGAAATTGCATATACAGTTGCACATCTTAATGAAATGTATCAGTTCATGAATGGTGTATTACAATCTAAGTACTACGCACTGTTTGCAATTTCTTATGTAGGGTTTTGTTTGTTCTCTGCGTGGTACTTTACATTTTCTGTACCTGCACTTGAATACAAACGTAACATGGTCGCACACTTCGAAGATGTATATGGAAAAGAGCGATTCAGCTTCATATATACATATCACTTCCTTGCGTTCGCTATTGCTTCATTCTATATGAGTGCCTGGCCGTACTTCATTATGAGTGTAGGCTTGTGGTTATTCTGGACGTGGGTACGTACTAAACAGAATGATTATGCTGATGAGTACGAACTCGAACGTAAGAAAGAAGAAGCTAAACAAAAACCAACTGTAGTACTTGACCGTACTGAATTACTATAAGAGGGAACCATGTATTCAAAAATGTTAACTAAGTTCTTGTTTGGGTTCTTTACTCTGTACTTTATTGCAGCGTATGGTTCAGTAGCGATGACTTTTAAAAGCTTGCCATTAGTTATTGCTTCCCAATGGTACACATTAGCATCAATCATTGTAGTACTTACCGCATTCGCTGCGTTCTGTACAACATTTCTCAATTTCGGTATGATTTTTGAAGTTGATAATGACTGTAAACGTTTCAAACTAAAGATATATGAAATACTACATGACAAAGTTATTAGTCCAGTATGGCACTGGTTGTTGGTAATCAGCATGATCGGATTATTTCAAATTGGTCACTATGGTGATTCAATAGTGACACTTTGTTTATTTTCATGTATTATTACTTTCCGTATTGCACATCAGAGTGTTGTGCGAAAAGCAAAAATTCAAATACTGAACTCGTCTATAACTAAAAAATAAACTCAATACCAGTTGACTCAAGCGACGTTAACTGGTATACTTTTCAGTATATTAAGTGATGGAGAAATAAAATGAACCAACAAGAAATTGTTCAAAGCATCAAAGAGAACGAAGACGGTATCAGTGAGCATCAACTTCGTATCAAAGAATTGTACGAAGGTATCAACACTGGTCTGCAACAATCTGGCGGTATCCGTACTTCTGAAGTAGATGAAAAGTACAAAAAGATTGATGCTGCTTTCGGTGCTAAAGCTAAACTGGAAGGTGAAGTTCGCAGTCTCAAAAAGCAATTGCTGGAGATGATCCTGAGTGAATAAATCAAATCTCGAAACACTACTCTATAATCTTAGTGCGGTGAAATACGAGTACGGGATTATGTGTGAAACTGCTCTAGACCAGTTGAGTCATTATTTTTGTACCGTTGGCAATGCAATCAACTACGATAGTAAACGTGGTATTGTGGATTGTGACCGTTCCGGTAATTATTTTTGTATTACTGAAACACATACGTTCAATTTTAACGAAGTCCAGGTTCGGCGTAAAAATTCATGCGATGAATTGGAACTACAACATAATCGCATGAAAGAAATCTTCGGAGAAAATATGCCGGAGAGTATGAAACGGCTGTACGTGGATGAAATCGAAAAACTGAAAAAACCGTTCGAAGTACTAGACGAACAGTACTTTTTCAGTTATAATGATATTGCACGTGAGATGATTGAAGTAGTTCGTAAACGTAGTGAATCTGATCCTCACCTGCGTTTACAGATTAGTACTCCAGTCATGAGTGAACAGTACTCAATCATTCATAAAGTTAAGAGTACTGATAATCCACTAATCGTGCGGTTGGCTATTGCTACGTGCAAAGCCTGGGTAGAAGTACTGGAATACTACGTGCAAGCTGAATTGTACTTTACTGAAGAAGAAGTACAAAAACATCAGGGTGCAGCGTGGACGTGTTCGTTAAATCACATCAATACTTGTATTGATAATTTCAAACAGATTATTACTGACCTGGAGATTCAAAATGATTAAGCCAATTATTCTGTTGATCGTTGTACTAGGTATTGGTGCTGCTGGTGGTTATGCTTATGGCACAAAACATCCAACAATGGGTGATTGTGTAAATTCGGTTATTGGGAGTTAAAATGGAAATTAGTCGTAAATCCTGGCATTATCGTATGACTGCGTGGTGCTGGGATCATTTTGGTAAAACACCATCCAATTCACTTTGTGGTTATTTCTGGCAGATGGTGTCATCTCCATTCGTAGTAATTGGTATGTATGCTGCAATCCTTGTAGTAGTACTTGTTATGCTAAGTTGGAGTTTATATCTTTCTGGTGCATATCTTTGTAATTTCTTACACTGGATTCATGTACTTCCTGATTCATTTGATATGGTTCCTGGAGTAATTAACTGGCGGCATTTTGTAGTTTCATTGCTGATCACTGCTGGTATCGTTGCTAAGGTTGTATATTCAGTTTATAAACAAGAGAATCCAAACAAAGAACCGAACGTTGTTTTCGAATTTATTAAAGCGAAGAAACGTAAAATCTGTCCATTGATTGAATTCAAAGATTAATATTAAAAGTACTACTCTATATGGGGTAGTACGTTTTTTTAAGGAAGTTATAATGTTCAAAGTTAATGACTGGATCATTTTAGAAGACAAAGATACCTTTGCTTCAATGCACCATAGCAATCGTGATATTTTAGCTACTTTACACAATACCCGATTACAAGTTGTGCGGATTGATAATGATGGTGACATACGTTCAGTACGTATGGAATCCGGTAAGCAGCTTGATTTTCCTATCACAACACGCGAGCAGCAATGCTTCCGTTTGCATTCAAAAAGTACTAAGCACGGTTCTTTTAAAATCATTTTAACATACATCGAAGATGGTAAAACGATTGAAGAAGAAGGTGTAACATTTATCGACATTGATGCTAATACTGTCGAATACAAATACAATCGTAAAAAACTTGGCTTTATCAAATATTGTGGTGAAGTTAAATTAAAGATTAATGAACTTAAACAAATCACCATTAGTACACCTGATAACGAACGAGTATACCATATCGATAAAGGTGTAATTGTTCGCGAACATATTATGTACGATGAAGAACGAAAATTCAAACGTTTCAAGCTGGGGGATTAAAATGCAGAACAACTCTATCTCTATAGGTACTCCACTGTGGATGCAAACTCCACTGCACGAATACTATGTAGTACAAAAAGTATCGCCTAACGGTGTGGCGTATATTGCTATTGATCAACATAGTGGTGGCTATCCATTCGATACGAACTTTTCTGGTGCTGAACGTTATGCAACTTTAGAACGTGCGGTACAATCGATGAAAAGTAATTCAGGTACTGCTGTTGTTCATTGCAAAATTTTCGGTGACATTGTTGAGCAATGTCAAATTGATCATCAGTTACGTTTATCCGCTATTGCAAAGTTAACTCCTGAAGAAATTCGTGCATTGGGATTAGTAAAATGATAGGTTCATTGGGATTGTTCTGGAGTGAAGAAGATGGTAGTATGATTCTTTCTCCATGTGATGAAGCATTCCAGGAACCTAAAGTGGCGTATTTTTACATTCAAGTCGAAACCGAATCGGAATATAAACATATTCGCATGGATAAGTGGAATACTCCTGTGCGAACGAATAACCATTTCGAATGTACACGCTTCGATACGTGTGAAGAAGCGGTAGAAGTAGTGAAGAAATTTAACCTTGTCAGTACTTCTCATGTACATAAGGTTCGGCTTGCTCGTGTAACTGGCACGTACATGTGGGATGATATAGTGTACGTCTATTGCTCCTTGAAAAATCTAGGAAATGGCAAATTTGGCCTTGCAATCAGCGAACGCATGTGATATATTATTTTACATCGAGGGGAGATGACCTTCCCTCTCTATTAAGTGAGAAATTCAAATGACAGCATATGAAATGTGTATTGCCAACATCGCTCGTAAAATCCGTGCAATTCCTGAAAATCAACGTGACAGCGAATTAAATGCGTTTGACTATGCAATAGGCATTGCTGCTGGCTTTTGTAAAGATCAAAATGAAGTTGTGATCGATATTGCTAACTTCAAAGAAGATTCAAAAAAAGCTTGACAGTACTAAGCAGTGTGCTATACTGATAAGGTTCAAGCGGCAAGACAACTTTTAAAATCTTCTCGCTAAAAAGTTTAAAAAAGTACTTGACAACCACTTCGTTAGATAGTACAATTTAGTCTCTGAGAAAGAACAAAGAGTTCGTGTTAAATCTAAAAAGAGGATTGAACGCAAATGTAACAGTTAAATATTAAATTTTATAATATTGATGACTAGGAACTTTTTTGATTTTTAAATCGGGGCGAATGGTTCCCCCGATAACCGGATAACTTTGAGGATCGCAATCATGAAGTAATTAACACTAATTGAATCTGATCATTTAAAATATTGCCGAGTTATTAGTGGTACGGGGTGGTGTCCAGGCAAAAAACGCCGCTACCTATAATCCACAAATGAATGACATTTTGCAAAGAACACGTACTGCGTAATGAGTACAAGCTGAGAGGAAACCGATACTCTTGACATTATCAGTTATCGGCAGAGAATCTATGAAGGCTGTTCTTGTCTGACTTTGCCGTTGAAAAGTAACGGTACATGGGTTATGTGAGTTGTGTGAATCTTGCTGTAATGATGGATAACGAGTTAAGGCGTTTGATGGCTTACAGTCGGGTGATCCGGTCACAAATTAGGAGTAGAAACACGACTAATCGAACACGGTTAGATGAAGCTGAGGCAGAGCTTTCTCGTAATTAGGACGGGTACGGTGATATGCATACCGTGAGTGTTTCAAACATTTGTGTACTGTATAGCGTAGATACAGTAACTCTTTCGAGAGTTGTTTGATTAACCGCATATGTCGAACTTCCCGAACGAAGTTCAAAACAGAATTGAAGTACTACGAAGTTGCGTGTTATAATCAGTTCGGTGAGGACTAACACGCAGCGATTTAATTACTGTATCGAGTTGTATCATTCACAGGTTAGAGTTTGTGATGCAGTGAGGTGACAGTAATAAGTTCGAACAAAACAATAAATTGTCTTAGCAGTGAAGCTGTTAACTTCATGAAAGCCTTGACAATTAGGGAACAGCCGACTATAATGTGTTTATAGATTCCCCACTACCTGTAATAATGGTTAGCCCAAGTGCAGTAAAGGTGTTTCGGTACGGGAGTTCACAAAAATGGACTCCCACCTTTTAAGTTAGCTAATTAAGTGAGAATAACAATGAAAAACGCACTGAAAACCCAATTGTTCAAAGTGATTAAGAACACTGCATCGGAACGCAACATGTCACAACGTGACCTGGGGAAAGCGTTGCAGGTTTCTCAACCACGTATTTCTAATCTGCTGGACGAACGTCAAGATCTGTTCAGCATCGATAAACTGCTTGAATTCGTTGATACGTTAGGGTATCATGTTGAAATCAAAGCAGTGCAAAAGGAGACAGTACAATGAAAGAATATATCGTTGAGTACTTTCAGAAAGGCGGTTCTAACCCTTTAGCTACTCGTCAGTTCGCACATAACGAAGCAATGGCTCGTACTAATGCGAAGAACGAAAAAGGTCAGGATATTATTATCCGCAGTGTTAAACCAGTATAACACTAACTCGCCCCACACAAATAAAAAGCCAGCTAAGCCCTGGCTTTTTTTATTGGAAAATTTTAGTTGTTGCTATTTTGTACGGAGATAAAAGTGAGTCCAAAGAAATTAAACTTAGATGATATTCAGGAAGAGATCCTTGACGAGTGTTTTGAAAAAGAAGAATTAACTTTAGAATCACTTGTTATCGATGATTCAGACGAAGATACTACTTCTGACAGTACTGATGATGTACATCACGGTTTAACAATGGATCAGATTAAAACACAAATTAAATCTGACCAGTACATTAGCAACGAAGATTTAGTACGTAAAGTACAATCCGGTGTAGATGTAGAAGAATCAAAGAAATTACTTGTTATGTTCAACAGTGGTTTAGTGTACAACGAAGCAAAGAACTGTACTTGTAATATTCCTTTCCAGGATAAAGTACAATATGGTTTCGAAGGTTTAATGAAAGCAATTTACGGTTTCAATACAACTTTCCGTACATTGTTTAGTACTTATGCAACAACTACGATCCGTCAACATATGTATCGTAATGGTAATAACGATGTTCGTATGGTAGCTCTACCTGAACATCTGTCAGTTAATAACATTCGTATTCAATCTTTTATCGAACGTTATATGAATGATAATACTGGCTACCCAAGTAATGATCAAATCGCTGAAGGTACTGGAATTGATATTCGTTCCGTTAAGCGTATCATGAACTATAACAGTAATACTTTTAGTATTGATACGCCAATGAACAAAGGCGACGAAGGTTCAGAGCAAACATTAAAAGATATTATTCCAGGTGATAGTTCTGACTATGTGGTTGATGAACGTTGTGTTGCAAAAGACTTTGTAAGTACAATGGAAGAAATCATGAATGAACTTGAAGAACATGAACGTGTTCTGCTTGGTTTAGTTCACGGCTTAGATGGCTATCGTATCCATACGTTTGATGAAATTATTAGTACTGGATATATAGATGGAAAAGGTAAGTACGTTACATCTAAAGCTACACTATCTCGTCGTTACAATGATATGATGGATAAAGTACGTCGTATTGTTGAACGTAAACAAATTAACTTCGATCTTTAAAGGTACTATTTAATGACACATAAAGATAAACGTTCAGTAACTACAGATGCGTTACATTCACTTGGAATGATTCATTGGCAAGAAGAAAAACGTGATGCAATTCATTTAGGTGTAGAACCTGTTGTTGCTGGTGAGGATATTGCAGTTGGTGCAAACATTGGTATTGGTAAAGATGGTTTTGCATATGCTACCGATTACCGCAATGACATTAAAGCAGTTGGTATTGCCGATCCATTCCTTGCAAATCGTATTGAAAAGGGTGAATCTTTCTGGCTCGTAGTTTATCCACGTCAGATTACTTCGTTACGTCATTGTTGGGAACACCCCGATTTTGATAACACTGAAGAACCGAAAGTACTTGACATTGCTGAAGTATCAAGTGATGATCTAATGGTAGAGATCCAACGCCGTTTAGCTACTAACAACGTTGTACAAACGGTTCAGGAGCCTGTACAGGAAGCTACTGACGCAGACGAAAAGCGTAAGGCATGGGCTTGGATTCATGATTACGCAGACGGCTTAGGGCTTGATACAGACGAACTGATGGACTATGCAGATTCTTGGGTTTCTGCTGAACGTCGCGGAACCTGGGGTGAATATCTGTGTAAAGGTGGTGATCTCGAAGGTGAATATGTATCAGACGAATTTTGGGATAATTACGATATTGTCCGTGATGAAAGTACTGATAAAGAACGTGGTTCGTTCTTCACTTGTTCATGTTAAGGTAATGTCATGGAAAAGATTACTGCTGCATTACTCAAACATATTAACGCATGTGATAATGGTATAGATTTTTTTGTACGTAATAATTTAGAAGGTCTACCAGTACAATCTATTAATTTGGTTTCTGGTGATTTCGGAAATTACGTATTGTGGCTTAAAGAAAAACTACCACAAATTATTGAAATCAAAGAAGAAAATGTTCCACCATATACACATACACCAAAACCACTAAAGAAAAATGGTCGTGAAATCACTCGCGTGTATGATGACCGTGGTAATGTTCTTAAATTTACCAATACCATCATTGACGAAGAAGGTAAAGTTAACATTTATGAAGAAGAATATGATTATCAATTCATAAATGGTATTCTGTATAAAATTACAGATACACTAAACAACAAAGTAATTATAACTCTTTAAATATGGTCGTTCAATGAAAGAAGAACACAAAGGTATAGTTTCTGTTGGTAAAATTTTAAATCGTAATCTATTTGGTTTAAAAGGAAGTCGTCAGGGTTTTGGTAGTTTAGGTTTAGAGAATTTCAAAACTGAAACTATTGTAGATACTACAAAGATGACACCAGAAGAAAAGAAAGAATACTTAAAAAATTTCAATAAACAATAAATTTAAAGGGTTGACTCAGGTCAGCCCTTTTCTATATGGGAAACGTATGAAATACATCCAATGTCTGTTAAATTTTTTCAAAAAAATGGTAAGTAATATGAAAGAAGAAGAAGTTAAAAAAGGTTTACTAGTTTCTATCAGTGTAGTAGTTGGTATGAATCCACTGAAGACTAAAGTAGAAACCATATTCTTTGAAAATATCGAAGAAGGTCGTGAGTTTGCTAAAACACACACGACTATCAGCAAGCAGTTAGTAACCATCTCCAAGTAAATAAAATAATCAGTACTCCAAATAAATACCTTATAATTTAAGGAGTACTGATTATGTTACCTTTCACACGAATGTTAGTGTATGCTAATAATTCAACCATTTTAAATGGAAATTACACACAGATAGATACTACACCTACCGGATATTTAAACTTTGGCTCAGTATCATATTCTAATAGAATTTATGTTATCGGTGGTGTAACGTCAGGGGCAGCGGTAACACAAACTGCATATTTTTTCGATCCAGATACACCATCCACTAGAATAAGCATTGCAAATTTACCTCGCATACTATTCAACATTGGCTGTGCACATTATCTAAATAAAATATTTGTTTATGGTGGTACTACCCGTAACACACCACTTGGCACGAATATAGATAACCTAGCACTATATGTATATGATTTGACAACTAATTCATGGAGTAATCCATCATCAGTAAACAAACCTAGTACTGGTGGTTATTGTAAAATGGTAACCATTGGTAGTACTTTATATCTGTACGGTCTAAGTCCGAACTATACACAACTATATAAATTAGATCCAACAACACTTACTTTTACTGCGTTGGCATCATCTAATGCAGCATTTACACCAGCATCTGGTGGAATGTGCACAGATGGTATAAGATACATTTATACCAGTACCAATAATGTTATTGAACGGTATGATACAATATCTAACACATGGGATATTCTACAAACCAATACTAATGTTTCTGGTGAATGCATTTATTTAAGTGGTTATGTGTACATTCAAGACCAATTAAAGTTAGGGAGATATAACATACTAACAAATATACTAGATGTGATAACTACACCAATCAATATATATCGCGGTGCACTTCAAGTGAATAGAGATAAAGCATATTGTATTATGGGTTACGATGGTTCATCGCCGTCTAACGTAATTTACAGAATTACATAAACAAAAGGTTGACTTCGGTCAGCCTTTTTGGTATCATGACTTCATATTAATTAAATGAAGGTAAATTATATGACCACGCAGGAAATTAAATGGAAAAGCTTTAACGGTACTGAATCAGCATGTGATTCACTTTATTCCAATCCTTCGTATGAAGATTCTTTCAAGTTTAAAACAATTAACGATGAGATTTTCACTGGAAATATAGCATGGGAACAAGGCCGTAATAACAATTATCGTTTCTACGCAGGAGAACATGGTTCATCCCAAATCTATTTCCCTGAACAAGTTACACACATCGAAGAAAAATAAACCATGACACCGTTCCAAAGTATTACAAAGATATGCTTATTTTTTGACATTTGTGTAACACGGTCTACTATAAAAGTTCCTTGATTAAAAACAGTAGGTATATTATGATAAGTCAATATCTGGTAGATCGCCTGAAAGAAAAAGGTTTTAAAATTGTCAGTCAGGATGATAGTGAAGTTGTGGTGAAAGGCACACTTCAGGGATCGAATGTCGGGAACTGGACAACGGAAGAAGACGTACCGCTGTACAGCGACCGAGAGATCCGTAAGTTCCTGGAAGTGCACAGTTAAATGAAAAAAGGGGTTGACTTCGGTCAGCCCTTTTTGCTATAATCTCTGTACTGGATAATCAGAGGCAAATACAATGATTAGTACTTCTATCAATCACGAAACAGCACTACGTGTTCACGGTGTAATGAAAGGTAAGGAGCATTTATTCATTAATGAAGAACTGCGTTTTGAAATCGCAGAAGCAACTAAAATTTTAATTAAAGCATATGCGAATCGTAACAATTCGCGTAAAGAATACGATTACTATACCAGTATGGTT
>JACCDR012075683.1_pt1 | contig 13819 bp, 19 predicted proteins | sample 7446431 | NCBI WGS metagenome assembly JACCDR01 (sample SAMN15323443, study PRJNA562643) | freshwater metagenome | isolation source: river surface water | place: USA:Blue River Watershed | collected 2017-08-17 | reverse complement strand
TCGAGGCGTGGCACCACGCCGTCACCCGCTGGCGCGCCGCGTCCGCCGAGGCAGCCCTCGCCGCCGGCACCGCCGAGCCCGACCCCGAACCTGCCCCACCGGGCTGCACCTGCGACCCGGTCACGGTCGCCCGGGCCGGCCGGCACGAGGACGGATGCGATGACCGCACCCACGCCCCCGCCTGAACCCGCCATCGACGGCGAGATCGTCGAGCCGGACTGGGACACCGCCGACGTCGACGACGTCAGCACCTGGACCGAGCAACTCATCGGCGCCGCGTTCCTCACCGCGACCGCCGAACGACAGGCCGGCCGGGACCACACCGTGCTGTCCATGTCCGCGCTCGGTGGCTGCACCCGTGCCGCCGCGTTCAAGGTCGCCGGCGTGCCGATGACGAACCCCGCCGAGCCGGAGGAAGCCCGCGAGGCACTGCTCGGCACCTGGCTGCACGAGGTCCTGCTGCCGCTGCTCGCCCAGCTCATCCCCGGCTCGGTGGTTGAAGCCGGCGTGGTACTCAGCGCCGGCGGCCTGAAGATCCCGGGGAAGCTCGACCTCGCCAACCCCCACGTCGTCTGGGACCTCAAGACCGTCAAGGAATGGCGCCTCGCCGGCGTCCGGAAGTTGGACGCCGCGTACGTCGCGCACTGGCTCCAGGTCATGGGCTACGCCTACGCCCGCTGGCAGGCCGGCCACCCCGTCAAGTTCGTCGTCTGGATCTACTTCGACCGCTCGACCGGCCAGGTCCACGTCGAGACCGAACGGTTCATCCCGCCGGTCGCCGGCCAGCCGCTGCCCCCGCAGGTCGCCGCGCTCATCGCCCGCGCTGAGGAGATCACCTACTGGGCCCGCGACCCAGGTCGAGCCCCCCGCGAGCTGGCCCGCGTCGCCGGCCGCACCGGCGAGCCGTACCTGCTCGGCGGCCCCGGCCCGAAAGGCTCCGTCCAATGCGACCGGTGCGAATGGCTCCGCGAGTGCTGGGGCAACACCGCGCGCCGCGGCGAGCACGGCGCGCAACGCATCCTCACCGCCACCCGCGAAGGGATCATCGCCGCGCTGGAGATGTACACCCACGGCGCAGGCATGACCAGCGAGGGAACCCGGCTGAAGGACTTCGCCAAACTGGCCCTGGACGGGGTCCCTCACGGGGTCTACGACGGCCTGCTGTACCGGCATACCTCGACCGGCGCGATCGTCGTCCGTCGGGTGGAAAAGAAGACCGGGTGAGTTTTCAGGTGGGTTGCTGCCCCAAACCACCCCATGAGGGTCGTACGGTGGGGAACGCGGTCTCTCGCTCCGTGGCAGAGATACCGACCGCAGAAACGCCTCCGGCCCGCAGCCGGGGGGCCACGGGCCGGAATCAGGTACCCACGAACATTGCGTTGGACAGCGGCAGGAAGGGGAGGTCGGGGGCTCTGTTAGCAGCAGGGCAGCCCTGGTGAACGAGACCTAGAACTTCATATCGCCCGCAATGTCATGCAGTTGACGCCAGTGTAGCTGAAACGCTTGCGTAGCGCTTCATGCTGTCTCGCGCGTCCCCTTGCGTGTCGCGGGCCCATCTGAACGGCAACGCCCCCACGCACCGAAGAGGGACCACATGCAGCAGCACGCCACCGTCTTACCAGACGGGTACGACACTTTCTCCGGCCGAGTCCCCCAGCAGCGTGACGCTGATGCGGTCGAGCCCGTCTACGCGGCTTCGCTGGCGCCAGCCCTGAAGGCTGGCCGATGAGCTACTTCCAGGACTTCATGTCGCCCACCGACGGGTGGACGCCGATGCGGAACCACTGGTTCCGCGACCCTCGCATGTCCTCGAAGGCCAAGGGCCGACTTGCGTACATCGCTACGCATGACAAGAAGTACCGACTCACCGTGACGCAGATGATCGCTGAGGGAAAGGGCAGCCGGGACAGCGTGTACGCGGAGTTGGCCGAGCTGTGCGAGTTGGGCTACCTCGAACGTCACCAAGTCCACGATGACAGCGGCAAGTTCGGGGAGTTTGTCTATCGGTACGGGCCGGCGGCGTACGAACAGCAGTACGTGCGGGCGTGGGGTGACGGCGCGGTGGCAGCGGCAAAGAAGGCCGGGCGAACACAACGCAAGGACTCGACGCCGGCGGATGGCTGTGAGATGCCCGCCGGTCCGGCGGTCCAGGACGAAACCGCAGGTCAGCACGCTTCCGGCTTTTCCGTATACGGCGAAGCCGTAAGCGGCGAAGCCGTATACGGCGGATCCGACGTAAAGAACATCAAGGGAAAGAAGACCAAGGAGAAAGAAAACCAACCCCCCCCTACCCCCCAGCCCGAACCGCCGGCCGCGTCGGGGGAGGGCGGGGAGGGGGCAGATCCTTTCCAGAAGACTGACGCGGATCTGAACGCGTTCGTCGCGTGGTTCCACGAGCAGCGCCCGGATTGGCGCCGGTCGTTGATCGCGAACGCGCTGGTCGAGTTGACCCAAGATCGTCGGTCCAAGGGGTCGCTGCGCAACGCGGCGCTGGTGCTGCGGGAACTGGTGGAGGACGAGCCGCACGGGCGGACGTCGTCGCCGCGGCGGGCCGCGCATGATGGCGTGTGGTGGGCGGTGCTGCGTCCGCAGCGGCCGGCGCCGGAGCAGGGTGCGCGGCGCGACCGGTGCGTGAAGCACCCGTGGGAGCGTGAGGGGTCGTGTACGTCGTGCATCGGCGAAGCGAAGGCGCGTGATGACGGTGACGTGAAGGGGGTGGCGTTGCCGAAGGACCCTTTGCGGCAGGCGGTGCGGGACGCGCAGTTGGGGCGGGTGCTGGCGCGGAACGTGGGCGCCACCGGTGCGCCGGCGTGATCAACCCCCGGCTTGCGGTTCTGTCGGGCTGAGAGTAATGTCGTGGGGGATTGTACGCCCGTGGCCTGCAAAAGGAGCTGCCGATGCCCGACCAGAGCCCCGCCGACTGGACCGGCCTGGACCCCACCGAGCCGATCAAGAACCTGGCGATCGCCGTGCTCAAACGCGCCGTCGAAGAGGACGGCTTCATCGCCGAGTACCACTTCCCGACCGACTCCCGGGACGAGCGGCAGATGGCCCGGCTCGCCGCCGCCCTGCCCGCAGGCACGCCCCTGCCGGGCGTGGACACGGGAAACTACTACCTGTTCCACGTCGTGGACAGCAACGGCCGGCGCTGCCGAGTCGTCAAGGGCGAGGACGAGGTCATCCCGGGCCTGTTCCTGCTCGCCCTGATCAAGGGCGGCTACGAGATGGCCCGCAAGTACGAGATCCGCCCGGGCATGCTGTCATGACCAACTGGCCGGCCCGGCGAACCACCAAGGCGCCCAGCACCCGTGCCGCCGCGGTCCCGGCCATGACGAAACCCCGGAAGCACCCCGAAGCGGACCTGTTCGAGGCCGTTCGGGAACTCGTCAAGCTTCTGCACCTGCTCATGTACCACACCCGCGACAGCCGCGGCTCCTACCCCGGATTCCCCGACCTGGTCATCGTCGGCCCGGGCGGGGTGCTCTACCGGGAGTTGAAATCCGCGACCGGCCGTATCACCCAAGATCAGAAGATCTGGCTGGCCGCGCTCCACGTCAACGGCATGAACGTCGGGATCTGGCGCCCCGCTGACATGGCCAGCGGCCGGATCAACCGCGAGCTGCACTCCATACGCCGCCCGCGACGTATCCAAGTCCCGTCAACCGTCGGGGCACCCCCCGCACTGCCGGCCGGCCTGACCCTGACCGACGACGATGCCGTCCCGGCGACGTGGCCGACGTTCGCCCAACCCACCGAGTAGACCCCGTTCCCGCGGAAGGCAACCCCATGTCTCTGATCACGCTCGTCAACCCGAAGCATGTTCGGCCGATCGCCCCCTACGCCGAGGTCCGTGTCAAGGCGTGCCTCACCGGCCTCTGCACCCGTTGCGGCCAGCCGATCCGCGCCGACAACGAGGACGAGAGCGTCATCCACTTCGACACCGTCGACGAGTTCCTCGACGCGCTCAAACCCCACGTCGACATCGACGAAGACCCCACGTTCGTCGGTGGGGGCGGCTGGCTGGCCGGCACGTTCGTGCCGTCCAACGGACCCAACCCCCGCAACCCCGACCCGCGGATCCTGGCGACCTGGGGCGACTACGGCTGGAACAGATGGTGGGGCATCCGCCACGCCCGCGCCGCAGCCCGCCGGCTGCTCGGCCGGCCCGCGCCGCACGCCCACGACGACGTCATGTGCATGGCCTGCGCCACCCTCCACGCCTGCACCCAGGGCGGTCACCTCCACAACGGTGCGTGGCTGCCCGTGGCGTGCGGCCCCGCCATCGGCGCGCTCACCGGCGTCGAGATGCAGCACTGCGCCCGCCGCTGGTGCGTCGCCCCCGCCGCGGAGTCACGCGCCTACCGCTTCGACCCCCGACACCCGATGGCCGGCTGCGTCCCCGACGGTGAAGCCGAGGCCACCGGCACCGTCGTCTACGTCGACGACCGGCCCGGCCCGACCAGCTCGGTCGCCGTCGTCGACGCCGACGGCATGCACGTCCTCGTCCAGGTCCGCGCCCAGGACACCGAGGCCTTCCGCCCCCTGCTCACCGTCGGCGCCACCGTCACCGTCGCCGGCTGGGCGTCGCTGACCACCGAGCCCAGCATCGTCGCCGAGTACATCGCCCTACCCAACCCCCCGCTCGCCTGAGCACCCACCCCCCGTTCCCGCGGAAGGTCCAAAGCCATGACCAACGCCAACCCGTCGACCCCGGCCGAGCAACTCGCCGCCGCCCACGCCGAGGCCCTGCACTGGAAACTGATCCTGGCCGCGCTCGTCAAGCGGTTCGGTCCGATGCTGTTCCAGCCCTCCGAGTACGGCCTGATCGACCCCGACGACCTGCTCCTCCTCGGCACCACCGCGGAGGAGATCACCGCCGGGCTGCCGCCGGCGCTGGTCCTGCGCGAGCACATCCGCGCCGACGGGACCCTCACCCACGGGCTGCTCGGCACGGCCGCTGTCATCGCCGCCGGCGACGTCCCCGGCGAGCAGGCGATCGCAGCGGCCCGACTCCTGCACTTCTCGTGGCGCCTGGCCACCGACGAGACGCCCACCTACCCGTCGGCCGCGGGTAAGGGGCCGGAGCGGTCCGATGGCTAACTTCCACCCCGCCCGGACGTCGGGCACCACCGGCCAGACCGGCGCCGGCCGGCGCCGCCGGGTGCCCGTCGAGAAGCAGCGGACACCCGACGAGGCGACGGCGCAGAAACTCGGCGCCCGCCGGCACGGCTGCTACACGTTCGTCATGTTCGTGCTCGCCCTGGCCTGGATCACCACGCTCGCCGGGCTCGCCACGGCCACCAACCGGTGGGGCTGGTGGGGTCTGCTCGTCATCGCCCTGCCGCTCGCGCCGTCGCTCGCCCGCCACCGCCTCACGAACAAGCTGTTCCTGTTCACGGTCCGTAACGCCCACCGCTCGCCCGTCCTCGACGACGACGTCGACGCCGGCGGCCAGCCGTGACCGACAACACGTCCAACCCCGACGACATCGGTCACCTCATGGGCCTCGCCCGCTGGGCCGAACCCGAGCCCGGCCAGACCACCACCGCCGACGAACTGCGGCTGCACCTGCTGTCCGAACACAACCTCGCCCACGCGCTCGGCCTCACCGACGACCAGGCCACGACCGTCCACCGGCAGCGGCACACCCCCGGCCTGCCGGCCGGACACCAGGCCGGGCAGGTCCTCTGGAACGAGGACCGAATCAACTGGCTGATGGTCACGCACCCCCGCGCCCGCGACGCGTCCCTGGAGCAGCGGTGGCAGGCGCACTACGCCCGGGTCGAACGCGCCAACGGCGGCCCGCTGTGGACCCGCCCTGACCCCGTCGTACCCGACCGCGACCAGGGCATCTACGACCACGCGGACGTCAACGAGAACGCCGCCGGCGAGCTGGCCGCCCTCGCAACCGCCCGGGAGCGGCTCGTGGCCCACTTCTCCGGGTGGGCGCCGCGGGCCGCGGTCGCCGCCGCCGACATCGTCGACGAACTCGCCCGGGAGATCATCGCCAACTGCGTCGAGGACGAAGACCTCGACGACGAGATCGGGAAGGACGAGATCGATGGCTGAGCCGGTCATACTCCAACTCCCCACCCACCGCGGCGACCTGGTCGCCTACCCGAAGCCGCAGGCCAAGCCGAAGTTCCTGGAGTCCAAGGGTGAGGGCGTGTCCTGGGCCGGCTGGACCTGGAACCCGATCACCGGATGCTTGCACGGATGTGGCTACTGCCTGACTCCGGACACGCCGGTACTCATGGCGGACATGACCTGGAAGCCGATTGGGGACATCCGCCCCGGCGACCAGGTGCTGGCCTTCGACGAGCACAACCACGGCGGCAAGGGCAATGAGCGACGCTGGCGCGTTGCTACCGTGACCGACGCCTGGCGCACCGTCCAGCGGGCTATCCGGGTCACCTTCACCGACGGCCGTCAGGTCGTAACGTCCGCCGAGCACAGGTGGCTGCGCGACCGGGACCGCTGGCGGGCCACCGATCAGCTCCGGGTGGGTGACCGCGTGCGGACCGTCTTCACCAGCACGCCCGACCCCCGTGGCGCCGACTACGAGGCCGGCTACATCGCGGGGGTCACCCTGGGCGACGGCACGTTCCGCTGGAGTCCCGAGTGGCGCTCGGACAAGCTGGGGTGCCCGCAGTCGTACTGGCGGGTGGCCGTGCTCGAAACGGACCGGGTGATCCTCGACCGACTTGCTGACTACCTGAGCCACGTCGGCATCCAAGTCAACGTCCGGCCGTTCGCCGGCGGTGGCCGGGTGGCTATGGCGAAGGTGGAAACGCGGGCATTGGCGAACATGCCGGTCATCGCCCGGCTCTGCGACGAGCGCGCGGCCGACGACTGGTGGGCCGGATGGCTCGCTGGCATGTTCGACGCCGAGGGCTCCACGGCCGGTGGCTCGCTCCGGATCTCCCAGAAGGACATCGCCGTACTGGAGACGGTCGCCGCGGCGGCGGCCCAACTCGGTTTCGTGTTCAAGGTCGAGAAGCACCCCGGCGGCGGTACGCCGACCGCGCGGCTGATTGGCAACGTAGTGGAGCAGGCGAGGTTCCTCGCTGCTGTCCGGCCAGCGCTTGCCCGTAAGGGCGCGGGCATGGCCGGACGGAAGGTCCGCACCGGGTACGCGGCCGTGGCGTCCATCGAGCACGGCATCGACGTGGAGATGGTCGACATCACCACCACGACCGGGACGTTCATCGCGGACGGCCTCCTGACCCACAACTGCTATGCGCGGGCGATCGCGAACCACTACACCAAGGCGTTCCCCGTCGGGTTCACGCCGCTGTTCCACCACGAGCGGCTGGCCGCGCCGGCGAACACGAAGATCCCCGCCTCGCAGCTCGGCAATCCCGACTACGACCGGGTGTTCGTCGTGTCGATGGGTGACGCGTTCGGCCACTGGGTGCCGGACGAGTGGATCTACGCGATCTTGGACGTCGAGTGCGACAACCCGCAGTGGGAGTACCTGCACCTGACCAAGTTCCCAGAGCGGTACCCCGGCCTGGTGTTCCCGCCGACCGCATGGGTCGGCACGTCCGTCGACGAGCAGAGCCGCGTCGCCCGGGCCGAGCGCTCGTTCGCAGCGGTCACCGGCGTCAAGGTCAAGTGGCTGTCTCTGGAGCCGCTCAACGCCGACCTGCGGTTCACCGATCTGTCCATGTTCCAGTGGGTCGTCATCGGCGCGCAGACCGCCACGAACCAGCCCGGCGGCGTCGGCCGCGTCCCCGAGTTCCTGCCCCCGCTGGAGTGGGTGCTGCGGATCACCGACCAGGCCGAAGAGGCCGGCGCCCGCGTCCACTGGAAGCCCAACCTCCGCCGTGTGCCAGGCATCGACCTGCATCGGTGGCGTGACGAGTACCCGCAGGGAGTGGTCGTCCGTGGCCGCGACGACGAATAACCCCCGCCGGGTCAAGGTCACCGGCAGCCTGTTCAAGGGCGTCGTCCCGGACGGGGCGGTCTACGTCGGCCGCCCCGCCCCGGGCCTGCCCGGCAGCTTCTACCGGAACATGTTCTCCGTCCGGAAGGTCGACGCCGGCTTCGTCCGGGTGTGGGACCTGCTCAGCAAACGCTGGGTCAGCACCGTGATCGCTGACCGGGTCCAGGCGGCGTCCCTGGCGGTCCTGGCGTTCGAGGCCGCGACCGGTCCCGCCGGCGGGTACCGCTTCGACCCGGACGTCCTGCGCTACGACCTCGCCGGCCGGGATCTCGCCTGCTGGTGCGACCTCACCTACCCCGACGGGGTTCCGGTGCCCTGCCACGCCAACATCCTGCTCCAACGTGCGAACAGCGGCCGGTGATGGAGACGCTGCGCACGATGCACCTCACCGACGGCTACGTGCTGTTCTGGGTCGGCGTGGCCCTGTGTATCGGCTGGTGGGCCCGCGATGGGTTGAGCCGGCTGATCAACGACACCACCGAGTGGGGTGTGGCCCTGCTCGCCGCGTTCGGGCTCGTAGCCGCTGTTGCCCTGGCGGTCGCGCTCTACAACGGATGGAGACCCTGATGATCATTTCGATGCTCGGCGAACCCGCCTCCACTGACCAGCTCGCCGCCACCGTCCGCGACCTCGGCGTCGTCGCCATGCGGTTCGGTGAGGTCGAGCGCGAGACCCGCCACCCCGACGGGAAGCGCCGCGAGACCGACACCACGCACACCGTGATGCTCGCGCTGGTCGCCTGCGCCCTCGCCGAACGGATCAACAACGCGCTCCCGGACGGTTCCGCCGACCGGGTCAACGTCGGCCAGATCGCCCAGTACGCCATCGTCCACGACCTGCCCGAGGTGTACGCCGGCGACACCGCGACCCTGCGGCTACCGACCGGGGCCGAGACCGCGGCGAAAGCGGCCCGTGAAGAGGCGGCGGTGAAACTGCTGGATGCCCGGTTCGTGCCGCTGGCGCCGTGGGTGTCGCTGACCCTGCGTTCCTACGAGCGGCGGCTTACGAAGGAGTCCCTGTTCGTCCGCGCCGTCGACAAGATCATGCCGAAGATCACGCACGTGGAGAACGGCGCGATCGTCCCCCACTCGGCCGGGATGACCGTCGACGAACTCGCCGAGCGGTACCGCGTCCAGCGGGAGCAGATGGTCGAGTGGGCCGGCCGGTGGCCGGTCGTCATCGACCTCTACGACCACCTGGTAGCCGCCGAGCTGGACGCGTTGCGTCATGGCCGGTAGGAAGTGGACCGCCCGCGACGTCGAGGGCGCCCTGTACCGGCACTTCATCGACCGGTACGCGGTGGTGTTCCAGGTGACCGCCCGGTCGTGGGAGGGCGCCGAGTCGACCCGCCGCATCGACGCGCTGCTCGTGCGCCGCTCGTCGGCCGACACGAAGACCACGGCGAAGCGGAACGTCACCGCCGCCGCCGGCGTGCTCGCCGCCGGGCTCGGCCAGGCCACGTTCGCCGGCGGCGACTCGTTGTTCCCCGATCTCCCCCCACCGGCGCCGCCGCCGGCCGGGGACGACGGCGGCCTGGACCGCCTCGCGATCGAGATCAAGGTCAGCCGGCAGGACTTCCTCAACGACGTGCGGGACCCGGCCAAGCAGCAGCCGTGGCGCGAGCTGGCGCACCGGCACGCCTACGCCGTCCCGGCCGGCCTGGTCGGCGTGAACGAGGTACCGCGCGGGTCGGGGCTGCTCATCGTCAAGTACTCGGACAGTGGCTACCTGCCGGTCGAGTGGGCGCGCCGCGCGCCGCGGTCGGCGACCGCCCGGCCGCTGTCGCTGGGTCAGCAGCTCGACGCGTTCTTCCGCTGGTCGCGGGCTGAGGCGACCGTCCGCGGCTATGGGGGGTACGCGAGCGAGCGGACCGACGACCCGGACGATCTGCGCCGCCGGTTGGCGCAGGTCGAGGCGGAGTTGACGCGGGCGCGAAGCGTCGCCGAGCAGCGCCTGGAGAAGGTGGGCCAGTTGAAGCAGCGGCTGGCGGCGTTCGAGCCGCTGCCGTGCTCGACCTGCGGCCGGCCGCTGCGGCCGGCCCGGCTGCGGAAGGCGGACACCCATCTGAGGTGGGAGCACGTCGCTGCGGACGAGGCGGTGTGTGTGGTGCAGCGGACCGCGGTCGCGCAGGCCGAGCACGATCAGGAGGTTGCCGAGTCGGCCACGGAGGGCCAGCGGCCTGAGGTTGTGGAGTTCATGCGGAAGCGGAGGTTGTACGTGTGGCCGCCGCAGCCGGTGTATCCGGGGGATGGGGAAGACGACAACGAACCACGACTTGCATCTCAGTCGGACTGAGAGTACCGTCGTAGGGGCATCGGGGTGGCAGCCGGTGGCTCTCTCGGGAATACCGACGGGCTGGCGACCTCCACCGCGAGGAAGCCAGCCCGTCTCGTTCCGGCTCCGCAGCCCAAGGTCGTAGAAGATCCCCACCTTCGGTGGTGGGCATCGACGCAACGACGGCGAACGGACAAGACCGACAGCGAGACACCCGCCGGCCACCGCCCCGAGGCGAGCCCCGTTCCCAAACCGGAAGGCCCCCACCCACACGACCGACGCCGACACCCACGACGCCGAGCCGCTCCAGACCGGCAGGCCGAAACTCAGCCACGCCCTCCTCATCACCGCGCTCGCGCTCTACGCGGTCGCCGGCGGCACCGTCGCCGTCATGGCCGCGGCCCCCACGCTCGTGCCGAACATCTGGGCCTGGGTGCTGGTCGGCGGGTCGTTCGCACTCGGTGGCGCCTGCGTCATCTGGTCGTTCACCGTCCGGCCGAAACTCACCAACGCCGGGAGGATCGCCGCCCTCGACGGCGACATCCAGACGATGATCTCGCGGCGCGCGGCCCTGGCCGGCACCACCACGGCGGGCCGCGGCCCGACCGGGCCGAGCAACGACGAGCAGGCCGCCCTCGCCGCACTGGCCGCGCGCATCCGCGCGGCGGCCTTCGAGCCCACCGACGAGCGCAAGCCGAGCCCGCACCCGCGGCGCACGCCCACCACTGTGTGATCCCTGCGACCAGAGCCGCCGCCGGCGCCCCTACCCTGGGGCCCGGCGGTGGCTCTGTTTTCGTCTGCGGGATCCACCCACCGGCTCCGCTTTGCATCTCTGCTAGGTTGAGAGTAACGTCAGTGGTGCCAGCGAACCCGTTCCCCGCCCGGGAGATCACCATGATCCGTAACGTTGCCGAACTCATCCGCGAGCTGGAGGACGCCTGCGCCGGCGCCGACCCCTCCGAGGTGCCGGTCCGTATCGCCGCCCTCGGCCGCCACAACGCGTTCTCCTGCGAGGTCACCGGCGTCGTCGGCTCCGAGGACGAGCAGGGCACCGTCTACATCGGCGAGGGCCTGCAACTCGGCTACCTCGACAGCGACGTCCGCCGCCTGTTCTGATGACCAGGCATCCCACCCCCACACCGGTGCAGCCCGAGCAGATCATCCTGCACCGCATCTGCCCCTGGAACCGCAGCACCTTCCGCAACACCAGCAAGGTCTACATCCAGGTCGGCGACCGGAAGTTCACCGCCGAGGGACCCCACGTCTATTCGATCCACGAGGTCGGCGACGACGGCGAGCCGCTCGGCTGGGCCGAGGCCGTCGCCGAACTGCCGGACGAGACCCGGCTCAACGCGGTGTTCGACGCGACACGCGTCGCGCACGTGACGCGGCGCAGCGCCATCCGCGTCGCGGTCGCCGCCTACCTCAACGGCGCCGACCGCGACGCCATCGGCCAGGCCGTCCGCGACTTCGGCAGCCGGGGCACCGGCCGCAACCACCCCCGCAACGTCGAGCGCCGCCGTTGAAGCCCCCCGGCGCTGCCGTGCTGGGGGCTTTGCTGTGTCCATCTTCCCGAACGGCTGGCGCGTCAGTCGGGCTGAGAGTACAGTCGGCGATGCCTGGACATACACGCGCGCAAGGGAGCACACCCGCATGCCAGCCACAGCGATCATCCCCGGCCTCGACACCGGCACCACCACCGTCGCCACCCGGCCCGACGAGGTCCCCCGCGACGCCGACGGGCGTATCCCCGCCTTCATCGGCCTCGCCCGACACACAGGCGGCCTGACCGTCGAGAACCTCACCGGCATGACCATCGACCAGGCACTCACCACCGCCGGTCTCGGCTTCACCGTCACCAAGGTCCCCTTCACCGGCGTCGTCTCCGTCCGCGGCCACGACGTCACCGTCGACGGCCCGGCCAAACTCGCGATGACCGTCGCAACCTGGCCCCACCCCGGACCCGACGGCGAACCCCGCGGCCTCGGCGTCGTCGGCAAGGACTACGGCATCGTCCAGCCCTTCGAGGCCGGCGAGTTCGGCCAGCAGGTCCTCGACGAGTCCGGCGCCACCGTCGTCGCCGTCTGCGCCTACGGCGACCCGATCGGCTCCCGCATGCTGCTCGCCCTGAAACTCCCCAGCGGGCTTCTCATCGGCGGCGTCGACCCCCACGACGTCTACCTCATCGTCGGGAACTCGTTCAACGCCGAGACCGCCCTGTGGGGCTGCGCCGCACCGATCCGCATCGACTGCACCAACCAGATCTGCGGCACGTTCGGCCGCCGCTCCAACCGGTTCACCATCCCCCACCGAACCGCGATCAAGGACCGCACCGACGACGTCCGCGAGACCCTCCGGATCACCGGCACCTTCGCCCAGCGTTACGCCGAGGCCGCCGAACTCCTTCTCGCCGCCCCGATGGAGGGCCCGGAGATCAGCGAGTTCGCGCGGAAACTGCTGCCGACCCCCAAGGACGTCAAGACCCCTCGCGGCGCCGAGGCGTGGGACATGCGCCGCCACCAGCTCACCGAGCTGATCCGCAACGGCGACAAGAACACCGTCGGTCGCGGCACCCGCTACGCCGCCCTCCAGGGGGCTACCGAGATGGCCGACCATCTCACCAAGGCCGACAGCGCCAAGACCCGCTACGCGCGGCTCGTGAACGGATCCGGCGGCCCGGAGAAGCTCAAGCAGCGCGCGACCGCCCTGCTGCTTGCCGGCGTCTGATCGGCCGACCGCGTCCGGCCCCGGCCCTGGCGGGCTGGGGCCGACGTCCACCCCCCACTCCCGGCTTGCGTCTCAGTCGGGGTGAGAGTAACGTCGGGGGGTGTCAGCAACCCCCCGAACCAGCCGGGAGCAGACCATGACCCAGGACCCGTACGCCGCCCTCGGCGTCGCCAACCCCCACCAGCCCCTCACCGAGGTCGAGCACGCCGCCGGCGTCCTGGACCCCACCGCCGACCGGTACGACCCCGTCGCCGGCGACATCGTCGAGGTCACCCTCGCGCCCCGGTACGACGGCGACGTCCACCCGTGGAACGGCACCCGCCGCGCCGTCGTCAAGCGCGTCGGCGACGGCGCCGAGCGGAACGTCTACCTCACGCCGGTCGAGCCGATCACCACCCCGCCCGCCGAGGGCATGGACATCGGCGTCTGGGCCGACGAGGCCGCCGGCATGTGGTGGAACACCAGCAGCGTCAAGCCGATCCGAACCAGCGACCCCGAAGACCCCGCCAACCAGACCGTCTTCGCGTGGGTCTGGGCGGGTATCGAGATCTCCACCGGCGACGCCGACGCCTTCGCCAACTTCCTCAGCGGCGCCCACGAGTACGGCACGGACGTCCAGGCCCTGTACACCGCCGTCGACGGCAAGCTCCAGCCGGCCACCTGGACCACCACCAGCACCCGCTACAACAGCAACGACATCGCGTACACCACCGTCGTCATCAGCCTTCCCAACGGCCGCGAGACCGCGGCCACCTACCGCGTCGACGGGCGCGGCTGAACCCGTCACCCCCCCGGCCCCGGTCGCCCAGCGTGCGGCCGGGGCCGCAGTCCGTCACGACGCGAACTGAACTAAGACCAGCCCCAACCCCC
>JACCDR011227179.1_pt1 | contig 13826 bp, 12 predicted proteins | sample 7446431 | NCBI WGS metagenome assembly JACCDR01 (sample SAMN15323443, study PRJNA562643) | freshwater metagenome | isolation source: river surface water | place: USA:Blue River Watershed | collected 2017-08-17 | reverse complement strand
TCTAGACTTGGTAGTGTAGCTTTCTAGATGTGCATTTAGTGTTTACCCGAGCGCGATAATCCCCGTCGATTTGTAGAGGACAGTAAGCACTCAAATCGAACTCTAGAGACTCACCATCAAATAAGCGTTTATATGTTCGCATGTAGTCAGAATCGAAATCGCGGATGGACTTAGTTGGTACACCCTTAACACGGATGTGGTAATCGTACTTGGTATTGCCAAATCTATTCTTATATTGAAGCTTATCAATGTACACCTTCTTACCAACAAAGATACTCTCAACAGCCAAAATGTCAGTGGCTTTCGCATCACCCACACTGAAGTCAGTGTGGAATTGACCCATCGCCTTACCAATCAATTCGCGGTTGTACATGGCCTTGTACTCTGCCTGTAGAACTGGAATAGCTGCATTGTGAAGATGCATCGAATCAGTGTCCTGGTAGTAAATCTTAATGCCCTTATCTTCTGCCAAGCACATAACACGATTCATCAGACGCTTGCTCATGGAAAGGATATTCGCTGCGATATGACATGCTGTAAAGTGTTCGATGACACTCTTATTCTCCTTGACAACGTAGAGGTTATCGTTGATTCGTTTGTAGCTATCAATGAACTTATAGTTCCGAGCAACGTACTTGCGCAACTCCGATGCCTCTAAGAACTTTTTAGAGGTCTTGATAGCTTTCTGAATTAGCTTGCCATAAGAAGCATTCATTAGCAACTTGTAGACGTTCTGCAGACTGTTGCCTTCTTTCTTCAAGCGAAGACGCTCATTGAACATGAAGTTGATTGTGGAGAGAATCTCGGTGTTGCATCCATCGTTGAAGTAGTAGCCGCGGATGACCTTGTACTGCACACCCTGAAACTCCTCCAAATCCTCAAGAGCGATGTTATCAACGCTGAATCGCTTACCATCAATGTCATTGGTGAAGTTGCGAATACCGGCCTTATCCTTGACACTGAGTAGCGGGAACTCTCTATCAACTGTGTGTGAGATAACCTCAATCTCAACATAGTAAGCGTCAAAGCTCTTCTTAACTTCATTCCACTGTTGAATGTGGTGTGGTTGAATCACCTTAGGGAGACCCTTAACGTATCCCTTCATCTGAGACATAGCTGACGGGTACAAGCTAACCGCATCAAAATCAGCAATAGGACCGGAGTTAATACCAGCGGTGGTTTTCTTACCATTAACAAATGTACCATTCGCACACTTGCGTTCCGATCCTTCGGAATTGTTTTCTGCCTTGATATGCCACTTCTTATTCTGGTTGCACATAACGCGCCCACCGACGCAGCAGCTACGGATGAAGTCCTGTGCGATACCTGAAATGGAAAAGCATCCATCATAGACACCCTTCGACTTCAAGAAGTCATCTGCTAGCTGTGGTAGAGAGACAAGGTTGAGGATATCCAGCTTACAGACTTCTAAGATTTGCTTGCGGAACTTGACAAAGGCTTCAGCTAGGATTTTAGTATCCTGCATGCAGTAGTGAATAGTGTACTTCTTCATGTCAACGGTCTTATCCTCTTCATTGAATGCACCAATGCGCTTAGCGTTGAGAGTGAACGCTTTACGCAGACCCTTCTTGATGTGCTTGCGACACTCGCTAAGAGGAACACACTTATCGAAGTTGTCCTCATTGATGAGCGTGTATGGATAGACCTCCTTATCACCTGATTTAAGGTCAAGCATTTTAGGCAACTCCGCAAGTGGTGCGGGGAGGAATGAGTAGGAATCCTTGAATAGAAGATGAATGTATGACTTCTTAACAACACCGTCCTTGTTGGTATAAGTGCCAGTGTAGTATTTGCCCTGGATTTGCTTCAGTTTGGTTCCTGATTCAATCGGCGCTTGCAGGTCATGGAGATAGTCTACAAAGACACGGAAGTCAAAAGCCATGTTGTGCGCAATGATGATAGTGTTCTTCTTGAGAGAGTTGAGGAACTGCTTAATGCAATCCAATCCAAAGTAGGAGCTTCCTCTGTACAGGTCAAAATGCTCGAGGTGCTTGTAAGAGCAAATGGTAGTCGGTACGTGATATCCCTTCTTTAAAGAAGGAAAGGTCTCAGTATCAATATAACGAATTTGAAAGTCGTCATTGGGGTTGTACTTCTTGAAGATACCCTTAAACGGTTTCTTATCAGATAGATGACCATAGTCTCGGAATTCTTCCTTACGTTCTTTGGGACTGCACTGGCATCTAGCGCGAAATTCATCCAGGTCATCCAAGTTGCTAATCGTGGTAGTACCGCACTTACAGACAATCTGAGGCGCTCGAAGTTCATCGTATGCATTCAGCTTCTCAACAGTTTGCTTGTTAGCTACATTGTTAAGCGTAATAGGGATGAGCATCTGGTCCTTGTACTTGGTGAACATGGTGTTGATAACTTGGTAGGATGATAGTGGCTTCTGAGGACACTTCTTAGGCTGGATGGTTGGGAAGTACTTATCATCCTTAACCTCTTCATAACGGTCCAATGCTGCTTTAGTGATGTGAGTTAGTTCATCTAGGAAGTAGTGTCCGTCAACAAGACCAACGCTAACCGTCTGCTCGCATCCTTTGTTGAAGATTGAAGCTGACTGCTTGGGGTCATAGCGAAGACGAATAGTGATGCCTAGCTTAGCAGCGATTTTCTTAAGGTCTCTGGCCTTTACCTCTTTGTGAAAGATGTCAAACGTTAGATTATCCAAGGCAGTCTGCTCAACCCTAGCGCTCTTCTTCAAAGCATAGATTAGACAATTCACCTTATCTTCCTCAGTTGAGTCATACGAAGGAGTGAAGACTTGGTATCGTGTAAGGTCCAGCTTGGTATTGTTGAAGTACTTGAAGTAAGCTCCACTGTGTACTCTGCGATAGGTCTCAATCGCGTACCATGTTAGGGTAATCGCTGAGTTATATGTCTTTAGAATCGAATATAAGAGCTCAGTATCAGAACCCTGTCCAATCGTTTCTTCCAAAAGTTCGCCTTCGTCGCGGTTAATGTTGTCTAGAAGGGTTTTAATCTCATTGACATTGCTAATAACCTTGTAGTCAGTTTCTAGCTCCACGTCTTCTTCCGAGCGCATCTCATAAGTGTAGCTCATAACCAGGTAGAAATCGGATGTAATCTTCATAGAACCAATGGATTCGACAAAGGCCTTAGCAGTGGTTCGAATACTAGCTTCATCGACAGGATTCTTTAGAAAGTTGATTAGTGAGTAGCTGCTAATGCCACTAAGGTAGTTCTTCTTAGGTAGATTTTGGCGGTACTTGACCAATAGTGTTTCATACGTATCGCTACGCTTGGACTTGAATGATGGGTTGATTTGCTTAATTTGTCTGATAATAGCCGACCGGTCCTTGACTACGTTTAGCTTGCGAACTGGTCCATTTGAAGTGGCATATTCCTGAAGCTTCTTGTAGGCATCACCAATCTGCGCTGCGTTCATATAGCGTAGATTTACTTCTCTTGGCTTATAGTTGATTCTGCGAGAGAGTTCCATGTATTGCTTAACAGCCGCATTTTTAGCACGAATTCCGGACATGATGGCTATATAGTACTGGTGATATTGGTGCTTGGGTTTTTACTGGAAATGTTTTTTCCAACTGGTGTATATATATGAGGGACTATTATCTAGTATGAAAAAAAATAAATTAATTCCGAAGGATCGGAACGCAGGTGTGCGAATTCGCCGAGCGTTGAATCTTATTCACCCTCAGCTGTATCCGCATTTTTAGCCTCATTTGTATCATCATTTTTAGCCTCAGCTGTATCTGCATTGAGAAGTGCTTTAGCAGCAGCTCGCTTATTTCTTATATATTCACGTTGATAGGCTCTGAGGTGTTCTTTCTTAGATTCATATCGCACTTTGCGTTTAGCTAGTATCTCCTCTTTATGTTGAGCATAGTACTTCTTATACTTGCAGACTTCTTCCATGACTTCCTATTTGTTCTACTATATTATATGCAACAAACACTTGAGTTCAAAAATAATATATTTTACCATTGCAAGTAGGATTAACTCTTCTGGGAGAGTGCCGCATATGTTCTATCCAGGCGTTTCTTCATACGGCTACCTTGCTTCAGCGGCAGTTGATAAGAAGCTACCAAAGAGTCTAGGATGCCCTTAAATTCACTCACCAAATCATCATTCATATTGCCTGCCATAATCATTCCCTCAAGCAGTTGGAGTCGCTGCTGGGTCTTTTTAAACTTTTTGCTTAGTGATATCTCCAGCTCTTTGTTATCCTTTTGCTCGGTCATGTGGAAGCAGTATGCGAACCAGTCCTTATTGTCATCGCTAAGCTGCTCCCAGAGTGTTTCATCCCATCCGCCCTCAGTAGCCTTGAACCATAACTCTATCCAAGCAGGTTCTACCAACTTCCGTTTAACGAGTACAGGGCGACCTTTAGTGCTAACATATGGGGCTTCTCTGTAGAGACTGATAGCTAGTCCATGTATCTTAACGAATTTCTTGACCATATTTAGAGACAAATATATCTTGCTATATTATATAGTAGTGGATATTATTAACGTTCATATTATTCATAATTCACAAGTCTCTAATAATGCCAGCATCACGAAGAAGTCGCCAACTAAGCAACGTACGCATCCTCCAGCGTCAAATAGAAGAATTCGCACACCTGCGTTCCGATCCTTCGGAATTAGCGCTCAACAGTAATATGCCACCTGAGCAACTCTCACAGCAGAGCGAGCCACTACGTGGCCAGCTACCGCTGACTCCACTACGTGCTGAGCAGCAGTCCACTGGCAACGGTGTAGTTGTACCAGAGACGAAAATCAAAAAAAGAGGCATCCCCAAGGATGTGTTGATCAATACGAAGCTGTTGCTTACATGAGTTCACTTTCGCTTCTTCGCGCGCGCGTTCATAGCGGCTTCTTTCTTAGATATCATTTCTTCTTTATCACTTCCATCAGGCATGCGATTGATGATATTGGTCATCGTTTTATTATACTGAGATGTTTTAGCGGCGTTTTTATATGAATTGAGAGCATCATCGAACATTTTTTTGTTCTGCTCGAGAGTGTATTTAGCTCTACCAGGATTAAAAGCTCTATTATCAATCTTTTCACCAGCTAACGATTGTTCAAATGTCGTAGTGTCTGAATCATAGTCTCCATGCCCTGATTTACTATCAGAGGTTAGACCCTTATTAAACTGTTTAAAAGCTTCTTTAGAAATATAATTGTTAATAGTATCCATGTTTTTTTTATAATTAATAGCCTTCTTTAGGTTTCGCTGTATTTTGTCTGCAATTGCATCATAATATCTATCCTTGCTAAAATTCTCGAAAGAGTCGTACATACGCTGATTTTCAATTAGATTCATAATCTTATCAATCATTGCTTTTTGCTCTTTATATTCAGCGGTCTTCTTATTCCGCTCGTTTTGTCGCTTCATCTCACCTAGAACATTATGAAACACCTGTCTGATATGCAGATCTTTGTCCTCCTCTAGTCGTTCAAGATTCATCTTAGTCTCACGTTTACGACCCTCTTTAACATCCTGTTGGAAGAGAGAGATCAAATCAAGTTCAGCCTGTGCTTTAGCTTGAGCTTCTAACTGAGCTTTAGTGGGGGGCTTACCAGGAACCTTTACGTTGTAATTAATATCCTCATCACCCATTGCATCTCGCTCCTTGCTCTCCATTCTAGACAGCAAGCTGCTCTTACCGATATTAGGACTTTGATAGTCCTTCGTGGAGATTTTATTGGCTTTTTCTATCAATGACAATAGGGTATCAGCTTCATCACCAACCGCGGCTATAATCGCCTTCTTAATAGCGTCGGGGCCATGTTGGAGATTTTCATTTATAACTTCATTCAGTGTCGTTTTATTGTTGCCGAGGAAGTTTCTTAAGACATCTTCTCTATGAGTCAGTTTACTAGATTCAATCAACTTTACTTTATCGAACAACTCACTTAGCGTACCAGATTTAATGGATGATGCTAAGATTGAATCACCACTAGTATCCATAACACTCTTATTAGCTAGTCGAGCGACTCTCTTACTAAACTCTCCAATGTTGCTAGCTCGCGTTTCTAGGCCGAGTTCTTTATCAACAGCTTCCCACACGCGCTCTTGCTGGTCATACTCATTGTCAGCTTCTTTTGCACGTTCCTTAAGATACTTGCGCTGCTTCTGCTCGTTGGTTGAATAAAACGATGACATCTCTAATAAGCGCGATGTATATTAGTTTAGATTAAAAAAAAAAGAGAATGCTAATTAAATTACTAACGACTAAGCCCGTTTTGGTCGCGCATACGAAGTAGTAGCTTGATAGTCAAGTCAGTATCATACTGCTCAATCGGCTGTAGATTCTGGTTGCATAGTTGAATAGTGATTTGGTTCCGCCATGTTGACTGTTGGGGAATCCATGCTATCTCTGTTGGCTCTGATTTGATTAGTTGAGCATAGTTAACTCCAGCAGGAGATATCGAGTGAATGACTTTGCTATTAGGCGCAAATGGATTCATCGCCGAGTCTAATGTCAAGATAACATTCGTCGTGTCGGATATAACTGGTACCGCGGCCGAGCTCGACGTTGTCAGAATGGTTTGCTGAGTTGCAGGATACGTTCCTGGCGGGAAGCCTACAACAGTACCAAAGCCAACCTGATTGATCACTAGCTGCGGGGCACGGGTAGTCGTTGGGAACGTTATTGCTGAGCCTGCCGTATAACCAGCGGGTAGAGAAGTTGGCATGGGGTACGATACGAATTCAACTGAGTAAGTCGAGGGGTTGACCTGAAACTTAGCATATACGACTTGTTCGAGCGTTGCTGTATTTTGAATGAAGTAGCCCTGCGATACTAGACTATACCGTAGAAACGAGTTGATATCAGCAATCTCATAGCCACCATCTGGAATAGTGAAGTTTAGCGTTGTATTGCCTGCGTTTGTCGGATGTGTAATGCTAAATTTGTTGTTTTGCTTAACGCTGGTAATGTTTCGCCATGAGTACCAAATGGAAGCACTACCAAGGCCGATATCGATATTCGACATGTCAACATTGCTGCTGAACGTATATGTATAGGTATTAGTCGTCCCTGGAACGAGATGCGATTTGTTTATAATAATAGGATATGAGATGCTCATCGCGTAATTGGATTCAACTTAAATGTATATCTTCTCGCCTGTTATATTACGCCTGATATATCTTTTTTCGACGTTAATTAAAATGGTGTCCAGGGGCTCATAAGTAAGCTCATTATAGAGCTCGGCAAACTCATCAAGCGTTAGCTCAGTGGGAAATACGCTGAGTATCATTTTGAGGTCCTTCTTGAGCAAATTGCGTCCGAGTATAAAGAGTTGACACTGGTCTCGAATTAGCTTGTTTATCTGGTAATAAGACTGGCCAATGTAAACCATTGAGAAACCTAGTTTGCGTCCCTTGATATAGTACTCGTTAGCGACTCTATTTGCCCCTCGATCATTGATGAGATCATCGAATACTATAAGCCGTTGCTTTTTATCTACTCGTTTCAGTCTCTTAGTCTTTTCATCAACCACACTATATTCTTCGATAGGTGGGACCTCTCCATTCTCAAATACCTTAACGGAGCTGCCAAGTTTGCTTATAAGCATGTTATATAGAGGCTCGTCAGCTGATTTGACACAAAGGACTATCTCATGAAAAGTCTTGTCCATTAGAGCTATTAGGTTAAGTAGCGAATTTGTCTTACCAGCGCCACTGGGTGCAGCTATGAGCATGCGAAATGGAATATCAATACCATGCGTCGCATAATGCGGGTTAATCTTCTTCTCTGTCTTCTTAAGTCGCTCGTAAAAGTTAATTTTACTCATTCTACATAGTATGTTTAGTATATTATAGAAAGGATATATAATTACTCGTAAATAACGAATGTCTTCATATCCCTTTGTCTCCACGTCAAATGTCTTCAATCCATCAGATTATACATCCGCTGGTGGGACTTTAACCTTGGAGACCGCTGATAGAAGATATTTGAATATCGGTGGCGGAGTAATAAATGGCTCGCTGGAAATATCTGGTAGTCTAACTATCGGAGGCCAGCCCGTTTTTTCACAAGCGCAGGCAGATACTCGCTATCTTAAACTTACGGGCGGGACGCTTACTGGCGGTTTAACCATTTCGCGCACAGCAAGCAATTCTATGATAAGCTTCTTAAATGGCACCGCTTCTTGTTCAGTCTATCAATTTAATAATGGTGATACTTATTTTGGAACCACAAATAGTTTGTCTTTACACTTACAAACAAATGGAACAAGTAGAATGGAAATTAATGGCTCAGGGCAAATTGGAATTTCCGTAGCTCCTAATTCTTCTTATAGATTAAATGTTAATGGGAGCATAAATATAGGTTCTACATCGGATTACTTCATCAATGGTCAGACATTCTCCTCCGTTCTTAGAACACAATTTGACGCAAGATATGTTGGTATAGATTTAAATGGCGGAGAAGGAATTATGAATGGTGCCCGCTCATTTGTTAATTTAACAGGAAGCAGTGAGACCACATTTTTAACATTTAGAAACCCTGCTAATACCACGAACTGCGTAATTGGTCTTTCTACAACGGATTGCTTCATAGGGACACGAACAAATACCTCCCTCTCCCTCGTCTCTAACAATGTTAGTAGAATTTTGATTAATACAAGTGGAAATGTCGGAATAGGCGTATCGCCGGCTTATAGATTGGATGTTGGCGGGGATGTAAATATAACTGGAACTTTTAGAGTAAATGGAACTGCTATTTCAACTTCTTTTACTGGTGGAGAAGTAAATGGAAATATAACTGCTATTAGGCCAGCACTTTCAACAACGTCCTTATTTACAGATTATCCGCTTACGGCACGGCACGGTTCTTCTACGGATAGCACTTTAACAGGAATCGCTTTTTGTTGTATGACCTTTGCTGGAACAACACCAGGGGCTTCAATCATGCACCGGAGAGTTGGTAGTAATAGTCAGGGAAATTTAGAGTTTTACACAAAATCAACAACCGGCGGAACAGATGCTCTAACAGAGTGGCTCCGCTTAACATATAATGGACGATTTGGAACTAATACGGCTGAACGCTTCTATGGCTCTCGTGGAAGGGTGGATGCTAATACTTACTCTATATTTGGAATCTGCCCAAGTGGGGGCGACGGGACTTGGACCTCTAAGATTGATTACTCTCACCCCACAGATGTAATCTCTTGTAATACCAATATCAACGCGCTGGCTTTTACTTCAAACACTCTAACAACATTGTCGGCGACCGTTCGCTCAACAGCAACCTCTGGGTCAAGCGTTTTATTGGATTTAGGTAATAATAACTCTTCATCGGCACAGTGGAGAATGGCGGTTAATTACAATAGTGGAAGCCCGCAGAATAGTTCTATGGACTTCTATAACACGTCCTCAGGATGGGGTATTTCATACGCAAACCATGGATACGGCAATTCTCGGGAGGGTGCTTCTATGGTATTGAATCCTGGCCCCGGAGGCACTGGTTCTTACATTACGGCCGGATTATCAACGCAGCTAGGAACGCTCCATATTAACGGCGGAACAAGTACAACTTTACCAGCGTGTAGGGAGTTCTCTTCAACTGCTAACGGTGTCAATCAAGCTGGTGGAACCGTAAGCGTAAGTTTGTATTCGTATCAGAATATATGGGTTCGTGGTGCGTTGTATTCAACCTCGGATAAGCGTGTAAAGAAGAACATTGAAGGCTGGGATGCTGGGGAGGCTATGAATCTGCTGGATGAAAATGTTAAGCCCGTTTGGTATGAATGGCGAGACGCTGGGATGGGTTGTAAGCAACTGGGTTATTTAGCGCAGGATTTGTATAAAGCAGACTGTAAATCTCTCCTTCAAGTGTTTCAAAATGAAGATGTTAAGGAGGACTGTGATATTACTGGTTTGAAGGCTGGAGAGCAAATGGTTGTAGATTATAGTAAAATTAATATCTATCTGGTGGAGATATGTAAGCAACTGAATAAAAGGGTCATAGAGCTTGAAAAGACGGTTGATAAGCTTACGTCAAGACCGGTTGTTAAGAAGTGGCTGGCGAACAAGATGTAGTAGTAATTTAATTAATATTTTCTAAAATATATATTTTGATTAATATATTCTAAGATACGGGTATAATAGAAAATGGTCTATAAACAGCTGAAAATTGATATTACGCGTCCGCAGCTTCAAAAGGCGCTGAAGGGTAAGCCCATTCAAATTAATGCCTCTCAGATAGGCTCTGGGTCTTCTTATTTATCACTACACCCAGCTAACGCTAAATTGGTTGAAAAGGCGAGTATGAAGGGGTGTGGATGCGTTATTAATCTATCCCCCGGCGAACTTATGGCAACGGCTGAAGATATGGAGGGAAATGGGATTTTCGGCGACATCTGGAAGGGTTTGAAGAGTTCTTACCGCTGGGTCAAGAAGAATATCGTGGACACGCCCATTTATCAGGAAGCGTTGAAACCACTTGTTCGCGGAGCGGTGGAGACTGGTAAGACCGTATTGAAGGGATATGCACCCAAACTCGCGCCTGCTATTGATATGGCTACTGATAAGATTGGTAGTGAAACCGGTGCATTTGGATTGGCGAGGCCACCAACGCAAAGCGGTGGAGTGAAGAAAGCTCGTATGAGTAAGGCAAAAAAATATGAAGTATTGAAGGCTCGAGGTCTTTATCTATCATGATTGTACTTCGAATAGATTGTAGAACTGATCAATCTCATTGCGCATTGCATAATAGAGCCAGAGGATGCACCAATTACCACAAAACCCTTCTGATGCCTTTTGAAGTTGCAGGGGGACGTATTCGTATCCAGCATCTTCAAGGATCTGCGGAGGTATCAATCCAAATGAATCAAAATACATATCTTTATACGTTGCAGTCCAGTGAGTTCCTCCGATGCTTATATTACCAAGATTGATGATTTGGGGTCCTTTATATGTCAGATCTATGTCTCTACTCCAAACTATTCTGAGTGGCTCTATACCAAGTCGCCCGGCTACGTATTCAAGTTCAGATTTAGTCGTCATTGGTTGATTAACTATTCTACCCAAATTGAATTCGCGGTATATATGACGTCGATTCGAATTATTTAATTTACGCATCTTTTTTTGTCAGTATGAATATACACACTGCTATATTAAACTAATCCACATTCAAGCAGAGTTAAAATAAAATGTCGTCCGAAAGTGATAAAGTCGTATTTGACGCGGCTGTAGATCGAGGTGATAATGTTAACCTCTTTCAGAACAAGAAGTGGACCTATATTACGGATTCCTCGTCTGCAAACGGCCAGTTCAATGGACAACTTCAATGGGACCTAAACACACTATCCTCGCAGAATCAGTGGACGGACCTATCGCAGGCGGTTATCACCTTCCCAGTTAAGCTCAGCATTGCAAATGTGAACAATCTTACCCCCACCGTTGGCATCAATGCGGCTACTATTAAGAATGGATTTCACCAATTCGTTGATTCCGTTCAGGTTGTTCTTGGAGGCTCTACGGTTCAAAGTTCTCAGATTTTTACTAATATTGATGTCAATTATAAGATTCTGACTGAATGGTCTCGCGATACTCTTGAAAAGTATGGTTCGACGCTTGGACTTGGTCTTGACGAGCTCGAAGTCAGCTTTGATACAAACACTGGTATCTCTGAATCTATTGACAATATCGTTGCGAATGATATTGCGCCTGCTGGTCGTGGTATTGACCTTTGGACACCGCGCAATTCGGGTATTAAGGCTCGTCTTCGCAGTTTGAACAACACCAATGATGTATCTGCACTTGGTAAGGCCATTCTTGGTAGCAACCAATCTCTTCTTGGTAAGAGCAACTGTCAAGCTGGCGCAAACAGTACCGTGGACGCCGATCAGTTTGTCCTCTACGCTTTGGGTACCGTGCGTCTTAAGGACCTTTCGCCGGCTATTGCTGCTCTCCCGCTAATGAAGTCGCTTAAGGGCTATGTCTATCTGAATTATAATGCCTCTGTTCATACTATTACGGGCTCTAATACAACGACTTCGGCTGTCAGTTCACAGTCTCTATATGGACGCTGCGCTCCTGCTATGTTCAACGTTGGGCTGGATGGTATCGCTTTTAACGCTACTTCGTCTGCTCTTCGTCTTCGTAGTGAAATCTCAGCTGTTGCTAGTACTTCGCTAACTACCGCCCAGCCAATTCAAACCAATGCGATGCTTTATGCGCCTTACTACGTTGCTACGCCCGATGTTGACCGTAGCCTCACTATGAAGAAGACGATTCGGTATACAGAACGCTTCGTCTCGCAGTTCAATGTCGCCGCAAATGGCTCGTTTACAGGTACTCTAACCCCCGGCATTAGCAACCCTAAGCGCCTCATTTTGTATCCGTACCTAACGGGTGCTGGTACTAGTGGCTTCAGCACTTTCCAAACTAACCCTCTTCTCTCGCCTTTTGACGCATGTCCGAGTACGACATCGCCTTTCGCCGCAATCAAGGACTGGCAGGTCTACGTAGGAAATTCCCCCGTGTTCCAGCAGCCTCAGACTCAGGATTGGATGGCGTTCTGTAATGAAGTTGCACAGCAGGGCGAGCAGGGTGGACTCGTCGATACTACCTCGTCCGGTCTTCTTTCACAGGAACTATGGAATACCCTTTACCGATACTATACGTGTGATATCGGTCGCCGCATGAACTCGGAGGATGGTGCTAGCAAGTCTGTACAGGTTTCGCTTACGAATGCGACTAACTGTCCTATGACAATTGTAGCTATTATTCACTATGAGCGTGAGATTACGGTTGACACTGCTACGGGCGTTGTCCTTCAGTCGATGTAAGTTGACAAAAAAATATATGCTATGGATGTTTACCACTCAACTAATCCAAATTCGCCTTTCTTTTTTTTCGCTAGCTCGCTGAGAGTCTTATTCGTTATTATACGCTTAGAAATTTGAGGCTTTTCCCATTCGAATGAGGTGTGCCTATGTACTATTTCATTTCGCATGTTTCTCATTTTTTCATATGTAGGTAGACACTCTTCAAATGGAAGGTTGAATATCTCCTCAATCTCTTTTTTATACTTTTCGTTAGCTATTATCTTCTTATATGGCGTCTTGGGCGCTAAGACGACTAAGCGACTTTTATAGTAGTCGATATCATTTATTACCTTGAGCTGCGATGCTAATTGTCTACACTTTTCATTGAGTATGCGAAGCTCATTTCGCTGCTCCTTTATTTTCGTTTCTAGTTGCACTTGATATTCTATGAGGGAGCTTGACATTTTTTCTTTGGAGTGTTTGTTCTATATTATAACACCCTAGTTTTTTCAAAAACTAATTATATTTACATATCTCAGCCCAGACTTTCTTATTCTTCTTGATAATGTCATTATCCCGGAGCCATCCAAAGTAAGCAGGTTCTGTCAACCATATAAATTCAATTGAACGACCCTTGAATCGCCCCCATGGCATTGTGATTGGTTTAGGCTCTAGATCTTTAAGCTCATTGTATAGAAGCTCATGCTTTGATATCCATTCTTGCTCTTTCAACCACATCAAGTAGTCGTAGTTAGACTGCTTTAGACTCGCGATTGAAGAGCCGACATACTTGCCACAGGTGAAAATCTTCTGATCGTTGATCATGTTTGTTATCTGTTTGTTATCTGTTTGTTATATCAAGGTGATTATGTTTTATACAAAATTAAATAAATAAATAGGGCCGTGCTCGCTTATTTGATGGTGAGTCTCTAGAGTTCGATTTGAGTGCTTACTGTCCTCTACAAATCGACGGGGATTATCGCGCTCGGGTAAACACTAAATGCACATCTAGAAAGCTACACTACCAAGTCTAGA
>JACCDR010742558.1_pt1 | contig 13829 bp, 13 predicted proteins | sample 7446431 | NCBI WGS metagenome assembly JACCDR01 (sample SAMN15323443, study PRJNA562643) | freshwater metagenome | isolation source: river surface water | place: USA:Blue River Watershed | collected 2017-08-17 | reverse complement strand
TAGCAGGCATGGTACACCACCAGTTTGGATATACGATAACGATGTGATCGGCAGCCCGGAATTTGTTCTGGAGCTCAATAAGGTCGGGCTCAAGTGGTTGGATTTCTTTATAGCCTTTGTGAAGAATAGGGTCGAAGTGAAGCTCGCCAATATTAACGCGTGAGACTGTGTGGCCAGTATCTTGTGCGCCAGCTTGGTAATGGTCAGCTACGATACCAGTGAAGGAGTCGGCGTCCGGATGACCACAGAGTACGACAATGTTCTTAGGATTTTGCATATAGAACTAGTATAACGAACACACTCGTGAGAATGCTCACGAGTGTGTTGATTACTATTTGCGGATTGAGCCGTCTGGGTTGAATTGTCCTTGTGCACCCATCTGCATCTTCATAAGTCGTTCTTTCATTTCGGGACTCATTGCGCCGAGAATTTGTTGCTGATACTTGGGGAGTACCTTCATCGCTGCTGCCATTTGGTTGTTGCCGTTCTTTTTGAGTTCTTCTTGAATCTCCTTGGCGATTTTCTCAAAGAGAGATGGGTCTTTCTCGATCATTGTCATGATCATCTCTTGTTGATCAGCTGGCACATTCTTCATCTGTGACTGAAGCACCTTCTTCAGCGCATATTGCTTTAATTTTCCAAACATAGTGTCGAGGATTGTACCATATTAGCGTTGCGTCTGAGTAGTGTACCGACCCTACCTAAATATAGACAAAATCGATTTTTCGTGTTATTCTATTGACATTATAGAGTTTTAATGTTTTGCGGCATATGTTTGGAAAGATTGTTACAAAATTGAACGGTTGGTATGGAAAGCGCAACGTGCGCATCGTCGCAGCTGTTCTAGTCGTGTTAGCTAGTGTTGTTTTTGTTAACACAAGAGAATCAGAGGTGGTGACAGAGGAGGTAGTAGTCGATACTACTGCTTCAGTGCGTACGGTGTCACTGTACACACTATCAGCTGATAACGGCACAGCAGTCCGTACAGCAGACGGCAGTGCCTTTATCGTACGGGCGCAGTCTGGTGGGCGTGTCGACCGAGTTGCTAAGATTGGTGACTCTGTTGCTGCCGGCGCCACAGTAGCGCAGTTAGAGAACAGTGCACAGAGAGCCGCATACATTCAAGCTGAAGGAGCCTATGACGCAGCGGTTGCTGCTGTCGGTGGCAATACAACCTCACAAGCCACTGCTAAGCAAGATGCTGTCCGAACTTGGAATAGTGAGACGATAGCCAGTGAGCAGGTCATATACACTTCGATTGATACCTATTTCTCTGGTTCAAACACCGGTTTCCGTGGCCTAGAGTCATTTGGGTCAGCCGTTTCTCTAAATGATCGTCGAGCTGCTATTGAGAAGATACTAGGAGAATGGGATCGTAAGACAGCGCTCGTAAATGAAGATACAGTTGAAGAGATGCTTAGTTCGCTGAGTAACGACCTTTCAGTCATTGGAACATTCATTGATGACATCGCATCACTCGTGCCTCGTCAACGTATCAATGAGAAGTATACAGAGCAAGATCGCAACGCTGATACCGATCGTCTCGCTGCCGCACGTGCAAGTATCACTGGTTCGCAGCGTAAGGTGGACAGTGCTACAACAGCCATCACCAGTAGCTCAGGCTCAAATGCTGCATTATCAAATGCTCAGGTTAAGCAAGCGTTAGGTGCGCTTGAGAGTGCACGAGCAGCCCTCGGCAAGACTGTCATCAAAACTCCGGTAGCAGGTACGGTGACAGCCGTGAGTATTTCTGTGGGAGACATTATTAATGTCGGTGCTGATGTTGTCTTTGTTGCGAGTACGGACAGTCTCACCGAAGCCGTGGGCTCAGTTACTGTCCCGCTCACAGCTGTGAAGTTCACCCCAACCAAGGCGTTTGTTTTCACTGTTGTTGATGGTTCACTTGTAGCTCATGAAGTAGTAACTGGCCTGGTAACAAGTAACAGCGTTACCATTTCTGGAGCAGACGATATAACGGAGATTGTTAGTGACGTTCGAGGATTAAAAGAGGGCGACATTGTCTTACTAAAGTAATATGTACTCTCTTTGGAATTTCTTGCTGATACGTTCAGCATTCACCAAGCTGCTTATTGCTGCGCTAGTTGTTGCCGGTATCTACGCGCTTATAGCGATGCCTAAGGAATCGACACCTGAAATTAAGGTTCCGATTGGTATAGTTACTACCATTCTTCCTGGTGCAACAGCGGCTGATGTAGAACGACTCATTACTGATGAACTTGAACCGGCAGTACGTAACGTTGCAAATATTGATAAAGTCACCTCACAGTCACGTGCTGGTGTGTCAGTCATTACTGCTGAGTTCATAGCTTCAGCCGATATAGAGACTTCAATCCAAGATCTGCGCAATGCTGTCGAAGAAGCAAAGCGTGACCTCCCTACCGATGCAGAGAGTCCAACGGTAACAAAGATAGACTTCTCCAATCAACCGGTACTAATGGTTGCAATCGGAAGTGATCTCCATCCGGCTGCGCTCACCAAACTTGGTGAGGACTTGAAAGATGATTTGGTTAATGTTCCTGGTATTTCAAAGGTTGAAGTGGCAGGAACACGAGACCGTGAGATAGCCCTTATAACAGATAAAGATGCTCTCTTGCAGTACGGCATAACACCACTACAAATTGTGGGTGCTATTAGTAGTGCTAACGTGAGTGTTCCGGTTGGTTCGCTGACGATTGATGCGGTGTCATACCCAATTCAGTTTAAGGGTGACATAACCTCTCTTGAAGATATTAAGTCGGCTCCGATACAGACAAGTGGTGGTACCATCAAGGTATCTGACGTGGCAACGGTGATCGATGGCTTCGATGAGGCGACCACAGTCTCACGACTTTACGTAAATGGTAAAGAAACTCAGTATGCCCTGACACTTAACATCTACAAGAGTTCAGGAGGTAACATTTTGACTGCGGCTGATAATGCCAAAGACCGCCTTAAGGAGTTAGAGAGTACACTCCTAGCAGGTTCTGAGTATGTAGTTACGTTCGACAGCTCAGACGATGTACGAAAGAGTATCAACGAGCTCACTAGAGCCGGTATTGAGACAATACTACTCGTCGGTATCCTTCTTCTGGTAACTATTGGTCTACGTGAGTCGATTGTGGCAGTACTGTCTATTCCACTTTCATTCGTTATCGCCTTCATTGGGATGTGGTTGACTGGAAATACGATAAACTTCATCTCCCTATTTGCCCTCATCATAGCTATCGGTGTACTGGTAGACTCTGGCATTGTGGTTGTAGAAGGTATTCACACCAACCGCGAGAAAGGGATGGATAAGATAGCCGCTGCTCAAAAAGCTATCCGTGACTTCGCGTGGCCACTTATCGCTGGTACGATGACTACGGTAGCAGTGTTTCTCCCACTCTTCTTCCTCTCTGGTATTCTCGGCCAGTACGTTAAAGGCATCCCCTTCACGATTGTAATGGTTCTTATTGCTTCTATTGTTGTAGCTCTCGGTTTTGTGCCACTTATCGCACTCTACCTTTTGAAGCATCAAGAGAGTGCTTTCTCGGTGTATCGAGAAAAGCTCTGGCATTCACTTGAGACGTGGTATGCCGGTATGCTCAAGCATATCTTTCATGTAAAGAAGCTTCGGGTCTCATTCTATTTGTTTCTCGTCCTGGCTCTTGGTGGTGGATTTGCACTCGTTGGTACGGGTACACTCCCCGCTATTCTCTTCGCGAATGATGACGTGAATTACTTCACCGTTGATCTCGAATTACCACAGGCAAGCACCCTCGCTGCTACAGACGAAGTGGCACGAGCTGTTGAAGAATTCATCCAGGTTGAGACACCATTCCTTACTTCAGTCCAAACTACTGTTGGTGGTACTTCTGCCCTTTCACAAAATCCCCAGAGTGGTAGCAAGTACGCTTCCTTTACGGTAAATCTTGTAGACGGTAAGGAACGAGAAGTAACGAGTGAGGAAATTACTAAAGCACTCCGTGCCAAACTCGCCACAAAGACATGGCCTAATAGTGCTACCGTGCGTATCGCTGATGTTGTAGCTGGGCCACCAAGTGATGCTCCAGTTGTAATTAAAGTGTGGAGTAATGACAGTGCCAAGCTCGCACTGGCTACTGAAATTGTCGAGAACGCACTGAGAGCAGCCGATGGTACCCGTGACGTCACTTCGAGTCTTTCTAACGACGGTACTGAACTCGCTATTCGTATCGATAGAGAACGAGCACGTGATTATGGTCTCTCAACGGCAGATGTAGCACAGACTCTCCGCTCGGCTATTGCTGGTATAGAAGCAACAAAGGTACGTATTGACGGTGACGACATTGTTGTACGTGTACGAGTTGCTCTAAATGAAGAGTATGTTCAACCCGAAGATACGATCGTGACAACAGCTGACAGCATTGCTGGAATTCCTGTTGCAACTATGCGTGGAAATGTTCCACTTGGTACATTCCTGAGTACAACCGCTAACCGTAACTCATCAGTAATTAATCATGAGGATGGGATGCGCGTAAGTACTGTGAATGCTCAACTCACTCCGAGTGGTAACGCAGTAGAGATAACAACTGCTTTTGCAGCGAATGAAGCTACACTCAAGCTCCCTGAAGGCGTAACGCTCACCTATGGCGGTGACACCGAGCAGATTCAGAAGACATTCACTGAAATGGGTGTAGCGTTGATTACTGGTATTGTGCTCATGTTCGCCATTATCGTACTTGAATTTGATGCCATTGCTCAGTCTGGACGTCTTCTTGCAATCGTACCTCTCTCACTCGCGGGTGTGCTCTGGATGCTCTTCTTCATGGGGCAGCCACTTTCATTCACCGCCTTCTTGGGTATCATTGCACTCGCGGGTGTACTCATTAACCACGGTATTCTCCTTATTGATGGCATTAATGTCCGCAAGAAGCGAGCAGAATATGCTAGTGCTGAAGATCTCATTATCGAGGCTGCAACCAGTCGTCTCCGTCCGATTATCTTGACCACTATTGCTACTTCAGCTGGTATGGTCCCGCTCACATTCGTTAATGCGACCTGGGCACCACTTGCCTTCACCATCATGGGTGGTTTGCTGTACGGTACAATCCTTACTCTGATATACGTCCCGCTTCGCTCGGTAGCTGCTGAGCAGAATGCTAACCGACAATCAATCCTTACACGGTTGTATCGTCGTGTGTTCTAGCGTCACTTGTTAAGTACTAACAAAGCCGCCCTCAAGGCGGCTTTGTTCTGTCTCTGTGGTCTATACAGGTGTACTTGGACTAGGAGTAGTACGACGTGCTTTAAGGTATTTCATGATGCCATTAATAACCAAAAAAGCAAAAATAAGTTCAATTATGTAGGCAATGACGAATGTTCCAAATGAGAAGGTGGCTAGTCCAACTGCAGATAGGGCCATACCAAAGGCGAGCAGATACCAACTACCAGCTTGAATTGCTGGCCCAAAGGAGCTTGGCATGAGGCGCATAGTCATAAGTGTAGCGTTGCCATACAGGACAGCGATCAGAATAAACTGAGCGATGACATATGAGGTGAAGTGCTCTGCGCCGATGGTACCGTACCCAATAAAGGCAAGTGCCAGGGTCGAAAGTAGGATTGTCACCATAGCGACCCGTAGGATGATATATATAACACCGAGCATACCGCGCTCACTTTGGTCGATTGTGCCGTCTTGAATAGCCTTCATAAAGCTTGCGACAGCAAGGGTTGAGGAGCCGAGCCCAAGTGAAATACCAATAATCTGGGCGATGCTCATTATGATTGTCAATGTTTCCATCATGATATACTAGCAAAAAGTAACCACGCTTGGGGCTGTGACAGTGCACAAACAGGGTTTTAGTAGTTGTAAGTAGCAATACCGTGTCGTTCAATCATCTCAAAACTATATATCGTGATTTTGACATTCGAGGTAAGTATCCTGAGGAGATAACTGATGATGAAGTCTATAAGATTGCCAAAGCACTCACCTTGCACTTTAAGGTAAAGAAAGTTGCTGTTGGATACGACATACGACCATCAGCTGAGAGTCTGTTCACTTCCCTTTCACGAGGTTTCATCGAGAGTGGAGTTAATGTCATCAACCTCGGTCTCTGTACTACACCTATGTCTTACTACATGTGCGGCTCAACCGATGTCGATATGACGGTTATGATTACCGCTTCACATATGCCGAGTGAGTACAACGGTCTTAAAGTCACAGTGGAGGATGCTCGTCCGGTTACTGGTGATGTACTTCAGATTATTCGCGAGATTGTCGGTACACACACCTTCTCAGAGGAAGGTACACATGGCACGATGACGACTCATGCCCTCCAGAGTGATTGGATACAGCGCTTCAAGAAGAAACATGACCTATCGGACTCGGGGCTGTCAGTTGTCATCGATCCAGCAAACATGATTGGTATCCTTGAAATTGATACGTTCAAAGCATTTGAACCTGATATTACAGTTCACACTATCTTCGATACGTATGACCATACCTGTCCAAATCATGAAGCCAATCCAATCAAGCATGAAGTACTGTCTTCGCTTGGAGAAGAAGTACGGTGTGTGGGAGCACATCTCGGTATTGCCTTTGATGGTGATGCTGACCGGGTAGGATTCGTTGATGAGACGGGTGCTCCGGTGCCAAGTGATCTTATCGGCGCTCTTATAGTACGCTATGTCCTTCGCGAGTATCCGGGAGCAACGATTGTATGTGATATTCGCTCTTCACGCGCTCTCGTTGATGAGATAGAGCGCCTTGGTGGTATTGCTATCCGCGAACGGGTCGGTCATACGCATATTCGTACCAGAATGCGCAAAGAAGACGCCGCTCTTGGTGTTGAGCTTTCCGGACACTTTTTCTTTAAAGATTCCTATTTCTCTGAAGGTGGTCCGTTGCCTGCCTTTATCATCATGGAGCTCCTCAAAGAAACCAAGCAGCCCTTCTCTGCTCTAGTTGCAGAAGTCCGTAAGTACCATCACTCGGGAGAGATAAATTCAGAAATCACACAGACGCCAGAAGAGATTTATGAGAAGCTTACAGCGGCTTTCCCAGAGCTCACTCCCACACGCTTTGATGGTCTCACACTCGAATCAACTGATTGGTGGTGTAATGTACGCCCGTCGGCGAACGACCCGGTTATGCGCCTTAATCTTGAAGCTACGACAAAGGAACTTATGGAAGCTAAGCGTGACGCGGTCCTGGCTATTATTCGCGCCACAATGTAGATAAATAGCTTAGATGAGCTGATACTCTGAAGCTGTGCTGAGGCATTGTGTAAGTTCAGGAGTTTCAACCCAGCCGCACTCCCCGCTTGGTTGACGCTCGCAGGTTGCTTTCTGGTAACAAGCATATTCCTCACGCCACTCACAGGTACTCACTATATCGGGTTGATCGGTACAGAGTTGATTACTACAACCCCCAGGTCGACACTCACCCTTCGTTACCGGTTCGCTCGGTGTCACTGAATCGTTATGTGGTGGTAGAGGGGGTGGAATTACGGGAATAGTACTGTCTGGCGCTGTGTCGTTGGTAACATCTTGCGATGATGTGCTCACGTCATTGGTGGTTGAGGCTGGTGGCTCATCTGTTACTGGAGTCACCATGATACGAGGCGTAGTGGTACTTTCAAGAGGAAATGTATCATTCGATGCATCAATGATAGATGAGAGCTTGGTCTGATCCTTTGTATAGTGAATGATAAGGCCGCACGTCACGGCAATGCCAAGAAGGAGAGCGATTGTCTTTTTCTTGTCCATGTAATTATTGTATAGCATGGTTCTTAATACTACAAAACCCGGAGTGTCGTGATGACAATCCGGGTTTTGTGATATAAGGCTACTTAGTCTTCTTCTTGACTACTTTCTTCACAGCAATCTTCTTGGTGGCTACCTTCTTAGCTGGCGCCCTCTTCTTAGGGGCTACAGGTGCTGATTCCTCAGCAACTTCAACTACTTGAGGAGCTCTGTGCTCAGCATGACGAGTCTTCACGATGGTGAGGAGCTCGGCTACCACGGCTTCGATAGCTGAGAGCTTCTTTGTAAGCTGTTCTAGGTCAGCCTTGGTGACACCAGGAGCAGACTGTGGACGTGGAGTGTCAAAGCTTCGCTCAGGCTTCCGGTCGAAGGTAGGGCGATCGTTCCGCTCGAAGTTACCAGGAGCAGAGTTCTTCTTAGCGAAACAGTCTCGACAGAGAACTGGCTTCATACCATCTGGTTTAAACGGCACCTCACATTTATTTCCGCAAGTTGTACAGGTAGCGGAATAGAGTTGCATTTCCTTGGGACCACGGTTCTCGTAGCGGTTACCACCTCCTTCAAATCGTGGTTTCTTATCAAAGCGCTTCTTTGTACTGTAGTCAGCATCACTCCGCGGTCGCCCACCCAAATCATCTTTACGATGACGAAGGCCACCGGGTTTAAAGTTATTCATGACGCAAACTATATCATGAATTTAGTATTTTTCAAGGTATTGAAAGACTTTTAGTCGCTTCTGATCCATTAAGTCTACAAGCGAACCTAAATCACCAGCATTTCTACTCAATCGGTCTGCCACCCAAGTGAGAATGCCATCATAAGTTCCTTTTCTAATCTCCTCTAGTAACTCTTTGAAAACAGGACGCTGTCCAGACTCTTTAGCAGAATGTGATTCTCTTTTGATACTTACAACATTAAGATTCAAACGTTCTGGGATAGCAGTCATTTCCTTTACTTGAGAATCGATAGCAACGCTTGTTGCTCGTCTGATTCGGTCGATTTACTGGCATATAAGCAATACCTGATACGTGTCTCAGATATTGAGATATTACTAGGTGTCCGTCAATTACGTTCGTTTCCATCTTTTATTAATACCAGAACCACAAACCCTGCATAGCTATGCATTTCATTAGGAAAGTAGCATAATTACAATTACTATTTATGAATAAATTTGAGGCAATAATTTTTGACTGGGACGGTACTCTTGCTAAGACATTGCACCTTTGGCTATCGGGATACAGGTTAGGTTTGGAAAATCAAAATCATACTTTTCTAGATTCTGTGATAGCCAGAGATTTTTTCTACGAACACGACAAGGCTCAAGAAAAGTATCCAGCAATAGACATTTCAAATGTCGCAAGTGAGGCCAGAGAATACGTCAAAGGTCATGTAAATATTCTTGAACTATACGAAGGAGTGAACGAAACCCTAAGATCACTAAGGGATGGAGGATTAAAAATTGCACTAGTTTCTTCTAGTCCGCGACAATTACTGGAGGCGGGTCTAAAAGTTCATAATCTTAGTGATTATTTTTCCTCCATTATTGCTGGTGATGATCTCACTAAGCATAAACCCCATCCAGAGGCTTTTTTACAGACACTAAAGCTAATTAGTGCAAATCCCGAGCATACCTTAATTATTGGAGATTCAGCGACTGATATAATTGCAGGCAAATTAGCAAAGACTGCCACTTGTCTTTTTACACCACAAGAAAACGCTATTTTTTACAATTCTACTAATTCAAGATTGCTATTACCGGATTACGAAATTAGTAATATTGGTGATCTGCTGAGTATTTAGTATGAAATTACTCGTAATTTGCTATTATTTACAATATGACAGAAAAAGTACCAACAGCAAGAATTCCTGAAAATATTTATAATACCCCACCTTTTGAAAGGAGTAATGCCAAAGAAATTGTTACTGAATTTTGTGGAAAATTTCAAAGTCACTATGCTAAAAATGGATACTTAGCAAAAGAAGCTGTTCCAGTAAGCTCTAAAGTTGACCCTAGTGTACGCTTAATTGGATCACACATCAGTGTATTCAAGCCTGAATTGATTTCTAGAACCGTGCCAAAGCAAGGAGAATTTCTAGTACAGGACTGCATTCGCACCAAAAACCTTAGGGGGTTATTTGATGACGCTTATGTGCCTGGATGGGGTTCTTCATTTACAAGTCTTGGTGCTCTAGTCCCTGAAAATGGCCTTAATAAAGCAACAGAGGACCAGATTCGTTTTTTTACAGAAACTCTTGGTATTGATATTGAAGATATAAGGATGAGGGTTTCTTCAGAGGACGTCGACTTACTAGAAACATGCCAAAGATATCTACCTGAAGAATCACTAGAAGTTGACACAAAAGACCCTAACTATTACCGTCATGTTATTGGTATTGATGGAGTACGAGGACGAAATTATAATATGGCTCTTCGTAATCCAAACGGTGATGGTTTTAGTGATGTCGGCAACATAATTCTACTAGAAGATAATGGAGGGACTCTTGGGGTAGAGACCGCTATTGGATCATCTGTTGTTTTAAAGCAAATGTTAAATTTAAATCATGTTAATGATTGTTATCCAATTACAGGACTTGAAGATGTTGACCCTCAATTTAAAAGAAAGATTGAAGACTCTTTGATTGTATGTACTACATTATCAAGAGAGGGTCTACTGCCCAGAGGATCTGACAATAGAGAGCGTATTATGCGCTCATATATGAGAGCACTATTATACTATTCTGCAAGAACAGGGATCAGTCTAGATGACTTAAAAAACATTTCGAGTATGTACGAGCAGACCCAATTTGGAACAAGTGACACACAAGCAACTAATTTAATTTTTGAGCATTTAGCTTCATACGCTCATGACTTACGATCAGGAAAAATTAATGGTAAGGAGGATGAGATAATTTCATCAGTATTAATATAACTCATAAATATGCAGATACCAAAAAAACTTAAACGAGGTGACCATATACGTGTGATAGCTCCCTCGCGAAGTATGGGGTTATTAAGTGAAGAAACAAAACATGCAGCCCTTTCAAGATTAGAGTCATATGGTTTTAAAATTAGTTTTGGTAAAAATGTTGATGAAACAGATGAGTTTTACTCTTCCTCGGTCGAATCAAGAATTTCAGACATTCATGATGCTTTTTTAGATGATACTGTGGACGGTATCCTGACAGTGATTGGAGGCTATAATTCAAATCAACTTCTTGATTATATTGATTACGATTTACTAGCAAAAAATCCTAAGGTTTTTTGTGGTTTCTCTGATATCACATCGATTGCTAATGCCATCACTGCCAAGTCAGGCTTTATCACTTACTCTGGCCCCCATTTCTCCAGTTGGGCAATTAAGCACGGCTTCGAGTACTCGATTGATTATTTTGAAAAGTGTTGCATGCAGAATGAACCCTATGAACTGCAGCCTAGCGACGTATGGAGCGATGATCCTTGGTACCTAGACCAAGACAAGCGTGATTTCATGAAAAACGAAGGATTTTGGGTGATACAAGATGGCATAGCAGAAGGAAGAACAATTGGTTCACATGTACGATGCCTGGCTGCTCTACAAGGAAGTAGTTTTTGGCCTGGACTTAATGATTCAATTCTTTTTATCGAAGAAGACGCTGAGACAAATATTCAAATTTTTGACAGACTTCTTCAATCACTTATTCATCTACCCGACTTTTCAGGCGTGAAAGGTATTCTTATAGGTCGATTCCAAAAAGACAAAGCTCCAACTCGTGAGCAATTACAAAAAGTGATTTCAGCAAAGAAAGAACTTACAGGGGTGCCCATTATTGCCAATGTCGATTTTGGACACTCTCTCCCACTCGCAACACTTCCCATTGGAGGTACTGTGCGTATAGAAGCAAGTCAGGAGCAACCAAAAATAACTGTTGGTAAGCACTAAAGTTAATATGGATAAAGAGGTCGAAAAAATATCTTCTCATGAACATGATGTTTGGGATGGAATATATCAAAAGCAACTTAAAAGCACGCAAACTAAGGAATTTTCATCATATTGGTGGGAATACTATTATTCCGATATCCGTAAAAATCTAAGAAATTTAATGGAAGATAAAACCCTGACCGGATTAAAAGTACTAGAAGTTGGAAGTGGTACTGGCAAAGCTACTCTTACTTCCATACCTGAAACAGACATAACCTTTCTTGATTTATCCAAAACAGGACTTGAAATAGCAAAAATTCTTGCTCACAAGTATCACGCTGGTACAGTTACTTGTATTGTTGGAAATATGTTTAATCTTCCTTTTTCTGACAATGAATTTGATTTTGTGTGGAATATCGGAACGTTAGAACACTATGATAACAATCACATTAAATCCATCTTGAAGGAAATGCTTAGAGTTACAGATATTAACGGCAGAATTGCCATTGCTGTACCAAATCACAATTCTTTACCAATGCTAAAAGCAAGGCTACTTGGCAGTCAAAAATTTGGTCCGTATTTAAAATTTATACCAGGATATAGGGCTGATTCAGAAAAAAACTATTCTGCCACAGAATTGATTAATTTAATTACTGAGGCTGGTAAAGAAAGTAATGTTGTCATTGATCACTACAAAACTATACGTATTGGCTCACCCTTATTTGTGGGAGCTAACAAATTACTGGTCAACACGTTTAGTATAGTTGAGAAAATTTTACCTCAATCAAAATTTCTAATACTCGTAACGGCTGTGAAGAAGAGTTAGCTACGGAAGAGTTAGAACGTTTTTTAGTCTCGGATATAGTATGACGTCACGAATGCTGTTGTAGCCTAGTGACCATGCAATAAATCGTTCAATTCCCAGTCCAAAACCAGCAGTTGTTTTATAATTAGGTTGATTTCTGAGGTCTATATACCATTTGTATGGAGCGGCACTAATACCCTGCCTCTTAAGTGACTGAACCATCTCACTTGGTGTATCCTGACGCTGCCCAGATCCTAGTATTTCACCACCGAAACCATCTTTGGTAAGAGGAGGAAATAAGAGATCAGCATTTATAACACGATTTGTGTTTTGTGGATCGGGTTTTTGGTAGAAAGCAACAGTATCTCGATCAAAACCAAACAACCATAATGGCTGTGAATCGTTATGATGCACAGTCAAATGTTTTTCACCATGCGAATCGATTCCTCTTCCAAATTTACTTTTTTGCGTATATTTAGCAGTCGATTTTGAATTTATCAGTACTTCATATGCAGCATCAAAAGACATTTGATTAAATGCTTTAGATTTTGAAACATCCTCAAGAGCTTTCTTTGTTAGGTTATAATCAATACTCATCTTTGACGTAAGCGGTTCAAGAGCCAACATTACGTCGGCAAGTGCACGAATATACCCCTCCATAATTGGGGTTAATTCTTTATGTGTACCAGATATCTCTGCCTCACAATGGAAAAACTGGTTTAAGTGTCTCGCATCCGGCTTTTCACCACGCATAGAAGGTAGGTAGCAATATACCTTATCTAGATTTTGAAGTAGCAACGGTTCAAATCCAAACTGTGATGAATCTACGAGATAAGTGTCTAACTTGCCGAATTTTATTGGAATTGCCTCTGAATCAGACCCAGGCCCCATTGGAGATGAGACACTAGGAGTGAGCATAAAAAGATCTACATTTTGAGCACCAATCACATAGCTAAAATATGTATCAGATGCAACTTTTATATAGTGCCTGACTAAAATTAAGGCATCAAAGTACTCGTGTTGTGTTAAGTCTTTGTAGTAAGTTTTATTATTATACAAAGGCGGTTTTACGCTCGATGATTTAATCTTTTGGCTAAGTTTGAGTGCGGCTGTATTTACCTCTTTTAAAAATGATGCAGGTAATTTTGTTTTCATAATTCTGTCATTATATCAAACATGAGTATATAATAGCTATATGTTACATTCATGTGTAACGCAATACCTAGATAAGTGTCACTTTTTACATAGGCACGAGAAGGCTCAGTTTAGATTGAATAAAGCTGCTTAAAAAAGCTTTGCCGGACAATGAACTTGAACGTTCTATCTGCTGAAGGCTCTCACAACAGCAAACGGCCACAAAGCATTCGCTTTGTGGCCGTTTGCTGTTGTGGACCTTAGGG
>JACCDR010478783.1_pt1 | contig 13834 bp, 11 predicted proteins | sample 7446431 | NCBI WGS metagenome assembly JACCDR01 (sample SAMN15323443, study PRJNA562643) | freshwater metagenome | isolation source: river surface water | place: USA:Blue River Watershed | collected 2017-08-17 | reverse complement strand
GGCTGGCGAATCGAACGCATGACAACTGAAGCGGCAGAAATATGAACGCCATCGGCCAGTTGCAAATGCCCCAACACAACCGCGCCACCGCCTACTGTGCAATTGGCCCCGATGCGGGCACTGCCAGCTACACCCGCGCAACCGGCCATGGCCGTGTTCGCACCCACATGGACGTTGTGACCAATCTGCACCAAGTTATCCAACTTGACGCCGCCTTCGATGACAGTGTCATCCAAAGCACCACGATCGATGCAGGTGTTCGCCCCGATTTCGACATCGTTGCCGATGCGAACAGCGCCGAGCTGTTCTATTTTTTCCCAACGCCCTTCATGCAAGGCAAAACCAAAACCGTCGGCACCTATGACAACGCCAGCGTGAACAATGCAACGCTCACCAATGTGGCAATCTTCGCCCACGGTAACGCCTGATTTGAGCCACGTGTTCGCGCCAATGTATGCGCCTCGCTCGACCACGCACAACGGGCCGATGCGCGCACTGGCATCGACATGGGCCTGCGCATGAATCACCGCACTGGGGTGAACCAAGGGCTCATCACTCACACGCGTGTGTTGACGCCACAGCTGGGTCACACGTGCAAAGTAGTGATAGGGGTTATCTGCCACGATCAAGGCCGCAGTGACCTTGGCAGTTTCTGCGACTGCGGGCGACACAATCACGCAACCAGCTTGCGTGGTGGCAAGCTGCGATTGGTATTTGGGATTGCTTAAAAAACTCAGCGCATCCGCTTGAGCTGTGTCAAGCGGCGCGAGTTTTTGGATGAGATGCTGGGCATCACCAATGAGGCGACCTCCCAAGCTTTCAACGATCTGGCCGAGACGCAGTGCCACGGCAGATTATTTAGCGCCGTTGATGACCTTGAGCACTTTGTCAGTGATGTCGTGCTTGGGGTTGATGTAGACAGCTTCTTGCAACACCAGGTCAAATTTTTCAGCCTCAGCCACTTGTTTGATCACACGATTGGCGCGCTCAAGCACTTGTTGAAACTCTTCATTTTTACGTGCATTCAGTTCTTCTTGAAATTCGCGGCGCTTGCGCTGAAAGTCACGGTCTTGTTCACCCAATTGTTTTTGGCGTGACACACGCTGAGACTCAGACAAAGTAGGCGCTTCGCGCTCAAACTTTTCAACAGAAGCCTTGAATGTTTTTTCAATATCGATCAGATCTTTTTCACGCTTGGAAAATTCTTGCTCGAGTTTCACCTGTGCTTGCTTGGCTGTATTCGACTCTTTGAAAATACGATCTGTGTTGATAAAGCCAATGCGAATTTCTTCGGCTTGCGAACACAAAGCCGCCAAGCCCAAAACAACCGCTAAAGAAATTTGACGTGTCAATGTAGTCATCAGAAGGATGTCCCAATTTGGAATTGCAATTGTTGGATTCTATCTCCTGGGAATGACCTAACTGGACGAGCCCAAGCAAAGCGTAAGGGCCCCATTGGGGAGACCCAACTCAGGCCTACACCATAGGCGCTACGCAACTGCCCGAGATCGACTTTTTCGAGTTCGCCGTAAACGTTACCCATATCAAAAAAACCATACAAGCGAAGCGTTCGGTCGTTACCGGCACCAGGGAACGGCATCAAAAACTCAGTATTCAAAGTGAGCTTCTTGGCACCACCGATCACAGGGCCTGTGATGTCACGAGGACCCAATGTGCCTTGCTCAAAGCCCCTGACAGAGCCCAAACCACCGGAGTAGTAGTTTTTATAGAAAGGAAGTTTTTGACCATTCAAACCTTGGCCTATACCGACATCCGCATTGAACGCGAATGTGTATTGCTTGGTAATCGGAAAATACTGCTGATACTGCCCACCCACCTTGGTGTAACGCGCATCGCCAAACGCGCCTAATTCACTGTTGATGCGAATAAATTTACCGTTATTTGGATTGAGGTAGCTGTCGCGGCTGTCACGCGCCCAGCCTGCAGTGATCGGAACGTTTTGTGCGACACAGCCAAACTGCTGGCATAAGTCAGCATGAACGCCCAGCATGTTGGTACCCGGCACCAACTCGGTACGCTCTGCGGCAGCCCCCAGGAAAACACGATCTAACTCGCTAAAGGGAATACCAAATCGCAAGCCCAAACCAGAAGTGATCAAGCGATAGTTACCGCCCTGCTCCACATAAGGCTTGCTGGAGCGGTGATACAACTCAAACGTACGCGAGACGCCGTCCTCTGTGAAATACGGATCGGTTGTGTTGAGTACGTAATATTGGTTGAACTTACTTGTGCTGACCTGAACGCCTAAGTTGTGGCCAGAGCCAAAGACGTTGTCTTGCTGAATGCCAAACGACAAGGTCACTTTTTCAGCGCTTGAAAAACCAGCGCCTAGCGTCAACATACCGGTCGGTTTCTCAACCACGTTCACATTCAAATCAACCTGATCTTGTGTTGACGGTACCTCTTGGGTATCAATCTCAACATCTTTGAAGTACCCCAAACGATTCACACGGTCGCGGGATAAACGGATTTTTTCGCCGTCATACCAAGACGATTCGGTTTGACGGAACTCGCGACGCACAATTTGATCGCGCGTTCGGTTGTTACCCACAATGTTGATACGGCGTACATAGGCACGACGTGCAGGATCTGCAACCAACACCAACTTCACACGGTTAGTGGTGCGGTCAATTTCCGGACGAACCTCTGTACGCGCAAACGCAAAACCGAAGTTACCAAAATACTCGTTAAAGGCTTTGGTTGTGCGGGCAACTTCATCCGCGTTGTAAGCCTTGCCCGCTTGGATTTCAATGAGTGACTTGAACTCATCGTCTTTACCCAAGTAGTAGCCTTCCATGGCCACTTCAGACACCACAAAGCGGTCACCTTCAGTCACGTTGATGGTGATGCTGATGTCTTGCTTGTTCGGCGAGATCGCCACTTGGGTTGAGTCAATACGAAACTCTAAGTAACCACGTGCCAGATACCAAGCACGCAATGTTTCCAAATCGGCATTGAGCTTGGTGCGTGAATAACGGTCTGATTTGGTGTACCAGCTTAACCAGTTGCCAGTACTTTGATCGAATTGATCCAACAGCTTGGACTCATCAAAAGCTTTGGCGCCCACCACACGCATCTCTTTAATTTTGGCCAAATCACCTTCGACCACAGTGAATGACAAGTTCACACGGTTACGTTCAGCTGGCGTGATCGTGGTAATGATTTCAGCGCCGTACAAACTACGGTTGACATACTGGCGCTTGAGCTCTTGCTCAGCACGGTCAGCCAAGGCTTTGTCGAAGGGACGTCCCTCAGCCAAACCAATATCCTTTAGCGCTTTTTTCAAGGTGTCTTTGTCAAACTCTTTGGTGCCAATAAATTCAACGGCTGCGATATTGGGACGCTCTTCCACGATCAACACCAACACATCACCATTGACTTCAATGCGCACGTCTTTGAAAAGACCTAGGGCAAACAAACTGCGAATGGCGGCGGCACCTTTTTCATCGGTGTAGTTATCGCCCACACGAAACGGGATAGAAGCAAACACAGTACCAGGCTCTACACGCTGCAAGCCTTCGACACGGATGTCACGCACATGGAAAGGATCTGCTGCCAGTGCATTGAACGCGATCAACGAGCTAGCAATCAATGCTGCAGTGTGGGCCAATGTGTTGCGACGAAATTGTGAGAGTTGCATGTTCATGAGGTATTTCGGGACCTATGGGAGCCAACCTAGGCGAACCAAGTCGTTAAAAAGAGAGAAAGCCATCAGTGACACCAGTATTGCCACTCCCACGCGTTGCATGGCGTCTAGCCATTCGGGCGAGGGAGGACGCCCAGTGCAGGCCTCGTAAAGATAATACAACAGGTGCCCACCATCGAGCATCGGCAAAGGCAGTAGATTGAACACGCCAAGACTGACGCTAACTAAAGCCAAATAACTCAAATAAGCACCAACACCAAGACTGGCGGATCGACCCGCGTAGTCAGCCATCGTGAGTGGCCCACTTAAGTTATCCAAGGATGCATTACCAGTGAGCAGACGCCCCAACATGTCAAGCGTCATTTGAATCACTTCAGTGGTTTGCTCAAGCGCTTTGCTCAAACCATCAATCAATCCATACTGAATCCACACTTTAGCGGCTGGCTCACCCACTTGCGCGCCAATGCGACCCACGTAGTTCGAGCCTTCCGCCGAACGCTGTGGCGTGACTTCGATTTGTAGATGATGGCCTGCGCGTGAAATATCCCAAACTTGGGTATCAGGTGCTTTGGCTTGGCCACTGCGTCGAACCATCGACCTTAAAGTAGGTCCATCCGCCACGATGACGCCATCGATTCGCAATATCTCGTCACCGCGCTGCAAACCTGCTGCATGCGCAGGGGTGCCCACTTGCACATCACCTAAGACTGCGCGGCTCCATGCACTGGTCAAGCCGCGCGCCTGCCATGCATTGCTGTCCTTTGAAATAGAACCATCCTGCAATTCTGCCAACCGTAACAAATGCGGCGTTTGTTTACCCTGCGTTTGCACCTCTAAATAAACAGGCAAGGTATCTTGTTGCAGCATCCACCAGCGCAATGCATCGAGCGAAGCGACTTCTTGTAATTCATCTGCTGAAGACCCCGCACGCACGACAGTGTCACCACTGCGCAAACCAGCGGCTTCTGCCACCGAATCCGCCACAGGGGCTGCCAATGTGGCTTGTGTTTCGTACTGGCCCAGCCAAAACGTAGCGGCATACAAACACACGGCTAACAGCAAATTAGCCAGTGGGCCCGCAGACACAATAGCCGCCCTCGCCCACAAAGGCTGCCGATTGAATGCCATCGCCACATCTTGGGGCGCGACCTCCGCCTCACGCTCATCGAGCATCTTCACGTAGCCACCCAAAGGGATCCAGCTGATACAAAACTCTGTGTCTTGTCGTGAATGGGGCTTACGCGATTTCCAACACAGCAAGGGTTTGCCAAAGCCAATCGAAAATGTGAGCACCTTCACACCACATGCCACCGCTACGCGGTAGTGACCCCACTCGTGCACGGTGATGAGCACACCAAGCGCGAGCAAAAAGGCCAACAAGGTCATGGGTTATTGAGCCAAGAGACGCACAGCGTCATTAGCCACAGCTCGCGCTTGCGCATCGAGAGCCAATAGGTCGTCCAAACTGTGTGGCACTGCAGGCGACAGGTGCGACATGCAGTTTTGATTCACCACATGAATTTGGTCAAAGCGAATTCGGCGCTCTAAAAATGCAGCCACTGCAATTTCGTTGGCCGCATTGAGCACGGCAGTCGTACCGCGTGGACCACGCAAGGCATCCCACGCCAAATGAATACCTGCAAAACGTTCAGGGTGACCGTGGTCATCCAAAGCTTCAAAGGTCATGGCCGACAAGGCATGAAAGTCCAAAGCTTGTGCACCAGACACCATGCGCTCTGGCCAGCTCAACCCATAGGCAATCGGCACACGCATATCGGGGGTGCCAAGCTGTGCCACCACGGACATGTCTCGGTATTGCACCATCGAATGGATGATGCTTTGAGGGTGAATCACCACCTCCAGCCGCTCTGGAGGCAAACCAAACAGATAACGCGCCTCAATCACTTCAAGCGCTTTGTTCATCATGGTGGCGGAGTCCACCGAAATTTTGCGCCCCATCACCCAATTGGGGTGTGCACACGCTTGTTCAGGCGTCACATCCTTGAGTGTGGCCAAGTCACGTGTGCGAAAAGGTCCCCCCGATGCGGTGAGAATAATTTTTTCCACACGTGCATCCCAAGTCGAAGCGTCTTCTGGCAGTGACTGAAAAATGGCAGAGTGTTCGCTGTCAATTGGCAACAGTGTGGCACCGCCTTGTTTGACGGCATCTAAAAACACTTCAGCACCAACCACCAACGCCTCTTTGTTAGCCAACAGCAAACGCTTTCCAGCGCGCGCCGCAGCCAAACAAGGTGACAACCCAGCAGCGCCCACGATGGCAGCCATCACAGTGTCGACATCGGGGTGAGCAGAAATCTCATCTAAAGCCGCAGGACTACTGAGCACCTCAGTCGCAATGCCTTCAGCTTGAATTTTGTCTTTGAGTTGTTGCGCCGCTTTCGGCTCCACCATCACGACAAAGCGCGGTTTGAACTGCGCACATTGGCGCAGCATCAAATCAACTTGCGTCGCGCCAGAAAGCGCGAAGACTTGAAAACGATCGGGGTGACGTGCAATGACATCTAAGGTGTTGGTGCCAATTGAGCCCGTCGAGCCCAGCACTGTGACGCGTTGTGGCATCGTACCCATCTGTGGATGTGTCACACCGATTGCACCAACATCATGGCCAAGGGCAAGGCGGGCAGTAATGCGTCTACGCGATCCAGCACCCCCCCATGACCTGGCAACAACTGGCTGCTGTCTTTCATACCAGCACTGCGTTTGACCAACGATTCGACCAAGTCACCCGCCACACTCATCATGGTGAGGAACAGTGTCGCTAACACCAAGAATGGTGCGCCACGGTTGTACAGGCGCGTGTAGAGGCTTTCGCTGTCTACCGCGTATTGCGTGTCTACCCAAATCCACACACAAGCCATGAGCAACACGCCCACCATGCCGCCCCACACGCCTTCCCAGCTTTTGCCGGGACTGATGGCGGGTGCCAGCTTGCGACGACCGAATGCACGGCCTGAGAAATAAGCTGCGATGTCCGCCATCCACACAAGGAAAAGTACCGACAACAAGAAATTCACGCCCATGACTTTGGCTTGGTACATGGCCACCCAAGTGAGCCACAGCGCCAACACCCCCACCACCAAACGCAAAGCGCGAGAAATAGTGGCCCAGCGATCTACGCCATGGCGAATCAACCAGCCGGCGACCAACACCCATGCAGCACCTGTGATGGTCCAAACATTGGCAGGTGCGTCATATGCCCAGCGTGCAGACCATGCGTACAAGCACAAGGTCACACACACAGCAGCCACGCGCAATGAGCCACGCATGGCAAAACCGTTCAAGCGGCCCCACTCCCATGCACCCGCAGCAATCAGAACGAGGGTAAGCCCAGCCAAAGGCTCAGCCGCATCTGCCAACAGTGCTGGCAGCAACAGCGCCAACAAAACCAGCGCGGTGATGACGCGTTGCTTCAACATCTGGCTTAGACCGCCATGATTTCTTGTTCTTTGCTGGCAATGAGTTTGTCAATCTCAGCAATGTGGCTGTCGGTCACTTTTTGAATGTCGGCTTCTGCACGTTTTTGATCGTCTTCAGAAGCGAGTTTGTCTTTCACCAATTTCTTCACGGATTCGTTGGCATCACGGCGCAAGTTGCGCACCGCGATCTTGGCGTTTTCGCCTTCAGTGCGAACGACTTTGGTCAACTCTTTACGGCGCTCTTCCGACATTGGAGGCATGGGCACGCGAATCAATTCACCCATCGATGAAGGGTTCAAACCCAAATCGCTGTCGCGAATGGCTTTTTCAATTTTGGCCCCCATGGGCTTTTCCCAAGGTTGCACACTCAGCGTGCGGGCGTCCAACAACGACACGTTGGCCACTTGGCTGATAGGCACCATGGAGCCGTAGTAATCGACTTGCACGGCGTCCAGCAACGCTGGACTGGGACGGCCGGTACGAATTTTGGTCAAGCTGTTGCTGAAGGCCGCAATGGATTGGCCCATTTTGGTTTCGGTGGTTTTCTTGATGTCAGCGATGGTCATGTTGTGCTCCTGAAGCAGCGCAGTGTGAGGTTCGTAAAAACAGGGGGATTAAGCGTGCACCAACGTGCCTTCGTCTTCGCCCATGACAACGCGCTTGAGCGCGCCGTTCTTAAAAATTGAGAACACCTTGATGGGCAGTTTTTGGTCGCGGCACAGCGCGAATGCAGTCGCATCCATGATGCCAAGGTTTTGACCAATGGCGTCGTCGAAGCTGATCTGGCTGTAACGGGTCGCGTTGGGATCTTTTTTCGGGTCAGCGGTGTACACACCATCAACCTTGGTGGCCTTGAGCACCATCTCGGCACCAATCTCAGCACCGCGCAAAGCAGCAGCGGTATCGGTGGTGAAGAAAGGATTGCCTGTGCCAGCAGCAAACACCACCACTTTGCCCTCTTCAAGGTATTGCAGCGCCTTGGGGCGTACATAGGGCTCGACCACTTGGTCAATGGCAATGGCTGACATGACACGAGCGGTCAAGCCTGTTTTGTTCATGGCATCGGCCAACGCGAGTGAGTTCATCACCGTGGCCAGCATGCCCATGTAATCAGCAGTGGCGCGATCCATGCCCACTGAACCACCTGCAACGCCACGGAAGATGTTGCCACCACCAATCACGATGGCCACCTCAACACCGAGGTGAATGACTTCAGCCACTTCGTCCACGATGCGAACAATGGTGGCGCGGTTGATACCAAACGCATCATCGCCCATCAAGGCCTCCCCCGACAGCTTGAGCAAAATACGCTTGTAGGCTGGCTTTGGTGAGGTCATGAAAAGGCTCCTTGATGTGTGCAGTTGAATGTGATGTACGGTAGATATCAAAAGGGGAGCCTAAGCCCCCCTTTGTGATTAAGCAGTTTGCTTAGCGGCAGCGACTTGGGCGGCCACTTCGGCGGCAAAGTCGTCGACCTTCTTCTCAATGCCCTCGCCCACCACGTACAGGGTGAAAGAAGCCACTTTGGTGTTGGCAGCCTTGAGCATTTGCTCAACGGTTTGCTTGTCGTTCTTGACGAAGGTTTGATCAAACAAAGACACCTCTTTGAGGTATTTCTGCCCAGAACCTACCACCATCTTGGTGACGATGTCAGCAGGCTTGCCAGACTCAGCGGCTTTGGCTGCAGCGACTGAACGCTCTTTTTCGATCAAATCAGCAGGCACATCAGCGCTGGTCAAAGCCACAGGCTTCATCGCAGCCACGTGCATAGCAACATCTTTGGCCGCGGTTTCATCACCGTCGAACTCGACCAACACACCAATGCGTGTGCCGTGCAAGTAAGCTGCCAATTTGTGTGCACCGTCGAAACGCTTGAAGCGACGGAAGCTCATGTTTTCGCCGATCTTGCCAATCAAGCCTTTACGCACGTCTTCGAGCGTGGGGCCGAAGGTTTCTTGTTCGTAAGGCAAGGCGCCCAAAGCTTCGATGGAAGCTGGATTGTGCTCTGCCACCAACTTGGCAGCTGCTTGAGCCAAGGCCAAGAAGCTGTCGTTCTTGGTCACGAAATCGGTTTCGCAGTTCACTTCCAACAAAGCGCCTTTGTTGCCGCTGATGAAGCTTGCCACAACGCCTTCGGCGGTCACACGGCTAGAAGCTTTGCCAGCTTTGCTACCAAGCTTGACGCGCAACAACTCTTCCGCTTTGGCCATGTCGCCATCGGCCTCAGTCAAAGCTTTTTTGCACTCCATCATGGGAGCGTCGGTTTTTGCGCGCAGTTCAGCGACCATGCTTGCGGTAATTGCAGCCATTTAATTTCTCCGTATTCAGTTCTAAACAATTTGGGTGTGAAAAAGGGGCTTCACAAGCCCCTTTTCAAGTTTGGGCCGCGTGATTAAGCAGCGACTTCAACAAACTCTTCGTCGCCTTCGGTCACAGCTTTGACCAAGTCGTTGGTGGCATTGGCACGGCCTTCGATGATCGCGTCAGCGATGCCGCGAGCGTACAAAGTTACAGCCTTGGACGAGTCATCGTTACCTGGGATGATGTAGTCGATGCCTTCGGGTGAGTGGTTAGAGTCCACCACACCGATCAATGGGATGCCCAATTTTTTGGCTTCAGCGATGGCAATCTTGTGGTAACCAACGTCGATCACGAAAATCGCATCAGGCAACACAGCCATATCTTGAATACCGCCGATGTCTTTCTCAAGCTTTTCCATTTCGCGCTTGAACATCAGTTGTTCTTTTTTAGACAAAGCATCCAAACCAGCTTCTTGCTGGATTTTCATGTCTTTCAAACGCTTGATTGATGTCTTGACGGTTTTGAAGTTGGTCAGCATGCCGCCCAACCAACGTTGGTCAACATAAGGCACGCCTGCACGTTGCGCTTCAGCGGCAACGATTTCGCGTGATTGACGCTTGGTACCAATCATCAACACGGTGCCACGGTTCGCAGACAACTGTTTGACGAACTTGATGGCATCTTGGAACATCGGCAACGATTTTTCCAAGTTGATGATGTGAATTTTGTTGCGGTGACCGAAGATGAACGGTGACATCTTGGGGTTCCAGAAGCGGGTTTGGTGACCAAAGTGGACGCCGGCTTCCAGCATATCGCGCATAGTGACTGACATAGAAATACTCCAAAGGTTGGGTCTAAAATCCAGCCCATCATCACCGCAAGTTTTCATTCTTGAAAAACTCTTGGCAACACCTTGATTGGACTGGTTTGCGAGTGATGTTTGTCCGAATTTGAGACAAAGCCTCAACCTCGGAAAAACCCAATGATTCTAGCACACCCAGACATGCCCCCTACCCCCATTCAGACGCCTTCAACGAGGATTCACCCATGAAGGTCGCCCTGATTGGCGCGGGAGTGATTGGCATCACCACCGCCTACGAACTGGCCACACAAGGTCATCAAGTCAGCGTATTCGAGCGCAATGGTGCAGCTGCCGAAGAGTGCAGCTTCGCCAACACAGGCGTTGCTTCTGCGGGCTATGCCGCGCCGTGGGCGCGTCCGGGTCTGGTCAAGCACATCCTGTCGCACCTGTGGCAACGTGATACGCCGCTGCGTATTTCCAGCCCCAGCATGGCCGATTGGCGCTGGCTGTGGCAGATGCGTAAAGCCAGCAAACCTGCAACGTTTGCCCGCAATCGCGCCAACATGCTGCGCTTGGCCGAGTACAGCAGCCACCGAATGCGCACTCTGACAGACACCCTCAACTTGGAGCACGAGCACAGTCAAGGCTTCATGGTGCTGCTGCGCAGTGAGCGTGAAATCCAGCTCATGCAAGATAGCTTGCAAGTGATGCGCGATGCGGGGCTCGGCTTTAAGACATTGAATGCCGAAGAAGCACGAGGCATTGAGCCTGCGCTCAACCCTGAAACAACCCTGGCTCAAGCCATTCACTTTCCAGACGACGAAGTTGGTAACTGCCGCCAGTTCACGTTGCTGCTCAAGAGTGAAGCTGAAGCCTTGGGCGTGAAATTTCACTTCAACACACATGTGCAGCCGCTCTCCAATGCGCAACCCAAAACGATTCGCACCTCTGAGCAAGACATGGGTGAAAAGTTTGACGCGGTGGTGGTCTGTGCAGGCTTGGCAAGCGCGCAAATCTTGCGCCCATTAGGGTTACGCATTCCGTTAGCAGCGGTGCATGGCTACGCCATCAGTGCCGCTGTGCGTGAACCTTTAGATGCGCCTCGCAGCGGCGTCATCGATGAACAATACAAAGTAGCCATCAGCCGTTTAGGACACCGCGTGCGTGTATCTGGCGGCTCAGAAATTGGCAGCAACGCCAAGCGCCATGACCCCGCTAGCATCAAAACGCTATACCGCGTGCTCGACAATTGGTTTCCGGGTGCAGCGCGTACACAAGACAGCGTTCAAGTGTGGAAAGGCTCGCGCCCCATGCTGCCCGATGGTCCACCCATCGTCGGGGCAAGTGGCATATCTGGCGTGTGGCTCAACCTTGGGCACGGCGCTAGCGGCTGGGCCTTGGCCTGCGGCAGCGCACGCGTGCTGGCGGACAGCATCAACGGCAAAAGTCCGGACATTGATTTGCAAGGCTTGGGCCTTGAGCGTTTGCATCTCCAACGATGAAAACCCTTGGCCTGACGCAACGCCTCCACAGCCAAGCCAAATGGCCGCTGTACAACGTAGCGCAGACTCGATGCATAGAGCTCGAAGCACAAGCCGCCCTACCCGCTTACACGCTGATGCAGCGTGCAGGACTGGCCACAGCGCAACTGGCATTAGCCATTGCCCCACATGCACAAAAAATTTGGATCGCCTGCGGCCCCGGCAACAACGGTGGTGATGGTCTTGAAGCAGCAGTTCACCTACAAGCCTGGGGCAAGCATCCCATCGTCACGTGGCTAGGCACAGACGGACACTGTCCAGCTGACGCGCAACAGGCATGGCAACGTGCCAAAGCAGCGGGCGTGATGTTTGCCCAACACATCCCTGAACAATTTGACCTAGCGATTGATGCATTGCTTGGCATCGGTGCGCAACGCTCACCAGAAGGTGTGATGGCCCAGTGGCTAGAAGCGTTACAAACCACCGCCGCGCCTGTGCTGTGCGTAGACATGCCCACCGGATTGAGTGCGGACACAGGCAAGTGGTCGGAAACTATCACAGCAAACCCAACCAACTCACAGCGTCATACGCTGAGTTTGCTCACCTTGAAACCGGGTTTATTCACTGCTGATGGGCGAGATGCATCTGGCCAAGTTTGGTTCAACGACCTGTGCGTTGAAACTACACAACCATGTACCGCCTGGCTGCAGCAACACATCACTGCACCAAACAACCGACCACACAACACACACAAAGGTAGCTTTGGTGATGTCTCGGTGATCGGTGGCGCACCAGGTATGAGTGGTGCCGCTGCTTTAGCGGCCATTGCCGCTTTACACGGTGGCGCAGGACGTGTGTTTGCAGGTGTCATGGACGCATCTGCGCGACAGGCCATCTCAGCAGCACATCCATCCTTGATGGTGCGCACACCTGAAGACTTGGCTCTGCACACATCCACCGTTGTGTGTGGCTGCGGTGGCGGCGATGACATTCACACACTCTTACCTAAGGTGCTGTCGTCTTCACAACAACTGGTGCTTGATGCCGATGCGCTGAATGCGGTAGCGCGCGACACATCACTGCAAACTCTGCTTGAAAAACGCAGCGTCCGAGGTAAGCCCACCGTGCTTACGCCGCACCCACTGGAAGCAGCGCGGTTGTTGAACTGCACTGCCAAAGTCGTGCAGCACAACCGTCTTCTCGCAGCAAAGCAATTGACCGATAAGTTTCAGTGCGTGGTGGTACTCAAAGGCTCGGGCAGCATCATTGCAAGCCCACACCACACACCTGTGATCAACAGTTCAGGCAATGCCTTGCTGGCCACAGCAGGAACCGGTGATGTGCTAGCAGGCTTGGTAGGAGCGTACATGGCTCGCCATGAAGATGTATTTGAAGCAACCTGCCAAGCTGTATTCGCACATGGACACGCGGCAGCCCAATGGCCTAATAAGGGGCCTGCACTCGATGCAGCCTTGCTAGCCGCATCGGTGCGTTGAAGCAAAAACGCTGTCGCGAATTACTTTCGAGAGCGTCGGCTCTTCGCGCCTGCCTTTTTATCGGCGGATTTACCCGAACGCCCTGAAGACGATTTAGGTTCGCTACGTCCACCCTTCCCACTGATTTTGGTGAAGGCTTTTTTCACTGCCGTTTTGAAGCTTTGCATGGGCGAGCCTGCAGCGTCTTTGCCGTTGCGTGGCAACAGCTCATCGGATTCACGCACCAAGCGGAAATCGATCTTGCGGCCATCAAGATCCACACGGCTCACCTGAATGCGCACGCGAGAACCAATGCCATAACGAATGCCAGTTCGCTCACCGCGCAGCTCTTGCCGCATTTCATCGAATCGGAAGTATTCACCGCCCAGCTCAGTGATGTGCACCAAGCCTTCGACGTACATCGCATCCAAAGTCACAAACAAACCAAAGCCTGTGGCCGAAGTGACGACACCGCCGTACTCTTCACCCAAATGCTCACGCATGTATTTGCACTTCAGCCAAGCTTCCACATCGCGGCTCGCCTCATCGGCACGGCGCTCATTGGCGCTGCAATGCAGGCCTGCAGCCTCCCACGCTTGTTGGTCTGGTGTCGGTTTGGTTTTGACCTGCAATTTGTTTTCAGGCTCACGCACGCGCGAGGCCAATCGACG
>JACCDR011581192.1_pt1 | contig 13836 bp, 15 predicted proteins | sample 7446431 | NCBI WGS metagenome assembly JACCDR01 (sample SAMN15323443, study PRJNA562643) | freshwater metagenome | isolation source: river surface water | place: USA:Blue River Watershed | collected 2017-08-17 | reverse complement strand
GCTGGCATCTTTGCCGCCGGCATGGCACCGGCCATCGTCAACGCGCAGGCCAACATCCGCTGGCGTCTGGCGTCGAGCTTCCCGAAGTCTCTCGACACCATCTACGGTGCGGCCGAGACCTTCGCCAAGTCGGTGGGCGCGATGTCCGGCGGCAAGTTCCAGATCACCGTGGCTGCCCCGGGCGAGATCGTCCCCGCCTTCGGCGTCGATGACGCGGTGCGCAACCGCACCGTCGAGATGTGCCACACCGCGCCGTATTACTTCGTCGGCAAGAACGAGGCCTTCGCCTTTGGCACGGCCGTGCCTTTCGGCCTGAACGCCCGCCAGATCAACGGCTGGATGGTCGAAGGCAACGGCGAGAAGCTGATGCGCGAGTTCTACGCGCAGTTCAACATCATCAACTTCATCGGCGGCAACACCGGCTCGCAGATGGGCGGCTTCTGGCGCAAGGAGATCAAGTCGCTGGAGGACCTGAAGGGCCAGAAGATGCGCATCGGCGGCTTCGGCGGCCGCGTGATGGAGCGCATCGGCGTGGTGCCGCAGATGATCCCGGGCGGCGAGATCTACCAGGCGCTGGAAAAGGGCACGATCGACGCGGCCGAGTGGGTCGGCCCGTACGACGACGAGAAGCTCGGCCTGAACAAGGTCGCTCCGAACTATGCCTACCCGGGCTTCTGGGAGGGCGGTGCCGGCCTCGAGTTCTGGATCAACAGCGCCGCCTACAACGAGCTGTCGGCCGAGTACAAGGCGATCGTCGAGAACGCGGCAATGAACGCTGCCACCACGATGATGGCCCGTTACGACGCCCGCAACCCGGCCGCCCTGAAGAAGCTGGTGGCCCAGGGCACGAAGCTGTTCCGCTTCCCGAAGGACGTGATGGACGCCGCGTTCAAGGCCTCGCAGGAGGTTTACGCCGACATCGGCGGCAAGAACCCGGCCTTCAAGAAGATCCACGACGACTACATGGGCTTCCGCCGCGACGCGAACCTCTGGTTCCGCTTCTCCGAAGCCACGTTCGACGACTTCATGCAGACCCAGCGCCTGTGATCCAGGCCGGCGCCTCGGCGCCGGCTGCACACACGGCCTGCAGACAAAAGGGCCCCGCATCGCGGGGCCCTTTTTCGTGGCGGGGCCGGCGGGGCCCGGCCCCGGGGATCAGTTGGGCGCGCTGGCGGGTGCGCCCTGCTTCTGTTCCTTGACGGCGTCGAGCAGGTCGCGCATCGGATCGGGCTCGGCGCCTTGCTCGCCCTGCGGCTGGCTCATCTGCTCGAGCGCGTCGCGGCCCTGCTGCAGTTGCTCGAGCACCGAGCCTTCGTCCACCGGCGGCGGCTTGTCGAGACCACTGAGCACGAGGTTCGGGTGGATCATGATGGCGACCACCATGATGACCTGCAGCACGATGAAGGCGATCGAGCCCTTGTAGATCTGCGCCGTCGTCACGGCAGGGATGGTTTCCCCGGTGATGCGGTCCTTGTAGTCTTTCTTCGCTGCCACGCTGCGCAGGTAGAACAGCGCAAAGCCGAAGGGCGGCGTCAAGAACGATGTCTGCAGGTTCATCGCCAGCAGCACGCCGAACCAGATCAGCGCGTAGTTCGGGTCGGTGCCCGCCGGCAGCAGTTCGGGCAGGATCTTCGCCGCCACCGGCGCCAGGATCGGCACGACGATGAAGGCGATCTCGAAGAAGTCGATGAACATGCCGAGCACGAAGACCAGGATGTTGACGACGATCAGGAAGCCCATCGCTCCGCCGGGCAGGTTGTCGAAGAGGTGTTCGACCCAGATGTGGCCGTCGGCGGCGTTGAAGGTGAAGCTGAAGACCGTCGAGCCGATCAGGATGAACAGCACGAAGGTCGCCAGCCGGGCCGTGCTGTCGAGTGCCTGCACCAGCAGCGAGCGGCTGAGCCGGCCGCGGCTGATCGCCATGATCAGCGCGCCGAGCGCGCCCATCGCGCCGCCTTCGGTCGGCGTGGCGATGCCGAGGAAGATCGTCCCGAGCACCAGGAAGATCAGCACCAGCGGCGGGATCAGCACGAAGGTGAAGCGCTCCGCCAGGCGCGACAGCAGGCCCAGCTTGAGCACGCTGTTGAGGATCGCGAGCCCCAGCGCCAGGAAGGCCGCCACCGTCAGCGACAGGATGAAGACCTCGTCGCCCGGCGCCGGCCGCTCGCGGTCGATCATCGGGTTGATGATCCCCTGGTGCAGCTGCGACCAGACGAAGCCGACGACGCCGCAGATGGCCAGCAGCACGAGCAGAGAGCGGTGGCCGCTGCTGCCGTTTGGCTCGCGATAGATGCGCGCTTCCTGCGGCAGCGCCGGCACCCAGGCCGGGCGCACGAGGGCGACCGCCGCCACGAACAAGAGGTACAGGCCGACGAGCAGCAAGCCGGGCAGCAGCGCGGCGGCGTACATGTCGCCGACCGAGCGGCCAAGCTGGTCGGCCAGCACGATCAGCACCAGAGACGGCGGGATCGCCTGCGCCAGCGTGCCCGAGGCCGTGATCGTGCCGGTGGCGATGGTGCGGTTGTAGCCGTAGCGCAGCATGATCGGCAGCGAGATCAGGCCCATCGAGATGACGGCCGCAGCCACCACGCCGGTGGTGGCGGCCAGCAGCGCGCCGACCAGGATCACCGCGACCGCCAGGCCGCCGCGCATCGGGCCGAAGACCTGGCCGACGGTCTCGAGCAGGTCTTCGGCCATGCCGGAGCGCTCGAGGATGATGCCCATGAAGGTGAAGAAGGGGATCGCCAGCAGGGTGTCGTTCTGCACGATCCCGAACACCCGCAGCGGCAGCGCCTGGAACATGCCGGCGCCGAAGAGCCCGACCTCGATGCCGATGAAGCCGAAGAACAGGCCCGTGGCGGCCAGGCCGAAAGCCACCGGGATGCCGGTGAGCAGGAACAGGAACAAGCCCGCGAACATCAGCGGGACGAAGTTCTGCGTGATGAACTCGACCATCTCAGCGCGCTCCCTGGGCTTCGGCGCGCTCTTCGACGTCGGTCGGCACCAGCACGTCGCTCTTTTCGTTGTCGGGGCTGAACGGCTCGTCTCGCAGCCCGCGAAGGAACGCGAAACGCTTGATGACCTCGGACAGCGCCTGCAGCCCCACGATGGCGAAGCCCACCGGGATGATCAGCAGCACCGGCCAGCGGATCAGCCCGCCGGCATTGGCGCTCATCTCACCGCTTTCGAAGGCGCGGGTGAAGAGCGGCCACGACAGGGACATCAGGATCAGCGCCAGCGGGATCGTGAACACGAGCAGGCCGACGAGGTCGATGATCGCGTTGGTGCGCGTCGACAGCTTCGAGGCGATGAAGTCGATGCGCACGTGCGCGTTCTTCAGCATCACGTAGCCCGATCCGAGCATGAACACGGCCGCGAACAGGTACCACTGGATCTCGAGAAAGGCGTTGGAGCTGGTGTCGAAGATCTTCCGGATGATGGCGTTGCCGGCGCTGATGAGCACCGAGGCCAGCACCAGCCAACGCACGGAATGGCCGATCCAGATGTTGCAGCGGTCGATCGCGCCGGACAGTTTGAGCAGGGCGTCCAAATCTTCTCCGATGGGCTACTGGCGGGGCGGCGCGGGGCGCGCGACGGTCGGACTGTAAGAGAGGTCGCGGTGGCGGCTGGCCTCGGCGCCGGAGGGCTAGGGTAAGTCCGGAGTTTGCTGGCTGGCGGCCGGGCCGGCGCGGCGTCAGCCGGCCGTGGCGGCGCTGAACAGGCGGCCCGAGCGTGCGCCGCTGCGGCAGAAGGCGAGGATCGGCCGCGGCAGTTCAGCCAGCAAGGCGGCGAAGGCCTCGATCTCCTCTGGCGACTGATAGCCGCCATCGACCGGCAGGAAGCGGTACTCGAGCCCGGCCGCGCGTGCGGCGGCTTCGATCTGCGCGCTCGTCGGCTGGTCGGGGCCGTGCTCGAAGTCGGGGCGGTTGTTGATCACGCTGCGGAAGCCCTGGCGCGCGGCTTCCGCCATCGCTTCGGGTGACAGCTGGGGGGCGACGCAGACGTCGGCGGCAACGGCACGCAGCGGCAGAAGATCGTTCATGGTCTCTACTTTGACAGGATTTGCTTGACCGCTGCTGACACCAGTGCCATTTCGGCCTGGCCGCCCAGGCGGGCCTTGGCGGCCGCCATCACGCGGCCCATGTCGCCGGGGCCGCCGGCGCCGAGTTCGGTGACCAGCGCTGCCACCGCCACCTGCACCTCGGCCGCCGACAGGCGCTGCGGCAGGTAGGCCTCGAGCACGCGCAGTTCGGCGCCTTCCTTGTCGGCCAGGTCCTGCCGGCCGCCCTGCACGAAGGCGCTGATCGAGTCCTTGCGCTGCTTGATCATCTTGTCGACGATGCCAACGACAGCAGCGTCGTCGAGCACGATGCGCTCGTCCACCTCACGCTGCTTGCAGGCCGCCAGCAGCATCCGGATCGCACCCAGGCGCTCGGCGTCCTTGGCGCGCATGGCGGCTTTCATGTCGTCGGTGATGCGGTCCTTCAAGCTCATCGAAGCCCCTTCGTGATGTGGTCTGCGGCCCGGCCCGGGCGGGGCATGCGGCCCCTGAAAGACGAAGCCCGCAGCGGCATGCCGGTGCGGGCTGGGTGGGCGGCTGCTCGAAAGCCCGCAGCGCCGGCCGCGGCGGGAGCGGCCGGTGGCGCCTCGTCAGTACAGCTTCTTGGGCAGCTGCATGCTGCGCACGCGCTTGAAGTGGCGCTTGACGGCCGCAGCCTTCTTGCGCTTGCGCTCCGACGTCGGCTTTTCATAGAACTCGCGGGCGCGCAGTTCGGTCAGCAGGCCGAGCTTCTCGATGGTGCGCTTGAAGCGACGCAGGGCAACGTCGAATGGCTCGTTCTCTTTGACGCGGATCGTGGTCATGTAGTCAGCTGTGCAAGTTGGGCAGCAAAGACTGTCGAGTATATCCGGTCCTGGCGGCGTCTGGCAACGGGCTTTGCGGACCGCCCTCGGTCGGGGAGTTTCAAGCCGCGCAGGCCTGTGCGCAGGCTGCGGCGCTGGCCCACGCCCACTGGAAGTTGTAGCCGCCGAGCCAGCCGGTCACGTCGACGACCTCGCCGATGAAGTGCAGGCCCGCGACGCGCTTGCTTTCCATGCTGCGCGAATCCAGCTCGCGGGTGTCGATGCCGCCGGCCGTCACCTCGGCCTTGCGCCAGCCTTCGGTGCCGCTGGGCAGCAGTTCCCAGCGCGAGAGGCTGTCGGCCAGCCGCGCCAGGTCGCGGTCGCGCTGTTCGGCCATCGGGCGCGTGGCCGGCAGCTCCAGCCGCTGCAGCCAGGCATCGGCCAGGCGCTGCGGCAGGTGTTGTGCGAGCTCGTTGCCGAGTTGCCGCCGTGACGTGGTCTTCGCAGCCGTCAGCGCCCGTGCCAGATCGCCGCCGACCAGGCCGATGCGCAAGGGCTGCCCCTCGCGCCAGTAGCTGGAGATCTGCAGCACCGCCGGCCCGCTGAGGCCGCGGTGCGTGAAGAGCAGGTCCTCGACGAAGTGGCCGCGCTCGCGTCCGCTGCCGGTGTCGATGGCCACTTCGAGCGACAGCCCGGCCAGCGCCGAGAACGGCGCCCAGGCCGCCGGGTCGAAGCTCAGCGGCACCAGCGCCGGGCGCGGCTCGATGACCGTGTGGCCGAACTGCCGCGCGATGCGGTAACCCCAGTCGCTGGCGCCGATCTTCGGGATCGACAGCCCGCCACTGGCGACCACCAGGCGCGCAGCACGCACCGGCCCGGCCGAGGTGTCGAGCTCGAAGCCGGCGTCGCCATGCCGCACCGCTGCCACGCGGCAGGGCTGCCGCCGCACCACGCCACCGGCCTCGCACTCGGCCAGCAGCATCGAGATGATCTGTTCGGCCGAGTCATCGCAGAACAGCTGGCCGCGGTGCTTCTCGTGGAAGGCGATGCCGTGGCGGCGCACCAGCGCGGTGAAGTCGGCCGGCGTGTAGCGCGCCAGCGCGGAGCGGCAGTAGGCCGGGTTGGCCGACAGGAAGTGCGCCGGCGCGGCGTCCCGGTTCGTGAAGTTGCAGCGCCCGCCACCGGAGATGCGGATCTTCTCGGCGACCTTCTCGGCGTGGTCGACCACCAGCACGCGCGCACCGCGCTGGCCGGCCACCCCGGCACAGAACAGGCCGGCCGCTCCGGCGCCGACCACCACGACGTCGAAGCACTCCATCCGCCGCATTATCGGCAGTGGTCGCGGCGCCGGCCGGCGCCGGCTGCAGCTTCAGGCCGTGAGGCCGAGCGTCGAGGGGCCTGCGGCGCCGATCATGGCCAGCGCCGAGCCGAGCAGCGCTGCCTGCCGCAGCAGCGGCCCCGGTGCCGGCCGCTCGCCGCTCAGCACCTCCTGGATGTACAGCGCGGTGGTCGCTGCGTCGTGGGTGCGCGGCAGCAGCGGCAGCTCCGACAGCACGCCTTCGTGTGCCGGCAGCGACAGATCGGGCCGCCAGATCCCGTCGATCCAGCCGTCGATGCGCGGCTGGCGCCGAGGGTCGGCCACGGGTTCGCCTTCGGTGCCGCGCAGCAGCTGGCAGTCGACACGCTGCTGGCGCGCCCACTCCGTCATCAACTGGCCGAACTCCGGGTGCGTGAAGCTCGCCAGGCGCAGGCAGCGCGCGCCGCTGATCGGGTTGATCATCTTCGCCACCGTGTGCCCGGCATTGCGCACGCCGACCACCCAGCGCACGTCCAGCAGCGACTGCAGCGGCGGGCACAGGGTGACGGTGGCCAGGAAGGCCGGCTCGCGGCGCGCCCAGGCATCGTCGATGTCGGCCTGCTGGCGGCACGTGGGCAGGCCGAGGTCGTGAAAGATCTCTGCGCTGCTGACGCGGGCGGGGTCGCGTGGCGGCCCGTGCACCAGCACGCGCAGGCCTTGCTGGGCCAGCAGCATGGCCAGCAGCGGCGTCAGGTTGGGCAGTCGCCGCGCGCCGTTGTAGGACGGGATCACCACCACCGGCAGCAGGCTGGTGAAGCGCTGGCCACGCGCCTCGGCGGCGTCGATGAAGCCGAGCAGTTCGGCGAGCGTCTCGCCCTTCATGCGCATGGCCATCACGAAGGCGCCGATCTCCAGGTCGCTGACCACGCCGTCGAGCACCTGGCCCATCAGGTCGGCGGCGGCGGCGCGATCCAGGGCCCTGGCGCCGGAGGCGCCGCGGCCGATCACCTTCAGGTACGCGGAGATGCTCATCGATGCAGGTCTGGCCGGCCCGCCGAGACGAGGCGGGACCGTGCAGACCGTTTCGCAAGTTCCGGGCCCAATGCTGCATTTGCCAGCCCCGGGCTTGTGACCATTCGTACACGCCCCGCTGCGGTGCCGGTGGCGATGTCGTCCGCCTGAAAGGGCCTTGGGCAGCGGCTAACATGCCTGTCTTCAAGCTAGGGAGAAAGCCAAGCGTGTTTGCCTCGCCGCTTGCCCTGGGCACGTCAGCGCACCAAGATACGGCATCGACCGACGTGGTCGGCCCAAGCCCCACCTCTGCAGCGCACCGCAAGGCCAGGAACCGACCATGAGGATGTCCACAGAATCCGTGCCAGCCGTCGCAGATGCGGCGGCCGACGCTGTGGTCGACGGCCTGTACGCACGCATGTTTCCCGCGCTCGCCGAGCGCGAGGGCCAATGGTGGGCCGTGCAGGACGCGCAGACCGGCGCCTACGTGCGCGCCAGCGCCGGCATGGCCGCTTTCGTGCGCCGCGAACCGGCGGAACTGCTCGGCCACACCGACAACGAACTGTTCGACGCCACCGTCGCCACCGCACTGCGCGCGGCCGAGCACACCGCGCTGGCGCAGGCCGAGCCCTTGCTGAGCGAGCACCGCTTCGACTGGGCCGGCGCCCGCCACGAGTTCAGCGTGCTCCGGCTCGCCAGCCCGCCCGATGCGAGCGGGCGGCGATTCCTCTGCAGCGTCTGGGCCGACCTCGGGGTCGAGCGGCGGCAGCAGGCGCAGCTGCAGGCGGCCCTGCAGCAGCTCGAGCAGCAGCAGCGCGCCAATGAAGCGCTGCGCCGCGAGATCGCCGACCAGGCGCTGCGCGATTCGGCCTCCGGCCTTTACAGCCGCGCCCACTTCGAGGACCAGTTGCGCCGCGAGGTCGACCTGTCGACGCGCGAGCACCGCGAGTTCGCACTCGTGTTCATCGAGATCGACCCGCATGCCGAGAAGGTGCGCGCGCTCGGCGAGCCGGCGCACACGCGCATCCTCGAAGCGATGGGCCGCCTCCTGCGCGGCGGCACGCGGGCGATGGACGCTTCCTGCCGGCTCAGCGACCGGCGCTTCGCGGTGCTGCTCTCGGGCGTGGGGCTGGCCACATCGCATTCCCGCATGGAGGGCCTGCGCCGCCAGTGCGCGACGCAGATCGTCGTGCTCGACGGTCAGGAACTCGGTTTCTCGGTGTCGATGGGCGTGGCGAGCTTCCCGCACACCGCGCACAGCCAGGAAGAGCTGCTTTCGTCCTGCGAGAAGGCGCTCGCCGAGGCGCAGCGCCGCGGCGGCAACCACGTCACGCTGGCCAGCATCCGCTTCGAACCCGGCTGAGGCTGGCCGCGCGGGCGCTCAGCCGCGTTGCGCGTTGTAGAGCATCCACCCGGCCAGGCCGAAGAGCAGCAGCGCGAAGAAGCGCTTGAGCCGGGTCGTGTCGGTGCGGTGCGCCACGCGCGCGCCGATGGGCGCCAGCGTCATGCTGGCCGCCGAGATCACCACCACTGCCGGCAGGTACAGCCAGCCCAGGGCGCCGGGCAGCGCCGCCGGCAGCCGCCAGCCGCTGACGAGGTAGCCGACCACGCTCGCCAGCGCGATCGGGAAGCCCAGCGCCGCGCTGGTGCCGACGGCCTGGCGGATCGGCACGTTGCACCAGGTCATGAACGGCACCGACATGAAGGCCCCGCCGGCGCCCACGAGCCCCGAGACCAGCCCGATCACGCCGCCGACCGCCGTCTGCCCGGCGGTCCCGGGCATCTGCCGCGCGGGCGCGGGCTTGCGGTCGCGCAGCATCTGCAGCGCCGAGAAGCCGACGAAGAGCGAGAACAGCAAGGCCAGACCCTGACCCTTGATGACGGCGAAGGCGCCCGCGCCGGCCGCCAGCCCGCCGAGCACGATGCCGGGCGCGAGGCCGCGCACCAGATCCCAGCGCACGGCGCCGCGGCCGTGGTGCGCGCGCACACTGGACATCGAGGTGAAGAGGATCGTCGCCATCGACGTCGCGATCGCCATCTTCACCGCCATGCCTGGCGGCACGCCCCGGTTGGAGAGGATCAGCGTGAGGAAGGGCACCAGCATCATCCCGCCGCCGACGCCCAGCAGCCCGGCGAGGAAGCCGCTGATCACGCCGAGCAGCAGGAGTTCGGCCAGCAGCAGCGGCCCGATGTCGATCACGGGCAGGTCAGTCGAGCAGCGCCAGCACGGCGGCCCATTCGGCGCCGGTCACCGGGGTGATCGACAGCCGGTTGCCGCGCTGCAGGACGCGCATCGTTGCGAGTGTCGGCTCCTCGCGCATCTGCGCCAGCGACAGCAGCCGCGTCTTGCGCACCAGCGCCACGTCGATCTGCAGCCAGCGCGGCGCCTCGGCTTTCGAGCGCGGGTCGAAGTACGGGCTTGCAGGGTCGAACTGCGTGCTGTCGGCCACCGGCGCGCCGGCGATGCGGGCGAGCCCGGCGATGCCCGGCTGCGGGCACGACGAGTGGTAGAAGAGCACGTCGTCGCCCGGCGCCATCTGGTCGCGGATGAAGTTGCGGGCCTGGAAGTTGCGCACGCCGGTCCAGGGCAGCGTGGCGCCGGGCGCGGCGGCGAGGTGGTCGATCGAGACCTCGTCGGGCTCGCTCTTCATCAGCCAGTGGCGGCGCATGCTCGGCAGGTGGGGGTGGTGTCCGACGTGAATCCGTGAGCCGCATTCCTGAACCCTCAGGGAAGTTCAGGTGGGCGAGGTCAGCAGGGCTTCGGGTTCATCTGACGCGAGACGATCACACCAGCCCCGCATGTTCCAAGCCCGGGCTCAATGAGCATCGGTTCAAGGAAATAAGTGACCCACGAGATCACGCCGGACGGATTCATTCTAGACCTGCAATGCGTGGCCTTGCACGCGCTGCAAGTCACAGAAGATGGTCGTCGTTGCCGAGCACGGCGTCGATGCGCTGCAGCAGCGCGTCGACGTCGATGTCGTCTGCCGGCTGCTGCCCGCTGGCGGGCTGGCTTGCGCTGTCGGCAGGGGTCTCTTGGCCACGTTCGGCGAGCCGGTAGGCCAGGTTGAGGGCCGCCAAGACGGCGATGCGCTCGCGCGCCTTGACCTTGTTGCCGTCGCGGATCGCGCTCATCTCCTGGTCGACGCTGGCCACGGCGGCGTGGAGCAGGGCCTCGCCGCCTTCGGGGCAGCCGAGCACGTAGCCCTGGCCGAGGATGGTCACCTCGATCTGCTTCATGGCGTCTTGCTCCGCTCGCCACCGTTGCCGCCCTCGGCTGGCAGGCGCTCCAGCAGCGCGTCGATGCGCGAGCGCGCGGCGGCCAGGCGCGAACGCAGGCTGTCGCGCTCGGCGGTGACGGCCGCCAGCTGTTCTTCGATCAGCGTGCGGGTGCGCTGCAACTCGGCGTGTCGGACCACGAGGCGCTCGACGCGGTTGGCAAGTTCCTGGAGCTTGGACATGTTCGGGGCGCACTCCTGCCGAATCATTGTAGGGGCGCCCCAAGCCCGCGCCAGCAGCGCACCGGTGCGTTCCGGGCACTCAGTCTCGCAGTCGGCGCCCGTGGTCGCAGCACATGCGCACGGCGCACTGCCCGCAGAGCGGCTGCCGCGCCTGGCAGACGTAGCGGCCGTGCAAGATCAGCCAATGGTGCGCGTCGACGAGGTACGCCGCCGGCACCCGCGACAAGAGGCCCAGTTCCACGGCCAGCGGCGTGCGCCCGGGCGCCAGCCCGGTGCGGTTGGCGACGCGGAAGATGTGCGTGTCGACCGCCATCGTCGGTTCGCCGTAGGCCACGTTGAGCACGACGTTGGCGGTCTTGCGGCCGACGCCGGGCAGCGCTTCCAGCGCCTCGCGCGAACGCGGTACCTGCCCACCGTGCTCGTCGACGAGGATGCGGCAGGTCTGCAGCAGGTGCCGGGCCTTGGTACGGAAGAGGCCGATCGTGCGGATCAGCTCGGTCACCCGCTCCAGCCCGAGTGCCAGCATCGCCTGCGGCGTGGGCGCCAGTGCGAAGAGCCGCCGCGTGGCCTTGTTGACGCCGACGTCGGTGGCCTGCGCCGACAGCAGCACGGCCGCCAGCAGCTCGAACACGCTCGTGTACTCGAGCTCGGTCTGCGGGCGCGGGTTGGCCGCCTTCAGCGTGGCGAAGAAGGTCTCGATGTCGGCGCGCTTCATGGGTTGCCGCCCGGGGTGCCGGGTGCGCGGCCGCGGCGTGCCCGCTCGAGCGCGGCCTCGATCACCGCGCGCTTGCGTTCGAGTGCTTCCGGGTCGGTGATGCGGCTGTGCTCGCCCAGGTCGGCGAGCTTGGCGCTGGCCTTGGCGGCCAGGCGCGAGTCGTTGTCGCGGCGGTCGCGGTCGACGCGGAACTGGCGGAACACGTAGCGCGCGCGGGACTCTTCCGCCTGCTGCGGCGTCCACGCCGCCCAGCCGCTGCGGCCGGGCGTCACCGGCAGCATCTGGATGCAGTCGACCGGGCAGGCCGGCACGCACAGCTCGCAGCCGGTGCACTGGGCGTCGATCACGGTGTGCATCAGCTTGGACGCGCCGACGATGCAGTCGACCGGGCAGGCCTTGATGCACAGCGTGCAGCCGATGCACCAGGCCTCGTCGATGACGGCCAGCGCACGCGGGCCTTCCGCGCCGCGCGCGATGTCCAGCGGCAGCAGCGGGCGGCCGGTCAGTGCGGACAGGCGCTGGATGCCCTCGGCGCCGCCCGGGGGGCAGCGGTTGATGTCGGCTGCGCCCGCGGCCATGGCCTCGGCGTAGGCCCGGCAGTCGGGGTAGCCGCAGCGGGTGCACTGTATCTGCGGCAGGGCCGCGTCGAGCCGGTCTGCGAGGGTGGAGGCCTCGGCGGCGAGGGCGGTGGCGGCGGTGTCGGGCACCGCCGGATTATCGAGGCCGCAGCGGCGGCGGCGCCGACCCGGGCTTCAGCCGCCCGAACGCGTGTTCTGGCGCAGGCTGCGCACGTTGGCGGTGCCGCCGGCCCTGGCCGCGGCGTCGTAGCGCCCGATGAAGTCCTTGATGTACGGGTAGACGTGGTCGCGCCAGCGCCGGCCCGAGAAGATGCCGTAGTGCCCGGCGCCTTCGACGTCGTAATGGAACTGGCGCTCGCGCGGGATGCCGGTGCACAGCCCGTGCGCGGCGCGGGTCTGGCCGGCGCCGGAGATGTCGTCGAGCTCGCCTTCTACCGTCAGCAGCGCGGTGCCGGTGATGTCCTGCGGGCGCACCAGCTGCCCCGCCACGTGCCACGTGCCGTTCACCAGCGCGAAGTCCTGGAACACCGTCTTGATGGTGTCGAGGTAGTACTCGGCCGGCATGTCGAGCACGGCGTTGTACTCGTCGTAGAACTGCCGGTGCGACTCGGCACTCTCGCCGTCGCCGCGGATCAGATCGCTGAAGTAGTCGTAATGCGAGGTGACGTGGCGGTCGGGGTTCATCGCGACGAACCCGCTGTGCTGCAGGAAGCCGGGGTAGACGCGCCGCCCGGCGCCCGGGAAGTTGCTCGGCACGCGGAAGATCACGTTGTTCTCGAACCAGCTGTGGCTCTTGTTCACGGCCAGGTTGTTGACGGCGGTCGGGCTCAGGCGTGCGTCGATCGGGCCGCCCATCATCGTCATCGTCTGCGGCGTCGGCTCACCTTTGCTGGCGAGCAGCGACACCGCCGCCAGCACCGGCACGGTCGGCTGGCAGACCGAGACCACGTGCACGTCGGGGCCGATGTGGCGGATGAACTCCTGCACGTAGGCCACGTAGTCGTCGAGGTGGAAGGCGCCTTCGGACAGGGGCACCATGCGCGCGTCGGTCCAGTCGGTGATGAACACCTTATGGTCGGGAAGCATGCTCTTGACGGTGTCGCGCAGCAGCGTCGAGTGGTGGCCCGACAGCGGCGCCACCAGCAGCACGGTGGGCTGCGAGCGCATCAGGTCCAGCACGTGCGGCTCGTCGGTGAAGCGCTTGAATCGCAGCAGGCGGCAGAAGGGCTTGCGGATCGCCACCTGCTCCTGCACCGCGATGTCGACGCCCCCGACCGTGGCGCTGGTGATGGCGAAGGGCGGCTTCTCGTAGTCCTTGGCCAGCCGGTGCATCAGGTCGTAGCCGGCTGCGATGCGGTCGGCCAGCGGCGTGTGCGCAAAGGGCGACAGCGGATGGTTGTACAGCTTTGCCGAGGCACTGGCGAACTCGGAAAACGGCGCCATCAGCGCGCGCTGTGTTTCGTAGAGCTGGTACAGCATGGAGAGCTCCTGTCGTGGGGGACCACATCGACGGCGGCCCGGTGCGGTCTTGCCAGGCCCGATCAAGCTGCCACTATGTTGCAGTGCAGCAAATATAGACGCTTTTCACACATCGTGCCTGTCGAATCGCACCCCAGCCAGCGCGAAAACACGGAGATTGCCCGCCCGTTTCGTGCGACTTGTCGCCGGGGCGACACTCTTCGCCAGCTTGGGCCGCCACCGGGCGCAAAAAAGCCCGCGCGTCGGCGGGCTCGTGTGGGGCACGCGGCGCGCCTACATCACCCGCGCCAGCGCCGCCACCACGGCGTCGATGTTGCGGCTGTTGATCGCGGCGACACAGATGCGGCCGGAATCCACCCCGTAGACGCCGTACTCCGAGCGCAGCCGCTGCATCTGCGCGGCACTCAGCCCGGAGTAGCTGAACATGCCCTTCTGCCGCGTGATGTAGGCAAG
>JACCDR012538768.1_pt1 | contig 13840 bp, 16 predicted proteins | sample 7446431 | NCBI WGS metagenome assembly JACCDR01 (sample SAMN15323443, study PRJNA562643) | freshwater metagenome | isolation source: river surface water | place: USA:Blue River Watershed | collected 2017-08-17 | reverse complement strand
ACCGTCTTTGGCATCGCGGCCTCCATGGCCATCGTCATCAGCGGCACCTTCTGGCGCGACACCATCGAGCTGCTGCTGCACAGCCAGTTCCGCCTGGTGCTGCGTGGTGACGTCAGCGTGAGCCTGGTCGAGGCCACACCCGCCCGCGTGCTGCAGGAACTGGCCCGTCTGCCCGGTGTCACGGCGGTGGAAGGCGCGCGCACCGTGCCGGTGCGCCTGGTGTACGGACCGCAGCACTGGCGCGGCAGCGTGCAGGGGCGCGAGACCGAGCCACAGCTGCACCGCATCGTCGACGCCGGCCAGCAGGTGCACCGCCCGCCCGAGAACGGCCTGCTGCTCACCGACCGCCTGGCCCAGCGCCTGGGCGTCAAGACGGGCCAGACCCTGCGTGTGGAGGTACTCGAGGGCCGACGCCAGGTGCTGGAGCTGCCCGTCACCGGCACGGTGGCCGAGATGATGGGCCTGGGCGCCTACATCGAGCGGCGCAGCCTCAACCGCCTGCTGCAGGAGGGTGACCTCGTCAACCTCGCCACCCTCGCCGTCGAGCCCGGGCGCGAGCCGGGCCTGCTCGAAGTCCTCAAGCAGCGGCCGCACGTGGCGGCAGCCTTCAGCAAGTCGGTGATGCTGCGCAACATCGAGGAGATCACCGCGCGCAACGTGCTGGTCTTCAGCGCCATCCTCACGGTCTTCGCCAGCATCATCGCCGTCGGTGTGGTCTACAACCACGCGCGCATCGCGCTGGCCGAGCGCGCCTGGGAGCTGGCCAGCCTGCGGGTGCTGGGGTTCACGCGCGCCGAGGTCTCGGCCTTCCTGCTGGGCGAGCTGGCGCTGGAGATCGTGCTCGCCATCCCCCTGGGCCTGCTCGCGGGCTACGGCCTGGCCGCCGGCATCGTGCAGCTCATCAAGACCGACGAATTCTTTTTCCCCCTGGTCATCCAGCCGTCGACCTACGCCTGGGCCGCGATCACCGTGGTGGCCGCCGGGCTGGCCAGCGCGCTCATCGTGCGCCGGCGCATCGACAGTCTGGACCTGGTGGGGGTGCTCAAGACACGAGAATAGGGAGCCCTGTCCATGAACCTTTCCAAACGACAACTCTGGGCCGCCGCCGGCGTGCTGCCGCTGGTGCTGCTGCTGGTCTGGGCCTTCTGGCCACGACCCGTCGAAGTCGAGGTCGGCGCGGTCAGCCGCGGCGTCTTCGAACGGGCCGTGCAGGAAGACGGCAAGACGCGACTGCGCGAGCGTTACGTCGTGTCCAGCCCGCTCACCGGACGCGTGCAGCGCATCACGCTCAAGCAGGGGGATGCCGTCACCCGCGATGCCGTGCTCGCCACGCTCTGGCCCGTCATGCCCGGCCTGCTCGACGAGCGCAGCCGCCAGGAGCAGAACGAACGCATCGGTGCGCTCGAGGCCGCGGTGCGCCGCGCCGCCGCCAATGTGGAGCGCGCCAAGGCTGCCCTGGAGCAGGCCCTGGCCGACCTCAAGCGCAGCGAAACGCTGGCCCAGCAGGGTTTTGTCTCGCCCACGCAGAACGAGACTGGCCGGCTCACCGTGCGCCTGCGCCAGAAGGAACTCGACAGCGCGCGCCAGGAAGAAGACGCCGCCGGCCACGAGCTGCAGCAGGCACGCATTGCCATGCGCACCTTCAGCCAGGGCGGCACGGGCCAGCGCAGCTGGGCCATCAAGTCGCCCGTGGCAGGCAAGGTGCTCAAGGTGAACCAGCAGAGCGAGGGCCTGGTGCAGGCCGGCACGGCCCTGCTCGAAATCGGCGACCCGGGTGACCTCGAGGTCGTGGTGGACCTGCTGACCGAAGACGCCGCGCAGGTGCGCCCGGGCACCCCCGCCACGCCGGCCAACTGGGGCGGCCCCGATCGGCTGGACGCGCGCGTGCGCCTGGTCGAACCCGCAGCCTATACCAAGGTCTCGGCCCTGGGGGTGGAGGAGCAGCGTGTCAACGTGGTGCTCGACATCCTGACGCCGCCCGAACGGTGGCGCGCCCTGGGGGACGGCTACAAGACCGACGTGCGCATCGTGGTGCAGACCCAGGCGGACGCGCTGCAGGTCCCCGTCAGCGCCCTCTTCCCGGCCGGCGCTCGCGCCGCGCTGTATGTGGTGGAAGCCGGACGCGCACGCCGGCATGAAGTCGAGGTGCTGGCGCGCAACGGCAGCCAGGCCTGGATCCGCAGCGAGCTGGCGCCGGGCACCGTCGTCATCCTCTTCCCGCCCACCAGCCTGGGCGAAAACGAGCGGGTACGGCCCCTGGGCCAGCCCTGAGCCCGCACGCGCCGCTCAGGCCGGCGGCTGGCAGACGTCCACCCACTGCCCTGCCGTGATCTCGGCCAGGCGCGCGGGCGAGAGGCGCACGGCACTGGTCGTGCTGCCGGCTGCAGGCAACACCTCGTCGTATTGCTGCAGGGCCACGTCCAGGTAGACCGGCAGCGGCTGCGCCAGGCCAAAAGGGCAGACCCCGCCCACGGGATGGCCCGTCAGCTCGGCCACCTCCTCGGGCGGCAGCATGCGGCCGCGACCGAAGGTCTCCTTGAACTTGCGGTTGTCGATGCGCTGGTCCCCGGCACAGACCAGCAGCACCACACGCCCGTCCCCCAGGCGAAAGGCCAGGGTCTTGGCGATGCGCCCCGGCGGCACGCCATGCGCCTCGGCGGCCAGTGCCACGGTGGCCGTGCTGACCGCGAGCTCGAGGATGGGGATGTCCAGCTGGCGGGACGCGAAAAAATCACGGACGGATTGCAGGCTCATGCGCGGTAGGTGATCAGACGCAAAACGTCGACTTTAGCAAGCAGGACCCGGGCCACACTTTCGTCTTAGACTGGACGGCATGCGACTCTCCCTCCTGCTTCTGCTCGCTCTCTTCGTCCTGCCCGGCTGCACCGCACGCGCCTGGTACGAAGGCGGTCGTGCGAGTGCCGAGAACGAATGCCGCAAGCTGCCTCCGGGTGGCTACGAAGACTGCATGGCACGTGTGAACCGCCAGTCCTACGAGGACTACGAAAAAGAACGCCGGCGCCGCTGAAGCGCATGCCCGGCTTCACGCGCAGGTCACGAACGCGTGCGAGAATGGCCCGATGTTCGAAGAACGTCGCCAGACCCTGGGCGAAGAGATCGCCAACAGCATCAGCCACGGCGTGGCGCTGCTGGCCGCACTGGCCGGCGTGCCTTTCCTGCTGGTCTCGGTGAGTCACCTGGCCGCCGCCAATATCGTCGGCGCCGCCGTCTTCGGCGCCACCATGATCCTGCTCTACCTGACCTCCACGCTCTACCACGCCCTGCCCATGGGCCGTGCCAAGCAGGTCTTCATGAAGCTGGATCACGGCGCCATCTACCTCTTCATCGCCGGCAGCTACACACCGTTTGCGCTGGGTGCGCTTGGCGGCCCCGGGGGCTGGACGTTGTTTGGTCTGGTCTGGGGCATGGCCGCGCTGGGCATCACCCTCAAGGCCTTCGACCGCCTCTCGCACCCCTGGCTGTCCACCGGGCTCTACCTCGCCATGGGTTGGATCGTGCTGATCGCCGCCGTGCCCCTGGTCGAACGTGTGCCCACGGCCGGCGTGACCCTGCTGGTGGCCGGTGGCCTGGCCTACACCGTGGGTGTCGTCTTCTTCCTGCTGGACAACAAGGTGCGCTACGCCCATGCCATCTGGCATGCCTTTGTCGCGGTCGGTACCGGACTGCACTTTTTCGCCGTGCTCGGTTACGCGGCCTGACCCGGGCCGCCGCTACACGGGCCTGTTCACAAGACAGGCCCTCCTGCTTTTTGATCTGAATTCATGACCACCAGCTTCTTGCGCGCCGCCCTCATCCTGGGCCTGCTCTCGGCCATCGGCCCCTTCGCCATCGATATGTACCTGCCGGCCCTGCCCTCCATCGGGCAAAGTCTGGATGCGTCCATCGGCGCCGTGCAGGGCAGCCTCATGGCCTTTTTCATCGCGCTGGGTGTGGGCCAGGTCATCTACGGGCCAGCCTCGGACATGTTCGGTCGCAAGCCGCCGCTCTACTTCGGCCTGGGGCTCTTTGCCGTGGGCAGCGTCGGCTGCGCACTCGCGCCCGACATCCACACCCTGATCGCGATGCGCTTCGTGCAGGGCCTGGGCGGCTGCGCCTGCACCGTGATCCCGCGTGCCGTGGTGCGCGATCTCTACACCGGTCACGAGGCCCTGCGCCTGATGTCCACGCTGATGCTGGTCTTCAGCGTCTCGCCCATCCTCGCGCCGCTGGCCGGCAGCCTGCTGATCGAGTGGCAGGGCTGGCGCAGTGCCTTCTGGTTCATGCTGGGCATCGGCATCCTGGGCCTCATCCTCATGGCCACGCAGATGAGCGAAACGCGCCCACCGCAGGAACGCAGGCAGAGCAGCTGGGGACTGGCCTTCAAGGGCTACCTTACCCTGCTGCAGGACCGCCACTTCATGGGCCTGGTGCTCATCGGTGCTTTCGGTATCGCAAGCTTTTTCGCCTACCTCGCCAACTCGTCCTTCGTGCTGATTGACCACTACGGCCTGAGCCCGCGCCAGTACAGCGTGGTCTTCGCGGCCAATGCGGCGTCCTTCATCGGCATGTCACAGCTGACGGGCCGCCTGGGCCAGCGTTATGGCCTCAAGCCCATGGTGCGTCTGGCCACGCACGCCTACGCTGGCGTCATGGCCCTGCTGCTGCTGTGCTTCCTGCTGGGTCTGGACCAGCTGCCCGTGCTGCTGGCCCTGCTGTTTGTGGGCTACGGCTTCCTGGGGCTCATCATCCCCACCTCGGCCATCCTCGCGCTCGAAGACCACGGGCCGATTGCCGGCACCGCCTCGGCCCTGATGGGCACGCTGCAGTTCGCCACCGGCGCCATCGTCATGGCCATCACCGGCCTCTTTGTCGACGGCACGGGCCTGCCCATGGTGGCCGGCATTGCGGGTTCGGCCGCGCTGGTGTGGCTGTTTGTGCGCGGGACGCTCAAGCACTGAGCCCGAAGGCCCGGTTCATCCTTGTCGGCGCGGGTGACGTTTCGCGTTTCATGTGCCAGGTCGAAACAACAAACCCCGCCGCAGCGGGGTTTGTGGGTGGCGAGTCGAGAAGCTCTCAGCCCATGTGCAAACCACCATTGACCGAGAAGTCCGCCCCCGTCGAATACCCGCCCTCCTCGCTCGCCAGCCAGGCGATGATGGACGCGATCTCGCTGGGCTGGCCCAGGCGCTTGACGGGGATGGTGCCGACGATCTTTTCCAGTACGTCCGGGCGGATGGCCTTGACCATGTCGGTACCGATGTAGCCCGGGCTCACGGTGTTCACCGTCACGCCCTTGTTGGCCAGCTCCTGCGCCAGCGCCATGGTAAAGCCGTGCATGCCGGCCTTGGCCGCCGAGTAATTGGTCTGGCCAGCCTGCCCCTTTTCGCCGTTCACAGAACTGATGTTGATGATGCGGCCCCAGCCTTTTTCCACCATGTCACCCACGACCTGCTTGGTCACGTTGAACATGGAGTTGAGATTGGTCTCGATCACGGCGTCCCAGTCCTCGCGGGTCATCTTGAGGAACATGCGGTCGCGCGTGATGCCGGCATTGTTCACCAGCACATCGATGGAGCCGTGCTCGGCCTTGGCCTTGCTGAAGGCCTCCACCGTGGAATCCCACAGGCCCACATTGCCCACCGAGGCGTAGAAGGTGTAACCCAGGGCCTTCTGTTCGGCCAGCCATTTGTCAAAGTCACGCGTGGGGCCACAGCCCGCAATGACCTTGAAACCTTCCTTGTGCAGGCGCTGGCAGATGGCGGTGCCGATGCCACCCATGCCACCCGTCACATACGCCACTTTCTGACTCATGATGTGCTCCTCTTTAAAACCCGGTTCCAATCTACGCCCGGCGCCGGCAGCGGCCACCTAGGCAAAACCCGTGTGTGGCGGGTCGTTAACGTTCGATGGTCAGTGCAACGCCCATGCCACCACCTATGCACAGGCTGGCGATGCCCTTCTTGGCATTGCGGCGCTGCATCTCGTGCAGCAGGGTGACCAGGATGCGGCAGCCGGAAGCACCAATCGGGTGCCCGATGGCAATGGCGCCGCCGTTGACATTGACCTTGCTGGTGTCCCAGCCCATTTCCTTGTTGACGGCACAAGCCTGGGCTGCGAAGGCCTCGTTGATCTCCAGCAAGTCCAGGTCGGCGGCCTTCCAGCCGGCCCGCGCCAGCGCCTTCTTGGAGGCCGGCACCGGGCCCATGCCCATGGTGGCCGGGTCCAGGCCGCTGGTGGCATAGCTGGCGATGCGGCCCAGGGGCTTGAGCCCCAGCGTGGCGGCCTTCTTCGCCGTCATGACCATCACGGCGGCGGCGCCGTCGTTGATGCCCGAGGCATTGCCCGCCGTCACGCCGCCGGCCTTGTCAAAGGCGGGGCGCAGGCCGGCCAGGGCCTCGGCGTTGGTCTTGCGGTTGATGAACTCGTCGGCATCGAAGACCAGGGGATCGCCCTTTTTCTGCGGCAGCAGCACCGGCACGATCTCGTCCTTGAACTTGCCGGCGTCCTGCGCGGCGGCGGCCTTCTGCTGGCTGGCCAGGGCGAGCGCATCCTGCATCTCGCGCGTGATGCCGTACTGTTTGGCCACGTTCTCGGCGGTGATGCCCATGTGGTACTGGTTGTAGACGTCCCAGAGGCCGTCGACGATCATGGTGTCCACCATCTTCCAGTCACCCATGCGCTGGCCGTCGCGCGAATTGGGCAGCACGTGGGGCGCAGCGCTCATGTTCTCCTGCCCACCGGCGATGACGATCTCGCTGTCGCCCGTGGCCACGGCCTGGGCCGCCAGCATGACGGCCTTGAGGCCGGAGCCGCAGACGGCGTTGATGGTCAGCGCGGGGATCTCCTTGGGCAGGCCGCTTTTCATGAGCGCCTGGCGCGCGGGGTTCTGGCCCGCACCGGCGGCCAGCACCTGGCCCAGGATGACCTCGCCCACCAGATCGGGGGCGATCTTGCTGCGCGCCAGCAGCTCCTTGATGACGAGGGACCCGAGTTCGGTGGCCGGGGTCTTGGCGAGTGCGCCGCCGAACTTGCCCACGGCGGTGCGAGCGGCGGCGACGATGACGATGTCTTCCATGGCGTTCTCCTGATCCTGTTTACTGGGCTTTCTGCTTGACGTAACGGCCGGGCGCGGCCTCGATGACCTTGTACTTGTTGGCCTTGCCGTACTTCTTAGGCGCAGCAATTTGCTTGCCAGCCTGGGCCTGGAGCCAGGCGGCCCAGTCGGGCCACCAGCTGCCGGCGTGTTCGTCGGCGCCTTCCAGCCAGGCGTCCAGCGTCCTGGGCAGCTTGCCGTCCTTGCGGATCCAGTGGCTGCGTTTTTTCTTCTCGGGCGGGTTGATCACACCGGCAATATGGCCCGAGGCGCCCATGACAAAACGTTTCTTGCCCGGCAGCAGCTGGGTGCTGGCGTAGGCGCCGGTGATGGGCACGATGTGGTCTTCTCGCGAGCCGTAGATGTAGACCGGCAGGTCGAGCTTGCGCAGGTCCACCTTCTGGCCGCAGACCGTGAGCTTGCCCGGCTTGGCGAGGTTGTTCTCGAGGTACGTGTTGCGCAGATACCAGGCGTAGAAGGGCCCGGGCAGGTTGGTGCTGTCGCTGTTCCAGTAGAGCAGGTCGAAGGGCGGCGGGGTTTCGCCCTTGAGGTAGTTGCCGACCACGTAGTTCCACACCAGGTCGTTGGGCCGCAGGAAGCTGAAGGTGGAGGCCAGGTCGCGCCCGGCCATCAGGCCGCCCTGCCCCATCTGCTGCTCGCGCAGCTTGACCATGGCTTCGTCGATGAAGACGTCGAGGATGCCGGTGTCGGAGAAGTCGAGGAAGGTGGTGAGCAGCGTGAGGCTGTGCACCGGTTTCTCACCGCGCGCCGCCAGCACCGCCAGGGCCGTGCCCAGCAGGGTGCCGCCCACGCAGAAGCCCAGGGCGTTGATCTGTTCGGCCCCGCTGATCTCCTGCGTGACCGTGATGGCTTTGATGACGGCGTCCTCGATGTAGTCGTCCCAGGTCTTGTGGCCCAGGCTCTCGTCCGGGTTGCGCCAGCTGACCACGAAGGTGCGGTGACCCTGGGCCACGGCGTAACGGATCAGGGAATTGTCGGGCTGCAGGTCCAGGATGTAGTACTTGTTGATGCAGGGTGGCACCAGCAGGAAGGGCCGCTCGTAGACCTTCTGGGTCAGCGGCTTGTATTCGATCAGCTGAAAGAGCTCGTTCTCATACACGACGGCGCCTTCGCTCGTGGCCACGTTCTCGCCAACTTCGAAACGGCTCTCGTCCGTCATGCTGACATGGCCCTGGCCCAGGTCATGCAGCAGGTTCTGCAGGCCCTTGGCGATGCTCTCGCCTTTGGTCTCGATGGCCTTTTGCTGGGCCTCGGCATTGAAGGCCAGGTAGTTGCTGGGGGCGCTGGCCGCCACCCACTGCTCCACGGCAAACCGGATGCGCGCGCGGGTCTTTTCGTCGGTCTGTACGGCCTCGGCCAGCTGCATGAGAAAGCGGGCGTTGAGCAGGTAGGTGGAAGCCGCGAGCGAAGCGTAAGGGTTCTCGGCCCAGGCCGGGGCGGCGAAACGCCGGTCGCTGCTGGCGGCGGGGCCAGCCCCCTGCATCAGGGCCGTCATGTCCTGCAGGTACCGCTGCTGCAGGGCCTGCAGCTTGTCCGGCGGGACCGAGACCATGAGCTCGGGCAGGGCCGGCAGGCCGGGCATGGCGGCTGCGGGCGGGGTTTGCTGTGAGAGCCATGCCTGCGTCCAGGCCTGCTGGAACTGCTGCGCCGCCTGGGCCCAAAATTCGGGGGTATCCTGTGTCACACCGGGTCCTCGCTCTGGATTTGCGCCAGTATCTCAGGCCCAGGCCCACAGTTTCCTGACACCGAGTAATTTAGTCATGTTCCTCATCCTGATTGCCATCGGCTGGCTGTATGTCGCCCTGATGATGGCCGTGGTCGAAGCCACCAGCCCCGTGGGCAGCGTGCTGGGCGCCATCGTCACCTTCCTGCTCTACGGGGTGGGGCCGGTGGCCCTGCTGCTTTACATCCTGGGGACGCCGGCGCGCAAAAAGTTGCGCAAGCAGCGCGAGGCCGAGGAACTGGCCGCCTGGCAGGCGGCCCAGGCGGCGTCAGACGCGCCAGATGCAGGCGGCCAGGCGGCCGCTGACGCGATCGCGCCGGTGCGAAAAGAACCGTGAGGCCTGCGTGACGGTGCACCAGCCGGCGCTGCCGTCGTTGCCGTAGACCTGTGTGACGCCCAGCGCGGCCAGGCGCTGGCGGGCCAGGGCCTGCAGGTCGGCCAGCCACTTGCCGGGCGCTGGCAAGGGGCGGAAACAGGCGGCGGCCTGCCCCTCGTGCGCCTCGAAAGCGGCGCGGACCTCCTCACCGACCTCAAACGCCTGCGGGCCGATGCAGGGGCCCAGCCAGACCAGGAGCTCGCGCCCGGGCACACCGAGCGCCCTGTGCAGCGTCTCGATCACCCCCACACCGGCCTCGCCGGCCAGGCCGCGCCAGCCGGCGTGCGCGGCGGCCACAACGCTGCCCTGCGCATCGGTGAACAGCAGGGGCAGGCAGTCGGCGACCATGATGGTGCAGGCCAGACCGCGGTCCCGCGTGAGGCAGGCGTCGGCCTCGGTGCCCTGGGCGGTGCGTGCGTCCAGCGTCACCACGCCCTGACCATGGACCTGACGCAGAAAGACGGGATGGGCCTCCAGCGCCTGGGCCAGCAAGGCGCGGTTGGCCCCCACGGCCAGCGCATCGTCGCCCACGTGGTCGCCGAGGTTGAGGCTGTCATAGGGCGCTGCCGAACGGCCGCCCTGGCGCGTGGTGCAGACCGCGCGCACCGAGGCCGGGGCGGGCCACTTGGGGATGAGCCAGTCGGGATGCATGAGACGGTGCTCAGGGCTCGTTGTCGGGGCAGGACGAGGGCTGGGCCTGCTGGAAGGCCGGCTGGCGCATGCAGGCCTCGAAGGCGGCCATCGTCAGCGGCAGGCCGTCCAGCGGGGTTTCGAAACGCTGGGCGTTGAAGATCTGCGGCACCAGGCAGCAGTCGGCCAGCGTGGGGGTGTCGCCCCAGCAGTAGACCGAAGGCGTCAGGCCCCCGGCTTGGCGCACCTGGGCGAGCTGAGCCAGCTGGCGTTCGAAGTTCTCCAGGCCTTCACGCACCCAGTGACGGTACCAGGTGTTCTTGGCGTCCTCGCTGACCTTCATCTCGCGCACCAGGTACTTGAGCACACGCAGGTTGTTGAGCGGATGGATCTCGCAGGCGATGGACTGCGCCAGGGCACGCACGCGCGCGCGACCCAGCGCGTCGGCGGGCAGCAGGGGCGGCAGGGGATGGGTTTCATCCAGGTATTCGATGATGGCCATGGACTGGCTCAGGCGCGTGCCATCGTCCTCCTCGAGCAGGGGCACGAGGCGGTCGGGCGAGACCTCGGCATAGGCCGGCTGCTTCTGGTCGCCGCGTGCCAGGTGCACGGGCAGGTACTCGTAACCCAGGCCCTTGAGCGCCAGCGCGATGCGCACGCGGAAGGACGCCGAGGAGCGGAAGTAGTTGTAGAGCTTCATGCCCTGGAGGATAACGCCCTGGCCCGCTCCCCGATCTGAGGGAGAATCCGGGCCACGTTCACGCAAGAGGAAACCCCATGATTCTGGAAATCGCCGACATCCGCATCCACGCCGACCAGCAGGCCGCTTTTGACGAAGCCATCCAGCGCGGCCTGGCCACCGTCATCAGCAAGGCGCGGGGTTACCGCGGCTTCAAGGTGAACAAGGGCGTGGAACACCCGGACCGCTACATCCTGATGATCTTCTGGGACACACTGGAAGACCACACGGTGCACTTCCGCCAGTCGCCGGCCTTCGCCGACTGGCGCGCCATCGTGGGCCCGTTTTTCGCGGCGCCGCCGCAGGTGGAGCATTTCACGCTGCTGGCGAAATCCAGCTGAGCGCGGCCCCGGGCTCAGCCCTTGTCGTGGCCGGCCACGAGCTTGCCCAGCAGTCGCATGAGCTGCTCGCGCTCGCCGGCGTTGAGCGGGCCGAGGATGCGGGTCTGCACCTTGGCCACGGCGCGTTTCATCTGCTGCACAGTGGACTCGCCCTCGGGGGTGATCCAGAGCAGCTTGCGGCGGCGATCGTTGTGATCGGCCTCGCGGCGCACCCAGCCCTTGGCCTCCAGTCGCCCGATCACCGAGCCCGAGGTGGCCGGATCGAAGGCCACCCGGGCGGCCAGCGTCACCTGGTCGGCTCCCGGGGTGTCCATGAGGGCGTTGAGCAGGGCGAACTGGACGGGGGTCATGTCATACCCCGCCGTCTCCTCCATGAAGGCAGCCACCGAGACCTGGTGGGCCCTGCGGATCAGGTGCCCCGGTGCGTGCGGAAAGTCGTAGCTTTTGCTCATCGGTCGAAACTCTGTGCACCGAGTGTATTCGCCCCGCTGCCGGCCCCCGCCGCCCGGGTAAACCCGGGGCTGGGGCGATGCTTTGATATGTATTCTTATCAAATCGAACGTCCTGCCCGCGCCTGCCTTGCAGGCAAGCCCACGCCATGACCGCTCCCCACCCCACGGCACCGCAACGCCAGGCCCTGTACCGCGAGATGTCGCCGCTGAACCTCACGCCGCTTTGGGAGGTGCTGCACGCCCTGGTGCCCCCGCAGCCGGCCTCGCCCTGCGTGCCCGCGCTCTGGAAGTACCGCGAGCTGCGGCCCTGCCTGCAACGCGCGGGCGAACTCATCACGGCCGAGGAAGCCGTGCGGCGCGTGCTGATCCTCGAGAACCCGGCGCTGCGCGGCCAGTCGGCCATCACGCAGTCGCTTTACGCCGGCCTGCAGCTCATCCTGCCCGGCGAGGTGGCGCCAGCGCACCGGCACACCCAGAGCGCGCTGCGTTTCATCGTCGAAGGCCGCGGCGCCTACACGGCCGTGGACGGCGAGCGCTGCACCATGGCGCCGGGCGACTTCATCATCACGCCCAGCTGGACCTGGCACGACCACGGCAACGAGGTGGACGAGCCCGTGGTCTGGCTCGACGGCCTGGACATCCCCATGGTCCGTTTTTTCGACGCGGGTTTCGCCGAGAACAGCCCCGAGCGCTCGCAGCGCGTCAGCCGCCCGGAGGGCACCAGCCCGGCCCGTTATGGTTACAACATGGCACCGGTGCGCGGCGATGCCCCCTTCGGTGCCACATCGCCCCTTTTCCGTTATCCCTACGAGCGCAGCCTGGAGGCGCTGTACCAGCTGGAACGCGGCACGCCGCTGGACCCCTGGGAGGGCTGGAAGCTGCGTTACATCAACCCGCTGACGGGTGGCACCCCCATGCCCACGATGCAGCCCTTCCTGCAGCGCCTGCCCGCGGGCTTCGAGGGCCGGCCCTGGCGCCAGACCGACGGCGCGGTCTACAGCGTGGTGGAAGGTGCGGGCACGGCGACGATCGAGGGCCCGGCTGGACCGGTACGATACGCGCTTGAAGCCCGCGACCATTTTGTCGTGCCCTCCTGGCATACGCTGCGCCTGCAGTCCGACAGCGGTTGTGTGCTCTTCAGTTTTACCGACCGCCCGGTGCAAGAGGCCCTGGGCATCCACAAGGAAGAAAGGCTCGCATGAGTTTCGTGATCACCGCCCCGGCCCAGGTCTCCGTGCCCGTGGTCGGCAGCAAGGACCGTTTCCCCGTCAACCGCATCTACTGCGTGGGCCGCAACTACGTGGCACACGCCCAGGAGATGGGCTTCACCGGCCGTGAGCCGCCCTTCTTTTTCATCAAGCCTTCCGACAACTGCCTGGTGATCGAGCCCGGACAGACCGGCACCCTGCACTACCCGAGCCTGACCAAGGACTTCCACCACGAGATCGAACTCGTGGCCTGCATCGGTGTGGGCGGCAAGAACATCAAGGCCGCGGACGCGAAGAAGCACATCTGGGGTTATGCCGTGGGCCTGGACATGACCCGCCGTGACCTGCAGGGCGAGCAGAAGAAGCTGGGCCGCCCCTGGTGCATCGGCAAGACCTTCGACGAGGCCTGCCCCATCGGCGCCATCACGCCCGCAGCCCAGGCTGGCGACGTCGACCATGCCGAAATCTGGCTGCAGGTCAATGGCCAGGACCGCCAGCGCAGCGACGTCACCAAACTGATCTGGAACATCGGCGAGATCATCGAACACCTGACCACGGCCTGGGAGCTCAAGCCCGGCGACCTGATCTACACGGGCACGCCCGAAGGCGTGGCCGCCGTGGTGCCCGGCGACACCATGGAAGGTGGCGTGGCAGGGTTGACCCCTATCAAACTGCAGGTCGTCTAGACATACGCGCACCTAGAATCCCGGCCCATGGTTCACAAGTTGTTGGGGAAACTGGCCGGGTTCTGCGCCATCCTGGCCGGCGGGCTGCTGACGGTCATCACGCTGATGACCTGCCTCAGCGTGCTGGGGCGCAACACCACGGGCACCACGCTCGTCGGTGACTTCGAACTCACGGGGGTCGTGGCCGGCGCGGCCATCGCCCTCTTCCTGCCCTGGTGCCAGCACCGCCGTGGCAACATCATCGTGGACTTCTTCACCAGCCGCGCGAGCGCGCGCACCAACGCCGCGCTCGATCGTCTGGGCGCACTGCTGCTGGCTGCGGCCATGGCCCTGCTGGCCTGGCGCACGCTGCTGGGCGGCCTCAGCGCCTGGCGCACGCAATCGGCCACCATGATGCTTGGTTTTCCCGAGTGGATCGTCTACTGCTTCATGGTGCCGCCGCTGGTGCTCACGGTGCTGATCGCACTGTGGCAGGCCTTGCGCGGCTTCGGGCCGGAGGCGCAGGCATGAGTCCGCTGCTGCTGACCGTCATGATCTTCGCCATCATGCTGGGGCTGATGGCCGTGCGTGT
>JACCDR012358425.1_pt1 | contig 13842 bp, 30 predicted proteins | sample 7446431 | NCBI WGS metagenome assembly JACCDR01 (sample SAMN15323443, study PRJNA562643) | freshwater metagenome | isolation source: river surface water | place: USA:Blue River Watershed | collected 2017-08-17 | reverse complement strand
TGCAGTCGGGGAACATCTGGCTTGCGATGTAGGCGCAGGTTCTGTTCTGGCTCCACATCAGGCGCAGGAGCTTGACCTTATCCGGGTGCCATTTCTTGACCTTGCCGACCATCACGCCACCTCCGACAAGAACCGGGGCCGGGTGTAGCGCTGCTCGATTTCAGGGACGGCTTGCGTCTGCGGAATTGGCGGAGGCGTCGGGGCGTGCGCTTGGATCAACACATCGCGCAGCGCCTCGAGTTCGCCGCGGATGATCGCTTGCGTTTCCTGTTTCAGCGCCGCGATATGTCGGATATGGCCAAGGGTGGCATCGCGTTCGTGCAGAAGATGGCTTTCGATGGCCTTCAAGTTTTCCGCTAGGCGCGGATGCTGCAGGAGCATTTCCATTCTTAGCCGCTCGACGGCTTGTTCAAGTTCGTTCATGGTGTTCCCTCGTCGCTCTGATCTTCCTCCAGTTTCAGACGCAAACGCTCGATTACCGGCTCGACGGCATCGCCAAGCGAAATCCAGTCGTCAAATGATGGCCAAAGCTTCGCGTTCCGCCTTTCTATCACTGAGTTGTAGATAATAACTAATCTGTTGAACTGCTCTTGCGTGATCGTTTCCATTGTCAGCCCCCCTTGTTCTGAGCGACGTTGCCGGGAGGGCGCTTGATGGTCAGGTAGCGATCTACCGACCCATATTCTGCGGCCACTTTCGCGCGCCATTCGCGGGCAAGCCGATAGCGTTCGGCGTTCGCCGGATCGCGGGCATCCTCTCGCGCATGGTGGGCGGCCAGAGCCTTTTGCATCCAATCGGGATCAGGGACAAACGTGCTTGGCGTCCGATTGTCGGCTTCCGCCCCTAGCAGCCGGCGGCGCAGTTTCTCACGGCGCAGCTTGTTCTTTTCCCGGAAGTCACGCAGAAGGGGCAGCATGTCGACCAGTTTCCCGGTCGCAATCGCAAATTCGATCTGCTCTCCGTCGTGAGCGTCTTTCTTGATTTTGGCGATCTCGTTCGAGAGCGGAAGCCGGCGGTTTTCTCGGCAGAAATCATGCAGAGGAACGATCCAGGACGGATTGTCCCGTGCTGCCGTTCGGCCTAGCTGACAGTCGATCAAATGGTCAGCCAATCCAAACGGGTCAGGATGTTGTTCGCTCGGCTTCACGGCCATTTCCGGCTTTGATGCCCGGTCGTCGCGGATTACATCCATGCAAGCCTTGCGAACTTCGGCCACCAGCGGGAAAGACCGCTCGTCTCGAGTGTCGATGATCCGCTGCGTTGCGGCCTCTACCACCCACGGTTCAAAGTTTTTCAACGCCCGCTCCCAGGTCTTGAACCACTCGACCTGTTGCCGCTCATCTTCGAAACGCTTCGGAAAAACGAGGCTCATGCTTGAGATAAATTTCTCGATCTTGTCGCTCATTGACGCCCCTCCGTCTCGCGGGCCTTCTTGGCGATTTCCGCCCAATCCGAGCCCATAGGTGTTCTGGTTTTCTTGGTGGATAGGCCGGCTTTGCGCTGCGCAACGGCCTGAGAAATGGCACCCGTGAAATAATTCCAGGTCTTGATCCGCTTGCCGTGATCGCGCTTGCCGATCGCCCTCAGCGTCGGAAGCACGTCAAGTTCAAGATCGGCCCCCTCGGCCAGCCACATCTGCGGGATCGAGAGGTTCAGCAGGCCAAGGCAGTTGGCCGGATTGTCGAGAGCCCCGTTGCAGGCATCCAAAAGCTTGTCGCTCAAGCCCTGCAATTCCGAGACAGGCAGCGCAGCGGTTCTATGTGCTGCTGCTTCTATCTTTTCTTCTTTTCTAGCTTCTGGCTTCTGGCTTCTAGCTTCTGGTATGTGGTCCGATTGTGGTCCGCGATCCGTTGTTTTTGTTATGTTTTTTGCTTCAAGTTCGGCAGACTTGTTCGGAACTTCTGCCGGAAGTTCGCCGGAAGTTCGGGACAAGTTCGGCCGAAGTTCGCCGGAAGTCCTATGCAACCGACGCTCGGCTTCCCTCTTTTTGGCGGCTTCTGAACGGCGGATATATTCGGTTATGTAGCTCCGAATTTCATCTTCAACTCGACGGTTTCGGATCATATCCCCGTCGCGGTAGAACTTGCCGTCTGCTAAGAGGTCATCGCGCACCCGGCGATAGATGCGCTTGTCAACACGCAGCAACGCGGCCCCTTCCCTCTCGTCATAGGGAAAGCCGCTCATGCGGTCATACATGACGCACAGAGCGGTGATGTATGCCCCGCGCTGCTCAAGCGTCAGGTGCATCGTGCCGGTGAGAAAATCGCCGGGATAGAACTTGACGTAGGTCAGTGACGGAACGTCGGCGTCTGACAGCGGCGGGCCGCCATTATCTCCAATTCGTTTCATGACTACGCGCGCCCCCACCCGCTTTGCGACCAGTGGAGGGCGTACAGAATAACGGCATCGCCATCGCGAAGCCCCATCATCCCCTCGGCCATGACAAATGCGAAGGTGATGTCATGGCCCATGAACGGCTGGACGGTGGGAGCCCCGCCGCCACGCCATCTGATCACCAAATGGGCCGGGGGTTTCGCTGGGGTTATCCCGTGGCTTTCAACAGCCTGTCCACATACAACCCCATTGACAGGTCTGGCCTCTTCCTGTAGAAGCGCCGTTGATTGTTCCTTTTCGAGTAGCACGGCAGAAACCCCTTTCTGATAGGCCCTCGAGGCGGCAACCTCCTGGGCGATTTCCCTGATCCAATCTCAAGCCACAAACACAAGAGCGCCCCGGCAAGGGCGCTCTTTTCATTTGAACTGCGCCCCCGGATAGGCCGGGAACACCACCACGCGCAGTTTCTTTCCGTTGACCGTCACGCGGTCGGTCCGGCACCCCAACGCAACGAGATGCTTCGACAACTGCGATTTGTCTTGGTAGGGATAGCCGCCCGACTTCATGAGTTGCACATAACGCTTATGCACCACGTCGAGTTTGAGCGACTTCGGCGGGTCGCGACCGTCAAGCGCATACAACTGCGCCGCCTCGCCCATCAGAATGTCGAGAAAGTGCCGGGTCTGTTCGATCGTGGACCGGCGGTCCTTTTCCTCAGTCTCGGCCGGACCGGCGGTCCCGAGCAGGTCAGCCACGATAGGATGGTCCGCCGTCACCGTGTCCGGGTCCAGACCGGTACGGACCGGCAAGTTAGCTGGTGCGGACCGGGTGAATTTGAGGATTTTCGCAAGCATATCAAAGCCTCTCGATTTTGCCGGTCTTTGCCGGTCCAGAAAGCGGACCGGGTCGGACCGGGAGCCGGACCACGTCGGACCGGCAGTCCAAAAGAGGGGCACGAGAGACGGAAGCCCCAGTTTGGGAGGAACGCCCCTCAAAAGAGCGCGGCACTCTGGACAGAGCACCCGGGAAGGGCGGCAATAGCCGGGGCGCTACCTCGGCATCGCGTTGTCCAGTTCCCCGGCTTTAGTCCCCGCGTCGGGACGCACCCGGTTCAACCTGGTCCTTGGCCGCCCTTCGCGGCTACCCTATGCAACTCACAGACATGCAAACGACGCAAATTGACTTTACGCGCGGAGTGCGTTAATAGTCAAGCCGTCCCGCCGTAAATTTGCATGGCGTGATGATTGGGAGTGTTTTTGCGACACTCCCGCCATGACAACGGAGTTCCATAAGCAAGTCATGACAGATTTTGCTGAACGCCTAAAGTCTGCCCGCGTCAATGCAGGTTATGCACACGCGAAGGACTTTGCTGATGCATTGGGCGTTGAGGCCCCGACTTATCGCTATTGGGAACGCGGTCAAGCTGCGCCCGATCTCACGACGCTGACGCGCATTTGCGCCTTGCTAAACGTCGATCCGAATTACCTTCTACCCGTGGCTGCTAAAGGCCGGGGAAAGGCCCACAGCGAACAGGGCAAAGCGGTCGCTTAATCCACTTCCCCCTTCGCGTTCCCCACAATAGCAATGACCCCGCGTAAAAATAATTTGCGAAGCCTATTGACGCGCTCAGTCGCGTAAAGTAGCTTTACATCCACGGCACACCGATCCGCTGAGTTGCGGCGGCGGGGGCGCGGCCCAGGCAGCATTGTTTTCTCCCGATGCGCCTGGGCCGCCAATCAAAGGAGGGGCTTGCATGAAAAAGAATAAAAAACCGTTGGGATATTACGTGGTTAACCCCAAAGGCGAGCGGTGCGCTTGGGCTCACAGCCGCGCCACGGCTCGAATGCTGGCCTCAAAGCTCGCCCGCGACTTCCCCGCAGACGGTCCGTTCTGGACGGTCGCTGAATATGAGGAGGCCGCGTGATGACCACCCCCCGCAACATCGTTGACCCAGGTGGCCGCAAGCGTCGCCGCGCTCAGTTGGAACGCCTCGGCGGGTTCTGGCCCCATGAATTAGCCGATCTCAGCATCGGCGGCCGGACGCGGGTGATTGCCGTGCTCGAACAGCACGAACGGACCATGACGGAAATTCAGCGCAAGCTGCCAGACGCCTACGACATGGGCCGCCACATCGAGATCGCGAGCCTCTTGCAGCGCGAGAAGGCCGCCCTCGAAGAACTGAAAAACCGCTCTCAGAAGATCAGCCGCGCTTGGCAACTCAAGCTCGTGAAGGGTTGAACCATGGACACGCAATTCTCGATCGTCATGAACATGACGATACGCGCCTATGACCGAGACTGGACGCTTCGGGCCACGGTCACGACCAATCAGGACGACGAGCCGACCATCCTATTCGTTGAAAACCTCGACGATCACCTGCCGGGAATGAAGTTCTGCGTTCCTGAAAAGGTTTGGGACGAAGCCGAGCGCCTGCTGCGCACGCCAAGCGAATACCGCGCTGAGTTCAACCTGCGCTTTATGTCGGCGCCTATCCCGTTCTTAGCGGAGGCTGCGGAATGAACGCTTTCGAACGCGCCGCCGAGGCTTCCCTGCTCATCACCCGCGCCGAACAGGGTCGCGAGCGGGCATGGTCTGCCCTGCGCCGGATGCGCCGGCAGACGAAAGCCATCGCCGCGCTTCGCGATTACGTGGCGGCAGCGGCCATGGTCGAAGAAGCCGAGATCGCACTTCTCAAAATCAAGAGGGAAATCGGAAAATGAGCAACGCAGTCGTTCCACTTAAGACCGGTGGCGCCATCCAGGCGATCATCCCGCAGAACATCGAGGAAGTCTTTCGGCTTGCGACCGCGATCAGCAAGTCCGGCTTGGCACCGTCCACGCTGAAAGACCCTGAGAAAATAACGGTCGCGATTATGCAGGGGCTTGAGCTTGGTCTTCCGCCAATGATGGCGCTCAACAAGATCGCTGTAATCAACGGTAAGCCTGCGTTGTGGGGCGATGCCCTGCCTGCGCTGCTTTGGGCCAAGGGATTTAAGTTGGTCGAGGGCGTGGCCGATGGCGTCGCGACATGCACCGTGGTTCGTCCCGATGGCGAGCGGATTACGCGCACGTTTAGCGAAGCCGACGCTAAGAAAGCCGGTCTGCTCGGCAAGCCGGGACCTTGGCAGCAATACCCCTCAAGAATGCTTCAAATGCGCGCCCGTGGCTTTGCAGCCCGCGACGGTGCCGCCGACGTTCTGTCTGGTCTGTACGTGGCCGAGGAACTTGTCGACGCGCCGGAACTGATCGAAGCCGCGCCGAAGCGCAAGTCATCGAACGCCGCCAAGAAAGACGGCCAGACCGTCCCGCTGTTTAACGAGATCATCGCCAGTATGCAGCGGTGCGAAACAACGGAAGACTTGCAGATCATTGCCGACACCTACGCGCAAGAGATTGCCGATCTTCCGAAGTCATGGGCTGAAATCGTGTCCGACACGTTTGAGTTCCGCATGAAAGACCTAAGTGCAACGCTTAACGAAGCACCGGAGACAATCGAATGAAAACGCTACTCGCCACTGTTGCCTTGATCGCATCCACCGGAGCCGCGCTCGCTGACACCTATGTCAACGGCTACATGCGCCGCGACGGCACGTATGTCGCCCCGCACTATCGCACAAACCCCGATAGCAACCGCTTCAACAACTACTCATCGCAGGGAATGACCAACCCTTACACCGGCCAGCGCGGGACGACGAACAACTATGGCGTCTACTCCAATCCATACGGTTCCACGAACCGCAACACCTACGGCATCTACGGCCGGTGATTACAGATCGCGGCGCCGCGAGCCTTTCGGCCAGCGGCCCGCGTATCACGAGACGATCAATCGCGTTCTGCTTTATCTGCGCCTCGGATACTCGGCCGAACGCTTGGCTGAATTGTTCAACGTGCCGGTGAAGTCAGTTCAGAAGATGAAAGACAGGTTTGGTTAGCATCCCCGTGGCGGGGCGGGGCGCCGGCCGGTGAGCGCGGAAAGAGAGGGCTTCTGTCGTTCCCGGCCGGCAATCTACATAGGAGGGATACTTGGAATTTTCATTGAGCTTTCAGAGGCAGGTCGTCGAGCATATGGCCGCCCTGATTGAGAAAGACCAAGAGCACGGCCGCGCTCGGTTTGAAAGTCTGCGCCAGACCGCACTTGTGCTGGGATGGCTTGAGCGCCGCTCCGAACTGATGAAGGCCCTTGACCGCCTTGAGCGGGAACGGCCCGACCTTGTTGATCTGTTCGCCGCGTTTCCTGGCGCCACCATAGCCGACGTGAGGGAAACGAAATGAAGGAAACAGAAATCACATGGGTCATGCTCGGCAAGCCTCTCGACCCAGCGCAAGAGACATGGCCGGCCACCGTGATGGACGTGCATTCGCGCCGACTTCGCTATCAGCGGATCACCAAAAGCCAAGCCCTTGAGACTTCGCTCATGGGCGGGATGGCGAAATGGTCTGCTCGTTGGTGCCCGCAAGTCGGTGACAAAGGCGAATGGTCCCTGATCGACATGCTGCCGGATACGGCACGGGAGGTCGCATGATGACCTTTCTTGCGGTGATTGGAGCGGTTGGCCTTGCCTTGGTTGTTGCGGCGATCATCGCCGGCTGCGTCATGCAGTATTACGACGATGACCCGGATTGGCTGCTATGATCCATAACCCTTACCGCGTCGAGCCGCGCAAGGCACTCACCCCGAAACAGCGGCTCAAACTGTTCCTAGAACACGAGGGCGTCTGCTGCCTCTGCCATAATAAGATCAAGACCGGTGAGCCGTGGATCGATGAACACCGGCAGCCTTTGTGGCTGGACGGAACGAATGACTGGTCTAATCGCGCCCCGGCCCACATGGAATGCGCTAGGCAGAAAACGGCCAGAGAGGCAAAGCAGCGCGCTAAGGGCCGGCGGATAGCTGAGAAGCATCTAGGCGCCCACAAGTCGAAGCGTCCTATGCCGGGAAGCCGGGCGAGCCGTTGGAAACGGAAGCTAAACGGCGAGGTCGTGGAAAGATGACAGACACATCAGAACTTGTGAGACGGCTGCGGTTCTGGATGCCTATTGGGTCCAAACATTTAGAAGAGGACCTTGCAGCAGCCGCTGACCGCCTAGAAGCCCTAGAGGCAGCATTGCGAAAAATTTGGATTGAGACGCGAGACATGGATGATCAGCTTTTGGCGCACATCCACAGCACCGCCCGCGCAGCATTGAAAGGTGAGACATGACACAGAAAGAGAGGAACAAAATGGACATTGTGACTATCAATGGGGTTGACTACGCCCCAGTTAATCGAGCGAAGGGTAAGCGGGCCGTTATTGTGGTTGATCGTGGCTGGATCTTTGCCGGTGACGTGACCCGAGAGAACGGCCGCATCTACCTGAGTAATGCGGTTTGGGTTTTCAAATGGAACTCCGTTGGCTTTGCCAAGGTCATTGAAGACGCCAAAAACGCTGACATCCGCCAGATTGCCGATGTGGATATTCCGGAGGGGGCAGAAATTTTCTGCGTGCCCGTGCCGGATGGCTGGGGGCTGTAATGGATAAGTCTCGACCAGTCGGCTTTGGCAATGGCTATGGCTCTGGCGATGGCTATGGCTCTGGCGATGGCTTTGGCTATGGCTTTGGCGATGGCTATGGCTTTGGCAATGGCTATGGCTCTGGCGATGGCTTTGGCTATGGCTTTGGCTATGGCTTTGGCGATGGCTATGGCTTTGGCAATGGCTATGGCTTTGGCAATGGCTATGGCTATGGCGATGGTGATGGCAATGGCTATGGCTATGGCAATACCTCGCCTAACCGAATGCGGCGCAAGAGGTGAACCATGACCCCCGAAGAACGCGCGCAGGCCGCTCTTGATATGGCCTATGACGACACGATCAACAAAACGCTCAGGGACTTGATAGCCACCGCCATCGTTGAGGCTGTCGCCGCAGAACGCGAGGCGTGCGCGAAGGTGGCAGAAGCCGAAATGATTGAGAGACCCTGCCCAGATGACAACCTTGCGCGATTTTACAACGAGGCGTGTGGGGACATCGCCACCGCCATCCGTTCCAGATCAAAGGAAGGGGAAGAGGGATGAACTACACCGTTCGCCAACTCGCGGCCCGCTGGTCATGTAGCGAGGAACACGTCCGCCGCCTGATCCGCGCGAAAGAGCTTCGCGCCTTCAAGATCGGAAGCTCCAAGGGGACACGCATCAGCGTGCAGGAAGTCGAGAAATGGGAAGCGGAAAAGATGATGTCCAACTCGGCCGATCCGGCGATTATTGGGTTGCCGACTTCTATCATGTAGGCAAGCGCAAGCGGAAACGCTTGATGCATCTGTCCCGGCCCGAGGGCGAGGCCCGCACCGCCCTACAGAAGTTTTCCGACGCCCTGCGCGCCGTCCAGAAGCAACAGTCGAGCTATACGCTTGGCGATCTCTGGCGCATGTGGCTGGCCGAGCGGGCAAAGGATGGCTTGCCGAACAAAATCCATGAGGCGCAATGGAAAGCCCTCGGCGCCGTGTTCGCAACCCGGTCATGGGAACAACTGACGGCCGACGATTGCCGCGCCTATGCCCGCCAGAGGTTCGAAAAGGGTATCGCCCCCGCCACCGTCAACACGGAACTGGCCCGGCTCCGGTCCTGCCTGCATTGGGCAGCGGCCGAGCGTAAGATTGCCTACAGCCCGAAAGTGTGGGTGCCGCCGGCCGGCAAGCCCCGCGATCGCGTCTTGAGCCCCGAGGAAGCCGCCGCGCTCATCATGGCGGCCCGGCAGGGTGACTTCCACATCGGCGTGTTCACCGTCCTGCTGTTCGCCACAGGCGGCCGGCATTCGGCGATCACCGATCTGAAATGGCCGCAGGTCGATTTCGAGAAAGGGATCATCAGCCTCGACGACAATCTGCCGCCCGACCCGATGCACAAGACATGGCGCAAGGGGCGCGCGGCGATGGTCATGTCTAAGTTGGCGCGCGAAGTCTTGCAGGAAGCCTATGAAGGCCGCACGACCGATTGGGTGATCGAGCACGGGGGCAAGCGGGTGAAGTCCTGCCGGCAAGGGTTCACCAATGCGGTGAAGCGGGCCGGGCTGTCCGACGACATCACCCCGCACGTCATTCGCCACACGGTCGCGTCATGGGCGAACGGAAAAGTGCAGACGGCTTTCACCGCTCAGTTGCTTGGCCATGCCGACGAGGCGACCACCCGCCGGGTCTACACGCACGCCGACGCCGAGAGCACCCGTCCGGTCGTTCAAGTCATCGAGGCGCAACTTGCCGCGTTACCTGAATTGACCACCAAACGCGGACAAGCGAGGACAAATCGGGACAAAAAACGGCCCGACCAGTCAAAAGTTGACAGAGGCGGTGCCGTCGATATTTAGCTAAGTCATTGGTGCGGTTGAGAGGACTCGAACCTCCACGGGTTGCCCCGCTACCACCTCAAGGTAAAATACCGGCCCCACTGTGGGCCAATAGAGGCAACATCACGAGAACAAAACGCACCCAAGATGCCAAAATGGCATGCGGGTTGTCAACTTTTGACAAGGCGGCACACCCCGCACCACATCCGCCCCGTCATGTCGCTTAAATGCGGAAACGGCGCCATATCGGCGCCGCTGCTATCTTCACAATATTTCCCTTTGCGTTTACGGCTTCGCTATAGATCACCCGATGCCTACTTCCTCTTACACGGCTTCCGACTTGTGGATTTTGATGATCTCGCGGTTGGCCCATTCGATGCCCTCGGCTTGGCCGCTTTTGTCAATCATCGAAAGCGCGATCTTGCGCGCCTCAGACACGGCCACGCCCGAGAACGTACTTCTGTCTGTCTTGACGTTCCAAAGTAGTCCATAAATGCGTTTGATCTTCTGCGCTGTGATGTCGTCCATCGGTCTCTCCTATGTCTTACTTGGTTTTATGTGAATGGTGCCGTCCAAGTCTTTATATGTCCTGCATCCGTTTTGATCCGCCTCGTCATCTATCGACCATTGCTCGGCTGTATATCCGCGCCGCTCGGCTGCTTTCTTGCAGCGCTCTTGTTCTGACATGCGAACCTTCCAATCATCCGAGACATCGAAAGCAACCGCGCGGCGGCCACAGCGCATTATGCGCCCTTCGGGGTGTTGCACGTTCTTGCGGCCACAGTCGGGGCAAGTGCTCATTGTTCGCTCCTATCGTTTCCTGGGGTCAGCGCCACGCGCGCCCCACTTCCTGAATGCCCGTGCGGTTGTGAAGCCTTCGGGCATGTGATCTTCGACAAACTTCCAACTCGGGTACTTTCGCACGTCGCGCCAGATAGCTTCGGCTAGCGCCAATTCCTCGGCGGTAAACTTTCGTTCTCTGCGTCCTGGCGATGCGTGACCGGGTGGCATCAAGCGCCGCCCTGCCGTTTTCAGTGACCGTTGCGCGTCCTCAATCATAGCAGATTTCTCCGCTGCTTTGCTGCTTCTGCGCCCGGTATATACCTCTATCAACACCCCGCCCCGGTCCTCGATTTCGCGGATCACTTCCCGGACCTGAGCCACGGGCGGCAACTCGTCTTGCCCGCGTCCAGTCGGCACCCGAACTAGAACCCATACGAATACCGTGTCACCGTCGCGAACTTGGCGGACGGCATCCCGCCACGTCTCATGCTTGCCGCCGATCTCAATAAAATGCTGCGCCCCTGCCGCCCTGAACTCTGGACGGCGTTTATCATCTCCGGGGTACAACCATGCTGCTTTTGACTTATCCACCTTCATTGCGCAATTGTAGGGCTGACCCGCTTGATATGTCAATCACGAAGCGCTATAACACTGTGGACGGCGCGGGAAGCGCGCTCGGCGGGCCGACGCAGTAGCCGCGTTACTTAGCGGTGAGAAATCCCAGCCGCGCCGTCACCTAACTGTAAGAGAGGCCCCAGATGACCGAACTGACAACGCCAGAAGTCTTGTCATGCTCAATTGTTCGGGTGAGTGAGGGCTTTTCATCGCCCAACTACGAATATGTCGTTCAAGACAAGCATGGCATCGTCGTAGCCACGGGGGTGAGCAGCAGCCCGTCATTGGTCAAACACGATGCTGGCGGCTATCACACGAAAACCGATTTCGACAAAATGTTCCCGCACGGCTGGACCGTGACGTTCGACTTTTGATGGAAGGAATTGCCCGGATGGATTTCAAGAAAGCATACGCAGGCAAAGCCGAATACATAGCTCCCGGCGACGGCAAGCCCTACGCGACGTTGTGGATCGTGACCACGCAACGCCACAACAGCACCCCGCAAGGGATAAAGAGAATTGCCGCGTATTTCTCCGAACATCTGGCGCGATCACATGCCGCTAGTCTGGTCGGTAATGGTGATCTGATAGGGCTGGAGACGATCGACGTTCTGGATTTTCCGCCAAACTCAAAATTGTAAGAGGTTCCCCCTACGGCCAATACTTATCATCGGTGTAATCAGCCGGCGGGTTGGGCTCTAGCACGTTCGATGCCGCCCGGATGGCTTTGATCTGGAGCGCGAGGGATTGCAGCGCCGCCGCCTCTGCCGCCTGCTCCGCCGTCCATGTTCCGCCTTGAGCTTGGATTAGGGTTAGTTCTGTAGCCCGCATCTGCGCGTTGTGCTGCTTGATCAGGCACCCGATAATGTCCTGCGTTCCGGTGAGGGTGATAATCCTCCGTTGGGCTTCCTCGCGCACGTCGTCGGCCCGCGGCGCATGAATGTTGAAGCCATTCAAGACGCCGGCTGCGGCCTGCATCTGGTCTGGCGTGGCGTCTGGAGCGTAATCAATCCGCCATGTTTCGCGGACGTTCGCGTCCCCAATGGACACGCCGACAATGGGGCAAACTGCGGCAATCGCCGCGTGTAGTCTGGTCGCGCTCATGATTAGCACATCCAAATAACGTAGAGTTGCGTTGCGCTTCCGTAGAATGTGACCGTGTTCGCTTCCGCATATTCCAGAGCGGAGAAATAATGGAAACCAAGTTGAGGAACTTGCGACGTATTGGCCGTGAACGATGCTGTCTTGTTTGCGATCTGCACGCCGCTCGCCTGTGTAAGCACAGACGACACGGTATCAAAGCCTGGGCCAGCGATCGGTCTGCTGCCGTCTGTCGAACCGGTTAGGCCGAGAGCTTCAACGCCGACCCTAAAAGCGTCTTGCGCAAGCCCGCTGACGAATTGCACCCTGGCGTTGCCTGTGTTTGCGTTACGCTCGCGAAAAGACGCAGTTGCGTAAGTATAGTTTGCCGTATTGTCCCGAGAATTGCCAAACGTCAGAACGCGATTATACATATTCCAGACATGCAGGCTGGACAACGTAGACGACCCTGTTCCTATGGCGCTGCATTTGAAGTCGATCTGACTTGATGCGTTACTTCGAACCGTTCCGACATATGTCCCGCGCTGCGCTGCCGGGCCGTTCGTTATTGCGATCTTGTTAACGTATATTCCCTGCACTTGCTCCAATTCCGTTGTTCCGGCACCCGTACCGCGCGCCGTTGCCGAGGTCCACGCCGGGCCGCGAGTGCATCGGAATGTTCCGCTATCATTCCAAACAAAAAGATCGTAATTACTGTCGGCCGCAACAGCCGCAGGGCTTTTCGTGCTGTCTGTTGTCGCCTGCGAAAGCTCGCCGCCGATGTCTGCCATGATAAAGTTTGTCCCGTCATAGATCGGGACGAACCTATGGGCGTGCGGCGTGTAATAGATTGTCGTCGCCGCCGTGACATTGGTAATAATGGGAGTTCCGGCCGTTAATGTCAGACGGCCGCCCGCAATGCCCGGCATCAGCCCCAACACAGATCGCGCCTGCGCGACGGTCATGTCTTCCGGGTCTCCCGTTCCCGACGACGTGCGGCCTTTTATTGTTTGCGTCGCCATATTTGCTAGTTTGGCGTTCGTCACCGCGTCACTGTCGATGGTCCAGGTCGCACCAGAGCCACTAACCGTCACGTCGCCCTTGTCGCCGTCAGAGACGCCCGACGCCGACGCTGCTATCGTGATCGTATCAGTTGACGCATCGGTCGTTATGGTAATGTTTGAGCCTGCGGCCAGCGTCAGCGTGTCCGACGTACTATCGGCCACGACGTTCGATTGCGTCGCGACTGCGACCGTAGAAAAAAGATTTTGCAAATATTGTGGATGCGGATCAAGCGCCGCTACATGCGCCGCCAGATCGGCCGCAGCCGTCGATGCAACCGCTTCAATCGCGTCCTGCACATTGCTTTCGGCAATATCTGCCGTAGGTGTAAACGGCGTGTCCGTCGCCGGCCGTTCGTTCAGTGTGGTTTTTAAGGTCGTCATGTTTCACCTTTGAGGGTGCCGCCCCCGATAGTCGAGGAACTACCGGGAGCGGCGAGCGGACGGCCGGGAGGGAAAACCGACGCCGCTATTTCAATGCTGCCCACTCATTCCCGCAGTACGCTTTGCCCGCTGCGTTGTGACCGGCCACCCACTTGCGTTGATTGGCGTCGAGGTTTCCCCGCTCACCAGTCCACGGCTGGAAGACCTGGCATCCAAGGTCGATTGCTATCGGGCTCATTTTTGGGTTTGGGCTGCACCCCGCTACTGCG
>JACCDR012602271.1_pt1 | contig 13846 bp, 7 predicted proteins | sample 7446431 | NCBI WGS metagenome assembly JACCDR01 (sample SAMN15323443, study PRJNA562643) | freshwater metagenome | isolation source: river surface water | place: USA:Blue River Watershed | collected 2017-08-17 | reverse complement strand
GGGAAGCAAAGCTTACAGCTCAGGTATATGTCGGCAACATGCTTCAAACTACATATAGGACATCATCAGTTATTCAATCATCGAATATTACAGTAGGCGATACAATCGTCGTTCTTCCTGAGAATCCTCCAGGGGCTTTGCCTGGTACAATCGTTACGGCGTATGACTTTAATTACGGTCGATTTGTCATCAAAGAGATTGAACGGTTATGTTTGCCAGGCGGAGATGTGCAGTACGATATCACTGTATTCGATGCAAAATGTCGCTATTATAATGATGGAGCTGCTCCAACCCCGACATTAGCAATTGGCACAGATTTACGCTTATACTTCAATAATGATTCTCTATCGTTTGCGATACAGGAAGTAACTGACACCATAGGTAATGGTGCGTTTGATAATCACTACGAAGTCTTTGTTGATAGCGCAGGACATACATTTACAAATCATCGCGCTCGTAAGCTTTCCGGTGTATCGCGACTCATTAATTCAACCGCGTTCAATACTTTTACATACGCGGATAATATCACCATTCGAAGCATATCTCCTAAGCTTACTGGATATGCTCGTGATAGTATTCCGAGTGTCGTCTCTATTTTTATCAAGAGCTACACACAAGCAACTGGTGTCTTTACAGGATTTTTGTGCAAAGCTCTTACTCCAACGGTTGCTATACCTGGGACACCTGTCCGTAAAGGCATTGCGGTATCAGGTAAAGCTGGACTAAGCACTCGATTCTATGACGACGCTTACAATTTTATGGATATTGTCTTTGAGTTCAACCCTTCAATTCCAGATTTTGTAAATCAGTATGTCGATGTCCAATTGTTCCGCTCGCTCGAGAATAATGACGAATTGCTTCTCCTTTCTAAATTCAACCATCACACGACATCGAATCAAATTCACCATCTGACAGATGCTAGAAGTTTTGGTGTTATTGCTGTTGAGGATTTCAACAATCGTACGCTGACATATATCTCGAACTACGATCGGTTAACTCACGCAAATGGTGTTGTTCAAGGATTTGATATTGACCTTGATGTAGATAGTGGTCAGACTGATCAATTAAATCCGACACAGTTCAAAATCAAAGGTGGAACTGTTGCCGTCAATGGTAAGATTGTTATTGTATCTGATGATACTATGACACCGAAGGATGTGCGTCTTGTCGTATCACCAGTATATCCTTTGCAGTACTGGATCTGTGTCAATCAAGAAGGAGACTTTGAATGGATTCCTATGGCATTGGTATCAGGATTGGTAGGAGTTCGGGCGTATTCTTTTAGTGAAAGCGATCCACAAATCAATGTTTACGCATATTCGTTTGCTGACATTTCGCAACGAAAAGATGTTGTAATCCTCTATTTATATAATGGTAAAAGTGGACAAAACATCGAGAACAGTGGTGCGTTTACACTGCTTGATTTCCGTAAGTTCAATTCAAATATTGAGAACAATCAAGGGTTTAGACTTTCTGGTCAGAACTACGGTTCTTTTAGAACAGTTGAGTCACTCTCTAACTGGATGAAGTATAATCCAGTACTGACACACAATGTTTCGATCAACGACGCTGTTGAGGCAAAGAACCTTACGTTATGCGATTTTCAAGGTTCGCAATTTAGCTCTAACACCATAACTATTGATGGCGAAGGTAATGGCATTCTTACCATTGAGGTAATGAAGCTTACGGGTCATATCACATTTAAGAACCTATCAATTGTTATTGATAACTCTACTCCATCTAATACATCCTCTGAAAATCTATGTACCATCAGTGGGGCAGTAGTTGTTTTTGATAATTGTAATATTCAGACTAATGTCACTATTGCAACAACGGCGTCGCATGTATCGTTCATAAACAGTTCCTTCGTTCTTAATGACGCTGGATTGGCTACACCTGTCCCGGCATTGACTACATCAGGATCGACCCTTATTATCCGGTCTTCGAAGTTTCAAATGTCAGCGGGCGGTCCATCGTTTATATCTTATACATCAACAGGAGCAACTCAAGCACTAACTGTTGAAGATAGCGAATTTCGCATAGATGGAAATATTGATCAGTTTTCACAGCCAACATATGCGCTGGCGATTAATGACAACAATAACAACAGCGTAAGGATTGCTCGTAATTCATTTATTGGAAACTCATTGCCAATCATTGTAACGTCTAACAATGCAGCAATTTCCAAAACATACATCGATGACAATTATTTTGAATCGTCACACAATCCATCATCTAATCCATCAGAGCCATACGCTTTGCAGGGTTCCAAGACTACCGTTTCAAATGATTTAAATTATGGTTATGTCCTTTTCAACATAGCTCCGCAGAACACATTTGGAGTGTCTATCTCTGGAAACCGTTTTGTATCCACGAGCACTAATCTTCCATACGAGCGTTATCCTTATGTGCTGATTAAAACCTCTGGTACAGTTCCTACAAATTTTACAGTCAAAATCGATGATAATCAATTTGATAATCGCGGATTTGTGCAATCCTCTCTTCCACTTTATCAAGCAACGGATAGTAAAGCAGCGATAATCTTTGCATTCCAAAACAACGGCGCTGATATTAGATCGACGCGAGGTGGTCCGGCTCCGTTCGCTGGCGAGACAACAAACCCAACCTTCTCTTTGATATCTGGATCAATATCTAACAATACTTGTAATCAAAAACAGGGTATTATCATCTCTCAATTTAATACCAATCCATCATTTGTTAATACTGTCTTTGAAAACTATATTGGTGCTCATATATTGGCGTGTGGTAATCTAAATATTTCTAAGAATACTTGTGGATACATTGGAACGCTGCTTGCGAAAATGTATATCACTAATTCATCTTATATTGACGCTTATAGTAATGCTGGTTCTTTACTTATAAACAATCGATCAAAGCTGACAGTCGACAACAATGCTTGTCATTGGATTACACATCTTCTCCCAAGTGGTGTTTTTCCATACCCTCATAACATTAGGGTAGGATCTATTTCCGAACCATATTCAGCATTTGATACCAATCCAGTTGTCGACGCTATCAATTTCGATCTTTGTGATATTTTGGTGCGAGATAACAGTTGTTCGTGGGTTCATCTATTCGACTCAAAGGAACATCTGTTCACAACGAACGATGCTCTACAAGGTCAATCAAATTTAGCATCATTGGGTAATTCCATAGAGATTGTTGATAACAATTTATCTGCACATCGATATTCATTTTTATCTCTATTTGCTGCGCAAGGATATTACGCATCTACTGCATATCCATCTTTATCCAGTGACACAACATCCATTTCTAATCTCTCGAATTATCCATCTCATCTATATGGAGCATCGCAGGCTTTTGCAATTTCAGTATATGCATTATCTAATCTTAGCAGGACATCGTCAGAGGTGTTCAACATTAAATCCAAAGCTATAATTTGCCGTAATACTATTGGACCTCAAATGGTCCGCAATCTAACTGTAGATCCGGATAGTAAAACGCAATATTACTACGGATGGGACACTGAGGCTCATTTATTTGTCGGAGGAGGATTTATTTACTGTCAGGCAGCATCTACCATCTCCGAAAATCATTGTTTTGATTTTGCTGGGTCACATCCAAATATTCGTGTCGGTTTGATTACCGTCGGAGATGCAGCAAAGATTAGTGATAATACAATAGGTCGTGTTCTCGCCGGCACCAACTCTGCTGACGGAATTGATGTAATTGCTGATTATGGAAATGTGACACCATGGGGACATGTCGGTTCTAATATATGGTCATACGTAACGGTTACTCCTTTATTTAATCGATATCGCATGACAACATCTCACCTTATTGATAAGTGTCTATCTGCACAGGTTGGATGGAACATTAAGAATGTCTATCAAAATGATAGCATTTTTACAATTGAGTCAGGCATTTCTGGAATTCACAATGGTCAGATTATAGGTAATGTGTTCAACCATCATCTTTGTTGCTCGACGCACTGGACGGATTCCGGAATAGATAATACATTTTTTACAGATAGCGATTGGACTATCTTTAAGATGGCATCCATTCCAGATACTTGGACTGTAAAGGATAATAAGAACCAAACGAACGTGTTAGTATATTCTCTAAATGAAAATTTTGGAACTACAGCACGCACCGCATCTTCTGAATTTTCACTTACATTACCTCGATATGCTGATGGTATGTCGGCACTCTCAACCGATGTTACAACGGTTAGATGCCTATCGGGGGCACTTGAAACACCTTTTATGAACGCCACTATCAATTTGAGTAGATATCTTCCCAACGGCGCTGTTGTTAGACGTGTTGAATTGATGTGTATGTATACGAATGATAATCCGGTTGCAAATGCTGAAAGTGGAATAATTCGTCTAGCGTATGGGTCGTTGGTTCATGATATATCTACGAAGTATATAGATGGTACTGGGTATGTAAACTTTACTCCAGATGCAGTATATTACAATCCTTTTTCCGGTATAACTCAGTACAATGGCACATCAAGCGATATGTTTTATCATGCACTTCAAAATATTACATACGCTGACAAATCAACTGGTAAAAAACTTGTTCTAGATCTTAAAGATAATATTCGACATATCGGAGCACTTAACTCAAAACCGATAAACAGTGTTGATAAGAATGGTAACTCTTACATTTCAGATGCATACATCTCTCTCGTTGCATATATATCACCATTTACAGTAGCTTCATACGACAAAGCTATTCATCTATCACAATTATATATATACTGGACATACTAATGGCGTCAAACGATATCAACAAATCTGACCTTACGAGGCTGCATAACATCGTTCAGAACACGATGATACGCTACCCTAAGCAATTGTTGGTTCATGTCCTTCGAGACTTCTTTTCTCAGGATAGCTATTACCATTACGATCAAGATGAATACGGATTCGCAAATATCGCAGATCAGACAAATCTTCCACTCGACGCTGGTATGTCCGATCATTTAACCACTCGTCTCTTTATCGGCGAGCAGTTCAAAAATAGGACGAAGTATTATCCATCCATTATCGTCAAATTTAACTCTGCAAAAGAGGTTACTCTCTCGCCATCAAAAGAGTATGGAGTCGTTCAATACGAACCTATTATTTATACAGATTCAGCGACTGGAATAAAGACACAGGTGCATATTCCTAAGGCTCACGTTTTCGCCGGAGCGTGGGAAGGAAGTCTCTCGGTAGAAATCTCCGCCAAAGGATCTGATGCAAGAGATGAATTGACACAACTTACAGCAATGGCATTGAGCACCATCTATTTCGAAGAGATGATTGATGCTGGTGTTTTAATTAAGCCACTGAGTATTGGATCTCCATCAGAAGTGCAAGAGAGAAACGACTACATATTCAAGCAATCTATTACATGCGACTTCCGTTCAGAGTGGCGTAGAGAAGTCCCTATTTACAATCTCATAGAGCGTATTGTTGTTTCAGTTAGCTTCGAGAACTTTGATTCGCCTCCAGATTCTCCAACGACTACTGTTGTCTCTGAACTTGATTACACAGATACTCTCAGAGGTATCTTCCCCAATTCAATATGACCAATAAAGCACCAATGCATATTTGGTCATAGTATTCATAGCGGCTTTTTTCTTGAAGGAACGATTGAATGGCAAATATCCCCGGCGCACAGACACTTATCCCAGGTGTATATTCTCAGACTACAACTTCATCACGAGGTATTGCGGTTGGACAGACATCTCGTGTCGCTGCTATCATTGGCGAGGGTATGACCGAATTTCCGGTTGTAGTCAATGCCATAGGCGGTGGTAAAGATGGTCTAAATGCAGATTATAAGACACTTACAGCTTTGGATGGTCGACACTTCCTTCTAAAGGATGGCGACATCAGAGCCCCATTCGTTCCTGGGATAACCAAACTCTTTCGCAACGGTGCGAAACTTGAAGGTCGCGAGCATGTTATTGATGGTCAGCCTTTTCCTGCAAAGTTTCAGTATCAATTCGATCCAACTACTGGAAAGATTGAGCTTCAAACATCCGCGTTGAAAGATCAGGGCCGAAGTTATTACAGTGTTCGGTATATTAGTTCTACTACGCCAAAAACTGTCTCTCTCGCCAACCTGGCATTGCTTAATGTAAACTCCATTAAAGAAACCTGGATGATTCGGTGCGTGCGCGTTGATTACGATTCCAGCGGAAATCCGATTGCTGGAACGGCACAGTTTATTGCGGTTGGTTCGATCTCCGGTCAGAAATATGACGCAAATGGTAATTCGTATATCTGGAAAGCGCTTGCATCAGTACCATCGGGCGCTGCAACCGTAACGAATAATGGCGTTCTTCAATTCTATGTCATTGAGGGTAATCCAAGCACTCCGTTTGAACCCGGTGATCAATTTTCCGTTCAGATTGATTCGCAAATTCTCTCAGCTGGTGATACGCTGACAGCGTCATGTATTCCCGTTTCATTCATTAATGACCCTGTGACATATAGTTCTCTATCTGATGTGTATAAGTATCACGGAAGTCCTTCTAAGCAAAATACTCTCTCTCTTGGTGCACAGTTGGCATTTGAGAACGGCGCCCCTACAATCATCGGTGTACAAGCAGCTCCCGCTCTTCCGATGCGCACGAGTATTGTATTGACGGACGAGATGTACAACCTTCTTAATCCTTTGGTGGGAACTCCTACTGTCAGCAATGATGACTTCGTTTTCGCACTACCTTTTGGGTTTGTTCCAGATGTAAACTCTACCGTCCATGTTTTCGATTTCGATCCGTTGACAGATGAAGAACGACAGGTTCTTCCAAATAAGTATGATGACGTAACGTATCCTGCTATAAATTTCAACAACGCAACTGATTTGCAAGACTTTATCACCAGTCCATCCGCAGGCAATGCCCACGCAGCAAACTGCTATACTCTCGGAACGCGTATGGCATCTGTTGATTCCGGGCTCGATGGTATCATCACTCGTAGTGCAACAAGTGGATACAAGGCAACATTCCAAAGTTCGTCTGTGTACTTTGATTTGAGCTACCTCGACGCCGCACACCCTATGTGGATTCGCATACTTGATAGTAAAAATGCCGCAAATATGAATCAAGTTCCCGATCCCGGAGCGAAGGGGTGTTTCAAAATTCATAGCGTCTCAAATGGTGTGGTTAATCTCGATTTGACAACTGTACCTGTATCAAATATAGAATTGAACAGATTTAACGAGTTCGCCGCAGATTCCGCAAACGTGTCGTTTAGAGGGTATAATTCAGCGGGGACTTTAATTGTAGCCCTAGATGGTACAGATGGCGCAATTACTCCCACGGTTGGAACAGATATTGCGACACTTGATTCCACAAGTTTGAAGCAAGCATTTGTTACGACACCGGCTTATAGATCTCAATTGAGCGTAATAGAGCTTACTACTGGAAACAATAAGGGTAAATATGATGTCACTGGCATAGATGTGCTAAACATCGTTACCTTGAAAAAGGTTTTCGTAACAGAGAACAAATTACGCTTCGAAATCCTCGACGAGAATGAGATATCGTGGTACATTGCTTTGAATAGCTCAATTATCCCTCATAAGCATGGTGTTCGTATCAATCTTGTGTCAGAAGATAGTGCAACATTTGTCGATAACGGTTGGAGCAATGCATTTACAGCACTTGAGCGCGTAGATTGCGATATCGTAGTTGCCCTTCCTAATCAGACGATTACTCCAATCTTCCAAAACAATATTGCGCACTGTTCGAATATGAGTTCGCTTCGCTATAAGAAAGAGCGTGTTCCGTTCATCGGAGCTATTATGGGTCTTGGCGTTGACAATATTGCTGGCAATCCAAGTAAGGACGTCGCTGTTGAAGACCTTGGTGTTCTTGAAGGCATTCAAGGAAGTGATGTCGGCGGTGTTTTGCTGGGCGAGGACATTCGTAATTATAGCGTCATCGATTCGTATGGAACGGTTGATCGTAACGTCTACATATATCCAGATCTTATTAATAAGACAATGGTGGCAACCAACGCAGTGACAAGCATTGACGGATACTTTCTCGCCGCTGCACTTGCCGGATATGAAACAAGCAAAGTCAACCTGCAAGAACCGTCGACAAATAAGGTTCTCACTGGCTTCTCAATCCCACGCTCTCGCTTGCTTACTCCTACCCAATTAGAACAACTTCAAGCCGCTGGCGTTCTCACGGTTGTTCCAGCTGGTGCGAATGGTGGACGGGTCATTTCTGGCATTACGACGACACAGTCTGGAATAGTTGAGCGGCAAGAACTTTCAATTCTCTTTATCCGAGACGCTCTTTCGAAAACCTTCCGCCTTATGTTTAATCGGTTTATCGGCACTGCAGCAAGCACTTCGACTCAAACTGATTTGAATACGGTTGCATTGGATGGTTTGCGATCATTTGCTACCAAGGGGTGGATTACTAAGTCGCGCAATCTCGTGGTTGTGCAAGACCCGGTTGAACCACGCCAGTGGAACGTGTCAGTCGAAGTTCAACCCACATACGGAATCAATTGGGTCTATCTATCCACCAAGGTTGAATACTTCGGATAATCAATTAACGGACTAAACTAAGAGGCACACAATGGCTGGAAATTACCCTGAAACAGGAACTCTCATCTCAAATGCGAATGGATCGAACCGCACATCGGTCTCATTATCCGTGCATATGCTTATCAAAACCGGCGATGGACAGGTTGTCGGAGCGGTTCAAAGTTTGAACTGGACTGAAAGTGGAAATATTACTATGGTGAAAGAGGTGGGAACTGACGCTATTGTAGATTCATGCCGCACAAGCGCCGTCAACATATCCGGAAGCTGCAAGCGTGCTCGTATGAATCGCACTCGAATTACAGAGGCGTTCGGTCGCGAGTTCCTACATGTTGCCTCACAAGCGTATCCTTTCGACATCTGGGTTATCGATCGTCAGGCGAAAAGTCAAAACGATTGGATTACAACAGTAATCAAGAACGTATGGATTAAGTCAATCGCAACATCTATCTCTAATGATAACTGGATTATGATGGATGATATGCAGTGGGAAGCGGAGAATATTTACTCCAATCGCGGTGCATCGGGTCTATCGGGCGGTCTTCCTGCTGCAACAGGTGGAGATTTGGGCATCAAACTCTCTCATATCGGTCTATCCGACGATACGATGGGGCAATACTCAGCAGAACAGGCGGCAGACACTGGTCTTAATGGTCGTCGCGGCGCACTTGATGTCCCCGGATTGATTAACGCAATCGTCATCAACTGATTCAAAATAAATATGAGCACGCAGGGCATTTCGAAAGATGTGCCCTGCATGTTTTCGTATAATAGTAGTTCTCACACCATTGGAGTAAGTAGATGGCAAAAATTGATAGCGCTCTCGGTTCGCAAGCTGTTGGTTCAGCACCTCAGATGAAGACCTATGAAGTCTCAGATGCAGCTTTTGATGAAGATTTGCATAGTATCTTCAACGAGAAGTTTGATCCAGCCAAGTTCCAAAAAGTTAGCTCTGTAGCCGGTATTCCACGATCATTTGAGTCTAAAGTTATCATTGATACATCGGCAGAAGATGCTGAAAAAGAGATGCGCAAGAATCGTCTCGATGCCCTATTGGGGATTAAGGTGTCCACTAAAAAGGTGGAGATGGACGGTATCCCGATTGTATTTCGGACGCTATATCAGCACGAAGTTCGTACTCTCAATGTCATCCAGGCAAAGATTGCAAAAGCTCAAGGGCTCGAGGATGCCTTGTCGCGACTCCTTGCATATGCAGAAGGTAGTTTTGAATACAAGCTCACAGTGCTTGCAATGGCTCTCGTATCTCTTGATGACCAACCATTTTCATCCATCGTAGGAGCTGAAGATCTTCACAGCAAAGTTGCATACCTAACGCAAGTCAGTCAGGTGTTTGTTGAGTCATTAGAGTATCACTACAATATCTTCATTGGAGAATTGAAGCTAAAATATGGCTTTCCAATGACAGATAGAGTTATTAAGGAAGTTGCAGAAGATATAAAAAAAGCGTAGATGAACCGGATTACCAGTTCCTATTCTTCCTCTGCAAACACTTTGGAACGACGGCGGATGATAAGAGAATAGCGGACATGGATCCGGTTCAGCGTTCGTTTCTCTTTCACCACTGGGCGAACGAGAGACAAGAGGAAGTCAATACCAAGACCAAGATAGCTATGGCACAAGCTGAATACGCTGGCTTTTTCGCCAACCCTGAACTTTATAAGAAGGTCAAGGACAACGAACGCAATTCAAAATCCGTATCCGAAGAGCAATTCAACGAGACTATCAAAATGCTTGATAAGATTGAGGAAAGTCAGTCAAATAGTAAGGATAATACGGCATTGGTTAAAAAGCGTCGCAAAGTAAAGCAGCAACAATCACTCCTATAAGAGGGTATTTTGGCAGATCCAGTCAATCCCACACCAGCTACGGTACAAGCGCCGCCACCTCCTCCGCCACAGCCCGTTCCAGCAACTACCATCGAATCTTACAATTTGCTCAGCAAATCGATGGAGCAAACTGAAGCTCAATTCAAATCCAGTACAACAACAGGGCAATCGTTTATGAATGCGCTGGGTGATATGAAAGATGGCGTAATGGGACTCACATCCCAGGTTATGCTTTTAAGTAATGGGTTTGACGTTCTTGGTAGCAAAGGTGTGCCGAGTATGGACCGGTTCTTTACAGGTCTTACTCACGGATACGATAGAGCCAAAGCCGGTGTTGGCAGCGTTAAAAGCCAGCTTGATGAACTTGGAACAAATATTAACGCTATGCCATTGCCTCAGGTTCAGGCTATGCTTGGCACGCTAATGACACTACCTGGAATGTCTGGCGCGGCGGGTCAGGCATTATCCTCAGCGTTTAGCCAAGATCAGAATATTGGCAAACTTGTCGCCGGGCTAAAGAATATAGTTGGAGGAAATATAGCGGCACTCGAAGCCAATAATCAAATGGCGAATGCAATGCTGGCAAATGCTGCCAAGATTGGCAATATAACATTTAAGCCAGGTGAGAATATTGGTGATGCATATCTTGAGTTCAATAAGTCTATTGCACAAACTGAGAAACTACTCCTTGGGTTACACGACAGTACGGGGGTTCAAACAGAGCAGCTCTCAGAGCTTTATACTCAAATGTCAAGGATGCCAAATATCTTCGAGAAGACCGGAGAGGCTACAACAGCTCTTGGTAAGAATATAAATGTTAGCGGACAGGATATGAATGCTCTTGAGGCAATTACGAAGGTTGCCGCCGGGACATTCCAAGAACTCGGAGTAGTGACTGACAAAGTTAGAGATATGCGAGGTAAGTATAACATGTCCACCGAAAGCTCCTTACAGCTTATATCGATGGAAAGTGTATCATCTCAAAAACTCGGTATCGACTTAGAGACAACGGCGTCAGTTATGGAAGGTATGATAGAGAAAGTTGGTATGCTTAGCAATAATGTCGAGGCAAGCGACCGTGTGTTCGAGAATATGGCAAGTAGATTGAATCAGGTTGGAATTAGCGGTAAGCAAGCCGGAAGCATTATCAAGACCTTTACAGACCAAGTTGGAGGTTTAGAAATTGCGCAGAGAGCATTTCTCTCGCAACAGTCTGGCGGTCCTGGTGGTCTTATGGGCGCTTTTCAGATTACAAAAATGATTAGCGAAGGGAAACTTGATGAAGTTGCCAAGATGGCAGAAGCGTCACTAAAAAAGCAAATGGGTGGCAGAATTGTATCTATGGAAGAAGCTTCACGCTCAGAGCAGGCAGCGACTCAATATACAAAGCAGCTTAAGCTGCTTCAAGGCGGAGCATTTGGCAGCCTAGCGCACGACGAAAATAGCGCTATTAAACTGTTAGAATCATTTGGGAAATCTAACCAAACGAATACTAAGGTTTTTGATGATGTGAAGACTGGAACTGATGCTTTAAATGATACTATACAGAGAGGTCATGGATTGCAACAGGTTACGAATACAAATCTATCACACTTGAACACTACAATGGAAATGTTTCTGTTAGGGTCGAGACATATCCAATCTAACGTAGGTAGAGACTTAACTACCCGCAATAAGGATCGCGGTCAAGAAACAACCATTAGGATGCCAGATGACTTCACAAACGGACAGCATCTCATGGCTTCTGGTCTTGCTAATATGGTTGATATCGCTAATGATATAAGAACTCAAGCTCCAGCAAATCTATCACAAGCAGCCGAGCATATATTTGGAAATACAGCGGCAATACTTACTCAGCAGAATGAAATTACAAGAAAGCGTCTCGATTTAGAGGCGGAGCAGAAAAAGGCGGGCAATAATAAGACTGCTGAGCAAATTGCTGCAGATGGTGATAAAACAGCACCTGGAAGTAGAACACAGGCGCAAAAAGATGCTATGGCACTAAGAGCGCAACAAGAGATGGTGAACCAAGCAGCAGGCGTTGGTACGGCAAAGGATAAAAAGACAGAGCAAGCTGGAAGCACATTTGTCAGAGCGGCACAAGCAGCACCCAATGTCGCAGTAACGGTCATGATGGAATGCCCAGATTGCCACGCAAAAAAGCATATGCCAAGTTCGCATACTGATGGTAGGGTTCCAACTCCAGGAACTTAATCGAGTAAATCCTCTTTCGTTTCCCTGCGAGTTTTACTATCATTTATGTCGTGGTAATCTAAAAGATGCTCGACATAATCGTTTGCCTTCATCTCGCCAAGTTCGTCTTCCATATAGTCAATTTGAACCTTGAAGGCTTCTCTCTCCTCACTGCTTAGAAGATAATTTTCACCATCTTCCTTATCAGTGTTCTTTGTTGCCTTATCGCTCATAATCTGACGGAGCACATGATCGAACTCGTGCACCATATAGACAGAAATTTCAGTTATAAAATCACTGCTCTCAAGCAACCTAAATGACAGATAGACGCACCCTTTAATCGTCTTCGCGGAAACATCTATATCATCAAATGCAACGGCTATATCATCAATATAATCAAGCGGAACATCGTAGACCGAGAACATATCCTGAACGACCAGGCTCTTCTTCAAATGATGCTTTGCAAGACCAATGATACGCAGAAGGTTCTTCTTCGAAATGGTTGCTATTTGGTCTTTGGACAATTTTGTTCTCATTAAATTATCTTTCCCTCGGTCCTAGCTTTTAACGCCTTGATCATTGGACTGGTTCCAGAACCGAGCACGCTGTAGGAACCCAATCCCAAAGGAGCCGGGCGCATAGAATTCTTGATCATCTTCAGCTTATCAAAATGATGCGCGAGAAGCCCATCAGATTGTCCCTTAAGCATTTCCGAAACCTGCCCCGGTGCAAAAGTAATTCCATTATCGGTAATAGAGAATTCCGATCCTTTTTCAATCAACGCCTTTGCAGCCATCGCATATACAGCAGCGCCAGACACTAATATATCAGCGAATTGTCCAATGAAGTCCGTATCATCGAATGTAAATGCCGTGAAGTATGGGACCTGATTAAAGTCAGTCAAAGACATTGCGATGAAAGACACCAGTGTGTCAACATCAAAGTTAGAACAAGTAATATAAACAGCGTTTCCATATGGATCCTTTGATAGAGATTTGCCATCAGAGTTCAATCGAGCACGCAGCATCTTCATAAGCTTGTTGATGTTTCGAGTAGCCTCTTGCGAGTAATTTATAGGATAGTCATCGCCCAAATGAACCAAGCCATCAGAACTCGGCGCTTCTGGGATCTGAGTTCCCATCATTACAAATGAGAATGTCTCAGTAATTGAGAAACCATTAATACTCGATTGCCATATATCATTCCAAATACCACGCGGACCATTCATCGGCAATGATGCGACATAATAGTACTGACCCACT
>JACCDR011094086.1_pt1 | contig 13849 bp, 7 predicted proteins | sample 7446431 | NCBI WGS metagenome assembly JACCDR01 (sample SAMN15323443, study PRJNA562643) | freshwater metagenome | isolation source: river surface water | place: USA:Blue River Watershed | collected 2017-08-17 | reverse complement strand
TTGTTTGGTGTTGATGGTAGGTTAATCGAAACTAAAGTTAAAAAAGAAATGGCTAAAGGCAGCCAAACCATCAATATTCCTGTCGACCTAAACCCTGGTATCTACTTTGTAAAAATAGAAGCAGGCGATCAAATAATTAACAAACGTATTTTAGTTAAATAACTGTACATAATTCAATCTTAAAAACCACTTACCGTTGTGAGTGGTTTTTTTGTGTTTGTTAATCAGTAAATCAAATGGAATGTATTTACTAATATTGTATGATGGAACTACCGCTAGAAAAAATATTACACGAAACCAAAGCTGTTGCGAACAAAGCAGGAAATTTTTTAATAAATGAATTGGGGAAATTTAGCGACGAATTTATAGAGCAAAAAAGCATGAATCAGCTGGTTTCATACGTTGACAAACAAGCTGAAAAACTTATTGTAAGTGAGCTTCAATTGGTTTTACCTGATGCAGGTTTCATTACCGAGGAAGCCACAATTACTACTCAACACCAATCATTAATGTGGGTAATAGATCCTTTAGATGGCACAACTAACTTTATGCATGGAATACCTGCATTTAGTGTAAGTATTGCCTTGTTAAAAAATGGAGAACCAATTATTGGAGTTGTTTATGAACCCACTCGTAACGAAATGTTTGCAGCCGGAAAAAATCTTGGCGCATTTTTGAATGATGCACCCATATCGGTAAAACAAAATGATTTATTATCGAATAGTTTGTTAGCAACAGGCTTTCCTTATTATGATTTTGCATATTTAAATGCCTACATTGAAGTAGTTAAATCATTGATGAAAAAATACCCGGGGCATAAGACGAATGGGAAGCGCTGCCATTGATCTTGCTTATGTATCATGTGGACGATTTGACGGATATTTCGAATATGGACTTAGTCCGTGGGATGTTGCAGCCGGAATTCTTTTAGTAAATGAAGCAGGTGGAAAAACAAGTAACTTTTCTGGAGGAAATGATGCAATTTTTAACAGAGAAGTAATTGCCGGTTCAGAAAAAATTCATCAACAAATTTTACAACTTATTCAACAAGAGTTTTCCTTATCTTGATTTAAAATTATCTGCAATTACCCTGAACGTTGTTCTACGGTTTTCCTGATGCTGCTCGTCGGTACAGTCTACACCATCTGCACAGTCGTTAACCAGTTTTGATTCGCCATATCCTACTGCCAGTAATCTTTTTTTATCTATTCCATTTTTAATTAAATAATCAACGCAACTTTGCGCGCGGCGCTGACTTAATTTAACATTATAATTTTCATCTGCCCTGCTATCGGTATGAGAAGCAAGCTCAATAACTAAGGTTGGATTTTGATTTAAAATAACCACCAAAGAATCTAAAATTTTAGCTGCCTCAGGTCTTATGTCTGCTTTATCTAAATCATAATAAATTCCTTTTAAGGTGAACTCTACCCCTTCATCAGGAATTGGTTCAATCAACAGAGTTAAATTGGCTGTTGTGTCTGCAACTGTATTTTTTGAACTTACGATAATTGAATTACTTCTAAAGTACTTTTCTTTAGTTGCAAAAAATTGCACCTCCTCATTTAATGGTAATTCTAACGTAAACTCGCCATTGGTACCTGTTTTTATTTGTTGATTAATTGCTGTACCTGTAACATTCATGTTGGCATTTGCTGCCGGGGTTTTCGACTCGTTATCAATAATTATTCCTTTAACCAGATAAGTAAAAGGCTTTATTGAAATGGAATAAATGTCATCATCCCCTATTCCACCTTCTCGATTACTGCTATAATAGGCTATTGGTTTTTGAATATCTGCATCATAGGTAAACGTAATTCCGAAATCATCAGCACCACTGTTTATTGGCGACTGTAAATTAATGGCTTTTGAGAAGCTATTTGCCGAATCCTTGGTATAAAATAAATCTAAACCACCAAAACCGTAATGCCCTTTACTGGCAAAGTATATTTTTCCATCTCTATTCAACGCCGGGAACATTTCATCTTCATTGGTATTTACATTAGGACCAAGATTGATGGGCGTGCCCCATTTTTCTGTTAAAGAGTTATATGAAATTACATAAATATCTTTCTCACCGTAGCCGCCCGGCATATCGCTGGCAAAAAATAACCGCTTTCCATCATCGGAAAATGATGGATGACCAACCGTAAAACTATCAGTGCAAAATGGCAATACTTTACCTTCCGTCCATTGGTTATTTTGGTAATAACTAACATAAATTTTGCAATTCATACCCCTTCCGTCTGCACCATTGCATTGAGTATAATACATTGTTGATTTAACACTGTCCATCCATATTACACCTTCATTATAATTTGTATTTACCAGTCCGGGTAATTTATTAACCTTGGCTAATGAGGTTAATTCCGACTCAAATAAATCGGAACATTTTTGCCCTGTCCATTCAAAAATAATTCCTCCGGTTGACTCTGATCTGGAAGATGACCAAAACAACTTATTTGAAACAAAACATGGAGAGTAATCACTAAATGTAGTATTTATCTGCTTCACATTTGCCACCGTAAATTTTAAAGGGGTTAACTTCCAAGCTGCAGCAATTCTGCAAGCTTTAATTTCACGTTCAGCATTTTTATCACCCGGTACTTCAAACAAATAATCATTAAACATGCGGGCTGCGTCGTCATATCTTTCAAAATTCTTTAACAACAGTCCATATGAATATAAAATTTTCGGGTCGGGATATTTTGTATTTACCAACTGTTCGTACCAATCAAACGCTTTTTTAAAATTATTACTTAAACGATAGCTTTCAGCAATCATAAATAATACTTCAGCCTTCTTCTCTTCATCTTTTACTTTATCATATACCTTTTTAAACATTATGGCTGCCGTATTATACTTCTTATTTAGGAAAAAAACTTTGGCACGATCAAACTCCAAATCAATCGCAGTAACCTGTCCTTGTGTATTACCCTGAGCAAGTGCAATTGAATTATATAAAAGGAATAAGCAGATGGCTATATAACGCATGCTTCAAAGTTAGTTATTTTCAAACAATTGCTTAACGATTGAGTTTGGGAAATATTTCAGTTTATGGTCATAAAAAAAGCCACCCCCTGCGGAGTGGCTCTTCAATAAAATGAACAGTTTTTAATTATTCTCTTTAATTAATTTAGATTTAAACACTAATGCTCCTGATGATTTAACTTGTATAACATACAAGCCTGCAGGAACATCTTTAAACGCATTTGTACTTACTACATTATTACCGTTTAATCTATTAATGTTTTCGAATGCCACTAATTTACCGGTCATGTCATATAACTCGATTGCTAATTCGTCGTTATTTGCTTGACTAAGTTCGATTGAAAGCACATCACTCATTGGATTAGGGTATAAACTGCTAACCGCTAACAAACTATTTAACTCATCATTGATTCTAATGGTTTTCGAGTAACTTGTTTTTCCATTAAAATCAATTTGTTTGATACGATAGTAAACAACTTTTGTTTGATTCATAATGCCTTCATCAGAATATCCGTAGCTGGTAACAACATTGTGATTACCATTACCTTTAATAAATCCAATTTCAGTAAATGTTAATCCATCTATTGAACGCTCAACAGCAAAGCCACTATTATTTTTTTCAGAAGCAACAGACCACTCAAGTTTAGCTGTACTACCATCAAGAGTACCTTTGAATGAAAGCCACTCAACCGGTAACGGATTATTAACAGCACCAATTGAAAGTTGAGTTCCGAACATTGCTGAAGTTTGAGCAAACCTTACTGTTTGGGTAGCGAAGTTTGCTACACTAGCTGATGCATTTAGTTGAGTCCAAGCAGCAGCAGAGCCATTTGCACGATTGAAAAGGCGAAGGTCGGTGGTTTGAACACCGCTTAACAAATTGCCTGCTCCTAATAACCCTTCTACATCAATTGAGGTAGTTGTGCCATTACCAAAGCGGTAAACAATCCAATAATTAGGATGAACCGCTGTTATTCCTCCCGGATTCGTTAGTGGACTGGTACCAACAGGCAATCCTGCAAATCTCACAACAAAAGTAGTGTCAGTACCAACCATACCATTATAACCTAAAGTTAAACCTGTACCTGTAAAGGTATAATTTCCATCAACAGTAATGGTTTGATTTTGTACCACAGGTGTTCCAAGAGGAAACTGAGTAGTTATCCAAACAGGAGCAAATGTTCCGAACGTTCCGGTATTACAATTTCCTGAAAAGTCAGTAACAAAAGTATTACCTAAACCTTCATCAAAACGATAATAGCCAACAAGATTAACATTAGACGCATTAGCTAACCTAGTATGCATATTGCTTCTAATTTGTTGAGGGGTTCTAGCAACATTCCATACACGCAATTCATCAATGGTTCCTAAGAATGGAGTAAGCACGTTACTTGAGTTTCCAATTGTTACCGGGAAATTTTGCGGCACAATTGTGCTTGAAGTTAATATAGTATCCAACACAATATTTCCATTCATATACAACCTGATTTTACTTCCGTCAAAAGTTGCAGCCACATGTGTAAAACCTAAAGGAATTGTTGGAGTAGCGGCAATATTCACAAATGCGCTGGTAGTAAATAAACTAAATTCTAGTTTGTTTGAATCATTAATCAACAATTCATATTGCAGGAATCCTATACTCGAATCTTTTGTAATAATAGTTCTTCTGCCGGCACCAGCCCTGTTAATCCAGGCTTCTAAAGTTAGTTCATTTGTAATATTAAGACTAGCACTGTTTGCAACATTTAGTGATGATGAACCACCAAAGACTAATCCTGAACCTGAGGCGGAACCTTGATTTAAAACCGCTGCGGCAGGTACAATATTTACAACATTAAAGGTAAAAAAGAAGGTGTCGTTTAGTAAATCACCATCACTTGTTATTGAAGTCCAAGCTTTAACTGAATATGTGCCCGCAGTTGTTGGATTGAAATTAGTTGTTAATGATGCTGATATGCTATTACCTGATGCAAGGGCTGCAACTGTAGCAGTTCCGTTATAATTAACCGGTCCTGTAATTGATACGTTAACAGGAATATTCGTTTGGGTAGCAGTTCCAAAGTTTCTAACTGTAACTTGTGGAGCAAATGATGCTGTTCCGGCAATAATAGCGCGGCACAAATTCGTGCCTGTGACACCTGCATCAGGGTTAGTTTCTACAATCCTTACATTATCCATATCTACAATTACATTATTGGTTGTACCAAACCAATCGTAACTTATTTTTACGATTACATCATTACCACTAAAAGCAGCTAATGAAAATTGAGCTGGAGTATAAACAGATGATGAGATATGATTTGCTGCTGAAATTAACCCAATTTGTGTGAATGTAATTCCACAATTGGTTGAAACCAATATTTTAATACTGTCATTCGCAGTTAAAGTTGCCGGAGTTCCGCCTAAATTATTAAGTAATCTATAATCAAAACGTAAAGCTGTATTTGCTGTTACTCCGGTAAGTCGTGGACTTTGAATAAATGCAGTAGCCGTAAAATTATTTGTTCCATCAATATTAACCCTTATGCTATTAGAGTTTCCTACTCCGTTATTAGCCGACACATTAAATCTATTGGTGAGCCATGTATTCGGGAAAACTAAACTTGAATTAAATGATTGAGCGTTTGGAACAGAGGAAGACGCAACCAGGTTTCTTTGCACCAGAGGTAAAGTATCATTAATATTATTATTGTCGGCTAATAATCGTGCCCAAGCAGTAAAGCTATACTGTCCTAAGGTATCTATATTAAAATTATTTACAAGCACTACTGATAAAGTATCGTCGCTTCCTAAGCTTCCTGATGAAATATTGATTGGGCCATAATTAAAAACAGTTCCCGAAGGTTTGGTTATTCTTCCAAAAACCTTCAAGGTATCAACTGCAAAATTTTGCGTTAACAATCCTAAATTTTGAACTAATACTCTTATTTGTTGAGGACCTTGATTCACGCAGCCATTACCCGGAGCAATTAAATCAACCACGCCTAAATCGTCATTAATTTTTAAGCGAGGTTCAATCATAAATCTAAATTGATTGTTCGGGTTAACTGCAAAATCATTCCAAGGTAGCCCTAAATATTGTCCGGCCGGACCGGTATCATCTTGCCTAAAATAAAATGTACGGTCGCGGATTGGATTTTCATTTTGATAAGCAAATCCAATATTATTTGATGATGTTTGACGAACACCAATATAAAAATATCCTGATACTTGAATGTTTGGTATAGATAAATTAAAAATACCATTCACCGTATTTTGGGTAGAAGAAACCCAAAGTGGAACGCGCCTAGGTCCGAATGTAGACCCAGAATCAGCATAAATTACAACTTGGAAGGGATTAGGGCTAATGAATGCTGGATTAGTAAAGTTTACATTCACCTGATTTAAAAAATTACTTACAGGCGTGAAGAATTTTGCAACAATTTCTCCTTGTCCGTTAGTACCAACATTATTTGTTCGTGGAAGTGTTACATTGGTGTAAGCCAGTGCGTTTAAGGTATTCTCTCTTATCCAACGGGCAGTATCATTACTTGGTCGTTGGTCAGGAGTTGGGAAAACCAATAATGTATCTAACCCTAATAAAGCCGGTGTATAAGGAGCGAGATTAATTGTAGCTTGAGCTCCGGCTGCTAAACTTACGTTAACAGTTCCAATTAATCCGGCTTTAGAACTGTATAAACTAATAGGTATGTTTGTTACAGGCAACGCGCCTAAATTTCTTACAATTGCCCTAACAGTGTCATCCGTTCCAATAGGTATTTTACCATAAGTATAAATAATTTGAGTTTGTAAATCAAACGTATCAATTGGTGTTGAACCTTCAAAAGCACCTCTGTAAGGTCGTGTGGTGCTGCGAGAGTTTCCAAAATAGTCATTCGTTACACTAATAGGTAACCCGGCCAAATTAGCACCTGAAACATTAGGTCCGGCTAAGTTGATTGTAGGTTCAGTAGAATTATTAAAATCAACTAAACCAAAAGTTGAATTTTGTTCGTTAGGAAATGCTGCTGCGCGATAAGTTGTAATATTAGCATGAAAATTACCAACCCATGCAGTTGTAAAGGTTGGACCGCCGAAATAGGTATTGTAATCTATGTTATTTGTACCTGTAGTTGGCGTATTAACAAACGCACCAACATGTTGATTAACTGTTCCGGTACGTGTGTTAATACAGATATTATTTCTACAAGTGAACGTAGAAAGCGCACTTGTATTAGCTTTTAAATAACCTACTGTTATCGGATTATTGCCTCCATTAAGATGAGTTCCCCCAATCCTGAAAGTATTATGCTCAACAATACATGTTAGAGGAAAAGTACCTGTAAATAATAAACCGCGTATCGCTTGTGAGAGGGTATTAGGAAAAGCAGCACTTCCTATTGATATAGAGTTATTTCGGATGATTATTGTTCCAGAAGGCGAAGTTGTTGAAATAAACACACCATGTAAAAAATTAGCAGCTGATGTATTTAAATCATAAACCCTGTTTTTGGTTAGGGTAACAGTTGCCGTTGGCTCAATTGTGTTAATATTTATAAACTGAAATCCAGCAGTTGCAGTTGGTATGGTATGAGTACAATCATTAGAATCAATAAGCATATTTCCAACACCTCCAGCCAATCTAATGGAACTTGATTTCTGATTTAAAAATAGGTTTCTGGTAATGTTTAACCCTGTATTTGGAGTACCAACGGTACCTGCAATTTCTAAACCCAAATTTCCACCATTAAGGGTTGAATTAGTAAGGGTAAAATTATCATTACTACCCGTCACAAAGCGAATAACAGATGCAGTGGATGCAACTGTAAGTGATCCATTAAACAGGATTGTATTTAAGATGGAATTGTTTGTTGCATTTGAAGTTAGAACAACTGTATGAGAGTTGAGGTTGGTTGATGTGTTTGAAATGGATAATAACCTTTGTGTTCCAATTGATAATGGGCGACCATCAATGGTAACATTATCTGCCCCATTTAATGTTAGTAAGGTTTGCCCGGCGAGTGTGGCAGAAACGGTTTTTAAGGTTGTAGCTGTATCAGCCGGCCTGATTAAAATAGACGTATAAATGGCACCGGAGATATTACCACTTTCAACTAAGGATATGCCTGAAGTTTCGGTGGTGTTAGTGTGAACTTGAATATTAATCACACCTTGATGCGTGCCATTATTAATATTATCAATCGCGGCCCTTAGGGTTGTGTAAGTACCTGTGGTGGTTCCTGCGGTTGATGTTAATGAAATTTGCGCATGTGTGTTAAACACACAGCACAAAATGACCATTAAGGCTAATCCTCTGCGCATAATGGTTCTTCGACAGATTTTGCTGTAAATTTGTTTCATATAATGTAAGTTACATCGCACAAGGTAATAATCTACAATAAATTTAGCAAATTGATTTTCTGAATTTATTGTTAAAACAAAAGCCATCAATATTGATGGCTTTTAATGATATTAATATTTATCGTCTAGGGGTGGGCGTTGTTGTTCCGGGTCGAGTTGTTCCCGGCCTACCGGGCTGTGGTTTATTATCAACAGGCTTTGGTTGTTCTTTTGGTTTAGGACGGTAATCGTTACCCAATAACCTAACTGTTGTTCTTCTATTTAATTGATGTTCCTCTTCGGTACACTGACGTTTAACGTAAGTACCTTCACAAGCACAATCGTTCACTAAGCGTGTCTCCCCATAACCTTTTGCTTCAAGTCGTGCTGAATCTATTCCATTTCTAACCAAGTACGCAACTGCAGAGTCGGCACGCCATTGAGAAAGATTTTGGTTATAAAAAGAATCAGCTCTACAATCGGTGTGAGAACCTAATTCAATTCTTACTTTAGGATATTTTTTAAGGGTGATAACTAATGAATCTAAAACTTTTGATGCATCTTCTCTAATTCTGGCTTGAGCTAAATCATAATAAATACCTTCAACAGTAAGTACACATTCATAACAAAATGGGTTTAATTCTAAATCCTGTACTAAGTCGGTTGATACTTCTAGATTTTTAGTGGTTTTAAAGGCAGGTTTGCTATCGTAATAATCTTCATGAGAGCCGAAAAGTTCAACATCAGTCTTAGGTTTGAGGTTAACTTTATAAAAGCCTGTAGCATCAGTTTTAACGGTTATATTACCGGTATCCGTACTTGTGGTAATAGTAATAACAGTATTAGCAAGTATTGCTTTTGATTTAGCATCTCTTGCCACACCGCTTAATGTAAACTTGAGCGGCTCCATATAAAAGCGCCAAATATCATCCTGACCTTTGGTTCCTTCTCTATTCGAGCTTAAATAACCACTCTCTTTATCCTTGGAAAGAATAATTGAAAAATCATCACCTCCTGAATTTATAGGAGATTTCATGTTTACAGGTGCACTCCAATCAGTTGCCGAACCTGTGGTATAAAAAATATCCATACCTCCAAGTCCAACGTGTCCGTTAGAAGAGAAATAAAGTGTTCCATCTTCATGAATAAAAGGATAAACTTCGTCACGGTCAGTGTTAATTGTTGGTCCTAAATTCACGGGATCACCCCAAGTTTTACTTCTTTTACTGTAGGTTACATACCAAATATCTTTGCCACCAAAACCGCCCGGCATATCAGAGGAAAAAAACATAATTTGTCCATCCTTATTTAGAGACGGATGACCCGAGTTAAATGAGTCTAAACTAAATTCTAAAGGTTTAACATCTGTCCAATCTTGACCACTTAAAGTTGCCGTCCAGATTCTACAAAATTTACCATTGCCGTCCTTACCGTTACATTGAGTAAAATAAATAGTTCCTCCCTTAGAGTCAAAGGCAGCGGTACCGTCATTGAATGGAGAATTTACATTTTGTTTATCAACTAAAACAGGAGTTTCATATGTGATATTATTAGGATTTTTCTTATCAATTTTATAAGTAACCCGATACAAATCCGTAAAAAAGTTCAATGTCCATCCATACGGTTTAGCACTTACGCCTTTTTCTCTGTCGCTTGTGAAATACAATTGGTCTTTTTTGTACCACATAGCTGCAAAGTCGCTCCATTTAGTATTTAACCCCTTAACATTATTTACAATATATCTAGTTTTTTCATTTTTCCATTTCAGCGCCAATTCACAACCCTTAATTCGGTCAGCAGCCCTTTGGTCAGATGGATTTAACTTTAAATAAGCGTTATACTCTGCAATGGCCTCCGACCAACGGCCTTGGTTTTTTATACTTTCAGCTAGTTTAAATTGAGCTTCAATATTTTTAGGATCAGCTTTTACTGTTTTTCTATACCAACCTTCAGCATCTTTCATGTAGTTCGACATGAAGTAGCATTCGGCAGTTTGAAAACATGCTTCATTTTTTTCATCTTTATTTTTTGTTTTGCTGTAAACCGCTTTATAATTACTTCCTGCAAGTGCAAACTCCTTTTTTTCCAGTGCTTCACGTGCAGCCTGCATGGTGCCTTTTTTTGAGCAACTTATAAATAAAATGACACTAATGAAGAGTGTCCAATAGACGCTTTTATTGTATTTCATCTGGGTTTTTAAAATAAATAAGGCTTGATATAACTGTAAACATTTTAGCTAAGATAGGTAAAAAGTCAGTAAAATATCAAGCCTTATGAAATTTTGCAGCGTAATTTATTAAGGTTGACTACTTAATAAACAGTAATTCACGGTATTTAGGAAGTTTCCATAAGTCATCTTCTATCATAAACTCTAAAGCGTCACTAGCTGTTCTAATTACATCGAATAAAGGTTTTACTTTATGACAAAAGGCAACAGCTCGCTTATGTGTGTCTTCAATATGATGAGCTTTGTCGGTTTCTGCTAACAATTTAGTAACCGTTGATGAAATTGAATTAATATGCGCCGCAATGGTTTGAATCATTTCCAATTGTGCACTATAAGAAGCTTTTGCAACACCTGCTTGTTTTAATGCCGCTACACCATTAGCCAACTTGGTTTGATAATCAACTGCCGCAGGAATAACATGTGAAGTTGCTAATTGAGCAATAATTTTGGCTTCGATATCAATCTTTTTCACATAATTTTCTTGCATAATTTCATACCTAGCTTCTAATTCACGCTCATCAAAAACCTTAGCGTCCGAAAATAGTTTTTTTGATCTTTCAGCAACATAAGCATTTAATGCTTCAGGTGTAGTTTTAATATTGCTTAGCCCTCTTTTCTTTGCTTCCACAACCCACTCATTACTATAACCATTTCCTTCAAAAAGTATGCTTTTACTAGCTTTATAATATCCTTTTAAAATATCCAATATCGCATCTTCTTTTTTCTTTCCTTTTTTAATTGCTGACTCCACTTCCGATTTAAACAACTTTAGTTGCTCAGCCATTATGGTGTTAAGTACAATCATTGCATTAGCGCAATTAGCTGAAGACCCAACTGCTCTAAATTCAAATTTATTACCGGTAAATGCAAATGGAGAAGTTCTGTTTCTATCGGTGTTATCTAACAAAATTTCCGGTATTTTTTGAATATCAATTGAAGTTTTTGATGAGGCTTTAACAGTAGCTTTTGTTTTGTTAGAAACCAACTCTTCAAGCACATGAGTAAGTTGAGTCCCTATAAAAACCGACATAATTGCCGGAGGAGCTTCGTTTGCACCCAAACGATGATCATTAGAAGCCGATGCAATACTTGCACGCAATAAATCAGCATGGTTATGCACCGCTTTTATTACATTGATAAAAAAGGTTAGAAATTGCAAGTTGGTATGAGGCGTTTTACCCGGTGCAAGTAAGTTAACCCCCGTGTTTGTAATCAAGCTCCAATTATTGTGTTTCCCGCTTCCATTTACTCCTGCAAAAGGCTTTTCATGTAATAAAACTTTTAAACCATGTCGACCTGCTACTCTTTCCATAACATCCATAAGCAATTGGTTATGGTCAATAGCTAAATTTACCTCTTCAAAGTTAGGCGCACACTCAAACTGACCCGGAGCAACTTCATTATGTCTGGTTTTTAAAGGTATTCCGAGTTTATAACACTCTACTTCAAAATCAATCATAAAATTATAAACCCTGGGAGGAACCGTACCGAAATAATGATCCTCTAATTGCTGGCCTTTTTCAGGTGCGTGTCCTAAAAGTGTTCTACCTGTAAGCATTAAGTCCGGTCTTGCATTATAAAATGCCTCATCAACAATAAAATACTCTTGTTCTATTCCAAGGCTGGCAAATGCTTTGGTTACTGATTTATCAAAATATGAAGAACAAACATCTACTACTGCTTTTTCAACAGCATGAAGCGCCTTTAATAATGGTGCTTTATAATCCAACGCTTCTCCGGTATACGACACAAAAATAGTTGGAATACACAATGTCTTTCCATTATCCCCATCCATTATAAAGGCTGGTGACGAAGGATCCCAAGCAGTATATCCCCTGGCTTCAAAAGTATTTCTTAAACCTCCATTAGGAAAGCTTGAAGCATCAGGTTCTTGTTGCACTAAAGCGCTTCCGGAAAATTTCTCTATTGATCTACCATCCTCAGTTGGTTCAAAAAACGCATCATGCTTCTCTGCAGTTGAACCCGTTAAAGGTTGAAACCAATGTGTATAATGGGTTACTCCGAATGTCATCGCCCAGTTTTTCATTCCTGAGGCTACCTGATTTGCTACTTTACGATCAATCTTTTCACCATGTTTAATTGCACTTATTACTGCTTCATAAGCCTCCTTATCAAGGAAACTTTTCATAGCGGCATCATTAAACACATGTGAGTTAAAATAATCAGAAACCTTTGCTGATGGTGTACTTACTTTAATAACAGGCCTTCTAAGCACTTGTTGAATTGCACTAAATCGTAATGTAGTCATATCGCTTTTTTTTACAAAGAACTGAATTACAAGTGTATCATTCATCAATTCTTAACTTACGCCTAACTTAAGAAAAGCTAACTGCTTGATTATAACTGATATTTTTTAATCAATAATATTATTTTACGTATTATAATACATACATGTGTAAATTTTTAAAATCATTAATTTAATTTTGTGTATTATAATACATAATTGTATGGATATTTTAGAAATTGCAACTGTTATTAGAAAAAAAAGAGATGCCTTTGGTTTATCTCAAAGCGATTTGTCATTTAGAACAGGACTTCACATCAGAAGTATTCATAATGTAGAATCAGGCAAGGGTAATCCGTCCATTAACACTTTGATCAAATTATGTGAAGTGTTGGACTTACAAATTATTATTAGATAAATTTTAAAAACCGTGATTCACTAAAAATAAAGCATTGAACTATACAGTTTTTTTTCTAACTTTGATGTTCATTTTCATCTGTGAATGTTATGACAAAAAAAATACTTGCTAATGTACTGTTGGCTTTACTAATCAGTTTTAATGCAATTGGTCAAATCACCAGCTTCAATTTGTTTTCATTGCAAGGAACCTATGTTCCTTTGGTAGGTGGAACTAACGTTGCAGCCATCCAAGTAGACGATGCCTTTGCCGGTCCGTTCCCCTTAGGATTTACCTTTAACTATTTAGGAAATAACTACACGCAATTTTGGGTTTCTTCTAATGGAATGATTTCATTTGGAGCCGGTAATGCCACAACATTAAACGATTTAACTACCGGTGCAGGTCGCCCAATTTTGGCTCCTCTTTGGGATGATAATCAGGGTAACTTGGGCAATGCCTCGTTTAAAACTGAACCCGTTAATGGTTCTAATGTTTTTACCTTCGAATGGTTGAATTGGCGTTGGAGATTCACTACCACAGCTGCAACTATGTCCTTTCAGGTGAAAATTTATCAGGCAACTAATTCTATTGAATTCATTTATCGCCAAGAACCAGGAGCCTTAACAGGTATTGAAAACGCATCAATAGGTATTACTGCTGTAGCTAC